>WNFP01001810.1_pt1 | contig 16780 bp, 15 predicted proteins | sample 5400201 | NCBI WGS metagenome assembly WNFP01 (sample SAMN13153355, study PRJNA577476) | soil metagenome | isolation source: 115 cm saprolite under Madrone tree | place: USA:California | collected 2016-06-14 | reverse complement strand
TCGCGGCCGCTTCCTCCGGAGTCGCGCTGCGCACCGGCCGCGCTTCCTGCACTCCAGTGGCAGACGCCTGCTCCTGCCCAAACGCGCCGAAGAGCACGTTTGAAAATGAGCGGTTCATCGCTTTCGACATATTCACGGAAAGAATGAGACCGGATGCGCCGTCGAGTGCGCCGGCGATGATTAATAATTTGCTGTCCAGGACGAAGCCCATCGCCGCCGCTGAGAGTCCTGCGTAGGAATTCAAGAGAGAAATCACCGTGGGCATGTCCGCGCCGCCGATGGGGACGATCATCATCACGCCGAACAAGAGGGGGATGCCGACAATCAACGGAAAGAGCTGAGTCTTCTCCGGATGCGCCACCAGCATACCGGCCACAATGATGGCCACAGCCAGCAATCCGAGGTTGACGAAGTTTTGCCCTTTGTACGTAATCGGCCGCTGCGGCAGGATTTCCTGGAGTTTTCCCGCGGCCATTAAACTTCCGGTGAACGTCAGCGAGCCGAGAATTACTTCCATCGAAAGCACGCCCATCATGAAGCGAGGCACATTGGGTGTGCGCAGATAAAACTCCGCTGTGCCGACCAGCGTCACGCACAACGCGCCGAAGGCGTGGCTCAGGGCCGTCCGCTGCGGCACCGCAGTCATGGCCACTTTGCCGAGCGGCACGCCGATGATCGTCCCGAGCACGAGCGCGATGAAAATCCATTTGTATTCCACGATGCCGTGGTGCAGCAGAGTCCCGACAATAGCCAGCAACATGCCCAGCTCGCCGGCAAAGACACCGCGGCGCGCGGTAGTCGGCGAGCTCAGCCACTTGAGCGACAGAATGAAAAGCGCGGTGGCGATCAGATATGTAATTTCGATGATGTATTCCATGCCGGGCAGGTTGGTCATGGTTTCTTCGGCCCGCTGGCCTTGAACATTTTCAGCATGCGGTCGGTAATCAGGAAACCGCCGACGATATTGCTGGTGGCCGCAACAATCGCAATGGTTCCAAGAACCTTTGCGAGCGTCGCCCCATGTGCATGGTATTCACCGGCAAGGAGAATCGCACCGACGACGGCGATGGCGTCGAGCGCGTTCGTGAGGGACATCAGCGGCGTGTGCAGCAGCGGCGAGACGCGGCGTATCACTTCAAAGCCGATGAAAGCGGCCAGCATGAAAACGTAAAGGCTGGTGAGCAGATCCATCTTCATGTTTTTGCCAGCTCCTTTGGCGCAGCCGGCAGGGCTGGCAGGGAGAAAAATTCTCTGACGCGCGGGTTGACCACTTCCCCGCCGCGCGTCAGCAGCGTTTCGCGCACAATCTCATCCTCCCAATCGAGCTGGAGTTTCCCATCCTTCACAAGGTGGAGAAGAAAGGCGGTGATGTTCCGCGCGTACATCTGGCTGGCGTGATAGGGCACAGTGCTGGCCAAATTGAACCACCCGATAATCGTCACGCCATACTCCACGGCGATTTCTCCGGGACGTGTCAGCTCGCAATTCCCGCCGCGCTCGCCGGCCAAATCCACAATGACGGAGCCCGGGGCCATGCTTGCCACCATCTCTTTCGTAACGAGAATCGGCGGTCTTTTTCCGGGAATGACCGCGGCGCTGATTACCACGTCGCTCTCCGCAACGACTTTTCCCAGCAGCTCGCGCTGGCGTTTATAAAATGTCTCGTCCTGCGCCCGCGCATATCCGCGCGCGTCCTCGGCATCTTTGGCTTCGATGGGGAGCTCGACGAATCGTCCACCGAGGCTTTGCACCTGCTCTTTCGCGGCAGGCCGCAAATCGTACGCTGAAGCAACTGCTCCCAACCGGCGCGCCGTGGCGATGGCCTGCAAACCCGCCACGCCTGCGCCAATCACCAGCACGCGGCCCGGAGTAATCGTCCCCGCGGCCGTCGTGAGCATCGGAAAGATTCGCGGCGAAGTATCCGCGGCAAGCACCACTGCTTTGTATCCGCAGATGGTCGCCATCGAGGAAAGCACATCCATGCTTTGTGCTCGCGTCGTGCGCGGCATCAATTCCACGGAAAAAGAAATCACTCCCTTGGAGGCGATCTCCTGGATGGTTTCGATGGATCCTAGCGGCCGCAAGAACCCGATCAGCACCTGGCCGCGCTGGTAGAGCGGCACATCCTCCTTGCCGGTTTTGTCATTGGATCCATAACAAAGGACCTGTACCACGATATCGGCCGCGCCGAACACTTCGGCGCGGCTCGCAACAATTTTCGCGCCCTTGGCCGCATAGTCGGCATCCGGATAGCCCGCCGCGAATCCGGTGCCAGCTTCTACCACAACCTGCAAACCGGCCTTCGTCAGATTCGGGATGACTGCCGGCACCAGCGCCACGCGCCGCTCTCCGGGAAAACTCTCGCGCGGAACTCCGACGATCATGAAGCTTCCTCCGCTTCTAAGAACCAGAACTGTTGTTGGGAATTGCTATCGGTCAGGGAAATAAACTCAATCCATTTCACGAAAAGGCCAACCCTCCGCCGACTCAAACGCTCCAAATCATACACTCATGGGAGCCAGTCCTGTTAGATCACACCACATTATTCAAAGTTGCGAATCTCTATTACAGCCAAGGTGCGCCTGAGGGTCTCTGTGAACTGCCGCACCTAAACAAAAAAAGGGACCGCGCCGCGGTCCCTTTGTATTGAACTACGAACGCCTAGAAGAAAAACGACGAGGTTAGTTGCTCGCCGGCCTGTTATCGGAAGGTGTGGCCGTTGCCGCGGACGCTTCGCCGATGGAAAGCTCATACTTTTTGCCACCGAAGAAAATTTGCGTCAGGGTCTTGTTACCAGCCTGGTCGGTGCTAGTGGAATACCCGCTCGCCGCACCGGCTTTCTCTAGCGGAAGGATCTGCGCCGGCACTTTGGCTACCGTCCCCCTTGCGCCGGAAATAGTGAGTTCAACATTAGAGCCGCTTCCGGCCCATTCCACTTGATACTGACCGGCGGTGAGCTGCTTGCCGCCGACAGAAACGGTTTCGGCAACCTTCAGCGTACCCTTGTTGGTATTGCCTGCGACGGCGTTAGCTGCAAGCAGAAGCGAAAGGGTCAGCAGGTTTGCGATGGATTTCGTTCTTGTCATTAGAGTCTCTTTTCCTTTTGTCCTTGCCTCGCGGAAGCGAATCAAGATCCTTCATTCCCGCCAAGGGAAGCATGATTTGATTACCTTTGTTTTGACGAGGAAAAGGGCTTCCCGGTTATATCTCCGGCAACAAAAAGAATGGCTCAAATGCATTAAAAAATCGATTTATCTAAGCGACACATCCTTCACGACTTACCGTATACTTAGTTGGAATCGGCGGGTATTACATACGAAAATTTGTGCTGCTCGGTAATCTGCCCGTTACTTCCGCGAACCTCCTCATCTCCATTTTCAGCGCCTTCCCTTCCACGCTATACTTCCTCATGCGCTTCAGAAACCGTTCGGCCTGCCTGACTTTCATCGCTCTTCTGTTCGCGCTGCTACCCGCACCTGCAGCCTCGCAAGAGACTTCCTGGAAAAGAGACCTCGCCGCATGGCGCGCGAAGTATGTCGCAGACCTTTTGAATCCGGACGGCTGGCTCTCCCTCACCGGCCTCGAATGGCTCCAGCCGGGCGACAACTCTCTCGGCTCTGCCGCAGACAACAAGATTCATCTCGCCGCGGGCAGCCCAGCACATGTCGCGGTTCTTCATCTCGAAGGGGAGACCGTCACTCTGAACCCGCCGCCCGATGGATTCCCCCCAGACTTTCTTGTTGCTGGCTCGCCTGCAAAGCCGCAGCCCCTGCGCGCTGAAGCCAACAATGATAAGGTTTCTCCTCATCTGACGATCGGCACACTGAATATGTACGTGATCCGCCGCGAAGCGCGCTTCGCTCTGCGCATCAAGGATTCCCGTTCGCCTTCCATCGTCGGCTTCCACGGCCCGAAATGGTACGCGCCCGATGCTGCTTATCGCGTCACCGCCAAGTGGATTCCTTACTCTCCAGCAAAGACCATCACACTCGCCACGCTTGTCGGCACGACCTACGATCAGCCCGTGCCCGGCGCCGCGGAATTCACGCTCGCCGGAAAAACATTCCGCATCGAACCGGTCCTCGAAGATCCTGCCATCGCCAAGCTATTTTTCATCCTGCGTGACACCACCAGCACCAGGACGACATATCCCGCCTGCCGCTTTCTCTACACCGGTTTTCCCACCAACGGCCTCGACAAACCCGGCGAACTTGTTCTCGATTTTAATCACATGGAAAATCCCCCCTGCGCTTACACTCCTTTTTCCACCTGCCCGCTTCCGCCGCCCGGCAACCGTCTCCCCATTGCGCTCCCGGTCGGCGAAAAACGCTATCATGACTAGGCGCTTCTCCTTCTTTCCTCTCGCCGTTCATTTTGAAATTCCCTGCCGACTGTCGCACAATAGATGTGTCAGCAACCAATGGATTATCTGAATTCCAATTTATCTCCTGGAAACGACGACTCTTTCGCACGCGAGAAACTCATCACCCTCCGCCTGGCGCTTCTTAAGCTCCACAAGACACTTCTCAACATGGAGCGCCGCGACTACGAGCGCGAGCACGGCGCCGTCAAAACCGGCGAGCTCTTCCGCTTGGTCATCGATCACGCGCAATTCGCCTGGCTCCACAACATTTCCGAGTTCGTCGTGCGCATCGACGAAACTCTCGCCGCCAAGGAGCCTGTCACCCCCGAGTACACCAGCACGGCCATTTCACTGGCCCGAAAGATGTTTGTCCCGACGGAATCCGGCGACAGCTTCCAAAAAAAATACTTTGAGGCGATCCAGCGCGATCCGGTTGTCGTGATTGACCACGCCGAGCTGGTCCGTCTCTTCAACAACGAACCTCCCGATTCCGCAAATCCCTAAGTTTTCACGATTTCCCTGATAGAATCCCGCCGTAACTCGGAGGAACGTTATGAGCGATTCCGACAAGAACTACAGCAACGGCGAAATCACAGTGGTATGGAAGCCCGGCGTATGCATCCACTCCGGAAAATGCGTCCAGGGCCTGGGCGAAGTTTTCAACGTTCACGCCCGCCCGTGGATCAACATCGCCGGCTCATCCACCGAGCGCATTATCCAGCAAGTCGATCAATGTCCTTCCGGCGCACTCAGTTATTTCCGGAATGAAAAAGTGGGGAAAGCCGCAGGGTAACTCGTGGACCTGAACCTCGACAGCATCACCGTCACAAACAACGAAGAAGGTCAGCGCTTTGAAGCGCAAGTCGACGGCCTGCGCGCACTCCTCACCTATCGCCGCTTTCCGGACCGTATCGTCTTTAACCATATTGAAGTTCCCCCGATCCTTGAGAGCAAGGGCCTCGCCACCAAACTTGCCCGTACCGGGCTCGATTTCGCACGCGCCAACCATTTCCGCGTCGTGCCACTGTGCCCCTACGTTGCCGCGTTTATCCGGAAGCATGCGGAATACCACGACCTCCTTTCCGCCGAAGACCTGCAGAAACTCCTGTCCCGCTCTAGCGGCGCAACTGGCCGCTAACAATTTCCGCCGTGCAGAAACGCAATCCAGCATGCTCCATCCGTCGACTTCGCCGCTCGGAACTTCCTGTCGATACCGGCGCCCTCGCACGGTTTCTCATCGGCAAAGTGATCGTCCACGATCTTCCCGCTGGACGCCTCAGCGGCCGCATCGTCGAAACGGAAGCATACCCTCCCGGCGATCCCGCGGGCCATCACTTCCGCGGGCCCACGCCACGCATTCGCTCCATGTATCTCGCTCCCGGTCATGCATACATTTTTTTCAACTACGGCGCGCACTTTATGCTCAACGTCGTCAGCGAGCCCGCCGGCACCGCCGCGGCGATTCTCATTCGCGCTCTCGAGCCTCTCGATGGAATTGAGCTAATGCAGCGGAACCGCAAAACCACTCGTCTTCACGATCTGACGCGCGGTCCCGGCCGCCTTGCCGCCGCTTTTCAAATCGACCGCCGCCACGACGGCCTCGATCTATGTGCTCCGGGCGCGCTCTGGCTCGGTGTGACAAAGCATCGCGTCGGCACCATCGTCAAGAGCGTTCGAATCGGCATCACCCGCGCTGCCGATCGACTCCTTCGCTTCTACGAGCGCGGCAATCCTTTCGTTAGCGGCCCCAAGCGCCTGCTCCTCCCAGTTACGTCCGCCAAGAAGACTTCATGCAAACGAGCATGAGACCAAGCGCACATGCGGTTGTCGCGGCGTCTATTTGATTCCGCGCGATTTCGCGGCCCAGGGCCGCTGTGCTAGTTCTTGCTCAGAATTCCTTCCGCCTCATTCGCCGCGCCCTTTCGCCGCGCCACGTAAATCTCCAGTAGCTCGTCGAGCTCCTGCGGGCGGATCGGTTTGGTAAGGTATCCGTCCATTCCTCCCGCGAGGCATTTCTCGCGATCGCCTTTCATGGCGTGCGCCGTCAGCGCAACGATCGGCAAGTGATTCCCTCTGTCCTTCTCCTTCTTCCGAATCGCCACGGTTGCTTCGAATCCATCCATTTCCGGCATTTGCAGGTCCATCAAGAGCAAGTCAAAATCCTCGTTTTCGAATGCCTTGAGCGCCTCACGCCCGTTGCCTGCTACCACCACGGTGTGACCCCTCTTTTCCAAGAGTCGCGCCGCCAGCCGCTGGTTCACGAGATTGTCTTCCGCGAGGAGGATGCGCAATGAAGCTGAAGGCTCCTGCGAACCCTGCAACGAGTATCGCGTGATCAACGGAATCGCGCCTTCCTGCTCTTTCGTCCCAAGAACCCGGGAAACCGCCTCTCGCAATTCGGACTGCCGGATCGGCTTTAGCAAATAGGCGGAAACTCCCAGCTCCTCGCATCGTGCCGCGTCTCCCCGATGGCCCGCCGAAGTCAGCATCATAATAGTGGCCGTTGACAGCTCCGGCCTCTGCCGGATTCGTTCCACCAGCGCAAAGCCGTCCATTTTCGGCATGTGCATGTCCGTCAAGATCAGGCCGTACGGCTTTCTCGGTCCACGGGCCGCGGACAATTCCTCGAGCGCTTCTTCTCCTCCTTCCACCGACGTCACTTTCATCTCCCAGCGCTTCAGCATCCCTTCCAGGATCTTTCGGTTCGTCCGGTTGTCATCCACGACCAGAACCTTTACGCCGCTCAGGTTCTCCGTTGGCCTGATCCCTTCCGCTGCGCCCGTTTTTGTATGCGCTACTCCGAACCGCGCCGTGAAATGAAACTCGCTTCCCCGGCCCACTTAGCTCTCTAGCCAAATTTTTCCGCCCATCATTCCCACAAGGCGCGATGAGATGGTCAGTCCCAATCCGGTTCCTCCGAATTTCCTCGTCGTGGAAGCATCTGCCTGCGTGAAGGGTTCGAAGATCGATTCCTGCTTCTCCCTGGGAATCCCAATCCCCGTGTCCGCTACCGTGAAGCGCAGCAGGAGCTCTTCACCTTCCGGGGCATCGCTCTCCACTTTCAACGCCACTTCTCCCTGGTTCGCGAACTTGATTGCATTGCCCACGAGGTTGATTACGATTTGCCGCAGCCGGCTCGAATCTCCCCGCACCATTTCCGGGACTTCCGGTGCCACCTCGCACAGGAGTTCCAGCCCTTTTTCATGCGCGCGCAGAGCCAGCGACTTTAATGTTGTTTCCAGGCAATCGCAGAGGTTGAAATCGACAGCTTCCAGGTCGATCTTTCCCGCTTCGATTTTGGAGAAATCGAGAATGTCATTGATTACACCGAGCAAGGAATCGCCGGACATCTTGACGGTTTCCAGGTATTCGCGTTGCTCGGTCGCAAGCTGCGTCTCCAGCGCCAGATCGGTCATCCCTATGACGCCGTTTAACGGCGTGCGGATCTCATGGCTCATGTTGGCAAGAAATTCGCTCTTCGCTCGACTGGCTTTCTCCGCTGTCTCTTTCGCCCGGCGCATTTCTGTTTCGGCCTGCTTGCGTTCCACAACTTCCTTCTGCAACTCTTCCGTCCGCGCTTGAACGCGAAGTTCGAGTTCCTCCTTCGCGCCCTGCAGCGCCGCATCGCGCTGCTGAATCCGCTCCAGCATTTGATTGAAAGAAGCCACCAGTGTTCCCACTTCGTCATCGCCCATGGGAATCCCGCGAAGCGTGTAGTCCTCTTGCGCGGATACCCTGCCGGCAATCCCTGCGAGTTGCAGGATGGGTTCGGTGATAAGCCGCACGAGACGAGAGGAGATCAGCGCCGTTACGAGAATAGAGACGATCAGCACCACTGCGGAGATTTCTCTGAATTGCTTCATTTTGGCGCGAAATTGGGAAAAATCCGAGACAATCGCGATGCTCCCGATTTTCACGCCGTTCGAGGAAAAGCTGCGGTGAAGGGTAAGTGTCTCTGCTCCAAGGAACGCTCCGTCTGCCCGCCAGACCGGCATAGTGAAATCGCTTCCCACTCCTGCACGCCGGTACTCCGCAAAGATGGTTCCATGGGTGTCGTAGATACAGCCGGCGACGACATGGGGTTCGACCTGCAATGCCGCAAGAATGTCCTGTGCGGACTTTCGATCGTTGAACGAGAGGGAAGCTGCCGCGCTCAACCCCAGCATCTCGGCATGTGTCGAGAGCTCGCTGGTCATCGCGGAACGAAAGATAGCCCTTTCGTACAGTTCAAATGCCAGGCACGTGAAGCTCAGCCCCAGAACGCTGGCGAAAAAGATCACCAGGGTTAGTTTGCGCTGGATGGATCCTTTGCGAACGAACATCATTTCAAGGCCCTCTGTGACCGTCGATTACCGCCTTCGTAAACGCCTGCTGGAAGGGCCTGACCATCGACACCCGCCCCTTCACTGGTTTGCACGCAACTGACCAGTGCCAGGGGAGCGCCTCCTCGCTATCTCTCTTGTTATCAATGGCTTCTTGCTTTGGAAGTGTGGGCAAAATTTCAGTGTTTGGAAATTCGCGGTCGCGCGTGCCGGATTGGAACAGCGCCCCTTGTCAGTCCCTGATCCACGCCGCTTCTTCCCATCCTGCTCGCACAAAGCGTTCTTCCCCTCCCCGCCGCTAGCCGCTCGATTACCGATAAGAACGTCTCTCCCCCTACACCCCCATTTCGTGCCAGAATGAGGGCTACGAGCGCCCGGCCCCTGGCGCCTGCGATTCACTCGACTCGACGATCCAGCCTTGCCCCAGACGCCACGGTGCTTTTTCACCGGTCGTAGACCGTGAAGGTGGAAATGTCCCAATAGACCGGATTGCGTGAATGCGCAGCGAGGGGTGCAACATGGCCGTCACCTGGAAGCAGTTCGAAGGTCAAATCGTCGATGACGAATTCCCGCTCGAGCAGTTATTGGCGAGTTCGGAGCATAGCGCCGTGTTCCTTACTCAGCACGGCGATTCGCAGCCGCAAAAGGCGGCTATCAAGCTGATTCACGCGGAGCCCGCGACCGCCGAGCTTCTGCTCTCGCGCTGGCGCCTCGCCGCACAACTTTCCCATCCCAATTTGCTTCGCCTCCTGGACTTCGGCCGCTGCTGCCTCGAAGATGCGAATTTTCTCTATGTCGTGATGGAGTTCGCTGAAGAGGATCTCTCGCAAATTCTCCCGCAGCGCGCCCTCACTCCCGCGGAAACTCGCGACATGCTCGAGCCCGTTCTCGACGTTCTCGTCTATCTCCACGGCAAGGGTTTGATTCACGGCCACCTCAAGCCTTCCAACATTCTCGCCACCTCCGATCAATTGAAGCTTTCCAGCGATACTCTAGCGTCCATCGCTGAGCCTCGCGCGCCGATCGCGCGCCCCAGTCCGTACAACGCGCCAGAAGCTGCAACTTCAGGCCTTTCTACGGCCAGCGATGTCTGGTCACTCGGCATGACCCTCGTCGAAGTGCTCACCCAGCGCGCACCTGTCGTGTCGCCTCAAGCGAAATCCGATGCCGTCGTTCCGGACGCGCTTCCTCAGCCGTTTCTCGACATCGCGCACCACGCGCTGCTCCACGAACCCAAGCGCCGCTGGACTACGGCGGAAATCGCCGCGCGCTTGAATCCCACGGCCGTTGCGGCTGCGGCTGCGGGAGCCCAATCCATTTCGCCGTTGGCTGTTCCTCTTTCCTCCATGCCCGCCGTTCCCGCGGCAAGACTGCAAACGTCCCGCTATGAATCATCCGCACCGAAAACTCAGTCGTCCCGCCCCCTTTCTGCCACGCAGCCGAAACAAACTCTCGTGCTTCCCAACTACGTCGTTCCTCTCGCCGGCGCCATCTTGGTCGTTGTCGCCATGATCGCGCTGCCGAAAATCCTCAGTCATCGCCCGGAGTCTTCCTCCTCCGCTTCAACGGCTGCCGCGCAACCTGCCTCTCAACCAAAACCCTCGGGCCAGCCCGTGCATCGCGATGCGCCGCCGCTCTCAAAACCTGCCGCGCCAAATTCGCTGAAAGCCGGCGCAGAGAAAAAACCCGCGCCAGCCCTGCCGCCCACCTCGCCTGCTCACGCGCGCGCATCCTCCGCCGCGCCTCCTGCTCCTGCCCCGGCGGCGCTACGAACGGATACTTTTCCATCCGCTAATGCGCCCAAATCCTCCGCCGCCTCTCCCACGCACGGAGAAGTCCTGGAACAGCTCCTGCCCGATGTGTCCGACAAAGCTCGCGGCACCATTCATGGCAAAGTGCGCGTCAGCGTCCGCGTCCACGTCGAGCCCGGCGGAAATGTCTCCCAAGCCGACCTGGATTCCCCGGGCCCGAGCAAGTATTTCGCCGATCTCGCGCTCCAAGCCGCCCGCCGCTGGGAATTCACCGCACCTGAAGTGAATGGCCACAGCGCCCCAAGCGACTGGCTCATCCACTTCGAATTTTCCCAGTCCGGCACACAAGCCTTTCCCCGCCAAACCGCGCCCTAGCCGTTCGACGATGGATCTGGTCCGTTCCGTGAGATCGCGTCCTGCCATTTGACAGCAGGCCGGAGCTTTGGCTCCCATATGTGGACTAGATCAAAACCAATCGGGGAATATCAGCTCGATGAGGCCGGGAACCCAGTAGGAGTAAAATCGCTCATCGCAGATTTTGTACTTCCCGTACTTCTTCCGGGCATGATTGCCCCAATGCGGCTGGGTGCCGTCGAGGTCGGTAAATCCGTACTCGCGGGCCAGTGCCCAGGAACTGAAGACACGTCCGGTCTTCTTTTTGACGTTGGGATCGGCCGCAAGCGCTACCACCGCGCGGCCGATGTATCTCGGCGATTCGGAGACTATGAAATCCGCTGGGGCGTCGTTTTGATCCTTGGAGTTCACATTCGCGTCCTTCTTCTTCCCGGCTTCTTTCCAATTGGATTCCGTGACTCCAAAATGGTCGAGCACGGCTTCCGAACGCAAAAAGCCCGGAGTCAACGCCACGGAAACAATGTCTCGCTTGCGCAGCTCGCGGGCCATAGCGAAAGCCAGCCGTATGACGGAAATCTTCACCAGGTCATAGAAAAGATTGCCGCGGTAGTAGAACGCATCCCCATCGGTAATTTCGAAAATAATTCCTCGGGGTCGTTTTTTTGTTCCCTTTCTTCTTGACCCCACTATCAGTGGAACGGCGTAGTGAGAAGTGATGATGTGCGAATGGATGGCCTGCTTCAGCATGCGTAAGCCGTTAGCGAGGTTGCAAGTCCAGAAGGGCTTGCCGAATTCGGTGAGCGCTTCGCCGCCCCACACGTCGTTGACCAGAATGTCCAGTCGCTTGTGCCGGCGTTTGATACCGGAGGCGAGCTTTTTCACTTCCGCGGGCAGGGTGTGATCCACGCGTACGGCGATGCCACGCCCGCCGGCTGCAGTGACCAGTTCGGCGGTCTCTTCGATCGTTTCGGGCCGCCCGGGTGTGGCGGGCCGTCCCCGTGTGCGTTTTCGTGAACTGCGGCCGGTGCAGTAAACCGTCGCACCCGCCTCGCCCAGTGCGATAGCAATCCCGCGTCCGGCCCCGCGGGTCGCTCCGGCAACCAGCGCGATCTTGCCTTTCAATACTTTCCTCTGCATTCTTTTGGGCACCTCCGCCAACCCCATCCTTCAGGGCGGATAATATCAGTTGGGGTTTGGCCAGATAACAGAGGATCTGCGTTCCCGCGAGTTGGCCCCAGCTCAGTCCGAGCCTTAATCCCTCCCCTCCCTTGCAAACCCTGCTCGCAACCTCTACGCTACTGCCTCGGAGAAAAAACAAGACTCCTTCGATGCCGGACCTCTCAACCGAACTGCTCGCTTTTGGTTTCATCTGGTACATCGCTTTTCTTTTCTCCACCACCTGCCACGAAGCGGCCCACGCCCTCGTCGCCAAAATCGGAGGCGATACCACCGCGGCCTCTGGCGGCCAGGTCACGCTCAATCCCGTTCCGCACATCCAGCGCGAGCCCTGGGGCATGGTCGTCATTCCCCTGATTTCTTTTGCGCTGAGCAAGGGACAGTCGATGTTCGGCTGGGCCAGCGCGCCCTACGATCCGCACTGGGAGCGGCGCCATCCTCACCGCGCCGCGTTGATGGCTCTCGCGGGCCCCGCTACAAATTATTTATTGATGTTCCTCGCGGTGATCGGCTTCCGCCTTGGCACGGCGATGCATTGGATCGGCAGCGATCCCGCCAACGGCCGGCGGGATTTCCCCAGCGTCGTGCTTCTTGTTTTCTTCACGCTGAATTTGCTGCTCGGCACGTTCAACTTGTTGCCCGCTCCGCCGCTCGACGGCAGCAGCGTCATCATGCTGTTCATGAGCGAAAATCGGGCGCAAAAGTATCTCGACTGGCTGCGCGGCAACAACTTCGCCTTGCTCGGGCTGATTTTGGCTTGGGTTGCCTTTCGCCAGCTATATCCCTACGTGGAAGGTTTCGCGGTGAAGCTTTTGATTCCGGGCCAATTTTGATGCCCCAATTCCGCACACACGCACCTGCGGCTTGCTTGTGCCAAGGCGGGAAAGCAGTGGTCATTCCTGCACCGAATTGAGACGAGGTGCGCAAGGCGAGGGCGTTTTGGGGCCTGCGAAGGCGCTTCAGGGAAGAAATCTGGAGTGAGGGGCAAAGGGGAAGCGAGGATGCAAAACGCAAAGGGGCGGTAAGAAGCTGATTCTTCACGAGGTAGGGTGTTTCGAGAGCCTGGAAAGATTCTGACTGTTCGAAACCCGCATGTTGGGGATGGTTGTGGAAGTCAAGATGCCCTGTAAGGGGCATCTTGATTGGCATTTCGACAAAGACGGTGGAGATTGCCGCGCCGAGGACGTCGCTGACGCCGTGCATTCTGGATGAAGATCCGGGGCAATTGGAAGGCTTGGCTGCCGTGATTGGAGAGATGGGATACGAGCCGATTCCAACTACGGATCCGGAAGAAGCGCTGCGCCTGGTGAGGCGCGGCCGATGCCGATTGCTGCTGGCGGATTTGCACATGCCGGGAATGCGGCGGTACGAGTTTCTGGATCAGGTGCTGCGCTGCGACCCGGGCGTGCACGTCATCGTGATGACGCGGGAATATACGCTGGAAACGGCGCTGGAAGCGATCCGCCGGGGAGCCGCCGATTTCCTGCCGAAGCCGGTCGACCACGCACGGCTGAAAAAGACGCTGGACGAGGTGGCGGCGCTGTACGACCAGCGGCGGCGCGTGAAGGCGCTGGAGGAGCAACTGCTGAAGGATCTGGAGTTTCACGGCATCGTGGGGAAAAGCCCGGTGATGCTGGAAGTGTTTGATTTTGCACGCAAAGTGGCCCGGCATTACACGAACGTTCTGCTGCTGGGAGCGACGGGAACAGGAAAGGAACTGGTGGCAAGGGCCATCCACCAAATCAGCCCGGTGAGCCAGCAGAAACTGGCGGTGTGCAACTGTTCGGCGCTGGTGGATACGTTGCTGGAGAGCCAGCTTTTTGGACACATGCGCGGAGCCTTTACGGGGGCGACAGACACCCGGCCGGGGCTGTTCGAATATGCAAACGGGGGAACCGTTTTTCTGGATGAAGTGAGCGAGACGTCGCTGGCGATGCAGGCGAAACTGCTGCGCGTGATTCAGAACCGCGAAATCCAGCGAGTGGGTTCGCCGGAGGTGCGGCAAATCAACGTGCGGATGATTGCAGCAACCAACCGGGACTTGCGCGCGGAAGTATTGGCCGGCCGTTTCCGCGAAGATCTTTATTACCGGCTGAGCTCGATCCAGATTCGAATTCCGCCGCTGGCAGAACGGCTGGAAGATATCCCGCTGCTGGTGCAGTTTTTCCTGAAAAAATATACGGCGGCGTATGGAAAAGATATTGCGGGCCTGACACGCCGGGCGCAGACGGTGCTGCTGCAGCATCCGTGGCCGGGAAACGTGCGCGAGCTAGAAAACGTAATTTCCAGCGCCTGCATTACCGCGAGCGGGGATTTCATCGACCTGACGGACCTGCCGGAGCATCTGCAGCAGCGGAACTCGGGGTCTGCGGAAGGAGATGATTGGAGAACCCTTTCGCTGGGGGAGCTGCGCAAGATTCACATTCAGCGGGTGCTGGATATTTGCAAGGGCAACCGGCTGCGCGCGGCGCAGATCCTGGGAATTGGACGCACAAGCTTGTATCGCTACTTGAAACGCGACGGGGAGAATACCAAGACTAAAGCGAAGTCGGGCGGCGCGGCGGCGTAACCGACTACGCGTACTTACGCTCTCCAGTTTCGCCATGCAAGAATGGCCACAATCCAGCCAAGGTCTTGACCTTTTTTCACCGATGAAAAAGAGCCCCCTATCGAAAACGGATAGGGCGGAACACACCCGCGACCTTTTCCCACCTCGAACTGCGGAAGTAATACCTCCTGTCTCCCTTCTTTCCAGGAAGAAATACGGAAGGAATCCTGCCGGCCGCGCGCGATTTTTCCATCGGATTGACATTCGTCCGTTATATATATAACATTGTTATGAAATGACTGTACCTCGCACTGAGATCGGCGCGCCGTGGCTGCTGTTGACCTTTACTTTGCCCACCAAACGGGCAAGCCAGCGGGTTGAGATCTGGCGAAAGCTGCAACGCTATGGCGCGGTGCCGCTCGGGAACTCCGGATACTTGCTGCCGAACAGTCCGACCAATCAGGAACGGTTTGAGTGGCTGGCCGCGGCGGTTCGCAAATATGCCGGTGAGGCATCCGTCGTCAAGGTGCAGTCCATCGACAATTTGTCCACGCCCCAGTTGATAGGACGCTTTGCTGAAGCGCGCGCCCGCGAATACCAAGAGTTGATCGGTGAACTGCAAAAGCGGTCCTCTGCCGTGCTCCGCAAGCATTCACCCAAGCAAGTGAGCCGCCTAAGGACACGGTTTCGTGAAATTGCCGAGATCGACTTCTTCCGGAGTCCGCTTCAAGAGCGGGTGAAAGGGATGTTTGCGCGAGTGGACGGATCTCCCGCTTCCAACGGGGAAGCAGGCAAGGTGAATCCGCGAGAATACCTTAGCAGGTTGTGGGTCACTCGAAAGCGGCCGGGGATCGACCGGTCGGCGTCGGCGTGGTTGATTCGAAATTTCGTAGACAAAAAGGCGCGGTTCACCTTTGCGTCAGAAACACAGATTCCGCGCGAAGCAGTGCCCTTCGACATGTTTCACGGAGGGTTCGGCCATCGGGGGGAAGACTGCACGTTCGAGACCTTGGAAAAGGTGTTTCGAATTCGTGACAAGAGGGTTGGAGTGATCGGGCAAATCATTCATGACGCGGATCTCCTGGATGAGAAGTTCGGCCGTAAAGAGGGTTTTGGCGTTGATGCGGTGCTGAATGGCTGGGCGAAACAAGGAGTTTCCGACAAAAAGCTTCTTGAACGCGGAATTGAGTTAGTGGAAGGACTCTATCACTCTGTCGGTTAGGAAAGAGTTGCGACTCGCCTTTTGTCTCTCGGCGCATTTTGCGACTCGCAGACGAAGCAAGGAGGAATGCGATGAAAACGAGCGTATTGGTCGTCATGGTCGTTGCGGCAGTTTTCTTGGTGAGCGCGGCACTTTTCGTGTCTCGGGAAGAGCGATTCTCTTCATCCTACGCGGCTCCGCCGGAGTCGCCTGCACCACCGCAATCTTCCGGACAGTCACTTACCTATAATTTTGACAACGATAGCGCCGGGACGATGCCGGCGAAGTTCCACGGCGCCCGAACAGGACAAGGTTCTGAAGGAAAGTGGGTGGTAATGGCAGACGCGACTGCGCCTTCGAAACCGAATGTAGCCGCTCAAACTTCAACGGACAAAACCGACTATCGCTTTCCCTTGCTCATTTCCGACGAAGGAAGCTTCAAGGATCTGGAGTTGAGCGTGAAATTCAAGGCGGTGGCAGGAGAAGTGGATCGCGCCGCAGGACTGGTGTTCCGGCTGAAGGATGCGAACAACTATTACATCGTCCGCGCGAACGCGCTCGAGGATAACTACCGGCTGTACCACGTCATCAACGGGAGCCGGAGACAATTTGGGGGCGCGAATTTCCAAGTCACTTCCGGCGAATGGCATGAGCTGCGCGTCGAATGTGTCGGAAACAAGATCATTTGTTACTACGACGGCGCCAAGAAGATCGAAGCGAAGGACGACACGTTCCAAGACGCCGGCAAGATCGGGTTATGGACCAAAGCGGATTCAGTGACGTACTTCGACGATCTGAAGGCGGTGGCGAAGTAGCGCGTCAGGAGATTATGTATGAAGTGGATTACACGCAGCAACGTGAAAGTGGACCGAGTGGCCTGTCCGTGGCTCATTAGACGATTCATCGACGCCAACGCGGAATTCCTCTTTGTTGCCGAAGACCAGCTTCTGGAAACAGCGCGCCGGCAAGAGGCGATCCCCTTCGACGCGACGCGGCTTCCCGAAGTGAAGCTGAATCATCGAGGGGAGCGCTGTACGTTTGAGGCCATTCTGGAGGACTACAAAC
>WNFP01001808.1_pt1 | contig 16801 bp, 12 predicted proteins | sample 5400201 | NCBI WGS metagenome assembly WNFP01 (sample SAMN13153355, study PRJNA577476) | soil metagenome | isolation source: 115 cm saprolite under Madrone tree | place: USA:California | collected 2016-06-14 | reverse complement strand
CTGGGGGCTCGTTCTCTTCGTACGATCTTTCTCCGCTCCTTCCGCGTTGCCAATTCACGAGAAGAACGCTGACGCTGCTAAACACACAACCGCGTCCTCGACAGATTGATCTTTCGGCATTAACCTCTCTTCCCAAACCCCGTGCTAGGTGGAGGGGTTGAAGCGGGCGGGGCAAGCCCCGCCCCTACACAGACACGGGTCTAAAGACCCGCCATTACAAAGAGGAGGAGAGAAACGCCAGCAAGGATGCTGGTGCTCCCAGGGGCCTCCGGGCCTCCGGGCCTCCGGGCCCCGTATCTTGCTTTTACCGTGCAGCGGGAATATACTCTGATTTCGCTCTGAAGCGGGTCGCACGATGAGTGGGCGCAAGCCCACTTTTTTGTTGGCGCCGGTTGGGGTGCACTGCGGACCGGCTAAGGTCGGGGAGTCTCTGCGTGGATTTGGAAAAAATCCGCGGCGCTGCCGAGCGGGTGGCGCGTTCGGAAGGCCTGGAAATCGTTGATGTCGAATGGAAAGTCGGCAAGCAGCGGTTCCTGCGGGTGTACATCGATCGGACCCTGAAGCCGGCGGCGGCGATTAGTGATGCGGCGGGGGAGATAGGGGCGGCGGAGGTTGTCCACGACCCCTATCCTAAGATTAGCCACTCCGATTGCGAGCGCGTCAGCAAGCAATTGAGCGTGATCCTCGACGTTGAGGAGCTGATACCCGGGCCGGGGTACTTGCTGGAGGTCAGTTCGCCGGGGCTGGACCGGGCGCTGAAGAGGCCGGCGGATTTCGAACGCTTTGCGGGGAGGCTGGCGAAGATTTCGACCAGCGAGCCGGTGGGCGAGGCGAAGTTTTTTGAAGGGCGGCTGGCAGGATTTGCGGATGGGAAAGTCCGCATGGAGCTGAAGGGCAAGGAAGCGCGAACGGTCGAGGTGCCGCTGGAGGCGATTCGAAAGGCGAATCTGGTGGTGGAGTTTTGAGGAGAGTTTTCAGTTATTAGTTTTTAGTTGTAAGTAAAAAGATCAGGAAAAAGAAAGAATTTACACAGAGGGCGCTGAGACCACAGAGACCACAGAGAAGAAATAAAGCGGGGACACCGCGACGCAAGGAAATGGTAAGCGGGATTGAGAACCGGAGATTTTAGGAACGAGACATGGCGAATTTGCTCTACCAACAGATTGAAATGCTGAGCCGCGAGAAGCACATCGAGCCGGAAGTGGTAGTGTCAGCGATTGAAGATGCGATGGTGGTGGCGGCGCGGAAATATTACAAGACGGAAGAGGACCTGCGCGCGAAGTTCAACCAGGAAACCGGCCAGGTGGATGTGTTCTCGGTTCACATGGTGGTCGAGGAAGTGACCGACCCGAAGAAAGAGATCAGCCTGGCGGACGCTAAGAAAAAGAATCCGGCGGCGGAGGTTGGCACGGAGATTGTGGCGGCGAAGCCGACGGACGTGCTGGGGCGCATCGCGGCACAGACAGCCAAGCAGGTGATTCTGCAGAAGGTGCGCGAGGCCGAGCGCGACACGATTTTCAACGAATATCACACGCGCGTGGGCGAGCTGGTCACGGTGATCGTGAAGCGCGCCGAGGGGCCGGACCTGATCGTGGACATGGGCCGCACGGAAGCGCGGCTGCCGAAGCGCGAGCAATCGAAGCTGGAAACCTACAACATCGGCGAACGGTTGCGCGTGGTCATCAAGATGGTGGACCGCGCGGCAAAAGGGCCGCAGGTGATCGTTTCGCGCGCGGATGCGAGTTTGGTACAGCGTTTGTTCGAAATGGAAGTGCCGGAAATTTACGACGGCACGGTGCAGATCCGTTTTGCCGCGCGGGAAGCCGGCGAGCGCACGAAAGTGGCGGTGATGAGCCGCGATAAAGACGTCGATCCGGTGGGCGCGTGCGTAGGCATGAAAGGAATGCGCGTGCAATCGATCATCCGCGAGCTGCGCGGCGAGAAGATTGACATTATTCCTTACAACGAGGAGACGGTGGCGTTCGCGCAGAAGGCCTTGAGCCCGGCGAAAGTGACCCGCGTGCAGATCACCGACCCAGAGAACAAGAAGCTCGAAGTGATCGTCGAAGATTCGCAGCTTTCGCTGGCCATCGGCAAGAAGGGGCAGAACGTGCGCCTGGCAAGCAAGCTGATTGGCTGGGACATCGACATTAAGAGCGAGGAAGAGAAGCGTCAGGAAATTGAAGAGCAGATGACCGCGCTGACCGCGCCGGTGACGCCGTTGACGTCACTGGCGGGTGTGGGCGCAAAAACCATTGAGAAGATTGAAGCGGCGGGGATCAACTCCGTGGAAAAGCTCGCCGGAATGACGCCGGAACAGTTGATGGAAATTCCGGGCATCGGCGAAAAGATGGTGGACAAGATTTATCAAGCCGTGAATCGCTTCTACGAAGGCGGCGCCGAGGCGGCCGCCGCGACGGGCGAAGCCGCCGCGAGCGGGGAAGCTCCAGGCGAAGAAGGCGAAGCTGCCGTTGGAGCCGAAGCCGAAGCTGCAGCCGCACCCGAAGCTGCTACCACAGAAACGGCTCCCGAGACCGCCGACGCGGCTGAGGAAAATGCGGCGGAGACGGCTACAGAAACCGTTGCAGAAGTTGCGCCTGCCACCAGTGAAGGCGATGCGGAGCAGGCGGAAGAGGCGAAGTCGTAGTCGAGAACGGAGAGCATGACCGACGTAAATCAAGTCCGAATTAACGAGCTGGCCCGCGAACTCGAGGTCAAGGCTAAGGCCATCATTGACCTGTTGCCCGGTTACGGCGTCACGGAAAAGAAGACGCACTCGAGCTCGATCCCCGCGGACGTCGCGGAGAAAGTGCGCAAGAACCTTCAGGGAGCCGCCGAAGCCGAAGCCCAAGTGGAATCGACTGCCAAAGCAGAAAAAGAAGCGAAGGACGCGGCTGCGAAGGCCGCGCGGCTGAGGCCTGCTGCGCCTGCTGTCGCACCAGCCCAAGCCAGTGTCGCGCCAGCCGCAGCGAAACCGAGCGCACCTGCGGTTCCCGTTGCGCCGGTGGCAAAGCCAATTGCACCGGAAGCGCCCACAGCCGCGGCTCCAGCAGCACCCAAGGCGCCGGCTCCTGTACCCGCAGTGTTGCCGCCAGCCGCGAAGCCTGCTGCACCTGCAACGACTGCCCCGGCAGCAACTCCGATTCGTCCGCCTGCGCCGGCAGGAGCGCTAGCAACAAGTGCAGCGGCGCGACCTCCTGCCCCGGCACGACCCGCAACACCGTCCGGTAAACAGCCTTCTGCCATGCGTCCCGCGGCCGCTGCGCCTGGACGTCCCGGCGCTCCGGCAAGACCAGGCGCTCCGGCTCGGCCATTGCCGACAGGAAATCGCGGTCCAATGCCTACTGGCAATCGCGGGCCTTTTCCCGATACGTCGCAGGGCGCGCGCGCGGGTGGCCCCCGTCCCGGGCAGCCGATGCGTCCACAGCAATCCGGCCAGGGACGGCCTTTCGCGCCTCGATCCGGCAGCCCTGGCGGTCCGGGTGGACCACAATCGCGGCCTTTTGAGCAGCGTCGCGGCCCGATGCCCACAGGCACGCGTCCTGGCCCTCGAGCGCCCGGGCGTCCGGGAATGCTGCCGCCGCCGTTTCCAGAGAAACTGCCTCCGAAGGCAGAGCCGGGCAAGCCACTTTACACTCGCAAGCCGCCCCAGCGCCAACGTCCCGTTCTGGATAAGCGCGAGCAGGAGGGTGAGCGCAAACTGCACCCGACGCGGCAGCGTCCGGGCGCGGGCCGAAGTTCCGCCGCTGCGGTTATCGCGCCGCCGGAGCCGCGTCCACCGCGAGAAGTGACGATCACCGAGGGCATCACGATTCGCGAACTTGCCGAAAAACTGGACGTGCGCGCCAAGGAGCTCTTGAAGAACCTGCTCGACCGGGGCGTCTTCGCCAGTATCAACCAGGCGCTGGATGTGCCTACGGCCACGACACTTGCCGAATCGTTCAGCGGAGTGGTGAGCGTTGTCTCTTTGGAAGAGGAGATGGTGCTCGAGGTTGCGAAGGAAGAGACCAAGGAAAGTTTGAAGCCGCGGCCGCCGGTCGTCACCGTCATGGGCCACGTCGATCACGGCAAAACGAGTTTGCTCGACGCCATTCGCGAAGCGGATGTTGCCGCGGGCGAAGCGGGCGGCATCACCCAGCACATCGGCGCTTACAAGGTGGTCGTCCATGATCGCGCCGTGGTGTTCGTCGATACGCCGGGTCATGAAGCGTTTACGCGCATGCGCGCGCGAGGCGCGAAGGTGACCGATATCGTGGTGCTGGTGGTGGCGGCCGATGACGGCGTCATGCCGCAAACGAAAGAAGCCATCGACCACGCGCGAGCCGCGAAGGTTCCCATCATCGTGGCGATCAACAAGATTGACAAGCCGGAAGCACAACTGGAGCGCGTGAAGAGACAACTCACGGAAAACAGCTTGATGCCCGCGGAATGGGGCGGCGACACGGAGTTCGTGGAAGTTTCCGCGAAAAAGAAGCAGGGCATCGAGAAGCTGCTCGAAACGATTTTGCTGGTCGCTGATTTGCGGGAACTCAAGGCCAATCCCGACGCGCCCGCGACGGGCACGGTGCTCGAATCGCGCGTGGATAAGGGACGCGGCCCAGTGGCTACGATTCTGATACAGAATGGCACGCTGAAGTCCGGCGACTTCTTTATCTGCGGGTCGGTTTTCGGGAAAGTCCGCGCGATGTTTGACGATCGCGGCCGGGTCGTCAATGATGCGCCGCCGTCCACGCCCGTCGAAGTGCTCGGTTTGCAGGGCGTGCCGGACGCGGGAGACCTCTTCCAGGTGAGCGACGAAGCCAAAGCGCGGCACATCGTCGAGTACCGCCAGGGCAAGCAGCGCGACGCAGCGATGGCGCGCATCAGCGGCTCGCGCATCACGCTCGACCAGCTCCACGAGCAACTGAAAGCCGGGGACGTCAAGGAATTGGGAATTGTGATCAAGGCGGACGTGCAGGGCTCCGCCGAAGTGCTCGGCGAAATGCTGCCGAAACTTTCGACCGACCAGGTGAAGCTGAAGATCATCGGTTCGGGCGTCGGCGCGGTCACGGAAAATGACGTGCTGCTGGCTGCCGCATCCGGCGCGATCGTGATTGCGTTTGGCGTGCGGCCGGACCGCAAGGCGCTGGACCTGGCGCAGCAGGAGCACGTGGACATTCGCACGCACACGATCATCTACGAAGTGTCCGACGAGCTGAAGAAGGCCATGGAAGGCCTGCTCGAGCCGGTGATCACGGAAACGTTTCTGGGCCGGGCGGAAGTGCGCAACACGTTCCGCGTCAAGGGCGCGGGGACGATTGCGGGCTGCTACGTGGTCGATGGCATCCTGAAGCGCGACGCGCAGGTCCGCGTGCTGCGCGATGGGGCGGTCATCTACACGTCGAAGCTCAACTCTCTGAAGCGATTCAAGGATGATGCCAGCGAAGTCCGCACTGGTTTCGAATGCGGCGCGGGCGTCGCCAATTTCAACGACGTGAAGGTCGGCGATATCCTGGAATGCTTCAGCGTTAGCAAGATGAGCGCCGCGGAAGCCGCCGGACAGGGCGGCGGGTCCGCCGGCAAGAAATAATCCGCCAAGCTGTCCCCCGGAGCCGCTCATGCCGGTCGGTCTGCTCACCCTCGAGCTGCACATCCCGGACGCGCAATCGCTGAAGGACAAGCGGCAGGTACTGCGCAGCTTGAAGGACAAGCTGCGGCGGGATTTCAATGTGGCAGTGGCCGAGCTGGAGCATCACGACATGTGGCAGAGGTCGGTCGTCGGCATCGTCACGATTTCGAATGAAGAGAAGCACTTGAGGGAAGTGCTGCAAAAGGTTCTGGACGAGGCGGACCGCATCCTCGGCTCATTTTTGATCAATCAAGCGGTCGAGATTGTTTAGAGAGTGTTTCAGGGACGCCGATGAGTCCAGCGAATCACCGACACGAACGCGTGGGCGAGGAGATCGCCCACGAAATCAACGCCATGCTTGCTGGGGAACTGAAAGATCCACGGCTGGAAGTAAGCGTGGTCGCCAGCGAAGTGCGCGTCCAGCCGGACATGAAGCACGCGCGCGTGTTCATCAGCGTCAAGGGGACCAACAAGGAGCAATCCGACGCGATCAAGGCGCTCGAACATGCTTCTGGGTACATCCGGCGGGAGCTGGTCGAGCGGCTGCAGCTTCGCCGCGTGCCGGAATTGCATTTCACGCTGGATCTTTCCCAAGAGCACCTCGAGCGCATAGAGCGGCTCTTGAAGGAAATGAAAAAGGATAATCCGCCCGCGCCTTGAGAGTTTTCAGTGATCGGTTGTCAGTTTTCAGTTCAGAAAAAAGGGAACCCTCGATGGTTGCTGTCCCTACGCTCTGAAGCCCGGGTGGAGGAACGAGCAGGAACGCAATCGAGTTAAATTCGATCATGTCTGAGTGTCAAAACTAAAAACAGAAAACTAAGAAAAACGAGCGAAGAACCAAAACTGAAGCCAATAACTGTCTACAACTGAAAAACTGAGAACGGACTACTGATCACTCCAAAAATGCCACGACAACCACAGCCGGCGCCGATCGACGGCGCGCTCGTCATCAACAAGCCGAAAGGGAAAACGTCGCACGACGTGGTCGATGCGGTGCGTCATTTGGCAGGCTTCCGGCAAATCGGACATCTGGGCACGCTCGATCCGCTGGCGACGGGTGTTCTTGTGCTGCTGCTCGGCCGGGCCACGCGGCTGGTGCAGTTCTACGCCGGACGCCGCAAGCGATATGAGGCGGGCTTTCGGTTCGGGTTCGCGACGGATACGTACGATTCCGATGGTGAAGCGCAGGGGCCAGACGCCGCGCCGGCGCTGGATGCCACGACCGTCGAAAAGTTTGCGGCGGAACGCATCGGGCGGTTCGAACAAATGCCGCCGTCCTTTTCCGCGAAGAAAGTGAAAGGGCGTCCCGCGTACGAGCTGGCGCGAAAAAAACAGGCCGTCGAGCTGAAGGCCGTCGAAGTCGAGATTTACGAATACAAACTCAGGGAGATTGAGGGCAGCATCGCGCGCTTTGTCATCGAGTGCTCCTCCGGCACATACATCCGTTCGCTGGCGCATGAGATGGGGCAAAAGCTAGGGTGTGGCGCGCACCTCGCGGAAATCACGCGCACGGCGGTGGGAGAATTTTCGACGGAACAGGCCATCACGCTCGAAGAACTCGCCGAAGCCAAGCAGGCCGGGAAATTCGCGGACCGTCTGATCCCCGTTGAAAACCTGCTGGCTAATTTTCCGCGGGTTAACGTTTTACCGGTGATCGAAAAACGCGTGCGTCATGGCACGAAGTTCAACATTACGCTCGCGCAGCTTCAGCCGGGCCGCGTCGAGCCGCCTCCCGGCGCCACGACGCAGCTCGATGGCGGCGAACCGAAGCCGCCGCGGCTGCGTGTATTCAGCCAGCAGGATAAACTCATCGCCATTGCAGAAGCCGTTGTGCCGCGCACTTACCAGCCGATCGTAGTGTTCGAAGCTCTGCCGTAGGTGGTCCACGCCAAAGCGTAAAGTGGTTTCCGAGCAAGATTCAGATTGCCAGAGCAATAGCCCTAAGGCTTCCGTCATTCACGGACTTAGGACTTAGGGCTGTGGAGGTTGTGCTCCAGGTGATTGCAGAGTCCCTGGAGCGGGGGTTCCGCGGCCTCCGGTGTCGCCGCCGCGACCCGCGGAAATTGTCCGCGTGAGATGATCCGCCAGGCGCAGCTTCCGCGGGGTGACGAGGATCAGGAGTTCCGTATCCTGAAGCGAGTTTTTCCGACCGCCGAACGCGTATCCGACGCCCGGGATTTCCGCGAAGCCCGGCAAGCCGGTGATAGAGTGGGTTTCTTCCGCATCGGTGATACCACCGATCAGGGTAGGTTCGTCCTCTCTGACGCGAACGGTTTGGGTCAGCGTACGATTGGAGATGACGGGAATCCCGTTCACGCTGGAGCCTTCCAGCGCGCGGATTTCGAACTCGAGCAGCAGAGTCACTTCATTATTGGGATGAAGCGTGGGAGTTGCTTTTATCTTCACACCTAAATCGACATATTCCGAGGCCGGATAGGGCGTCTGCGCCGCGCCGCCGGCGGTGCTGTTGGCGAAGTTCGAGGAATCCTGAATCACCGTCACCACGCCCTGGGCAGCGGCGGGATCCTGGGACACCAAAGCGGCATCGGGAAGTCCGCTGGTAGTCAATGTCGAGGCGATCAGTGCGGAGGGCCCCACAGGAGTGTTGAGTTCGATGCGCGAGGCAAAGGTGCCCATTCCTTGACCAATATAAACGCCAAGCGTGCTCGAGCCCTTGTTCGTCACGGCGATGTCCGGCACAGCGCCGTTCGCAAAATTGGCGATCACGATTCCGGCAGGAGTCGTCGCGGTTGGCAGCGGGGAGCCAGTAGCATCGGTGAACGTGCCGTCTAAATTGCTGCTTCCCAGCAAGACCGAGACAGTATTATCGCCCTGGTTTACGACGGCAAGGTCCGGCACCCCGTCGGCATTCAAGTCTCCCGTGGCGATGGCAACGGGAGAAGTCCCCACCGCAATCGGTGAGTTCGTGGCTTCCGTAAAAGTCACATTTCCGTTGGTGTCCACACTTTCCAACAGAATGGAAATATTATTGGAGGCCTCGTTGACCAGTGCGAGGTCCACTGCGGGAGCGTTATTCGCGTTGGCCAGCGTGCTGTTTCGAAAATTGGACGTCACCAGCGCTACGGGTCCGCGTTCCGGACCCGTGAATGGCGAGAGCGTGAACTGCTGCTGCGCCGTCAGGGCAGGGGCGTTAGAGTCCGTGACTTGCATTGTGAAAGTGAAGCTCCCCGCGGTGGGGGTTCCGGTAATCGCGCCCGTAGATGGCGCCAGGGTCAGCCCTGTGGGCAACGCACCGGCGGCAACCGTCCATGTGTAGGGAGCCTTTCCGCCGGTCGCCGTCAATACTGCGTCGTAAGGTCCTCCGATGTTGCCGTTCGGCAGGGAGCTCGCAACGGCTAGAAGAGGGGCAACCGCCGCGACGGATATGCTCAGTGTGGTCATCACGGATTTCGTAGGAGTTCCGGAATCGGCGACGCTCACCGTGAAATTTGAATTACCTGCTGTGGTCGGCGTGCCGCTAATTGTTCCCGTCGCTGGGTTCAGAGAGAGCCCGCTCGGAAGGGTTCCTGCAATAACACTCCAGGTACGCGCACCGCCGCCTCCCGCAGCGCGCAAAGAAACGGAATAGGGTACCTGCAGCGTCGCGCCGGGAAGAGAAGTCGAATCGATGGCCAGTGTGCCACCGAGTGCGATGGGAGAACCGGGAAATTCGATGAAGCTACCGGTCCCGTCGCCTTTGAAGAGGGAAATCGTGTTGTCCCCTTCATTTGCTACCGCAAAATCGAGGTTGCCATCACCGTCAAAATCCGCCAGCAAAATGGAACTCGGCGAGTTTCCCACGGGATAGGGAGAGCCGGTCGCTTCTTTCAGCAGCAAATTTCCACTGCTGTCAAGTGAGCTGAGCAGGACCGTGACATTGTTCGACTCCGCATTCGCGACCACCAGATCCGGCGTCTGGCTGGCATTCGTTCCGGAACTGGACCTATTGCGAAGAATTCCCTCAGCGAGTACTGTGGGACCAATCGCTGTTACCGGCAACGAGAATGGCGAGTTGACCTCGGCAACAAAGTTTCCGCTGTCCTGATTCCGCAAGACGGTGATGGTGTTGTCGTTGCGATTGGCAACGGCAAGTTCAGGCAATGTGCCCGCATTGAAATTGCCCGCGACGAGCGCCACGGGATTCTTGCCGACGGTGAAGCTGGTCTCCGGGAAAATCGTGGAGCCCGGCACTCCCGTCAACGCGCCGCCAGTCCCCAGGCTTCCGGAGAGCAAGGAAAGCGTAATAGGAAAGCGATCGCCTACGAAAAAGCTGGCTGGCTTTCCATCTTGCGCGCGCAGAAGCACCTGGCGCCCGCTCTGCACCAGCGAGAGAGAATCGGAGAAATTGGCCGCGCCGCTGGGAAGTGTGAGTAGAAAAGTAGAGAGGCCTCCGCCGATGGGAACGACAGCCGGTATGCCGGAGAATCCCTTAGCCGCGAAAACCTGTTGGATGTTGGTGAGCAAATTCGTGAGGGTTGTCGAAGACTTGAGCTTGTTCAGGTCGGCGGTATTCAGCCCGATGAGCTGCTCAGAAGCCGGAGGCGTAATACCAAGACTGCGCGCTTTGTTGCGGTTGACTTCGAGGAGTTCGATTTCCAGCATAACCTCACCACGAGCTCTTTCCAGTTGCCGGATGAGTTCACCGGCAAGGGCGAGGCGCTCCGGAGTGTCGCGCATGGTGATGGTGCGGCTGCGGGTGTCGAGGTCGATGCGCGTTGCTCCTGTGATGTCGCGCAGGACTCGCAGGATTTCGGTAACATCCTCCGGGCCGACGGCTGCGGAGAGGGGGAAGGTCTGCTCTGCGACCATGGCGTACAGCCGCCGCTTCTCCTGCGTGTCTGGAGCGACAAACATCATGGTGGGATTCAATGGGCGCCAAAAGGTTCCCGATTGCGCGCCAATGAGGGTCAAGCCGGTGTAGAAATCCACGTTATCGACGTGCAGGCGCACGCTCCTAACATTGATGTCCGGATCAAAGGTCACTTTGATGCCGAAGAGGCCCGCCAACTGTTCGTAGACCGTCTTGGTATCGCCGCGCAGGTCCAAGTTGCGTTTTCCGGCTTGCGGCTGTAGCCGGGGAAGGCTGGAGATTGCGGCCGCAGTCCCTGCGCGCGGCTCATCGTCCATGGTCTTGAGTTGAGTGAGACGCTCCGCGACGATGGTGTTTCCGGGATCGACCTGGAGCGCTGCTCCCAATTCCTCGGTGGCCTGGTGCAGATGGCCCTCCAACGCGTCGCGTTCTGCAGCCTCGACGTGCGCGCGAACCAACTTGGAGCGCAGCGCGACACCTCGTTCGACGACAGCGGCATCCTGCGGGGCGTAACGCGCGGCCTCTTCGTAAGCCCCCAGCGCTTCATCGAAGCGCCCTGCTGCTTCGGCTCTGTCGCCCCGTTCGGCAGCCTTCTGTGCGCGCTTGGGATCAGGGTGCATCACTGGGGCTTGAAGCTGCGATGGTGCGGGTACCTGCGCGGGAGCCTGTGGGCAAAGCAGTAACCACAAGAGCAAAGAGGTGCTTAGGCGTATGGTGCGCATGAGCATCAGACAGGATAACCTAACCCCGAAGAGTAAATAGGACCAGTCTGGTCCGGTTGACGGAAGTTTCTCGGTGCGGTACACTTAAATTGTAGTTGCAAATCATTAACAACTGGAGTTTTCGTGCTCTCGGCTCTCCTAATTGCACTTCGTGAAGGCGTCGAAGCTTCTCTCGTCGTCGGCATTATCCTCGTCTATCTTTCCCGCACAAGCCGCGGGCATCTGACACGTTTCGTCTGGTACGGGGTGGCAGCCGCTGCCGCGCTCAGTCTGGGAGTGGCGGTAGCCCTGGAGCGCTGGCGCATCAGCGAAGACGGCTTCGAGGGGCTGATGCTCCTGATCGCGGCGGTCTTCGTTGTTACGATGATCGTATGGATGAACCGCGTTGCGCGCCACCTGAAAAAAGAGATCGAGGAAAAAGTGGAGGCTTATGCCGAGCGCGCCGGGAGCGCGGCGGGCTGGGGCATATTCCTTTTCGTTTTCCTAATGGTCCTGCGCGAGGGGGCGGAGCTGGCGCTGATTCTGCGCGCCGTGGAACTTTCGAGCGAGGGGCTGCAAACGTGGATTGGAACGATTGTGGGCATCGCGGCGGCCGTCGCGGTGGGGCTTTTTTTCTTCAAGGGCACCTTACGCATTCCGCTGCACCGTTTCTTTGCAGCGACTAGCGTCATCTTGATGCTCGTCGCGTTTCAACTGGCGCTCACGGGTTTGCATGAGCTGAGCGAGGCGCGTTGGCTGCCTTCGAGCAAGGCGGAGATGGCGATTCTGGGGCCCATCGTTCGTAATGAACTCTTCTTTTTTGTTTTTATTTTTGGAGCTGCCACGTTGCTGATCCTGCGCGAATGGCAGGCGGCTTCCCACGACAAGAACGCTCGGGAAACTCTGAACGACGCGGAGAAGCGTCTTCTGGAATCGCAGAACCGGCGGCAGCGGCGTTGGATGATGGCCGCGGCAGTCGCATCTCTCACCGTGATACTGGTGCTGACGGCGGATTTCATTTATGCGCGGGCAAATTCGGCGCCCCCGGCAGCGCGGCCGATTGAAGCAGCCGGGAATATCGTTCGCGTGCCGGTCGCCGAAGTACAGGATGGAAGCATGCATCTCTTCTCCGTGAATGCGGGCGTGCAGTCGCTGCGGTTCATGATCATCAAGAAGCCCAATGGATGGGGAGTGGCGATGGATGCCTGCCGCATCTGTGGCGCGGAAGGCTACCGGCAGGATGGACAGAACGTCATTTGCCGGCATTGCGCTTCAGCGATTTACATTCCGTCGATTGGCGATCAGGGAGGCTGCAACCCCATCGGCGTGCCGTCGCACCTGGATGGCGGAGATCTGGTCATTGATATTTCTTCGTTGACGCAAGCTGCAAAAGAAATTCCGCAGTAGGTTGCGGCATGTGGCTGGATAGATGGCGCCTGAGTGACGAAAGGTTATCAGTGCTCAGTAATCAGTTTTCAATGAAAAAGAGGAAAATACCAACAAATCGCGCACTGAGAACTGAATACTGAGAACTGAAAACAGAAGGCTCTTGCACAACCATGTTCCTGCGAATCGTTGCCGACTCTTTTGGACGCCGTCCGCGCCACAAGCTCCTCACCGGGGCGGCGCTTGCTCTCGGCATGGGTGTAGCCACGGCGGCGTTGAGCGTTTCGCTGGATGTGGGCGACCGGCTCGCCAAGGAATTCCGTAGCCTGGGCGCGAATCTTCTAGTGACGCCGCAAGCGGATTCGTTGCCGCTCGAAATCGGCGGCGTGGACTATCGCCCCGTGAATGCTGGGGCGTATCTGCCTGAAGCTGACCTGCCCAAACTGAAAACGATTTTCTGGCACAACAATGTCATTGGTTTTTCGCCCTTTCTCGAAGTCAGGGTTTCATCATCCACTCCTCGCTGGTCACCGGCGTCAGCTATTTTTGTTAAGTCCGCAGCCGATGGCGACGCAGTTTTGATCGGAACATGGTCAAACCATCCCGTTGCCCTGCCCGACGGCGGAAAATTCATTACCGGGTCGCAACAGACCAGTCCCTGGTGGCGAGTGGAAGGCTCTTGGTTTCAGGATGGTGCAGGCGAATGTATTGTGGGCAAGGCATTTGCGGACAGGAATGGGGTAATTATCGGCAGTCCGCTCTACCTCGCAACTACCTCCTCAGACGGGCTCTCGCTTAAGGTCACGGGAATCTTCACCAGCGGCGGCTCGGAGGACAATGCGGTGGTTACCTCGCTCTCGATAGTGCAGCAATACGTTGGAAAGCCCGGCCAGTACCGCAAACTTTATGTCAGCGCGCTGACGAAGCCCGAAGACAACTTTGCGCGGCGCGATCCGAAGACGATGAACGCCGGTGAATTCGAGCGGTGGTCCTGCAGTCCTTACGTCTCCTCGATTGCGTATTCGATCAAGAAGGTCTTGCCCGGGGCCGACGTTCGCGTGGTTCGCCGTGTAGCTGATGGCGAGGGGCAGATTCTTACACGGGTGCGCATGTTGCTGTGGCTGGTTACGGGAGCGGCGCTGCTGGCGGCGGCACTCGCTGTGGGGGCGTCTTCGGCGGCTTCGGTGATCGAGCGGCGAACGGAGATTGGCTTGATGAAAGCACTCGGCGCAGGCTCCGGCACGGTGGGGTTCCTGCTCGCAGCGGAACAACTTCTGCTCGCGTTCGTGGGCGGGGGGGCCGGTTACACCATCGGGATTATTCTGGCGCGCCTTCTTGGCGAAAAAATCTTTGGCGCCGTACCTGAACCTTCACTGATCGTTTTCCTGGTGATTATCGCGCTTGCCACGGGTGTCACGCTTCTTGGCAGCGCCATCCCCCTGCGACGCGCTTCGCGTTACGAGCCCGCGCCCATCCTGCGAGGCGAATGATGGCCGACCGTCGCGCAACCAATCGAACCATGTTTTGGCGCATCATCCGCCGCTTTTTCGGCGCGAACCGTGGGCGGCTCTTTGTAATGTTGTTGGCCCTTGGCTCAGGCGCCGCCGTCACCGCAGCCCTCCTCAATCTCCAAGTGGACGCCAAGCAGCGCCTAACAAGCGAATTCCGTGCCTTCGGGGCAAATGTGATTATTGCTCCGCCGAACATCAGCGCAAGTGCCGCTGGTAATCAACTGCTCTCCGAATCATTGATGAACAAGATTCCCACCGAGTTCGAAGGGCGCCCCATTCTTGCTCTGCCGTTTCTTTATCTCGTCGCACAAGCAAGTTCTGACACATCCCAAACTTCCATCCAAGCGGTGCTCGCAGGTACTGACATCACTCATCTTCCACAAATAGGCGCTGGCTGGAGATTTGAACCCCTGGTTCCGGCCATCGGAGCGTCCGCACCAAAGTTGCTCACTTCTATGAGTCCAACCTGTGCTGTTGGAGTTCGAGCTGCGGAGCGATTGAAAGCGATTCTCGGCGCTCAACTGACATTCGACAATGCCGGCAAAAGGGCTTCCTGTGATGTCGTCAGCGTAATTACTTCCGGAGGCCCAGAGGACAATCAGATCTTCACGGATATGGCGATAGCGCAGGAACTCGCGAGCTTGTCGAGTCGCGTTAGTCTCATTCTGGTCAGTGCGGAGGGTACGCCAGGCAGCATCGAGCGTTTCATCTCCACACTTGCGAAGAGTATGCCTGACGCCGATGTACACGGGATTCGACAATTTACAGAAGGGGAAGCGAAGATCTACAACCGCATCAGCGGGTTGTTGACGGCGACAGTGGCGATCGTGCTGGCGCTCACGGGGCTATGCGTGATGGCGGCGATGACCAACGTGGCGATGGAGCGGAAGAACGACGTTGGTTTGATGAAGGCCATCGGCGGCTCGGTTCGTCGCGTGCTGCGGCTTTTCCTTGCGGAGGCGGCGTTGCTCGGCCTGGCAGGAGGAATGATTGGCGGGGCGGCGGGGATTTTTCTGTCTATCGGTTTGGGCAAAGCGGTTTTTGGCTTGGCGGCGCGGCCGAGGCTGATTGTGTATCCTGTAGCTGTGGCGTTGACAATCATCGTGGCGATCCTCAGCGCGTATCCACTGAGGCGGCTGGCCAGCATCCGCCCGGCTTCGGTTTTCCGGGGTGAAGCGTGAGTTCCGTCATTGCGGCGCCGCCGCTAATCGCGGCGAAGCAAGTGGTCATCGAAGATTTGATCAAGCAGTACGGCACCCTGCGCGCGCTCGGCGGCGTCAGTTTCGGCGTGAATCAAGGCGAATGGGTCGCGCTCATGGGGCCATCCGGCTCTGGGAAAACCACGCTGATCAATATTCTCGGCGGGCTGGACACGCTCACATCAGGCCATGTTGTGGTCGATGGCGTCGATCTTTCGAAACTTCGCGAAAACGAGCTAGTCCGTTACCGCGCGGAAAAAGTCGGCTTCGTCTTCCAGCAATTCCACCTTGTGCCGTATCTTACCGCGCTTGAAAACGTGATGCTCGCGCAGTATTTCCACAGCGTCACGGACGAGAAGCAGGCCGAGGAAGCGCTGAAGCGCGTGGGCCTCGGCGACCGCCTGACGCATCTCCCCGCGCAGCTCTCCGGCGGCGAGCAGCAGCGCGTGGCCATTGCGCGCGCGCTGATCAATCAGCCGAAGATCATTCTTGCCGACGAACCCACCGGAAATCTCGACGAGGCCAACGAAACAGTTGTCCTCGAGATTTTCCGCGAACTGCACAACGCCGGACATACCATCCTGATGGTGACGCACGACCCGGACATCGCGCGTCAGGCCGACCGCCGCATCGAACTGGCCCACGGCCATCTGCACTTCGACACCGCGCAGCATGGACCGGGCCATCCGCTCGCTTGTCCTCTCGCCGACACGGCGGACTGCTGCACGCCCATTTCCAGCGACGACGAAATCCGTTTCGACCATCTCCTCGAGCAGATTTGGATCTGCGGCGAGGAAGGGAAGCCGGCGCAGGCGGAGCGCCTTCGCGCTACCGGCCCATCGGGGCGCCTGCCGGTGGTACCCCACGAGCCCGCCGGGCGGGTTCTGTCGCGCATGTCCGATCTGCGCCTGGTGCAAATGCAAAACGGGGAAGTGCAACTCACGACCGTGGGCAGCCAGCGCGCGCGCGACGTCGTCCGCCGCCACCGCCTGGCCGAGCGGCTCTTCAAGGACACTTTTTCCATCGACGATTCCGAAGCACACACGCAAGCCTGCAAATTCGAACACATCATCAGCCCGGAACTGGACCAGCGTATCTGCACGTTCCTCGGACATCCGAAGACCTGCCCGCACGGGAATCCCATTCCACCGGGCGAGTGTTGCAACGGCAAGTCCAAGACCTGATCGCACGCCCGAACCATGCCGACCCCTCTCGACCCAAGAAAAAAACCAACCAGCATCAAGATTCATGTCTCGAGCGGCGCGGGCGTGGATGTCACCTGGGCCGACGGCCACGCGAGTCACTACGAATTTGCTTATTTGCGCGAGGAATGCCCCTGCGCCACCTGCAACGACGCGCGAGAGAAGAAGGCATCGCTCGGCGAGGCCGCTCCGGCGTTTTTATCATCTCCCGCGCTGCCTATGTTCAAGCCCAAGCCGCGCGCCCGGGCCGCTACGCAAGTAGGCAGTTACGCCATTCAAATCAGCTTCACGGACGGACACTCCACCGGCATCTACGGCTACGACCATCTCCGCAACATCTGCCCTTGCGCAGAATGCGCTAAAGCTTTCCGCGCTTCTGCGGGC
>WNFP01001807.1_pt1 | contig 16807 bp, 22 predicted proteins | sample 5400201 | NCBI WGS metagenome assembly WNFP01 (sample SAMN13153355, study PRJNA577476) | soil metagenome | isolation source: 115 cm saprolite under Madrone tree | place: USA:California | collected 2016-06-14 | reverse complement strand
GCATAAGGCTGTCAAACAGTTTGCAAATCTGTTTGGGATTCCAGACGAATTCCCGCTGAATAGCAGGTAACACGTAGTCATGTTTCCAGATTCGGTCAAGTGTCGTCTTGATCGTGATCGCGGTTTGATAGGGCATGCCCGCAGGATACCTCAACTTTCCCAGCGACATTGAGGCTATTTCGCACAAGTCAGCCCCTGCCTCCAGCTTGCCTTCCCATTGTGGCACCCAGTAACCAAATTCAGGCTGGAGTCAGGGCCTCCGTCCCAAGAGAGCAGAGAGTTCGGACCACTGGGGTTTTCCGAACCTCACTTCCAACTGACCGGCGAGCCATGCCGACCATGACTCTTTCCACAAGGGAGTCAAAAAGCGACTTTGGTTCGCTGGATCCTCCAGTATCGCCCCAGGTAATCGCTCACGAGTTCGCCAGCACTTGAGCAGTGAGTGAGCCGTTGCCACTCCATCCGCATCGACGTAAAGCGTCTCGGCCCAATGTTGGGGATTGGCAAGACTTAAGACCACATGATCAAGGGCCTGCTCTTTGAGCAGTTCCTTTCTGACAATCACCGCCAACCGGCCACCAAGCCACAGTTGCAATGCCCGCGCAAATATGTAGCATCCTCCGTCAAACCAGCCGCAACCGTATTCCTGGACAAGAGGTGTAAGGATTTCCGAGGAATGAGCGAAGCGGTACAGATGATCATTCATGAGGGACATGGGTGCATTGGGTAAGGGGGCGGGAGCACGACTTGTGCAATCTGCTGACGTCTACATTGATCCAGTCAAAATGTTTGCTTCCCATGAAATGCTCCTTTCACAACCCGGGGATTCGGCCAGGTTGCCGCGATTGGCGGATTTGGAAAATGATTTTCGGGAACGTCCGAAGCGCGCCTATGCCGTGACTGCCTGGGAGGCCAATCCTGAGGCGGCGAAGAACCGGTCAGGAAAAGGTCGCAATATCCAGGGCACATACAGCGCGCCGTTCACGAAGGTAAGTTTCACCATGGCTGGATCGATGTCGATTCCATCGAGCCGGAGAGAGTAGTTCGAGGCGTGGATTAACATTCGGCCTGAGCCGACACAGGGATCCATAACCTTCTTTCCGCGCGCGTCCTCGTCGTCCTCCATTGTCATTCGCACCATACATTCGACTACCGAGTGCGGCGTGGGATAAAACGCGTTCGGGTTCCAGCCGCTCTTCTGAATCCCGATCCACTCACCGATGTAGTCGTACGGAGTGACTAACATCGGTCCGATATTGACTTGCCTGTAGAGACTCTCATTTAGCTCTTCGCAGAATCCGGGTGCTCGTTTGGACTGACCGAAACTCCATAGAAACCACTCAAGCAATTTCTCCACCGCCGAACCGCCACTACAGTGACGCTCAATCAGCCGAACCCAGTCTCCTATGGCTCGGAATACAGTTCGATCAGGATGCGGGGCGATCTCCAATTTCGGGATGGGTTCAGGCAGGAGCCTGCCGGACAACATGGTTCGAAACCAGTAATCCCAACGGCAACCGACAGCGCAATGATCTTCAAGAAGCAGCCGGTAGTACAGCAACCATCCCCTGTATTCCCACGGCTTCTTTTCATCATCTATCGTCGGAATCCGCCCATGCCTGCGCACAAACGAACTCCACTCGCACTCCTCCGGTTCGTCGATTTCACGTCCGGGTGAATCTGCTGTCTGAACTGACAATGCCTCTGTGGTGGCAACGGCAACCGTTGTCTCCACCGGATGGGTTGCGCCGTCGCCATTGGTGAAGGCTTGCTTCGCTGAAGGTGTTATTGCGTGCGGATGCCTCCCGTCAATGTCTGGCTCTGGCACGGGCTCTGGAGGATCTGCAGATACGAAAAAGAGAGAAAGTTGGTCGCTGGATTTGCGGGTCGGCACGGAGATTGTCTTTCGCGACTTCCTGGCTGGAGGGTTACTACCGATTGCGGATTGATTGAGGAAGGTGCTGCAGTTGATCCGGTTCAAAGAGCAGAGTGGCGACTGATGTGTCTCACAGCGTCAGCAGCCGCGTCGTCCTCGGATCAGCCTCTGAGCGGCATCACCACATATCGGAAGGCAGTGCCGGAATCCACGGGATCGGATTCCGGGATGAACTCACCGGGGGCCTGAGCATCCTTGAAGCGAAATCGCACTTTGCTCGATTCAACAGACCTGAGAAAGTCGAGGAGATAATGGGAATTAAACGCGACCGTCGCTGGTTCCCCGGCGTAGCTTGTCTCTACCGCATCCTCCGATTCGCCCATTTCCGCGTTAGAGGACGAGATTTTCAACTCCTTCGCCGTCAGCCGCATTCGGACTGCATTGGAGCGCTGGTCCACAAATTGGGCCACGCGCTGGACGGCGCTGAGCAACTCGTCCTTTGACAAGACAGCTTCGCCCGTGTGGGATTGAGGCAGGACGGCTTCGTAGTTGGGAAACTGCCCGGTTAATTGCCGGCTCGTGACGAGTCGGTTCCCGACCACAAAGAATAATGTGGAGGCATTCTCCGCAAACGAGATGTGCTCGGCCTTTGCAGATTGCAGAAGGCCATTCAACACGAGCAGCGCTTTTTTGGGCACAACGAATCTTGCCTCTTTCGCGCACTGGGATCGCGAATAACTGGCGTGGACGAGACGATGGCCGTCTGTGGCGACCATCGTGATTCCTTCCGGCTTTAGGACCAGCAAGGCGCCATTCAGAAGATGGCGAGATTCCTCTGCCGGAATGGCGAACAGAGTTTTTCCGATCAGGTCCCGCAGTGCGGCCGCTTCGAGCTTTACGGCCGAGGCCTGGGGAAACAGAGGCAGGCTGGGAAAGCTCTCACAGGAGAGACCAGCCATTTTGGTGTGTGACCGTCCGCTCCGAATCTGTACCCACTTATTCTCGAGGCAGCGAATGCTGACGTTGCCGTCTTCAAGCAATTTCGCGTAGTCGTAAAGTTTCTGGGCCGGGATGGTACAGCGCCCTTCTTTCTTAACGCTGGCATGACAGGCTGTACGCAGGCTGAGTTCGAGGTCCGTGGCGGTAAGAGCCAGAATATTTCCGGTCGCCTGTACAAGAATATTTGAGAGCACCGGAATCGTGGTTTTTCGCTGTACAACATTGCGAAGCTCGGACAGCTCTCTGAGCAAATCCAGACGGCTGACCGTGAATTCAGGCCCGCTGGTAGCTTTCGCGGGAGTTGGATCGGGAGCAACTTCTATCATTGAGGCTTGTTCCATCAGCGTAATAATCCCGGCCTTACCGGGAGCCTTTCTTTGAGTCATTTTGTCGAGAGTGGGAATACTGGGCAGGCAGGAGATGTCGGCGAATGCAAAGACGTGCAACAATGCCGCGTCCAGCTGGTTATCTGAACGAGCGGCAGTACCAATGTCAGGTTAAGGAAGCGCTTGATCGCTTTATGCTCGCGTGGACATTCCAATGACAACCGTTCGAGGGGAAGGACCTCGCATTTGCGCGCACATTGTTGATGTGCCGGTCGGACCATTTACGATTGAGAGACGGTACATCGATGAGTACGGTCAGTTGCTGGATGCGACCAGACCCTTCATCGACAGCCTGATTGCGCTCCATAATAAGAATCTCGAGGGACAAGAGGCTGCCGGTGGGTACGTGGGGTATGTTGACCAGCAGTTGTGTGAAGTAGAGTTGGGGGTCGATATCGTGGCGACGGCAGGTGCTGGTCAAGCTGGCCAGGACGGCGGCGGTCTGGCCACCGCGCGGGTTACCGACGAACAGGGAGTTCTTGCGATTATGGAAAGATCTGCATAACCGCAAAAACTATTTGTTTGCCGGCTCCGATGTCGGCGGTGAGCGCGCTGCCGCCATCTACAGCCTGATCGGCACGGCTAAACTGAATGCGGTTGATCCCGAGGCCTGGCTGCGCCACGTGCTCAGACATCGCGGATCATCCCATCAACCGTATCGAGGAGTTGCTGCCCTGGAAGGTCGCCCCAGTCCTACCGCCCGAAGGGAATCGCCGGAAAAAGCGTCTCAGCAACTCAAGAAGACCCCACATTGCCAGTCCGATTACCAAAAGGATTATTACTCCCATCCACCACTTTTTGATGATGAGAAAATAGCCAGTGTTCCAAAGTGTCATCTCTCCCCCGATCTCACAAATACGCCCGACGGAGCTTTTTTCTGGATTTGCGGATTCCCGGGTCCAGCTTAAGCTCCTCCTGTTCCAGTCTTTCCCTGAGCCTCGCTTTTTGTTCGTCTGCCTGCGCTAGTGCCAACCAATAGCCAATAGCCGAGAGGACACGGTACCGACTACCGTAATACCTGGGTTTTGCCAACACCCCGATGAGCCTTGCCGTCCTTGGAACGAGATCGCAGGACATTGGTGCTTTTAGCTCCGTCTGTTTTTGTTGGTAGGTCTTACGATTCTCATAGAAGGCATCGTCGACTTCTGGTGGCGGGCCGCCCTCGTCAATGTCTATCAGGCCTTCTTTCTTGTCCCGTACCACCCTGTCATATAGAGCTTCCACAGCAACTTGAATGGCCCTTCCGATCGACCCGAATATGCCAGCGGATTTGCGGATTGAAAGGATCTCCGACGGAAAGAGGCTGAACGTTACGTGAGTTGTCGCCTCGGCGTGAGGTAATGTTTTCACTTTTCAAAATATAAGCATACAACGCTTAGCTGTCAATAGATAATATTCTTGACTCCAAGAGCAACATGCACCAACCACTATCAGCCAGATCACTTCCCATAAGCGGAAATGTCACCGGCCCTTCATGCAGGAGGCTGGAACTTTGCTTCGTTGGCCTCGCAAGCACGGGGCTACGGAAATCTGATGCCTTGCGCCCGAGCAGCAGGCGGTGTTAGTGGAGGATGCGCCCGAGTTTGTTTGCCGATTCTTGGCGGTTGGGAAAAATGGGACACACGCATGTTCGCCTGGCGACGGCGAAGGAGGATGTAACTGGCGGGTGCATGCACTTTAACGGCCTGAAAACTGCAAATTGATAAGAATGCAAAGACAAGACGAAAAAACAACATGTGGCGGAAAGCTCAATGTTTTCCGGAACCCTTTCGGGAACTAACATTCTCGGTACCCGCGTACCGTCTGTTTGGCACGGTAAGATGTTTTCATTGAATCAGCTAGCAATCTTAACCGGCAGTCCATGGAGAATGGAGATTTCAATGGATTCTCAGAGCAGACCTCGAATTGAGCCGACTAGCGAATCAATGGCCGCTGCCGCCAATGATGAAGACATAATCGCTTGCCGCTACGAGTTGGCAAGATTCAGTGCTAACCAGCTAGAGGAAGCTGGTACTGAGCTTCATGTTATTGGCCACTTAATTGGGCCAGACCGAGCTCAGGGTAAGTCTCCATTTGGGCATGGCAATGATGAAACCGTCGCTGTGTCGGTGTTGCTCCGAGTCTCAGGGCAACTCATTTCCGCAAGCACGGACCTGTTTGCTGACGGTCGCCAGTATGCTGCTGCGGCGTTGCTCCGACAGATGGTCGAGATCGAATATCTAGCGTGGGCGTTCGAAACGCGGGACGGCGATGCTGAGCGTTGGCTGCGGAGCAATCAGCGAGAACGACAAGAGTTTTTCAAGCCAGCCAAACTCCGGGCTGCCGCTGGGCAAGGAACGTTTCGGGGTAAAGATTACAGTTACCATTGCGAGCTTGGCGGCCATCCCGTTCCACAGGCTGGCATTCTCCTGGGAGGGGACTCGGCAGTGGGTCAGCTATTACTGTCAGATTTGCTTGGGCACGCAGGACAAATATGGAACCATTTGGGTGGATGGGCGCAGCAAAATGAGAATGGGGAGCCGATTCTCCGCCGCAGCCTCGGGATGTCAATCAGATTTCGAGAGTGGAGATCCAAGGACCCACTCTTTGATCTGCCTCCCCCGCCATGAATAGTACTCCCTCCTTTCCTTCCCTCAACAGCGGTGTAGAACACGGTGGTCACTCGTTATCGAATTTCGCTGGAGCACCGGCATTATGCACCTTCGACGATCAATCTGAGGCTCGCGGCAGTCCGTCGCCTCGCCTATGAAGCCTCAGACTGCGGTCTCCTCAGCCCGGATTTGGCTGCGAGGATTCGCAGGGTGAAGGGTGCGCGACGGCCCGGAGTCCGCATCGGCAAACTGGTTGACGGCCGAGGAAGGTAGACGCCTGATAAGTTACGGGACTAAGGCGACTTCACGGTTCGGTTCTTGCGCAGCTTTTGAAGGGTAAACTTATAATAGTCTATGCCCTTCGATAAAGAATTTGAACATCAAACCTTCATCTCCTACTCTTGGGACTCGGAGGAGCACAAGACTTGGGTCGAATCGTTTGCGACCACTCTCCGTCAGAGCGGCGTCGATGTTGTGTTGGATCGGTGGCATCTTCCACCAGGCACCGACATGTATCACTTTATGGAACGCTCGGTCCGGTCGGCGCAGTTCGTACTGGTCATCTGTACGCCAACGTATGCGGCCAAGGCGGAGAATCGGGTCGGGGGCGTTGGCTACGAGGCCACGATCATCACGACACAACTTGCGCGACAGACCCAACAACGGAAATTCATTCCCATCCTCCGCTCCGGCAATTGGACCTCAGCCGTTCCTCTCTGGCTAGCATCGCGCCGTGGCTTGGATTTCTCGGCCAACCCATATTCGCCCTCGGAGTTTCACAATCTCCTCCGAACGTTGCATCGCGAGGAGGTCCAAGCTCCGACGCTCGGTCCGCTACCACCCTTCCCAGATTCGGCCACTCCAACAGAAGGAGTCGCGCTGGCTGATGATACTGGCGCGCCCGAGACAAAGGGTCTTGCGCTTGGTAATGAACTCACCCACGCAGAGCGAGAGCTGCTCTATGCTGCCGTGAACGACCCTGCCGGCCAGATCAGTCACCGTCGCCCTATCGGTCCCGACGTCCTCACCGCGAACGGGCAATCCTTTATCGAACGGGGCGCCCCACGCAGCGCGGCTAAATGGTTGGCGGCTTTGGAGTCGCTCGAACGCAAGAGTCTGATCCGAGCCACGTCTGCCGAGAAACACTTTTACGCCGTCACTCAGCAAGGCTACGACCTAGCGGAGCAGTTCGGACCGTTTGTGCGTTGGACAACCTCGGAGATCGTGTTGCGGGCGCACTATCTTAATCGCTCCACCGAATCGATGACGCTCGCATGCACGGGCGTGATACAAGTGCCCCCTATCTTTTATCCCGACCAATACGGCGCCGACGGCACCCTCATGCGTAGCCTCAAACAGCATCGCGCGCTCCTGGTGGAAGGCATCAACCAGCAGGCCTTGGAGGGCCTTAGCTTCGAGCCAACTGCCGCTAACTTTGTGGACGTTGCAACAAAGGAAACACGAGACTTCCAGGTGGCGCGTGCAGCTTCCGCTGATCGAAAGACTCTCCTCTTAGAGATTAACGAGTATCGCCAGCCGCGATCGAACATCTCGCCAAGCTTTAGCAATATGTCGTCCAAGACAGGGTCAGGCGCCAATTGACTCGGCGATGAATGCGATTTCAGGATTCGTATCGCGAAAGCGGTTAAAGCATTGCGGGTTCAATGCGCGTTTATCGATAGTAATCAGCGAAAGTCGTGAGACTGCCCGGAGAGCAGGTGACGCGGTCTGCAGCTTGTCTACTGTCCTTTATGATCAATTGGTCGCTTCGGAATTGTCGGTCTGCGTTGTTGCCGAGTCGCTATCCGGTTCGTGTGCATCAATCCTTTCGAATGTGACTGGAGGCAAGGTGTGAGAAGCGAAATATGGCCAAGGATTCAGTTCTGGAGAGTGAGAAGATGAAGCCAAACCTAGCAGGACTGCGAAGAACAACGCCAAACTGCCGCGCTCACAATCCGAGATAGACCAGGCCAAATTGGGATCAGCGTTATAGTAGTGCCCATCATGCAGGTATCCGATATCGTTCTCGAATAGACACGCTCCCTTTCCCAACACAAAGACACCGTTCAAGGCTGCACTGTCGATCATTCTCCGGGGTATCGCCTGCGCTGCGAAGAGAGGGTCACTGAGTTGGCGGGCGCTGTAGGCATTTCTGATCCAATTGAAAACGGTCGACATCCGTGCGGGCCCTGCGTAAGCCACAATGAAGTTTGCTATAGGTCGCGGCAATTCCGCTGTAGATCGGACGAGGGACTTCGTTGCCAGGCCAGCGCCGACGACTTGATCTACTCCGTCTTGATCTAGTGTCGATTTGACTTCAATGGTCGCGACTATGGATTCGTTCAGGAATGCAGTAATGCCCCCTCCCAAGTGGATACGCGGATAGTTCCGTCGACACAGGACAATGTCGTGTTGATGGCGAGAAGCACCAGGAGCCGAACTGCTATCGATGATTTCGCCAGACCCGATCGCTAAGTCCGAAGGGAGGTGGCTTTCAAGGAATTCCCTTACGAACACTTCGCGGGGAGTGCCCAGGTGCAAGGAATGACCACCAATTGCAGGAATTTCTCTTTGACAGAGCAGCAGGGTCTCACTGTGATTGAGGTGGGTTGTGAGCATGTGGTCATTTTAGTAGCAACGACGCAAACATATATAGCGATCGCGAGCTTGACGTAAGGGACGGTCAGATCATTACGCTCTGTTTCGACACGGAATGGATATTGAGAAATCGGCGTGGCACCACCTTTCCAGCCGCACGGGAGTCTGGCCGGATGGCGGGATCATGGGCGGCAGTGAACGGCCCCCTTCCGCTTCCCTCTCGGAGCTTTAGTATTTGTGCTCGCAATGCGGCCCCACACCGCGGGATCGACTGGTAGCGGACACACCCGGCCAGTTGCCAGGTTGGCGAATGCGCCATGGACAGTCAGCCTGCCATGGCGAAAGAATCTCGCCAGCAGTGCAAGAGCCTGATAGGCGAGAACCTGATTTACGAATGGAGACTGACTCTCGAGCGCCTCCAACGCGCTGCAGGATGGAAGTTTGTCCTTCGCGTCCCGGCTTTCATCGATGATTTCCGGAAAGAGGTCGGCTGCATTTGGCAGATGAACCTCGGTTCCGTGGGGCGCTTCGGCCTTTGATGGCTGGCCCAAAATGAACTGCCCGGTATCGGCATTGTTGCCGATGTCCAGCCAGTAGAGTGCGTTCTGATACGCATTCGTCTGGGTGATAATCCTGCGAGCGCGGCGCGTATCAACGCAGCTGATAATGATGTCTGGGCTTTTCGCTGACCGCCACTCCGGGCCAAGGAAACGAATGTCAGAGTTCCATTGCAGCCCCCAGAAGAGGTTGATCCGGCTGGCAAGCACGTCTGCCTTGTACAAGCCAATCTCGCTCTCACTGAAAGGCTGCCGCACACAATTGGCGGCGCTGATCCGATCTCCGTCCACCAGCGTGACATGCAGCCCTCCGGGATGACCAAAAGCCAAAAGAGCCTGATGGAGATACACGAGGCCCACCGCCATGGTGCTGCCTGTTCCTCCGCAGCCGACCAGCGAGATTTCTATTTGATCGGACAGAAGCCTTGGCGGAAGGCGGTGCTCATGCCCGGTTTCCTGCACGGTTTGCATACGATCCGTCATTATTGGTGACAAACTCCTCCAGAGTTTCCTCAAGTGGACAAAGAAATTTGGCCGGAAATCTGCTATTGCCCTGTAGATGTCGCCAGAGCGCCAGAACCCCGCCCGGATGGCGGGTGTGTTTGGTCACCCCGGCAGCGTGCGAAAACGCGCTCTCGAAGAACGCCTTTTCCCATAGCGGGATTGTGGATACCGAATTCCCTTCTGGGATACGCATGCTTCCGGTACAAACCGAGGCATTGTCATAGCAGTTCCAGTAGGGCGCCATGTAAAGCCTTGTGCCGGGTGCAGGACGGATGTTCTCGCTCAGGGCGCGAATCCAAAGCCTGTCGCCCGACGCCCTGAACAAGAGCGGCGGGTGTGGATAACGCTTTCCGCTCAACTGCCGCAGGGTTTTGTTGTCTCCGCGATCAAGGAAAAACATCGGCCTTATTGCAGCAGGACTCCACCATGTGACCATCTCCGATGAGCGGGCAATCACCGATTCCGGAAGAATCTCAGCGGAAAGGGAGTGGCCGAGACTGCTCAGTATCGAGGCCAGTATTTGCGGGGTGAGCAGTTGTGCAGGTCCGAGCCGGGCCTCGCCTTCTTCATGAGTGACATCATGCAATGTGACAAACGGATGCCGATGGGGATAGCCATCATAGCTGCTTTTGCCGTACACCAGCAGGGCCTGGCTGAGCGTGAACTCCTGGCTTGCGCCGGCCTTGACGTATGTGTTCATCGGATATTCCTCGGATCATCTCAATGAGGGGAGATGCGATAGCCAGAGAACGCACCATGGCCGCAAGATGGTCAAAGGTGTACGTCACCTGACGGTCAATACTCTCTTCGTCCTTGCTGAGATCAATGACAAGCATGAGGCTGGAGCCCATGGCGTACTCCTGTCCCAGATACTGCATCTGCTCGGTAAAACACGCCTCGATCAGATCATTTTCCTCGAACACGATGCAGACTCCCGGCCCCGGCTCATCCGTGTTCTCCATGTAATCTTCCATTTCGGGCAGAGTGTCTCGCAGTTTCCATGGATACGCTGCCTTCCGGCCCTCGCCTTCATCGTGCATTTGCAAACAACGTCGCAGGAGGGTGGCGGCTCGTTTGTCAGTTACTTCCGGCAGGCTCCGTTGAAGGAATCTAACAGCGTGCTGATAGGTCGGCAGCTTCGCGATACACCTGGACCTGGCACCCTTGACTCCGGGAAAAAACGATTCCTTGAGTTCGTCTTCCTCGAGCATCTCCATGCAATCAGCAGCATAGAACTCAGCGTCGCGGCAATCGTAGACCCGCATCCAGCGCGCTACATTGTGGCTGAAGGCCATGTAGAAGGCCGCAGGCAGCTTTGGATTTATCGACTCCAGATAACTGAGAGTTGCGCCGATGGGGACGATTGCGGACTCATGATAGTCCACCATCAGAAACATCTTTCGGTGCTGCGTTGCCTCCATTTGGGTCCGCTCGTATTCCGAAAGCTCCATCATTTCGTCCATCAGACGGATGGATGATTCCGAAAATACTCGCGAGACCTCCGGCAGACCATTAGTCTGGCAAAAGCGTGCCAGTCCGGTGGCAACGAAGTCGACTGCGCTTCCGGTCCAGTCTGCGACTCGGCTAATCCCGACCCGCAACATGCTTTTGGCGAGCACCGCTGCTACCTGCTCGTCCGTGCGTGAACAGTAACGCAATCGCAGGCCACGCAGAGTGGGGAGGGTAACGGAAACGTGACGGCCAATTACACGAACGGGCTGATGATGCTGCCCGGCGGGGGCAGCAGGCGCTGGTCGGCGATTCCGTCGTCTGATCGAAGCATGCGAAACATGTCTTCGACTGCTTTGCCGGCGTTGAATGCTTCTGGACATTGCCTTAATTGCTCCAGGAGCGGATCGATGTGGGAATCCGCGTCTTCGATGAGGAGCTGTAATTCGCGGGAAAGCCGCTCCTTCTTATTGCAGCCGAACAGACATCCGCCCCGCCTCGCCTGTACGGAACAATTCCGGCACCTCTTTTTCAGCCTCACCCTTTGACTCCGACCGCACGGCTGAACGTGTATTGCATTGCGCCGTTCACCGGGCTTGGCCCTTCCACGGTCGCCGTAGCCAGTTCCGGATAGGTCGCGACGTACATATCGCGCACCTGCTCAACCGACATGTCAGGGGCAGGGTCCGGAAGCTTGACGCCGTTAAAAATGAAGACGCGATTTAAGGTTTCAACTTTCATCTGCTTACTCCTTTCCGTTCTGGAACTTTGTTGTTCAGAATCTGGTGTGACTGGCGTTTGCCGAACCCAGTTCAGGCCTGCTCGTTCAGCGGTTCCACGCGATCCGTGGCGCTTGCCTGCGGCTTGTCACCCGCGCTCACGGCGGCAGGTGGTTGTGCCTCAGTTGTGAAAAGAAGTGGGAGTGCGTTTTCTTCCGCAGACTTCTTCTCTTCGTCTTTCTTCCCATCCGAGGATTTCGGGGTCGATGCTGCCTTCCCTTTATCTTTCTTGACGCGGTCGCGCTCATCGATCGCACTACACGCTTGTTTGATCGTGGCGGCGGCCTCATCGAAGCTCTTCTGCAAGCCTGCATGAAGAGCCGTAAACCCGGTAAGAGTGGCGACGAGTTGTGCGTCAATCTCTTCAGGCGTTCCCGTAAGGCAAAGCGGCGTGGTTAAACCCTGAAGCGCCTCGTCCGGGATCACGCCCACTTCCTTGGCGTGTGAATGGCCAATCGCGGCATTCGCCTTCTTGTCTTTGTCGCTTGGTTGAGGCACGACATTCACCCGAATCTGGGTGGGACTTATGGCAGCCACGGTAAGAGTGACTGGCCGGTTCTGGATCAGCGGCATGAGTTGGGTAAACAATACAGTTTCTCCTTTGTTGTCGGTTTTGCTGTGCTCCGTTCCGTATGCGATGCGCCCTGAAACGGGAAGACGGTTGCGAGACTATTTGAGGGTTGTGAGGGCGCGGCGCACGGTGTTCTCACGAGGCCAGACCAGAAGGACAAAAGTCAGGCCCAGGCCGCGGGTCTCGATGACCAGCCCCCTCGACAGCACACCGCAGGTTGCGACGTCTCGGCGTTGGGTAAAGTCGTTGACGAACCTGTGGTCATCGCGTGTCCATTGCGGCACAAGCGGACTATGCTGCAGGTCGTACACGGCGGTGTTGCCCGCTTGCCAGTCCTGTAATGGCCTGCTGTCACGGAGCAGCCGAAACTCAACCGGTGCCTGGACGAACTGGAAGCATTCCAGTTCGACGGACTCTCCCAATTGATTGCTGAAGTCCAGACTTACGTTGGAACCGAAGGGACCGCTGAGAGTGATGATCATGCGCTTGTTTCCTCAGCCGGCGAAAGCAGCATTCCAGTTGGGCGCAATCAGCTTGAGTGAACGGTGACTGACCGGCCTGCCTCTTCGAGCGTAAGTCGCAAGCATGCCACCGCTCCCTCGATGGGTTGCACATGGCAGATGGCGCGCAGAAGCATTCCGTCCTGGATGCCAATGGTGAACAGGTCCGGGCGCTCGCCTTTCGCCGGCGTCATATGGATGTGAAGAGAGAACTCAGAACAGTGTGGTGTGGACATGGAAGAACCCCTCGAAGGCATTGAGAGAGGGCTGACTTCTGAGAGTCAGTGGGAATGAGGTTGAGCGATTCGGAGGATTTCAACTACTCCAGCACTTCCGCCTGCCAGTAACTCGCGTCGGCTCTCCTGTGGAACCGAATTTCCCTGACGCCCATTTCTTCCGCAAGTTTCCTGGCCTCCCAGCTCAGGGCCTTGCCGAGCAAAGCTCTCAGCGTGGCTTTCGGGCCGCGAAAGTACGAATTTACCGCTCGCTCGATTTCTCCCTCGTGATAATCTCGCTGCGTATTCCAGCTGTCGCTGTCAGCATCATCCGAGGGACAGAACGTAGCTGCCATCAGAAAATCCGAAACATCAAAAGGTCCTCTTAGCTCGTCATTGTCCCAGGGACTCTGACCCACAGCGACAAAGGTCGGTTGGTTCCACTCTGTCGTATCCACATGGATCAACGCCGGTAAACGCCACAACTGGTGGGGGAGTCCCGCCTGTTCTATTGTGAGCTCCGCGATGATGCTTGCGGGCCGCGCTTTTTCTTCCGCAGAGACCTCTTCCCATTGAACTTCATCCAGAAACACCCTGGCATCCGTTATGCATGGCAGACTGTCGTACCATGGATAGCCGCTATAGTTGGAATCTGCCCGATAGAGATTTCCGCCGACAGTCGGATTCACGTGGAAAGCTCCTTCGACGGTGTGTACGTGCGGCAGGTCCACCTCCACCAGCCTCACGTTCAAAGCATTCGGCAGGATGTACTTCTCGGAACGTCCGAAAACAGGCGCAATGTCCGAGTCAGCCGGATCGGCACACCAGGTTTCAAGAAGAGGTACCGCCTCGGGCAAATGAACGCCGAGATCCCTCGCCTCTTTCCAGTTGCGGAATGGCAGAACGTGACGGCCCTTCTGCAGGAATGCGCGATAGGCCGCGGCGCGGGCTTTGCGATAAAACTCGGAGAAAAATTCGTCCTGAATGATCCCCCGCCGATCGGGGAGCTGCAACTTGACGCGTCCCGTCTCAAGAACGTCGAATCTGGCAAACATCGTCCGCGGTCGCGAGCTTTCGTCCTCCGGAACCAGACCGGTGAATGAGTCGAAGCGCTCCTGAATGCGCGCGCCGTAGAAATTCCAGTTGGAATCGTGGTAGTCGCTCCAGGTCCAGTTGAATGCTGTTGCGAATCCGACCTCGATGCCGTCGATGGTCTCGCGGTAAAATGCCCCTTCGAGAAAGTCTCGGCTCGGCAAAGTGAAGCCATCCAACCGGATCTGGAGCGGGCAGAATTCGCTGACGGTGTAAAGTGCGGCTGCAAGGGCGCGCTTCCCCGAATCGCGTACAAAACACAGTTTTGTACCGGCAACAAACTCTTTATCTTTGGTCACCTCAGCTTCGCGCCGGCCCATGAAGACATCGGGAGTGATCGTCGCACGCTGGTTTCCGCTGTGAACCTCGACTGTGGATCGACATAAACTGAAGAATCCCATTCCCGCTGGATCTTCACTGACCTGGGTTTCCGTTTTCCAATCCGAGGTTCCGAGCGTCAGCAGGCTTTGGAAGTTATCGATCCCCCGGCCGTTATCCTGAACTACTATTCTGGATGATCCACTCTCCGGGGCCAGTTCCTCGATGGAAATATCAAGCACGGTGGCTCCGGCACGGCGTGCATTCTGCAGCAGTTCCGTCCAAATACCGGCATCATCGTTTCGGAACAACCGGTCGGCTTTGTTGAGGATCGCGGCATTTACCCTGCCGCTGATCGTCTGTGTCTTGGGCTCCATGCGTTCTTCTCCTGAAGGCGAGATATGGGTGAGCACGGCGATCGGCGCCGCGTGTCTGTTGTTTGTCGAGTTGTTTTTGGGAATCTACCTAATCCGCAAGAATGCGGATGGTTTCTCCGAAGGGTGCGGTGCGGCGCGAATTCGTAGCCCAAAGCACCGCGTATTGAGGCTCTGATTCCGGATAATCATGGCACGCAAGGTCAGTCAGGTAGATAAGACAGGCGGGGTCGATGTTGTTCTGCTCGACCCACTGGAACACAGGACAAAAGCTGGTGCCGGCCCCGCCCCGCGGTTCCAGCGTGATGGGCTCCGAGGGCTGGAACTCCTGGGTTGAAGTGACGGCCTCGTCGCAATAGACGACGTGGATTATCTCGGGCTGGGCCTGATCTGCGATCGCGGAGATTTCGCTGGCAAATTCCTCCAGCTCTCTCCGTCCCACGGAGCCTGACGTGTCCACGCCGATCACGACTGGTCCGATGCCCTCGCGGCGTATCGAGGGAAGGTAAAGACCAGCAGAAATATGACGCCGGTTTGGTGGCGACCACGTGTAATCGCTCGGAGTTCTCGCGGAAATGAAGTCCCGCAGAATCGCACGCCAGTCCTGCTTCGACTGCCGTTCTTCCTGCAGGGTCCTTTCGACGTCAGCAGTTCCGTGACCGCACGCTTTGGCGCTCCTCACAGCCTGTTCTGCGGCTATCCTCCATTCATTCTCCTGACGAGTCAGTTCCGCTTCAGAAGCCGGATTGTCCGTGTCGTCAGTCGCGTCGAGGACTTCACCGAATCCCCCCGAACGGGCCGGTGCCACAGAACCCGGCTTTGTTCCCGGATCGGATAACTGATCTTCCTGTTGGGAACCGTCGTCTGTCGGAGATTCCGATGGCGCAGGTGACTGATCTGTCCCGTTCGCCGCACCCTGCGCGCCGGAAGAACCGGATTCTCCCTCCCCGCCGCTTTTCTTATCGAACAAGCGGGCGTATATCTCCTCGGCCGAAAGTCCTTGATACTGATGATCGATCAGGGCATCGGCAGGAAGCGTGAGTCCGCTATTGAGAATGATGGGGTTGATGGCAAGATCGGCTGCTTCGTTCCAAATCCGCGGGTCGCGCACGCCTCGCCGGCAATGGTGAGCCAGAGCACAGTGCATGACCTCGTGCGCCAGCACACCCTCGAGTTCGGCTGGTGTAAGCAATTCCACAAAGGCAGCGTTGTAGTAGATGGTCTTTCCATTCGTGGCCATTGTGGGAATACCGGCCACTCGCAGATCCAGTCGCATGCACAAAGAGGCAAAGAACGGATGGGTAAGCAGGAGTTGCACTCGTGCCCGCGTTAGTCTCAGTTCTGCAGCCGACTGCACTTTCATCAAAATGATGCTCCTGTTTGTTCTGCGGGCACTCCCATGTATGCCGCCATCCTTCGCGCAATATCCGCCGCGGCGTTCGCCGTATCACTTCGCATCGTGCTCGATTTGCGGAGTTCCTTCGGGTCGACCAGGAGTGAATCGCGCACCTCGGTAGCCATGCGATCGAGTTCTGTATCGCCGCCAATATTCAATTTGGGCAGGACGTCCACGATCTCGACAATGTTGGTGATCATCGAGTCAAAGAGCTTCGGCTTTTTGCCGTCTTCCGCCGCGTTGTGCTCGGACATTCTTGCAGCCATGTGTGAGACCACCGAGTAGAGGCGCTGCCACAACTCCCGCGTTCCTGCCCGAAGCGACGCCTGAATCGATTCCGTAATCTGGCGCTTAATGCGTTCGCGGTGTTCGTCTCCGATGGCCACACGGAAGTCATCCGCGCCATACATCGGAAGCACTTTGGTCTCGAAGGTGAACTTTGAGCACAGCTCCTCGGGATAAACCAGCCGCAGCCTGTCATTCTCCTGGCGCATGCCCGGATAGTCCTCGGCTTTGAGAAGCGTTCCCAGGCGGCTTTGATTCGTAACCAGAGCTTCAAACCTCGTCACAAGCCGTGAAACAGCCGCATTGAATTCGGCTGC
>WNFP01005924.1_pt1 | contig 16808 bp, 9 predicted proteins | sample 5400201 | NCBI WGS metagenome assembly WNFP01 (sample SAMN13153355, study PRJNA577476) | soil metagenome | isolation source: 115 cm saprolite under Madrone tree | place: USA:California | collected 2016-06-14 | reverse complement strand
AGCATGATGGGGACGTTGGGGCCGTAGACGTCGGCGTCGAGCAGGCCGACTTTGTGGCCCAGCTTGGAGAGGGCGAGCGCGAGATTGACGGCGACGGTGGTTTTGCCGACACCGCCTTTGCCGCTGGCGATCGCGACGAGATTTTTTACGCCAGGGATGGGTTGGCGTTCGGGCATTTGTTGTGGTTGTGGTGCGCCTGGTGGCATTTTGCGGTTTCCTATCTGGTTTATCGAGACATGCTTGGTACTTGAGCGTTTATCAAATGGGACGAGCTTGCCAAGACGCCGTGGAAAAGCCGCAGGGCTACGAAGACCTGCCTGCGCAGGCAGGCTCCGCCCTGCGCTACAGGTAGCGGCGCACAGACTGAAGTCTGTGCCACTGGGATTATGCGGTGACGCCGTGGCATTTTTTGTATTTTTTGCCGGAGCCGCAGGGACAGAGATCGTTGCGGCCTACTTTTGCGCCGGCGCGGACGGGCTTGGGCGCTTCGGCTTGTGCAGGGCCGGTCTGATACTGCAGATCTTTTTGTTGGCGCTGCTGCTTGCGCTCGAGCTGACGCGCTACTTCGGGAAGACGATGCGGCTCGCCCTCGCTTGCACGTGCGGCGGCGCTGGCAACGGCGGCTTGCGCCCCTCCAGAACGTGACACTGGGCCTCGCGGCGTCTGAGGACGCGTATCCATTTCGTCGGGCGGTCTTTCCGCTTGCTGAATCTGGATGTGGAAGAGATAGCGAACGGTCTCGTTGTCGATGCGCGCCATCATGTCTTCGAAGAGCACGAAGGCTTCTTTCTTGAATTCGACAAGCGGATCTTTTTGGCCGTAACCGCGCAGGCCGATGCCTTCCTTGAGGTGGTCGAGCGAGAGCAGGTGATCTTTCCACTGCGAATCGACGACGTCGAGAATGATGCGGCGCTCGAGCCAGCGCATCAGCTCGGAGCTGAACTGCTTTTCTTTTTCTTCGTAACGCTTGGTGACGGCTTCTACCGCTGCTTCGGAAAGCTGGTCGTGACTTAGCGTGGCGGGATCTGCGCCCGCGGCTTTGCCATCGATGCCGAACTGACTGTTCATCTCCGCGAGAAATTGCGCGGCGTTCCACTGATCGGGATGCTGCTCGCGCGGGCAGAACGTGACGACGAGTTCGCGCGCGACATCTTCGGCGATTTCGAGCACGTAATCGCGCTGATCTTTTCCCTCAAGCGCGGAGCGACGGATGCCGTAAATCGTCTCGCGCTGCTTGTTCATAACATCGTCGTACTCGAGCAAATGTTTGCGGGCGTCGAAGTTTTGCGCTTCTACGGATTTTTGCGCGTTTTCGATACGGCGCGAGATGAGCTTGGACTCGATGGGAACGCCTTCGGTCATGCCGAGGCGATACATCAGGGCTTTTACGCGCTCGCCGCCGAAGATGCGCATCAGGTCGTCTTCGAGGGAGAGGAAAAAGCGAGAGGAGCCGGGGTCGCCCTGGCGGCCGGCGCGTCCGCGCAACTGATTGTCGATGCGGCGGGCTTCGTGGCGCTCGGTGCCGAGAATGTGCAGGCCGCCTAGCTCGACGACTTCGTCGTGCTCGGATTTACACTGATTGGAGAATTGATCGTAGATCGGTTTCCACTGGTCGGCGGGAACCTGGAAAATTTTGCCTTCGTTCTGGAAGAGAACCATGGGCGCGGCTTGCGCGCCGTCGCCGCTGGCGCCATCCGAGCCGATCACCGCGGGAGCGGCGGCGTAGGGCATGGCCAGCTTGTTCTTCAAAAAATATTCGCGGGTGAGAAACTCCGGGTTGCCGCCGAGCAGAATGTCTGTGCCGCGGCCGGCCATGTTGGTGGCGACGGTGACCGCGCCTTTGCGGCCGGCCTGCGCGACGATGCGCGATTCACGCTCGTGCTGTTTGGCGTTGAGGACCTGGTGCGGGACTCCGGCTTTTTTCAGGATGTCCGCAATCGTTTCGGATTTTTCGATGGAGATCGTGCCCACCAGCACCGGCTGGCCGCGCTCGTGATAATGGCGAATGCCGTTGGCCAGCGAATTGTCTTCCTGCAGAATGCCGTTCACGACAGCTTCAAATTTCTCTTTCTCGGTTCGGTAGACGACGTCCGGATATTCCCTGCGGATCAGTGTGCGATTGGTGGGAATCATCACGACGTCGAGGTTGTAAATTTTGCCGAATTCGGCCGCTTCGGTTTCCGCCGTACCGGTCATGCCGGAAAGCTTTTTGTACATGCGGAAATAGTTCTGGAAGGTGATGGTGGCGAGGGTCTGATTTTCGCGCTCGATCTTGACGCCTTCCTTGGCTTCCACAGCCTGATGCAAGCCGTCGGACCAGCGGCGGCCGGGCATCTGGCGGCCGGTAAATTCGTCGACGATGACGATTTCGCCGTCTTTGTTGACGTAGTCTACGTCGATCTTGTAGAGCGTGTGCGCGCGCAGGGCCTGGTAGACGTGGTGCATCGCATCGATGTTCGCGGGGTCGGACATGTTGGTCAGGCCGAGGAGACGCTCGCACTTGTTGAAGCCTTCTTCGGTCAGCGTGGCCTGACGATGCTTTTCGTCGATCGTGTAATCGATGTCCTGAATCAGCTTGGGGATGATTTTGTCGATCTTGAAATACTTGTCCGTGGACTCTTCGGAGGGGCCGGAAATGATGAGCGGGGTGCGCGCTTCGTCGATCAAGATGGAGTCGACTTCGTCCACGATGGCGAAGTGGTGGCCGCGCTGGACGCAGTGCGCGAGGTCGTACTTCATATTGTCGCGGAGATAATCGAAACCGAACTCGTTGTTGGTGCCGTAGGTAATGTCGGCGCCGTAGGCGGCGCGACGCTGCTCGTCGTCGAGGTCGTGGACGATCACGCCGACGGAGAGGCCCAACGCGCGATAGAGCGGGCTCATCCACTCCGCGTCGCGGCGAGCGAGGTAGTCGTTGACGGTGACGATGTGCACACCGCGCCCGGCTAGCGCATTGAGGGCTGCGGGCAAAGTGGCGACTAGCGTCTTGCCTTCACCGGTCTTCATTTCGGCGATCTTGCCGTCGTGAAGAACCATGCCGCCGATGAGCTGCACATCGAAATGGCGCATGTTGAGAAAGCGGCGGCCTGCTTCGCGGACCATGGCGAACGCCGGGACGATGGCAGATTCGAGAGCTTTGCGCATGGACTCGCGAAAGGTGGGCTCGGTAGGATCGAGATCCTTGAGCTGGGCCTGAATGGGCTCTTTGAGAGCTTGGAAGCGCGCCTTCAGCTCGTCATCGCTGAGGGACTTGACCTGCGCTTCGTGCTCGTTGATAGCCAGGACGAGCGGCTGCAATTTTTTTACGTCGCGCTCGTGTTTGGTGCCGATAAATCGCGCGACGACCCTGTCGATAATCTGTGCTGGATCCATGAATGGCTTCGTTTTCCGCCGTGTTCGACCGTGCCGGATGCCCGCATGAGGACGGACTAAGACACCAGAGTAAACACTTTATTCTAACTGTTTAGATGCGTGAGCGCCAAACTAGTGCCAAGACGCTGGGGAAAAACCGGAGGGCTCCGCAGACTCCGCCCTGCGCTGCAGGTGTCGGTAACACGTCGGCTGAATTTAGGAGCTATCTGGCGGCTATTTCCGAGGCCACTATGGACTTAGTCGTTTCTTCTACGGCGCTGGGCGTCAGATTGTCGGCTAGCAAACGGCGGAGCTTGCCGCGTTCTTCGAGGTTCATGTCCACGATTTCGAAGGACATGCCCTGGCCGCGATAATCGCGCAGCAAAGCGGTGGCCTGGAGATTTCGCAAACCGATATTCATTTTCAACTGCACTGGAGTGCCGGGCGGAAGGTGGCGATCGATGGTGGCGACTCCACCGGCCAGGCTGGCGGTGCGGATTTCCATGCGGCAGTTCTGACTTAGATTGACGCTGAAGGCAATCACCGGTTTTTGCAGGCGGACGCGAGTGTGCCGGCGCTGGCGCACAAACTTGCAGTTGACGGCCATTTCCAGCGGAGCGAGCGTGAGGTCCGCCTTGGTCAAGCCGCTCTTCGGCAAAAATTCACGCGTCCACGCCAGATCTAGCTTCTCGAGAGCCTGCAGGGCGGCGATGCGCAACTCCTGCGGATGGGCCCAACCGAAGACCTTCTTGGACTCAACGATGCGTTTCAGCGCGGCAATGGATTCGGGCGCATGGATGCGACCCAATGCTTCCGCAGCCCTTACGCGCAAAAAAGGTCCAGATCCCGCGGGTAGATCGCCGTCGATGATATTGGTGAGGCGGCCAAGGGCTTCGCGGTCGGCAGCGATGCCGATTTCGTCGATGACCAGCGGCATAACGAGGGGGTCCACGTGATCGAGCAGGTTCAAGAGAATGCGGCAGCGCCCGGGTGCGCCGCTGGCAGAAAGCTGGCGCACGACGCGGTCCTGGGAAATGCGCGGAAATGTCTTGATGCGGCCGGGAAGAAAAACTTCGACCGCTTGCGGATCGAGCCTGCTCAAGAGCCCGACCATTTCGGCGGCTTCGGGTACAGGCCCGCCGCGCACCACGCTGCGCAGATATTGCAGGCTTTCTTCGCCCAAATCGGTCGCCAGGTCAGCAATGTGCTCGGCATCCTCGCGCAGACTGCAGCGATTAAATCGGCTGGCAAGCTGCTCCATGGTGCTTTGCGGAAGGAGCTTCAATACGTTGGTGAGTCCGGCGGAGGTTTGCCGCGCGCGTAATGCCTCGTCCACGAATTCAGGAATGCGCTCTTCAATTCCCATTTTACCGCGCAACGTTTGGGCAAAACCGGGGCGCTGCGACTCGACACCGGCGACCAAATCGAGGGCTTGCTCCATGGCCGCAAAACAGCGATTCGTGGCCGCCTGCCGGCTCAAACGCACGAACGCGGCGCTAACGAGGGCTTGCAACTCGGCGTCTTGCTCCACGCTCAAACGCAAGCCGAGGTGCCGCATGGCTTCGCCGAGCAGCTTAGGATCGATTTTCGCGTAAAGCTCGGCAAGCTGCGAAATTCCGACGGCGGCTTTCTTGCGTCCATCGACATCTTCGCTTTCGGCGCATGCCGCGTAATTCTGCAGGATGCTGACGGCCTCGCCGATGTCTCCCTTCTTGATTAAGTCGTTGATGTAGGATTGAACGTTCTTTGGAGGAATGCACCAGGCTTCCTGGGAGAGAAGAACAGCTCGCTTGCCGCTATCGGGAACCGCGGCCCAAAACTGACGATCCAAAATTTCGCGATGGGATTCGATGAGCAGGCCGGCGTCGCTCATTTTGTCTTCGTGCGCGCCGAGTATTTTGCGCAAATTGTCGATTTCGCCGTTCATACGGTCGAGCATTTGCCGCACGGCGTTGACTTTCACTTCGCCGCGCTCAAAACGCTCGAGCGCGAAGCGAATGGCGAGATGTTCGGCGAGCTGGATCAGGACAGATTGATCGGGTTTGTGATTGGGCGCCTTTGCAGCGAGTTCGGCAAGGGCTTGCTTCAGGATATCCTGCGCGCGAACGGGCAATTGCGACAATTCCTGGGAGACAGCGGGATTTCCGGGAACTCCCGCGCTCGCTGCGCCGACCTGTCCGAAACTCGTCAACGCGGTCAGGATGCGGTACATCTCCGCTTCGCTGGGGTCGAGGGAGCCGCCCGGCCCTGGACCCGTCGAGACGTTAACCTGCGACGATAAGCCATTCGAGACGCCGCCGGCGACATCCTTTCCGGCGGGAGCGCCGCCCTTCGCTGAGCCGCCCGATGCTCCGCCATCCGCAGGGCCGCCGGTGGAGCCGATCGCGGAGCCCGGCGCGCTAGCGCCTTTCGAGCCTTGCGCCGCGGCAATCATTTCCAATAATTTCTGAGGGTCGTTCATCCAGTTATTGAACTGGTCAGAATCGCCGTTGAGCGTGACTGCCGCCAACTGCGCGGCCATGCCTGCTTCTTTCATGCGCGAGTCAGTGGCCACGAAACAAATTTCGTTGATGCGAATTCCGCGCACGCCGGCCATGGCTTCTTTCAGTTGCAGGGCAAGCTCCGCGGGCTTCGATTTGCCGGTCGGGAAGGCGCGAACGAATCGATTCAGTTCGTCCTGCGTGATCGAGGGAAAGAACTGCACGCTGCCCACACCCGCGGCGGAAAGCAACTCGGCAAATTGTTTTTCCGCCGGCGCGCCCTCAAGGGGCACGCCATCGAGCAATAACTGCGAACCGGCGGCGGCGAGGAGCAGGCCAGCGTTGGTTGTGTCCGGGATGGCGGAGCGCAGTTCCGTGCAAGCGCTGTCAAATTGCTCGATCGTACGAACGTGATCAAAGCCGTACAAACGGGCAAATTTCAGGAGAATGTTCAGGCTTCTGACGAAGGCCCGCGCTGCCGTCGTTTTTGGGTCGGCGACTTTCAACTCGGTGACACGCGTCCCAATAGGACTACCTCACTAGTACCGTAGCTTCATAGAGGTAGGGCGGCAATGGTACAGAGGTTCCATGTGCTCCTCTGGCCACATGCCGAAGGACCGGAGCGAAAACCTGTCCCAATGTACGGCGCAGGGCGTTAGAAGGATACGTACACAAAGCGATTATCGAGTCAGGCATGGTTTGAGGGCCGCGAAGCAGCCCTGGCCAGAAGGGACGGCGCCCCGACCGGTAGAGCGCTTAGCTTTTGGAGAAGGCCATTCGGCCGCGCCGGCGTGTGCGGTTCGTGGCCTGTGCGGCCAGAGGCAACCCGCCAAGTTCCATCAGTAATTTTCGCAGACGGTAGCGGTCTTCCAGATCCATTTCCACAAACTCGAACGCCATGGCTTGTGGCCGGGCGCCTCGCACGATCGCCTGCGCCTTGATGTGGCGCACGCCGACCGCGATCTTCAACGTGAGCAACGAACCGGGAGCGAGATGACGCTCTCCGGTGCCGACGCCGCCGCCAAGATTCAACTCCGGTATGGAGAGGCGGAAATTCTCGCGCATGTTCAGCGTCGTCCCCACGAGGTTGCGTCCCAGCTTGAGGCGCGCATAGCGGCGCTGGCGAATCACGGACACGTTTGGGTCTGGGTCGGTGGGTTCCAGCACCAAATCCTTGCGGTCGAACCCGCAGGGAGCGAGCTTGTCCAGGCCGGTGTTCGCGTCGATGCGCATAAGCGCTTGCGCGGATGCCACGCGCAATTCCTCTGGATATTGCCAGCGCCAGAGTTGGCGCGCGTCCATGATGCGTATCAGCAGCGTTGTGGCGGCCGTGCCGCGCAAGCGTCCCAACGCTTCGATGGCCTTTACCCGCGTAAATCCCGGCGTTGTTTCATTCTCTGCCAGCTCAAGAATTTTGGGGATGCATTCCGGCCGCCCGCTCATTCCCATTTCGTCGATGGCCAGCGGGCGAATCAAGACGTCAAGCGACTCGTAGAGCGCGACGAGCAGCTCTGCCCGGCGCTGCGGTGGCGCAGAGGATAGCTGGCGCACAGTACGATCATGCGACGTGCGCGGCCATTGTGAAAGACGAACGGGCAGAATCTTACTGGCCATCTCGGGCGCAAGCAGCGTCAAGAGACCGACAGTTTCCGCCGCTTCGGAGGCGGGCGCGGTCTGCAGCGTCTCCACCAGACGTTGCGTGGCGTCGTCGCCGAGTCCGCGCACAATCTGGCTAAGCAGCTCGCAATCATCGCGAAACCCGCAATGCCCAAACCGGCTGGTGACATAGTGCAGCGTCGCCTTGGGCATCAGCGACAAAATATCGATCATGCCGTCCGCGATCTGGCCGCTGCGCAAAGCTTCTTCCACGAACTCCGGCATACGCTCCTCGGCACCGATGCGGGGCCGCAGACTCTGAGTCGAGCCGGGACGCTGTGCCTCCACATTGTCCAGCGATGCAAGCGCTTGCTGCATTGCCGGATAGCAACGCTTGCCGGCCGCCTCCTGGCTCAGCCGCACGAACGCCGCGCTCACCAGTGTCTGGAGCTCCGGCTCACGCTCTACCGCTAACTGATTTCCCAAGCGACGAATCGCGTCCATGAGCGCGCTGCCATCGCCGCTGCCATAGAGTTCCGCCAGGTCGGAAAGGCCGATCGCCGTGGTGCGGCGTGCCTCCGGATTGTCCAGCGAGATACAAGCCGCATACTTCATCAAAATCTCATTTACGGTTTTCAGCTCGCCGCGCCGCAGCATGTCTTCCAGGTAACCGCGGACGTTGCGCGGCGGCACGCACCACGACTCATCGGAAGTCAGCACTTCCTTCTTGTTTTCATCGGGCACTTGCGCCCAGAACTCCTGATCCAACAGTTCTGTATAGGACTGCACTTGCAATCCCGCGTTGGCCATCATGTCTTCTTGCGAGGCAAGGATTTTGCGCAGCCCTTCGATTTCCGCATTCATGCGGTCGAGAAGCTGCTTTACCGCGTTCACACGCAATTCGCCGCGTTCATAACTGTCCAGCGCGAAGCGAATCGCCACGTGTTCGGCCAGCTTCAGCAGCATGGGCTTGTCGGGTTTCTCGTTAGGAGCCTGCGCGGCAAGTCCGGCGAGCGCTTGCTGCAGCGTGTATTGCGCGCGAACGGGCAGCGCGCTCAATCGCGATTGAAATGTGGGCACTTCCATGCGCGCTTCGGGGTCCTTGCGCGACTTACCCAATTGCGCGAAGAGTCCAAGCATCGCGCGCACATCTTCTTCCGCCACGGAATATCCGCCCACTTCTCCGGCGCCGCCTACCGCTCCGCCGCGCGGTAGCAAAGCGGATGCCGTCAGCCATTTGCCCGGGTTGCCGCCGGATCCGGGAGCGCCTCCAACTGCGCCACCGCCGCCAGCGCCACTTCCGGTGCCACCCACACCACCGGTGCCGCCACCCGCGGCGCCCGTTCCCGTGCCGCCTCCTCCAGGACCGCTTCCGCCACCTCCGAAACCGCCAGCGCCGCCGCTACCCCCTCCGGGTCCACCCGCGCCGCCTGGGCCACCACCAAAACCTCCACCGGCTCCTGTGCTTGCGCCAGCGCCGCTACCGCCTCCCTGCCTCGGCGTACCCCACAAATTTCCTGCATCAGCTCCGCCTCCAGAGCCGCCTGCGCCGCCACTCCCTCCACCTGGTCCGCCCGTTCCAGTTCCTCCACCGCCGGGGACGCCGCCGCCCAAAGCGAATCCTGGTCCGGAACCGCCGCTTCCACCGCCACTCGCATTGCGGTTGCTTTCCGCGGCGAGAATCATTTGCAACATCTTATTGGGATCTTCAAAGAAGTCGCGGTACTTGTCTCCGTGCGCGCCGAGCGCTTTCGCCGTGAGCTGCGCAGCCACCTTGATCCCAGCCACGGAAGAATCTTCCGCGACGTAGCGAATCTCGTTTACCTTGATGCTGGTTTCGCCCGCGAGCGCGGACTTCAACTGCTCGGCCAATGACGTAGGCTTGGAATTGCCGCTGGGGAACGCGCGCACAAAGCGCGCAAGTTGCGGCTGAGTCAAAGTTGGCGCGAAATGGATACTGGCGATGCCCGAAGAAATCAGCAGTTGCGCGAAGCTGCGCTCGCCGGCCGCCGATCCTAACGGGACTCCGTCCAACAAAATTTGAGTGCCAGACGCGCCGAGCAGCACGCCGCTTCCGCCGCTTTCATCCAGCGCGCTGCGCAATTCCTTCCACGTCGTTTCAAATTGCGCGGCAGTGATGTTGAGGCTTCGTACGAAGGCCCGTGCTGAAGCTCGTGTATCAGTAGCCATAAAATTGCGGACGTGCAGCCACTTCCCGGGGTAGTCCAGGTGTTCTTACTAGACTATGGCGACCCTGCGGAAGAGACAAGCTTCGTATGCGTTATTGTACCCACTTCAATAACATTTTCCGCAGAATAAGAGTCCGGCCCTTGCTCCACAGAATCTCCACTTTGAACCCGCGCGACCGTCGGTGGTTGCTCCTTCTGTTTGATGGCTCTACAATAACCTGCGCCAAGAAGTGTCGGTAAGCCGTGCCACGCCTCTCACGTAGGATGCGTCGCGACGCGGAGTCAACGAGACCGATAACGCAGAATGCCGGACCAGCCGCCATCACGCTTTAAGACGGACATGCCTCAGATTCCTGGCGTCTCCACGCAGGCTCCACCTGCGCAGCCCGGCTTCAAGCCCGTGCGCCTCATCGGCTTCCTCGCCGCATTGGTATTTTGCCTGCTTCTCGTGCGCTGGGTGATGCGTCCGAAAGCACCTGAGGCTTCGCCTGCTACGCCGACTCCGCAGATCGACATTCCCCCGCCCGCTCCTGACGCGAACGCGGCTTTGCCTCACGCCACCGAGTCGCAACCAGGTATCGCCAGCGTGGACGAGATGGCCGAGCCTTGGACGTCGAAGGACTTCTTCTACAAGAATCGACTCAGCGGAGAAAATGTGCCGGCTGCGTTGGTGCGCTTGCCTACCGGTTCCGGCAGCCAGCCCGCTAGCTATTGGGCGTTTTCGCTGAAAGCGCCATTTGGCAACTGCAACCTGGAGTACGTTGCCGATATCGAGAAACTCCGGACGGAGTATGGGTTTCGCGGCGCGAAACATCCTATGGTCGGCAATCCTTGTAGCCGGACGGTGTTCGACCCACTCAAGATGATGAATATTCCCGGGGGCGTATGGGTACGCGGTGCGATTGCGCAGGGCTCTGCGTTGCGGCCGCCACTAGGCATTGAAGTGGAGATTCGGGGTAAGCAGATTCTGGCTGCGCGGATGGAGTAGTTTGTCCGGCCCTCCTGTAGAACAGCATTTTGGCTACTGATCAAGTTCCGTGCTCCAGCCAGCCCATCAAGGACTAGCTGCAGAGTCATCACAGCGCTGCGGCGTTACCCCGCTGCTTCGTTCGTCTACAGTAGGAAATTTGGAAGGTTCAATTGATGATTGAAGGAGAGGGGCCGGCGTATCGCTTCACTTCTTTTCCCATCTGGCCGGTAATCATTAGAAATACCATGCGTTGATCGGCCCACCAGGAGTACAGCGGATGCTCGAATGCCGCGGGCATGTTGTGTTCCACGAAGAGATGCCCGAGCCAGGCGAGCCCGTACGCGACCGCAAGCGCGGCCAGCACCCACCACCATCGCCGCTCCGCTATGGGGGCTCCAACCAGCATCCATCCGCCGAGGGTTCCCACCAGGTGCACCAACCTCGTACCCGGCCGGGTGTGCGCCTGCACATAGACGGGCCAAAACTCCGCAAACGTCATCGAAAGACCTCTCGCAATGCACCGTTGCGCAGGAAACTATCATAAATTTGGGTAAATGGCTTGATTATCGGCAAGCGTACGCTCGACAGGGCCGCATAGAACGCAAAAAAAGGGAGGCCGGTTTTCTCGGCCTCCCCTCGCATTACCATTCCTCTTTTTAGAAGGAATACTTCACGTAGATTTTAATCTGCCGCTGGCCCTGGACCGTAGAGACGATGTCGCCGAAGCCTCCGTCGCCGGGTGTAGTCGAGGCTCCGTCGGCTAGGTTGAGGTCAGGAAGAAAGCGGTTGCCATGGTTCAGAGCATCAAAGAACTCTGCGCGCAGCGTCAGAGCTTGATGCTCCATGTGACGGAACGAAATGGGGATTGTGCGCTGAATGGCCATATCCCAATACTCGTTGTTAGGGCCAGTGTAGGTGTTACGGCCAAGGTTCCCGAGGGTGCCGGCGGGGGCGGGAGCGTATCTGTTGAAGTCCCCCTGAGGCAAACTCGGATTGACCAGATTGGGACGATCATTGGCAGTATTCAGGTCGCCCAACACGTCCGTGCCGGTGATGATGGTCTCCGGTTGGCCGGTTTGGAAGGTGGCGAAGCCAGACCATTGCCAGTGAGAGGTTATCGCATTGAGAGCGCGGAACCCGACGTTGTCTGTCTTGTGCACGTAGGGTACGTCCCAGATGTAAGTCACGACCAGGCGGTGTCTACGGTCGTAGAGAGAAGGACCACGGTCCTGCCCTTGGCTGAATGGATTCTCCGAGAATGAACTCTGCTGCGAAATGGTGAACACTTCCGAAGCATCGTCAATCAGCTTCGAGTAAGTGTAGGCGGCTCGCAAGAGGAGACCATGAGAGAATTTGCGGTCCAAGGTGAACTGGCCGGCGTGATAAATAGAATCGGCGCCATTCGTGCGGACAGTTACACCTCCGAGATTTGGATTCATTCGCACACCATTGATTCCCGGGTTGTACTGTTGATTGACATACAAGTGTTCGCCGCGCGTTCCGACATAGGCCGCAGTGAAAACAAATCCACCTCGGAACTCTCTTTGAACGTCCAAATTCCACTGTTGGGTCATTGGGTTCATCAGATTGCCCGCAATCGTGTTCACCGTAGCTTTCGGGTTCAGCAAGGGAGCGACCGAATTGAGGAGGCCGGTTGCGTTGGCTAGGCCTCGACCTCCGTTCTGCGAAGCCGTGCCAGTCAGAGTTCCTCCAACGGCGTTAGGTGACGTTCCACCTGTGTTGTCAAGAATGTTGGTGAATAGGCCGTCGTAGAACATCCCGTAACCGGCGCGGATGACGGTCTTGTTCTGTCCGAACAACCGTGAAGCGATATGCGGTGTGTATGCCACTCCGACGCGGGGACCGAAATTATTCCGGTCCAGCGGTTGCTTAGAGGAATAGACGGAGGGGAAGCTGGCTCCGGCCAGGCCAATCGTGGCGTTCGGGCTTAACGCGGGGAATTGCAGGACGTTCTCAGGCGAACCCCAATACTCATAGCGCAAGCCAAGAGTAAAACTGAGGTTCTCTTTCATTCGCCATGTGTCCTGGATATAGGGCGCGTAGGTGGTCACAAACGGTTGCAGAATTGGGCTGCCGAATACCTTGTTAACCGCGCCCGAGGGGCCGGTGAAATTATCGATGAAGTTGGCCAGCCCTGTGCAGCCGATGGTGCCGCAACTCGTCGTGTCTCCTGGGACTCGTTGGGCAAAGGTGATCGTGCCACGCGAATTGAAGGGTATCGAGTCAACTACTGACAGGTGATTAGCATCGACTCCACCTTTAAATGTGTGGCGTCCTACGGTATAGCTTAGGGCATCCTGATATTGGTAGGACTTATGGGCGCGGCCCTGGGGGAGGTTCGATGGAAATCCAAGGGTCGGAAACGGGGTGGCCGTAGCGCTACTGACTCCCGCGATTGTAATAGCTGGCAGTTGAGCGAGAGGATTGCTCGCAGTTGCCGGCGTTGGCCCAAATGAAAAACCGATATTCGTATAGGATATTCTGAGCTCGTTAATCGCCTTTGATGAAATTGTGTGCGTCCATCCACCAGCGAAACTCTGCGATGGCCCGCCTTGCTGAGAATCAAAGGGCACTAGCTGGCGCGGAAAATTGAACAAATCTGGAGTAAACGAACCGTCGTCGCGATAGTAACGGGCCATGAGTGAATCTTTGTCCGATGGCGTGAAATCTACCCGCACATCCCACTGGCGGTCATTTGTTATTTCGCCGATGCCCGACCTTTGTACCAGTCCAAAATCGACTGATCCACGATCGGGGCCCCCAGCAGTCGCACTGCCAAGTGGAACACTCTTGGTGACGGTCGGTGCGGTTAACCCGGCAAACGCAGCGACCAGGAAATTGGCGTTCGCGGAGTTCAACGCCTGCAATTGCGCCACGCCGCTCGCGGTTGGCGCCGTGATGGTGCTCCCATTGGCTGTGGAACGTGTACGATCCCATTGAGATGAGCCGAAGACGAAAAGCTTGTTGTGCTTAATCGGACCACCGAAGGCAAAACCAAAAGTGTTATCAACCGAAACGGGATGGCAAGTCCCGTTCGTAGTGCAGCCAGCAAACAAGTCCTCGTGCTTAGCAGTCGCCAACGCTGAGTTCGTGGCTAGTTCCCAAGCGGATCCGTGAAAGTCGTTCGTTCCACCTTTGTAGATAACGTTAGTCACCGACCCGCCGCCTCGACCGAATTCGGCGCCATACGAGTTAGTGAGAATGGTTACCTCGCCGATGGCTTCCAAGTTGGTGGGCTGAAATGCTTGCCCGTTGATTGCGTTGTCGTTGTTATCCTGCCCGTCGATAAGGAAGTTGTTGGAGCGCGGCCGCGTGCCGTTCACGGAGAAGTTTACGCCGTTGCTGATGCCGCGATCTTTAGGATCTTGAACGCCAGGCTGGGTTAGAACCAAGGCAATCGGATTGAGGCCAAAAATCGGCAGGTCGTGAACTTCCGAAGAGGAGATGCTGGCGCTCAAATCGCCCGATTGGGTCTGCAACTCTTGGCCGGTTGATGCTTCGACCAGGATTGTGGAGCTGACTCCAGCAAGTTCCAGAGAGCCGTTGATCGTAGTCGTGAGAGACGCCTTCACGTCGACATTGGAAACCTTGAGTTCGGCGAAACCCGCTTTCTTGATCAAGATGGTGTACCTGCCAGGCAAGAGAGCCTCAATGCGGTACGAGCCCGTGGAATCTGTTTCGACGATGCGCGGCTGGCCACCACGATCCACGCTAGTTGCCTCAACGCTCGCGCCTGCAACGCCCGCTCCTGATTTATCGACCAGAGCGCCCGCAATGGCCCCATTGCTAGACTGCGCCCTCGAGACAGGACTAAGCATCAAACCAAATATAAATAACCACAAAGTCAGATAGCTAGCTAAACGCAAAACGCTCTTCATCTATTGCTCCCATGTGTTTCGCTGATATAAACGCGAAGAATCCGACAACCACGCCCTAGGCTCGTTACATTTGCACGATGTCTTCCAATCTTACGTGACAATAAATCCCTCATAATTACGCAGTAACCCCATTGTTTGGTATGTGATAGTAAGGCACGGCTTTGGAGTTTATGATTCGTTTATACAAAATTTCATATCGCACGTAAGGGCGACTACTGTTAAACGAATCCGCCGTATACAGTCTCCAAGGCGTGCCCCTAAGTAGTTCCCTTTAGGTTTGGCCGAGTTGCGCACGATATCTAGGGGTGCTTGACAATCTAAGCCGCACGGATTAAACCTCTCGCGCGGTGAAGATGAAGATTCCACTTCCAATTCCGTCCCAGCGTCCCTCCCGTCGCCAGTTTTTTGAGGTGGCGGGGGTTCTTTCGGCGGGAGTTCTGCGCCCCAAGTTCCCAGTCGAGCATGCCGAGGACGGCGCCGCGCTGCCGGCTGCGTTTTCTGGGCTGAAGGCGCTGGGCGATCGCGTTCGCCCGATTTCTCCTACCGAATTCAGTGCGCGGATTGAACGGGCGCAGACCCTCATGGGCGGTGCGGCACCGATGCCCAGTGGCTCGCCATCGCAAGCCGCAAAATACGACGCGCTCTTTTTTGCTCCAGGGACCTCGCTTTATTACTTCACCGGGATCCGCTGGGGTCTCAGCGAACGCCTGGTGGGCCTTGTTATCCCTCGCGCGGGCCATCCTGTCCTGGTTGTGCCGGCATTTGAAGAGGGTCGGCTTCGCGAAAAACTCCATCTCCCCATCGAAGTTCGCATCTGGCAGGAAGATCAGAGCCCGACGGAAATCGCCGCCAAAGCGCTGGCAGACCAGAACATCCGCACGGGCCGCATCGGGATTGAGGAAACCGCGGGCTTCACATTCTCCGACCATCTTCGCCACGCCGCGCTCGGCTTTGAATTGGCGGCAGCCGATCCCGTCACGATCGCCTGCCGCGCGCACAAGTCCGCGCACGAGCTGGAGCTTATGCGGCTCGCTTGTGACGCGACGTTCGACGTTTTCCGCGCCACCTTCGCGTCGCTGAAAGAAGGCATGTCGCAAGACGATATCGCACACCTCATCGAAGCCGGCTTTGCAAAGATGAATCTGCACGGCGGTGCGCTCGTGCTTCTTGGAGCATCGGCGGCGCTGCCGCACGGCACTGTGCAGCCGCAAAAGCTGAAGGAAGGCGACGTTGTCTTGATTGACGGAGGATGCGGAGTAGAGGGCTATGCGTCAGACGTCACGCGCACCAGCGTTTACGGCAAGCCCACGGATAAAATCTTGCGCGCCTATGACCTCGTGCGCAAAGCGCAGGACGCCGCGCTCGAAGCAGCGCGCGCAGGCCGACTCTCGGGCACGGTGGACGATGCCGCCCGCGCCGTCATCGTTAACGGCGGCTACGGCCCAGACTACAAATTCTTTACCCACCGTCTCGGCCACGGTATCGGACTCGACGGGCACGAGCATCCTTATCTCGTCCGAGGCAGCAAGACGGTCCTGGAGCCCGGCATGACTTTCTCGAACGAGCCTGGCATCTACATCCCAGGCGAATTCGGCCTGCGCTGCGAAGACGACATGGTCATCACCGCCGACGGTCCCGCGCAACTTCTGACCCAGGGCTTCGCACACTCATTAGAACAACCCTTCGCATAATCCGGAATGAGGCGATTGGAGTGCGGCGGTCTAGCCGCCGCTTTTGCCATCGTGCAGGAGCCGCGAATCGCCGGGCTAAATCGGGAAGCGCGTTACGTCCGGTGTTGCTCGCAGAACTCCACGACGCGCGCCTCGGCCCAAAAGCGCTCCGCTCCGGTGTGCTTCGAAATGAATCCGCAATGGCCACCCTGCTCCGGCGCCAAGAATCGAATCGCCGGATTTTCCGCGACCATCGCCGCCAAGAAAGATTCATACGGCACAAACGGATCATCCTGCGCAGTAATCATCATCGTCGGCACGCGAATTCGGGCCGCCACTTTGCGCGCTCCTGCCGCTTCGTAATACTCCTGCGCGTCGCGATACCCAAAACAGGGCGCGGTAATCGCATCGTCAAATCCGCGGACCGACCGAATCTTCCCAAATCCATTGCGCGAATAAATCTTGGGGAAAAGTGCCGCTTTTCGGGCGTAACGCGCCATCAAACCGCTAACAAAATGTCGCTGATAGAAGTAATTTTCAGGCTTTTGCAGCGCGTCCGCGCAAGCCGCCAAATCCAGCGCCGGACAGATAGCGCAAACGCCGCGCAGCGCTCGCGGCGCCGCCTCGCCATATTCCCCCGCCATCTTCGTCAC
>WNFP01001806.1_pt1 | contig 16815 bp, 13 predicted proteins | sample 5400201 | NCBI WGS metagenome assembly WNFP01 (sample SAMN13153355, study PRJNA577476) | soil metagenome | isolation source: 115 cm saprolite under Madrone tree | place: USA:California | collected 2016-06-14 | reverse complement strand
CAGGGGCCCGAAAGCAATGGGGAAGGCAGAGACTGCATCCCGCAACAAAAACGTTTCTGGCGCTGCGGATAGCGGTGAATCGAGAGATGGAGGAACTCGGGCAGTTTCTTTCTCGGACCCCCGCCACAATGAATTCAGGCGGCCGCCTGGTGGTGTTGACGTACCACTCGAGGGAAGACCGCTTGGTGAAGCACGCGTTCCAAGAGGGAGAGCGGGCAGGAACGCTTAGCGTGCTGACGAAACACGTGATCCAGCCCAGTGAGGAAGAAATGATGGGCAACCCGCGTTCGCGAAGCGCGAAGTTGCGGTGTGCGGAAAGAACGCCGGCCGCGTAAGGGCCGGCAGGGTAACGTTATGGCGCGCAGGAAAAAATCAACGGCAATGACGGAGTTTCATACCGTCAAGCGGATCGACAATTCGCGGATCGTGCGGCACGTCGAGCCGGTGAAAATGCGCCGGCTGTACCGCATGGTGGCGTTGGGCGGGATGATTGCGGCATTTTTCATGATGTACATCTACCAGCATTTCCGCTGCATTGACTTGAGCTTTCAGCTCGAGGACGTGAAGGGCAGGCAGGCCGAAGCCGCCGCTCTTAACTCGTCGTTGAAACTGGAGATCGCTGGACTGCGGAACCCGATGCGTATTGACGTGATTGCGCGTCGCCAACTGGGTTTGACGGAGCCGCTGCCGACGCAGGTGCAGGAATATGAGTCTCCCTACGGGGCAGAAGTGGCGGCCGTCCGGTCCGTGCGGCCGAATCGCGCTCGGTAGCTTTCTTCGATGAAATTGGTCCGTCAACAAGTCTGCAGTCAAGCAAATGAACTTCCAGGCGGAGCGCTTGTCTCTTTGAATTCGCCATGCCAGAAAACCGTGCTCACGCCGCCGCAGGTGGCCGCATAGCGGTAGACGCCAAGCGCAACCGCAAGACGGTCGAATTGAATGGTGACCGCCGGGCGGCCAGCCGGCTGCTGATCGTTGCTTGCCTGGCAATCTTTTGGATGACCGCCGTTTTTGGCCGGCTCGGATACCTGCAACTTTTCCTTCACAGCGAATACATGGCCCGCGCGCAGCGTCAGCAGCAGCGCGTAATCGAAATCACCCCCAAGCGCGGGGCAATCTACGACCGCAACATGCACCCGCTGGCGATGAGCATCCCAGTGGACTCGGCGTTCGCGGTGCCCGCGGAGCTAGGCGACGAGCAACTGGCGGCGCAGCTGTTGTCCGGAGTGCTGGGAGTTCCGCGTGACGTGCTCGAAACCCGGCTCGGATCTTCGCACTCGTTTGTGTGGATCGCACGCAAACTGCCGCCCGATAAAAAGGAAGCGGTCGAAGCGCTGAATCTGAAGGGCGTTTACTTCCAAAAAGAGAATCAGCGCATCTATCCGAAGCGTGACCTGGCGTCGCACGTGCTCGGCTTCGTCGACCTGGATGAAAAAGGCCTGGGCGGCATCGAATACGAATTAGACGGGCAGATCCGGGGCAAAAGCGAAAAAATCATCGTGATGGCCGACGCGCGGCAGCGCTGGTTCGACGGCGGAGAAGCGCAGCGTGAGGCCGGCGCAAACGTAGTTCTGACGCTCGACGAAAAAATCCAGTACATCGCGGAGCGCGAGCTGGCCGCGGCGATTGCCAAGACGCATGCAATGGCCGGTACTGTAATGGTCATGAATCCTAATACCGGTGAAATTCTCGCACTGGCAAACTGGCCGAAGTTCAATCCCAACGCGGCGAACGAGGCGCCTGCGGAAGCACGGATGAACCGCGCCGTGTCGGCACTCTACGAGCCCGGATCCACTTTTAAGCTGATTACGCTTGCGGCAGCGTTCGATCAGGGAATTACGCGGCCGGGCGAAGTTTTTGATTGCGAGAATGGGGCTGTGTACGTGGCCGGGCATCGCATCCGGGACCACAAGCCGTTCGGCCTGCTGAGCGTCGCGGACATCTTGGCGCAATCGAGCGACGTGGGCGCCATCAAGATTGCGCTTCGGCTCGGAGCGCCGAAATTTTACGACTACATTCACGCGTTTGGTTTTGGGCAGCCCACCGGGGTGGATATGCCGGGGGAGAGCAAGGGGCTCCTGCGGCGGCTGGATAATTGGTCGGCGGTTTCGATCGGGTCGATCTCCATGGGCCAGGAAGTCGGAGTGACGCCGATTCAACTGATTAGCGCGGTCTCCGCGATTGCCAACGGGGGAATGCTGTACAAGCCGCATGTCATTTCTGAGCTGAGGCGCGGGAATAAGGTAAAGCCTGCGGAAGGCTTGCTGGCGCCATCCGAGCCGAGGAGAGTGATCCGTCCGGAAACGGCGGCGACACTCCGCCGGCTTATGGAAGGCGTCATCTTGAATGGGACGGGGCCACTGGCCCGGCTTGATGGCTGGACCGCTGCAGGGAAAACCGGCTCGGCGCAGAAGATCGATCCGGCCACAGGCCGTTATTCGAGGACGCAGCTGATTGCTTCCTTCACGGGCTTTGCACCGATCAGCAATCCCGCGGTGGCGATATTGGTGTCGCTGGATTCGCCGGTGGGACAGCACGAGGGAGGCCAGGTGGCCGCGCCAGTATTCAAGCGAGTGGCGGAGCAGGTATTGCCTTATCTCGATGTGCCACGGGACGTACCGATCGGGCCGCGGCTTGTTCAGGCCGCGTACAGGAATCGTGACGTGGCGGATAGCTCGGTTCTCGAGGATTTCGCGCTTACCGATTTTTCGGAGCGGCCCGACCAGCCTCCGGCGAAGTCCGCGGCAAACAACCCCAGAGAGGGCAGCGGACATGCTCCAGCCGTGACGGTGGCTGTGGATGAAGGCGGCGACATTCAGGTGCCGGATTTCTCCGGAAAGACGATGCGTGAAGTGACGGAAATCTGCCTGAAGCTGGGGCTGGAGCCGGTTCTCGTTGGCAGCAGCCTTGCTACGAACCAAGCGCCGTCCCCGGGAGCGAAGGTGCGGCGGGGCGCAAAGATCACCGTGCAGTTCGGAACACCAGTTGCAAAAATTGCGAAGGCGCAGCGGAGAGTCAGGCATTAGGATGAAAATTGGATTAAGCCAGGAAGAACAGGTACAGGACGCCGCCACGGACCGGACTGACAGTCAACGAGAGCACTCTGCCCACGCTAGCGCAGTGGACCGTCGAAGAACGCTGAGCGACGTATTTCAGGGTGCGGAGGCAGCTCTTCCTGCTGGTGCGAATGGGCTGGAAATTCGCCAGGTAGTTTGTGATTCGCGGAAGGTTGAGACAGGAGCGCTGTTTTTCGCCTTGCATGGAGCCAAGGCGGACGGAAACAAATTCATTCAAGACGCCATCAGGCGAGGCGCGGTCGCTATCGCGAGCGAAGAGCAAGCCCCCGACAAAGTTCCGGCGGGCGTCGAGTGGGTTCAGGTACGAGAAGCGCGCAAGGCGCTGGCCATAACCGCCGCGAGTTTCCTGGGGCATCCCGCGCGCGCACTGCAACTCGTGGCGGTGACCGGCACGAACGGAAAAACGACCACGACGTCGGTTGTGGATGGGATCGTGAAGGCCTCAAGTGCGAAGACCGGGTTGTTCGGCACGATTGCGTATCACACGCCGCTCGGCGATTATCCAGCGCCGAACACCACGCCGGAATCCGTGGACCTGCAGGGATTTTTTGCGGAGATCCGCGATGCGGGCGGAAAGTACGCCGTACTCGAGGCCAGTTCGCATTCGCTGGCCATGGACCGGCTGTGGGGATGCCATTTTCAAGCGGCAGTTTTCACCAACTTGACGCGCGAGCACATGGATTTTCACAAGACGTTTGAGGATTATTTCGCGGCGAAAAAGCGTTTGTTCGAAGGCACAGGGGCGGGCGCGCCGGAAGTCGCGATTCTGAACACGGACGATGAATTTGGCAAGCGGCTGGCGGGACTGGCGAAGAAAACGATCACCTATGGACTGGAATCGGATGCGGATATTACCACGAAGAAATTTCAGTTGACCTTCGACGGTCTGGCATTTAGCGCCCATACCCCGAATGGAAAAGTGCATGTGGTCTCCCGGCTCGTCGGCAGGATCAATGTTTACAACCTGCTTGCCGCGATTGGAGCGGCGCAGGCGCTGGGGCTTTCGAATGAAACGATTGAAAGCGGCATCCGAAATCTGGAAAGTGTATCGGGTCGTTTTCAGCGCATCGATCTCGGCCAGCCATTCCTGGTGATCGTCGATTATGCGCACACGGACGATGCCCTGGAAAACCTGATTCGAACGGCGCGGGAATTGAATTCCAAAGGCCGGATCATCACGCTGTTCGGCTGCGGGGGGGAGAAGGATCGGACCAAGCGACCCGTGATGGGGGAAGTTACCGGGCGTTTGAGCGACTTGACGATACTTTCCAGCGACAATCCGCGCAGTGAAGATCCGCTGAAAATCATCAGCGACATCATCGTGGGGTTGCAGAAAACCGGCGGCAAATATTTGATCGAGCCGGACCGGGAAAAAGCCATTGGCATGGCCATGGAGGAAGCGCGCAGCGGAGACATCGTGCTGCTGGCCGGAAAGGGTCATGAGAATTATCAGATTCTCGCCGACAAGACATTCGAATTTGACGATCGCGAGATGGCGCGGCGCGCCTTGCGCGAACGTGGGTTTGAAGGGCCGCGAAATGAACAAGGGAATGGCGGCTCAGGCTTTGGCACCAAGCGCGCTTGATTCATACTTGTGACGAGGGCGCTCGGGTCCCGGGAATGCCGGGGCCAGCCAATTGCTGACCTCTCGAAAGGAGGAGCCCTCAAAACGTTGAACACACAAGGAGCCGTTCGGCAGTGGAGTAAGACGAATCCTTTGAGGAACTTATGCGGTGGACGATTGCACAGGTGGCTGGCGCTCTGGGTGCTCGGCCGGGCAAGGGACTCGACACCCTGGCCCGGGTGGCCGGCGTGTCGATTGATTCTCGCACGATTCGTGCCGGAGAACTGTTTGTCGCCATCCACGGACCGCGTCACGATGGACACGATCACGTGGCCAGCGCCCTGGAACGCGGAGCGATGGCGGCAGTGGTGGCGGAGGGGCAACTTCCGCGATATGCGGGTCCCGTCAGGGACCGGTGCATCGCCGTGGGTGACACCTTCGAAGCGCTCAAGCAACTGGCGCGCGCGGTGCGCGAAGCCTGGGGCGGGAAAATTGCCGGCGTCACAGGTTCTGTCGGCAAGACCACCACGAAGGAGATCCTGGCGGCACTGCTGGGCGCGAAGCTGCGGGTCCTGAAATCGGAAGGAAATTTAAATAACGAGTACGGGCTGCCTCTGACGCTGTTCCGTCTGGAGGAAACGCATCAGGCGGCGGTGCTGGAGATGGGAATGTCGCGTCGCGGCGAGCTTCGACGGCTGGCGGCGATTGCGCGGCCGGACGTTGGAGTGGTAACGCGCGTTTCACCGGCGCACCTGGAATTTTTTTCCTCGGTGGAAGAGATCGCGCTGGCGAAACGCGAACTCATCGAGGGATTGAATGGGCACAATTCGACGGCGGTGCTGAACGCGGATGACCCGCGCGTCGCGGCGTTTGGACCGTTTGCGCCTGGGCGCGTGCTGACTTACGGCATTCAAAAACAGGCGTTTTTCATGGCGGACGAAATCGAGGATCGCGGAGCGCTGGGATCGGCCTTTGATTATGTAAGTCCGGAGGGGCGCGTGCGGCTGGAGTTGAATGTTCCCGGGCGTCACGCCATTGGCAATGCGCTGGCGGCTTTGGCGGCGGCTAGCGTGTGGGACATCGGCGCGGCGGAAGCGCAGAGCGTGTTTCTTTCGTTGCGCGCGCCAGCGATGCGCGGCGAACTCTTGCGGTTTTCGAATGGGGCGGCGCTGATCAACGATAGCTACAACTCAAGTCCTGCCGCGCTCCAGGCCATGACGGAATTGCTGGCGGCCACGCCGAATTTCCAGCGGCGCATTCTGGCTGCGGGCGAAATGCGTGAATTGGGCAAAGCCTCACCGCAACTTCATCGTGAGGCCGGGCAGTTTGCCGCGAAGACTGGAAAAATCGATTGGGTCATCGGTGTGGCCGGTGATGCGGCGCAGATCGTGGAAGCCGCTGTGCTTGCGGGGCTGCCGAGGGCGCACGCCAGATTTTTTGCAACGCCGCAGGAAGCGGCCCAATTCCTGGCAGGATTTATCGGGAGCGGAGATCTGCTGCTGGTGAAAGGCTCGCGCGGCGTCAAAATGGAGCAGATTGTGGAATCTCTGATCACGCAGCATGCAGCGCCCGGTGAAATCATGGGGCAGGAGGTTCGGCACTGAGATGCTTTACTACCTCCTTTACCATGTCTTGCAGCGCTACTTCAGCCCGCTGAATGTCTTTCGCTATATCACGGTGCGGACGGTATACGCGAGCCTCACGGCCATGTTTCTGGCGCTGGTTTTTGGCCCGTGGCTGATCCGGCGGCTCCGCGAATTGCAGATTGGACAGTTCATTCGCGAGGAAGGCCCGCAGGAGCACAAGAAGAAAGCGGGTACGCCGACAATGGGCGGCGTACTCATTGTTCTTTCGACGGCCGTGCCGGTTCTCCTCTGGGCCGACCTGACCAATCCATTTATCCTGCTGTCGTTGTTCGCGCTGTTCGGGTTTGCGGCAATCGGGTTTATTGATGATTACGCGAAAGTTTCCAAGCAGCACAATCTCGGCCTTACCGCAAAAAAGAAAATTTATTTCCAGGTCTTCGTCAGCCTGGTCGTTGGCGTCGTGCTCCTCGTCCTGGCCACTTACAGTGCGTATTCCACGCAGTTCGTTTTTCCGTTCTTGAAAAAATTCCGTCCGGACCTCGTGATTCACTCGTTGCTCGGCCAATCTCACTTTTCGGGGCACCTCTGGCCGCTGGCGTTTGTGCCGTTTCTCGTCGCGACGGCCATCGTCATCGTGGGTTCCTCCAACGCGGTAAACCTCACGGATGGGCTGGATGGCTTGGCGATTGGCTGCACGGTGATCGCGGCTGGGGCGCTTACGGTTTTGACTTACGTGAGCAGCAACTACCGCTGGGCGACGTACCTCGAGATTCAGTACATTCCGCGCGTCGGCGAGCTTACGGTGTTTTGCGGTGCGCTGGTTGGAGCTTCGCTCGGATTTCTCTGGTACAACGCGCACCCCGCGGAAATCTTTATGGGCGATGTTGGCTCGCTGTCACTGGGCGGAACGCTCGGCACCATCGCCGTCATCATCAAGCAGGAAATTCTGCTCTTTTTTGTTGGCGGTGTGTTCGTGGTCGAAGCGCTTTCCGTAATTCTGCAAGTGGGCTCGTTCAAGCTGCGCGGTAAGCGCATTTTCCGCATGGCGCCCATTCACCACCATTTCGAATTGCTTGGTTGGAGCGAATCGAAAGTCATCGTGCGGTTTTGGATTGCGGCGCTGGTGTTCGCCTTGTTTGCTCTGACTACGCTGAAGTTGAGGTGATGAATCATTCTGGCTGAAGTGTCTTGCGAGACTAATGCCCAATCCGTTTGAGTTGCGGGGCAAGCGCGTGCTGGTCGTGGGACTGGCAAGGACGGGTGCGGCCACGGCGCTTTTCTGCGCGGCGCGGGGCGCGATCGTGACTGCGACGGACGCGCGAACCGAAAACGAAATCGGAGAAGCGATTACGCCGCTCAGAGCTGCGGACGTGCGACTGGAGTTCGGCGGCCACCGGGAAAATACATTTCTCGAGCAGGATCTGATTGTGCCGAGTCCCGGCGTGCCTGCCGATGCTCCGTTGCTAGAAGCCGCGCGCTCAAAGGGCGTCACCATCTGGAGCGAAGTGGAGCTCGCGGACCGTTTCCTGGAAGGGCGCTTGATCGGGATTACCGGATCGAACGGAAAGACCACGACAACTTCATTGATCGAACACATTTTGCGGAACGCCGGTTTTTCCACGATTCTCGCCGGGAATATTGGCACTCCCTTGATTGCACGCGTCGAACAGACCAGCGACGAAAGCATAACCGTGGTGGAGCTAAGCAGTTTTCAGTTGGAATTGATTGAAACGTTTCGTCCCAACATCAGCTTGTTCTTGAATCTCACTGCCGATCATCTGGATCGGCATCACACGCTCGAAGAGTATGGCCGGGCCAAAGCACGCATCTTCGAGAATCAGACGGAAGCAGACAGCGCGGTGCTGAACGCGGATGACGCCGCGACCACACCGTTGGCGCCATTGAAGCCACACGTTTACTGGTTCAGCCGGAAGCAGCGCGTCGCCCAGGGCGCATTCCTTCGGGAAAACGAAATTATCTTTCGCCATGACGGCGAAGAGGAAGTGGTATTGAAGCTCCAGGACATTCCGCTGGCCGGCGCGCACAACGTCGAGAACGTTCTTGCGGCCGTGGCGGCTACGCGCCTCGCTGGAACGGTACCGGCGGCGATCGCGAAAGGGGTGCGCTCGTTTGCTGGCGTCGAGCATCGCCTCGAATTTGTGGCGGAAATCGGAGGCGTGCGCTATTACAACGATTCGAAAGCCACCAACGTCGATGCCACGTTGAAGGCGCTCGCCGCTTTTCCAGGACGCATCCTGATCGTGCTGGGCGGGAAAGACAAAGGCAGCGATTACACGTTGCTGCAAAGATCGCTGCGTGAGAAAGCCATTCTCGCTCTGCTGATCGGCGCGGCGGCGGAAAAAATTGAAAAACAGATTACCGGCAGCGTGGCCATCGAGCGCGCCGGAACGATCGAGCGCGCCGTGGAAATTGCTTCGCACGCGGCGCGGCCTGGAGACGTGGTTCTGCTGGCCCCGGCATGCGCAAGCTTCGACCAGTTTCAGAATTACGAGCACCGGGGCCGCGTATTCAAAGAGCTGGTGCATCAATTAGAGCGGCAAGCGGCGAGTACAACTTCGGGAAGAAGGTGAGCGAGCGTGCCAAGACGACTGGAAAATGACCGCTGGTTGTTTGTCGTGACGCTGGCGCTGTGCTTACTGGGTGCCGTGATGATTTTCAGCGCCTCCGCTGTCACGGCGCAACAGCAGTATGGCCACTCGTACATATTTCTCGTTCGGCAGGCGGCGTGGCTTTTCATCGGCCTCTTGGGGATGTTTGCTCTGATGAGGACGGACTACCGGCGCTTGCGAGAACCGGCCGTCATCTATCCCGTGGTCTGCGTCGTTTTACTCCTGCTCTTGGGGACATTTTTTTTCGACAAATCCCATGCCACACATCGTTGGATCAAGTTTGGCCCCGTAGGCATCCAGCCTTCGGAACTGGCAAAACTCGCCACAATCCTTTATCTGGCGTGGTTTCTCGATCAGAAGCGCCGCAACAAGGCCAGCATGGAATTCCGTAAAGAGGATTTCTGGCGGACAATTTTTCCGGCGGCTGGTCCCATTTTTGTGTATGTGGTGTTGATCCTGCTGCAACCTGACCTGGGAACCTCCATCGACATTCTGGTGGTGGCGACCGCCATTCTTTTTGTTGCAGGTCTCTCATGGAAATGGATTGCGGTGGGGCTCACCGGTGCGATCCCCGTCGTCTATCTGCTCATCACCCAGGTGGCTTACCGGCAAGCGCGTCTGATGGCTTTTCTGCACCCGGATTCCGATCCGCAAGGCGCGGGATTTCAGTTGTTGCAATCGCTCATTGCCGTCGGGTCTGGTGGCTTTACCGGTGTCGGCCTGATGGAGAGCAAGCAAAAGCTTTTCTATCTGCCGGAAGCGCACACGGATTTTATTTATGCGGTGATCTGCGAGGAATTGGGATTCATCGGGGCAATGATTGTGATTGCGCTCTTTGTCGTTTATGGCTGGCGGGGGATCCGCGCCGCGTTTAGCGCGCCGGATGGATTCGGACGGCTTCTGGCCCTGGGAATCACCGCGATGGTTTTGTGCCAGGCGCTGATTAATTTCGCCGTTGTGCTCGGAATGGTGCCGACGAAGGGGATTCCGCTGCCGTTCATCAGCTACGGCGGATCGAGTTTGCTGGTCATGCTGCTGGCCACCGGTGTGCTCCTGAATATTTCGCAACAGGCAACGGAGACTTCGTGGTCGTGAGGAATCATCTTTGTAGGGGCGCAGCACCGGTCCCGACCTTGTCGGGATGCTGCGCCGCTACTCGGCTAGAGCGTTGCCGGTGAAATTGCTGATCGCAGGCGGTGGAACGGGCGGACATGTTTTTCCAGCGCTGGCGATTGCCGGCGAATGGCTTGCGAGAGGTAAGGAAAGGGAAGTCGTGCTGGTGGGAACAGAACGCGGGATTGAAATGAAGTTGGTGCCGCAGGCCGGGCTGCCCCTGGAGACGCTACGCGTTGCTGGCTTGAAAGGGAAGGGCGGCGCGACGCTGCTCAAGAATTTTGCCATGTTGGCCCCGGCGATGCTGGATGCGCGGCGCGTGTTGCGCAAGCACAAACCGGTCGCGGCTTTCGGTGTCGGCGGATACGCAGCTGGTCCGATGATGCTGGCTACCTGGCTGGGGCGCGTGCCCAACGTCATCTTTGAACCGAACGCTGAACCGGGATTTACGAATAAAGTGCTGGCGCGAATTTCGGCTCGCATTGCTACTGGCTATGAAATTTCTGCACGGACGTGGGGAAAAAAGGCCATTGTTACGGGTTGCCCGGTGCGCCCGGAGTTCTTCTCGATCACACCGCGAAGACCGGGTATGCCATTTCGCTTGCTGATCACCGGAGGCAGTCAGGGCGCGTTGCCGATCAATCGCGCGTTTGTCGACGCCATGGACCGCCTGGCGGCGCGCAAGACCGAATTGGCCATCGTCCATCAGACCGGTGAGCGCGACTATAATGCCGTACGCACCGCATACGCGCGACGCGAGATCAACGCAGACGTCGTGCCCTTCCTCACCAACATGGCCGAGCGCTTTGCCTGGGCAGATGTGATTGTCTGCCGGGCCGGAGCCATCACCGCAGCGGAAATCGCAGCCGCGGGCCGCGCCCCCATCTTCATCCCCTTCGGCAGGGCCACCGACAGCCACCAATTACGCAATGCGCAGGAGATGACGCGCGCGGGCGCCGGCCGCCTGATTTCCGAACCGGACCTCACGGCCGAAAAACTGACCGGCGAAATCTTCTCGCTCCTCGACCAGCCCCAGGAGATCGAAAAAATGTCAGCCGCCGCGCGCGGACTTGCCCGCCCGGATGCCGCGCGCGACATCGTGAACCTCATCGAGCAGGCCGCGAACGTGCAAGAAAATTTGCAGAGGGCAAACGCATGATGGTCTCTTTCCGCAATTTTCAACGCATCCATCTGGTAGGCATTGGCGGTATTGGCATGAGCGGCATCGCCGAGGTGCTCTTGACGCTCGGCTATTCCGTGTCTGGCTCGGACACCAAACCTTCCACGATCACCGAGCGTCTCCAGAATCTCGGCGCCACGATCTATGAAGGCCACAAGGCTTCCAATGCCGACGGCGCGCACGTGGTGGTGACTTCCTCGGCCGTGAAGGCGGGCAACCCCGAAGTCATCGAAGCGCACAAAATGAAAATTCCCGTGATTCCGCGCGCCGAGATGCTTGCCGAGCTGATGCGCTTGAAATACGGAATTGCCGTGGCCGGCGCGCATGGCAAAACGACCACGACCTCAATCGTCGCTTCGGTGCTGGCGGCGGCGCATCTTGACCCCACTTTCGTGATCGGCGGGAAGGTCAATCAAGCCGGCACGACGGCGCGGCTCGGCAAAGGCGAATATTTTGTCGTGGAGGCGGACGAGAGCGACCGCAGCTTCCTGATGCTCGCGCCCGTGGTCGCCGTGGTCACTACGATTGATCGCGAGCACCTCGACCAGTACACCTCGCTCGAAGACATTCAGGGCGCATTCATCCAGTTTGTGAATCGCGTGCCATTTTACGGTGCCGCGATTCTCTGCGTTGATGAACCCAACGTGCAGGCCATCATTCCCAGCGTGAAGCGTCCCATCATTACTTATGGAACGTCGAGCCAGGCCGATCTGGTGATCAGCGATGTGAAGCTGGAAGGTTTGGAGAGCGAGTTCCGGTTGACCTACAGAGGCGAAGACCTCGGTCTGTTCCGGCTGACCCATCCTCCGGGCATGCACAATGTCCGCAACGCGGCGGCGGCGGCCGCGGTTGCGCTCTACCTAAATGTTCCGGCTGACCTGATTCGCGAAGGCCTCGTCAAATTTGCTGGAGTAGGCCGCCGCTTTGACATCAAGGGTGTGGTCAACGATATCACCGTAGTTGACGACTATGGCCATCACCCGGCCGAGATTTGCGCGACCCTCGAAGCAGCCCGTGGCTGCAAGTTCAACCGGCTTCTCGTGCTCTTTCAGCCGCATCGTTTCAGCCGCACCCAGCATCTCTGGGACGATTTCCGCCGCGCCTTCAATCAAGCCGACATTCTCGCGCTGCTCGACATCTACGCTGCCAGCGAAGCCCCCATCCCCGGCGTGACCAGCGAAGCACTGGCGAGCGCCATCACTGAAGCCGGCCACAAGAACGTCCACTATTTCCGCTCCATGCAGGAAGGCATCGAATATCTGCTGAAACAAGCGCGGCCCGGAGACGCCATCCTGACCATTGGTGCGGGCAACGTCAGCCGGGCGAGCAATGAATTCATGGTTTTGCTGGGAACGGAGCATCCAACGCCTCATGCACATTCGTGATCCGAAGATCATCGCTGGTCTGGCGGAGCTGAACGCCGAGCTGCAGCATGGCGCTTCGCTTGCCAGCATGACTTCACTGGGAATTGGCGGAACGACGGATCTGGTGCGCATCCGCAAGCACGAGTGCCTCCCCGGCCTCCTGAATCTGCTCGACGCAAATGACATTCAGTACAAGTTTCTCGGCGGCGGCTCGAATCTGCTCGTCGGCGATGGCGAGTTGCCCTGGGTAGTCCTCCAGCTTGTCCGTCCAGAACCCGATGTAGTGTTCGATGGCAACCTTGCCCATGTTGATGCCGCTGCCGACCTCGGCCGCATGATCACTCTCTGTGCAAAGAACGACCTCGGCGGGATGGAAGGGCTCATCGGAGTTCCCGGCACCGTCGGCGGCGCTCTCCGCATGAACGCCGGTGCCTATGGCATGCAGATCGGCAGCTATGTCCGGGCAGTGAAGCTCTACCGGGCGGCCAGCCGGAGGATCGAAGTTCTCCGGGGCCACCAAATTTCTTTCGAATACCGGCACACTTCTTTTGCGCCCGATGATATGATGCTCTCGGTGATTCTGGAACTACCCTCCAAACCGTTCAAGTCAATCCTCGAAGGTATTCGTATCTGCAACGAAAAACGGCGCTCCAGCCAGCCGCTCGGCCAGAAAAGTGCCGGCTGCATTTTCAAAAATCCTCCTGGCGCATCCGCGGGCCGCATGATTGATGAACTCGGGCTCAAAGGGCTCTCTGTTGGCGACGCTCGCGTCAGCGACCGTCATGCCAATTTCTTCGTAAACGCCGGCCATGCCACGGCAAAAGACATGCTGCGGCTGATTGCCGACGTGCGCGAGCAGGTGCAGAAAAAATTTGGTGTCAGCCTGGAGAACGAGGTGGTTGTTTGGAACGCGTAAAGGCCATACAGCGAAACTCGTCCGCGGCTGCCGATTCGTACCGGCCGGAGCTGATCGCCGAAGACGAGCCGCGTTACCTGCGCCGCCAGAAGCCGGTGGAAATCCGCCGCAAGAAATTCAGCGGTCGGGGCTGGCCCTTCTACCGGCGGCTTCTGGTCCTGAGTTTTACTGGTGTTGCCGGTTTGACGGCCGCTTATTACGGTACGCAATTTCTCCTGTATTCGCCCAGCATGTTGCTTGTGAAGCCGGATCAGATCGAATTGAATGGCAATCGCATCGTCAGCCGCGAGGCCGTGCTCCAGCAGTTTATTCACGACCGCAACCGGAGTGTCTTCCGCGTTCCATTGGACACCCGGCGCGGTCAGTTGGAACAGATTCCCTGGGTCGAAACCGCCAGCGTGCAGCGCATCCTGCCGAACCGGCTTCGCATCGAGTTGACGGAACGAACTCCCGTCGCTTTCGCCCGCAACGGCAACGAACTGGCGCTGATTGACGCGCATGGTGTAATTCTCGACCGCCCGCGGGGCGAAGATCTGCATTTCCCTATCGTCAGTGGCGTCTCCGAAGATGTTCCGAGTGACCAGCGTGAAAAGCGCATGCAAACGTACGAAGAGTTCATGAAGGCCGTTGACCTGGTGCGCGGCGGCTCCAGCGATCGTGTGAGCGAGCTCGACCTTTCCAATCCCAAGGATTTGCGAGTGGTGATGACCGGCCTGGCCAGTGCCAACGATTCGCAGGCCGTGACGATTCACTTCGGTTCGAGTGAGTTCACCGGAAAGTACAAAATGCTCGTTGACAATTTTTCGCAATGGCAGGCAAACGCCGGCCACGTGCAGTCGATTGATTTACAGTATTCGCGGCAAGTGGTCGTGAACCCCGACTCCAGCTCGGGCACAACCAGCGCAAGGAAAAAATAGATTCATCGCAGGAGCGGCGGCTTGGCGAAGAAAGACAAATACCTGGTTGGGCTGGACATCGGCAGCACGAAAACCTGCGTGCTAATCGCGGAAATCGAAGGCGAACTGGTGAAATTTCTGGCGCTCGGCGCGGCGGAGTCCAAGGGACTGCGCAAGGGCCTGATCGTCAATCTTGATGCCACGGTGAGTTCCATCCGTCGCGCGGTCGAAGAAGCCGAAAGCGTCGCGAATGTGCCGGTGGAAGAAGCGCTGATCGGAGTGGCCGGGGGCCACGTGCGTGGCGTAAACAGCCGCGGCGGCATCACTCTGGGACATCGTCCGCGCGACATCGAGCGCGAAGACGTGCGCCGCGCCGTGGACGCTGCCCGCAACATCGCGCTTCCCGAAGACCGCGAAGTTCTGCACGTCCTTCCCCACGAGTTCATGGTGGATGCGCAGAATGGCATACGCGACGCCATCGGTATGGTCGGCCAGCGCCTGGAAGTGAACGTTCATCTGGTCACTTCTTCCGTTGCCGCTACTCGGAATCTTGTTACGGCCGCCAACAAGGCCGGCATCCTCGTCAGCGATACCGTCCTTGAGCCGCTGGCTTCCGCGGAATCCTGTCTGACGCAGGATGAACGCGATCTCGGCTGCTGCCTCCTGGACATCGGCGGCGGCACGACCGAACTGCTCGTTTTCGGCGGTGGGGTGGTGCGCCACACCAGCGCGGTCCCCATCGGCGGCGATCACTTCACGAATGATCTCGCCGTCGGTTTGCGCACACCGATCCCTGAAGCGGAGCGGATCAAACGTCGCCATGGCTGCGCCGCATCGGCCTTCATGAAGGGTGACGGTTCCATCGAGATTGCCAGCGTCGGCGACCGTCCCCCTCGGACCATCTTTGCGCACATGTTGACGGACATCATCGAGCCGCGCGCCATGGAACTGCTCTCGATGATTCGCGACGATTTGCAGCGCGCCGGGCTGGACGGCCAGATCCCTGCCGGATTTGTTTTGTCAGGCGGCGGCGCCCGCTTGCCTGGGTTGGACGAACTTGCCGAGCAGTCCTTTCATCTGCCCGTGCGCATCGCGGAACCAAAGGGCTTGGCTGATCTGCCGGAACAGGTGGCGCAGCCTGAATATGCAACCGTAGTTGGACTCGTATTGTGTGGCGCAAAGGCGCGGCGTTCCGCGCCCCAGCGCTCGGGAAATATTGTTTCCAAATTGAAAGCCATGTTCGCCGGCGCCTCCTGACCTGCCCGGGAACCGCAAGCGAGACTGGAGAAGGTTGAGAGAGATATGACAACGAGAGAAGCAGGAATTCGCATGAGCTTCAGCGAGGATCTGCAGCCCGCGAAGATCAAGGTCATCGGCGTCGGCGGGGGTGGGTGCAACGCGGTCAACCGCATGATTCGCGCCAAGCTCGAAGGCGTGGAGTTCATCACCGCCAACACGGATCTTCAGGCGCTGAAGCTGTCGCAAGCGCCCGTGAAGCTGCAGCTTGGCGCGAAGCTCACCAAGGGCCTCGGCGCGGGCGCCAATCCCGAAGTCGGCCGCAAAGCCGCGCTCGAAGACACGGAAAAAATTATCGAAGCACTTGAAGGCTCGGACATGATCTTTATCACCTCCGGCCTCGGCGGGGGCACGGGCAGCGGCGCCGCGCCCGTGGTAGCTTCGCTCGCCAGCGAACTGGGCGCTTTGAGCGTTGCGGTCGTCACGAAACCATTTGCCTTTGAAGGCAAGCGCCGCATGATGCAAGCCGAGCAGGCGCTTCAGGAACTCATCGGCGCCGTGGACACCGTCATCGTCATCCCGAATGAGCGCCTGATGGACACCGTCGAGCGCGGCACCAGCTTCTTCGATGCCTTCCGCATCGCCGACGACATCCTTCGTCAGGCCGTTCAGGGCATCTCGGACATCATCACCGTCCCTGGCATCATCAACCGAGATTTTGCCGACGTGAAGGCCATTATGCACGGCCAGGGTTACGCCGTGATGGGCACTGCCGTCGCCACCGGCACAAACCGCGCCGTGGACGCCGCCAATCGCGCCATAGCCAGCCCGCTCCTCGAAGACAATTCCATCCAGGGCGCGCAAGGCATCCTCATCAACATTTCCGGCAGCTCCAGCCTCACGCTGCATGAAGTTCACGAAGCATCGAGCGTCATCCAGAAAGCCGCGCACGAGAATGCCAACATCATTTTCGGCGCCGTGCAGGACGACAACATGAAGGACTCCGTGAAGATAACCGTCATCGCCGCCGGCTTCAAGGACGCCAACAAGAAAAACATGCACCAGAAGCCTTCCTTCCTGCCCAAGACCTGGAAGGCCGGCCGTGAAATTCCCGATGAGCCCGTGCAGCGCGCCGTCCCCAACGTCGTCCACCAGGTCCAGCAGAACGTGCGCGAAGTTAGCCAGGACGTTCCTTCCGACGATCTGGACGTCCCAACCTTCCTTCGCCGCCAAGCCCAAAAAGCATAGGGCAA
>WNFP01006338.1_pt1 | contig 16821 bp, 9 predicted proteins | sample 5400201 | NCBI WGS metagenome assembly WNFP01 (sample SAMN13153355, study PRJNA577476) | soil metagenome | isolation source: 115 cm saprolite under Madrone tree | place: USA:California | collected 2016-06-14 | reverse complement strand
GTAATCGCGAGTTGACCGGCCACAATCGTCTGACCGAATCGCCGCGCACGCCGACCGCCGATCTGTTCGCGGCCGCCCTCGGCGAGAGCATCGCGGACATCACCAGAGGTCGCGCGCATTGCGGTGAAGGTGCCGAGGGCTACGGCCATGACGCACGACAAGCCCACAGCAAACAACAGCACCGGCCTGTTGAGAGAGATGGCGTCGAGGCGCGGCAGATTCTTGGGAGCCTGCGCCAAAAGAACATTCACGCCCCAGCGAGCCGCGAGCGCTCCAATGATTGCGCTTATGGTGCAAAGCAATGCCGACTCAATCAGAAATTGCCAGACCAAACGGCGGCGGTCGGCTCCAAGGGCCGCGCGGATGGCCAGTTCACGATCGCGGCGCGCCGCCTGGGCCAAGAGAAGATTGGCCACATTGGCGCATGCCACCAGCAAGAGAAAACTGACCGCGCCGAGCAGCAGAAGTAAGGCTGCGCGTATATCGGAGGTCATCGCGTCTCTCAGACGGTCGGCTGCTGCGTCGGTCATGTCTATGTCCTGGCCGTATTGCTGATTCAGCCGGTGAGCGATGGAGGAAAGCTCAGCGCGCGCCTGCGAGAGTGCAACGCCTTCGCGCACACGGCCGAAAACGTGCCAGTTGTGCGCGGTACGGCTTTGGCTGTCTGGAGGATAGAGTTCACGCGGAATCCAGAGGTCCGCCGCAGCGGGGAAGCGAAACCCTTCCGGCATCACTCCGACGACGGAAAAAACTTTGTGATCCGCGACAAGTTTGAGTTTCGAAAGTTCGTTGGAACCGCCGAGGTGCTGCCGCCAATAGCTATGGCTGACCAGCAATACTGGCGCCGCGCCTTCGCGCTGATCTTCTGGGCTAAAACTTCTGCCGAGAAGAGGGGAGACGCGCATCACTTTGAAGAAATCCCGGGAAACCGATGCGGCAAAAGTTCGGGTCGGTTCCGTCCCGCCAGTAATAGTGAAGGGCCCAGCGTTGCATTCAGCTAGAGCCTCGAGGGTTTGGGAGGCACTGCGGATGTCTGTGAAATTCGGCTCCGGGAAGTTCATCCGACCGCCCTTGGCATTAACCTCCCACAACTGAACGATCTGGTCGGGATTCGGGTAGGGAAGCGGACGCAAGAGAACCCCGTAGACCACGCTGAAGATGGCGGTGGTAGCGCCGATGCCAAGCACCAGGGTCAGAACGGCAATCGCGGTGAAGCCGGGATTTTTCAGCAGCATCCGAGCGGCGAAGCGCAAATCCTGGAAAAGTGTTTCAATTAATGGAAGACCGCGCCGGTCGCGGTAGATTTCCTTCGTTTGTTCAACGCCGCCTAATTTCATCAGTGCCTCCCGACGTGCGATTTCCGAACTCATGCCCGCCCGCAGATTGTCTTCGATGTGCATCTGGAGATGGCTCTCCATCTCCGCAACAAGATCGCGCTCGCTACGGTTCCTGAGGAAGAATCCGCAAAGCCGCACAAACCAGGCACGCAACTGCCTCATAATCGTTCCTCGACACGGACCGGTCTGAAGACCGGCCACTACAATAATCATTCGTGGCGCAGCGCCACCATCGGATCCACCCCGGTCGCCCGGCGTGCGGGGAGCCAGGTAGCAAGCAGCGCGATGGCTCCCAGCAAAAGCGACACGCCGGAAAAAGAAACCGCATCCATGGGATTGAGGCCGAAAAGCGTCGCGGCCATCAGGCGCGAGACGCCAGCAGAAGCGACGATGCCAATCACTATCCCGGCGAGAATGGGCTGGAAGCCTTCGCGCACAACGTGCCGGAGCACCTGAACACTTTGCGCGCCAAGCGCCATGCGTATGCCGATTTCCCGGGTGCGCTGAGCGACGCTGTAGCTGACCATGCCATACACGCCCATGCACGCCAGCAAAAGCCCAAGCATGCCGACGATGCTCGCAAGCACCCCGCCGATGCGGGAGACTACAAAATAAGGATTCATGGAGATCATCGTATACAACGGGGCGCCCATGACGGGGAGATTGGCGTCCACGCGGCGAACCTCTTGGCCGATCGCCGGGAGCAAAGGCGTGGGGTCGCCTTCGGTACGCGCGAGCAGAGTGCTTGTCCACCGATGGGTCTGCGAGAGCGGCAAGTACACGTAGGCTTCATCAATTTTGCGCAGGTCCATGCTGCGCACATCCCGGGCAACGCCGATCACTTCGCTGCTCGCCACGAACGGACCCTTCTCTCCGGGGAAGGACGTGGTCCCCTTTTCCGAGCCGATCTTGAGGCGCTTGCCTAAGGGATCTTCGCCGGGCCAGAAGCGCCGAGCGGTGGCTTCGCTGATAACGACGACTGGCGACTCTCCCTCGGCTTCGCGCAGCGCGAAGTTACGGCCGCGAACGATGGGAATGCTGAGCGTGCCAAAGTAGTCTGGCGTCACGAAGCTGTATCCAGCGACAGGTGGTTCGTTTCCGTTAGTGCCGGGGATGGAAGGCGCAGCGTCGACGGGAGATACAGGCACCCACCGGATGCCCCCAAACGGACCGCGCGAGGCTTGTGCCACAGAGTGCACACCAGGAAGACCGGCGATCCGTTGAATGAGGTCGCGATTAAGCTGGAGCAAACGTGACGGGGAGTAGTGCAGGTTCGCGGGATTGTACATTTCCAGGTAGGCCACGCGCCGCGCCTCGAAACCCGGATCGATCTTGAGGGCGCGCTGCGAGCCGCGGAGCAGCAGAGCGGAGCTGATGAGCAGGACGAGGCATGCAGCCATTTGTCCAGCGATGAGAATTCCGCGCAGCCGCGAGCGGCTCAAATGCCGGCCGAAGGCGCTGCCCTCTTCTTTGAGAGCAGAGTTAACGTCGGACTTCGAGGCCTGCAAAGCGGGCACGAGGCCAAACGCGATTCCGGCCGCGCAGGAAACAAGCAGAGTGTAGGCGAAGATGCGGATGTCGGGAGAGATCTCAAGTGCGATGGTGCCCCAGAACGACGGGAGAGCCGCAGCGATCTCGACGATCAAAAGGTGGAGCATCCATCCAGCCAGAGGCAAGCCGAGCGCTCCGGCGAGAAGGGCCATCATGATGCTTTCTGTCAGCAACTGGCGTACGAGGCGCCAGCGGCCCGCGCCGACCGCCAGGCGCACGGCAATTTCTTTGCGCCGGGCGGCAGCGCGGGCAAGCAACAGGCTTGCAACGTTCGCACCGGCGATGAGCAGGAGCAAAGCGACGGCCGTCATGGCAGCAGCGACGACGGCCCACGCCTCAGGGTCAAGTCCAGAGAGGTTATTCCGACCGGAGACAACACTCACACTCATCTTGCCCTCGGCTTCGGGGTACTGCGTTCGCAACTGCGTTGCGAGGACATTGACTTCGGCTTGCGCGCCGAAAAGCGAGACGCCCTGTTTCAATCGACCGCTGGGGAAGCCGGCCGGCACCAGGCGATTTTCTAATTCCTGGCGGGTTATTACGCCCAACGCGATTTTTGCAGGGATGGGCGCCCAAAGATCGGGAACAGATGCAGCGGTAGCAAGGTAATCGAGAGGCGTAACACCGACGACTGTAAAGGCCACACCATTCAGATGGAGAACTGAGCCGACAATTTTTGGGTCGGAATGAAAGCGCCGCTGCCAGGAATTACCGCTCATCAGGACAACCGGCAGGGCATTGGCTTGGTCATCTTCGGGCAGGAGGATGCGGCCTAAGAGAGGAGTGGCTCCCAGCATTGGGAAGTAGTTGCCAGAAACAAAAAAACACATGATGGGTTGAGCGCCGCCCTGAAGCAATTGCGGGAGCTGGAAGCCAACGGCACCAGCGATGCGGGGGGTGGCTTCCGGACTGGTGGCAGGCAGGTCGGAAGAAGTGACGGCCATGCCGAAGGCAAACAGAGAAAGATCAGAGAACGAGCTACTGTGGTCGCGATAGTAGATGTAATCGGGGTAGGAAAACCAGCCATGGGTTTCGCCGGGAGTGGTGCGAAAGACGGAGGCCAGACTGCCGGGATCCTTCACCGGCCGCGGGCGCAAGACGAGCGCATCAAAGGCCGTAAAGATGGCGGTGTTGACGCCGATGCCGAGGGCCAGGGTCAGCACGGCAACGGCGGTGAAGGCTGGATTCTTTCGCAACATTCGCGCGCCGAAACGCAGATCCTGCAGCAGCACGTCCAGCATCGGCAGCCCTCTGCGCTCGCGAACCATCTCTTTCGTTTGCTCGATCCCGCCGAGCTTCATAAGAGCCTGCCTTCGTGCTTCTGCAGCGCTCATGCCCGCCCGCAGATTGTCCTCAATGTGCATTTGGAGATGGCTTTCCATCTCTGCGGCGAGTTCGCGCTCCCGCCGCGCTCTCCCGAAGAGTCCACCCAGCCGCAACAGCCATGCACGCAGCCTTCTCATAACACCCTCTGCCACTCGCGATTCGAATCTCTGAAGACTTACTGCAAACTTCCGAAAAATCATTCGTAACGCAGCGCCACCAATGGATCGACCCGCACGGCGCGCCGCGCGGGCCACACCGCCGCGAGAGCGGATACCACGAGAACGAGGCAACAGACCGAGGCGAAAGTGATCGGGTCGGTCGGTGTGACTTCGAAGAGAAGCGTTTGCAGGACGCGGCTCAGGGCCAGGGAACCAGCGAGGCCGAGACCCAGAGCGATCCCAGAAAGAGCGAGCGCTTCGCGTAGAACCAGACGAACGATGTCCGAGGAACGAGCGCCCATGGCGACGCGGATGCCGATTTCATTGGTGCGCTGGCTGACGGAGTAGGAAACGATGCCGTAAACGCCGATCATCGCGAGCGCAACGGCAAGACCTGCGAAAACGAGCAACAAAATCGCCTGAAAACGCGGACTGGAAACCGAATCGGAAAGGACGGTTTCCATGGTTTGAATGTCGGAGATAGCCTGGTCAGGGTCGACGCGGTGGACGGCGCCTTCGGCGGAGCGTGCGATCTGGCGCGGGTCGCCGGTGGCGCGGACAACGAGAGTGGCGAAATACTTAGGCGCCTGCGAATTGGAGAGAAAGATGGTAGGGGTGGGAACCTGTTGAAGCTGTGCCTGGCGGGCATCGGCCACGACACCGAGTTGAAATTGTCGCGCGCGTCGAAATCGCGGCCCTTCAGGATGGTAGTGCCCATGGCCCGGAAATAGTCCGGGCTGATGATGAGAAATTGGGCAGAGGGCGATTCGGCAGGCGTGGGAGCGGGCTGGTCCGCGGGAGAAAAGCAGGAGCCGGAGATTTTTTCCGTGAGCGGCAGGAAATGGGTCGAGCCGGCGGCGCGGACGCCGGGAGCGCTGCGGATTTCGGAGAGGATGCGGTCAAAATACTGCGAGCGCTTGAGGTTGTCGTGATAGCGCGCGGGCGAAGTCCAAATGTGCATGGTGAGTACGTGCTCGGGGCTGAAACCGGGATCCACGGAGATGAGCCGGGAGAAGCTGCGCAGCATCAAACCGGCACCGACGGAGAGGAGCAGAGCGAGGGCCACTTCGGCGACGACAAAACACCTGCGGAGGGTTTGATGGCCGCCAACGCCACCGCGGAGAGAACCTTGCTTGAGCGCGCTCTGAAGGTCCACACGAGAGAGGCGCAGCGCGGGAACGAAGCCAAAGATCAATGCGGTGAAAAGAGAGGCGAGGAAAGTGAAGAGCAGCACACGTTCATCGATGACGATGGGTTCGCTGCGAGGGAGAGGCGCGTTCTGAGGAATGAGCGCGAGCAGACTGCGCAGGCCGAGCTGTGCGAAGAGCAGGCCGGCGGCGGTGCCGGCGAGCGAGAGGAGCAGGCTTTCAACGAATAACTGCTGAATGATGCGCGAGCGCGCGGCGCCCAGCGCGGAGCGCACGGCCATTTCACGCAGGCGGCCAGTGCCGCGCATGAGGAGAAGGTTGGCGAGATTGGCGCAAGCGATCAGCAACAGGAAGCCGACGGCGGCGAGCAAGACCCAGAGCGGACGGCGAACGCCCTGGGTGGCGTCTTCGAGCATGGGCATGACCTCGGCGCTCCACCCTTTGTTGAAATCCGGCCGGGTTTCGGCGGCAAGATTGGCGACGTTGAGCATGTCCTCTCGAGCCTGCTCAAGAGTCACGCCGGGCTTGAGCCGCGCGACCACGGTAAGATAGCGGCCGCCCTTCCAGTCCTCGGTACGGGCGAGAGGCAAGGGCGTCCAAACTTCGGAATGCGTTTTCGGAAAAGAAAAACCGCGAGGCATTACTCCAATCACGGTAAAAGGGACGGCGTCAACGTCCATCTTCTGGCCGATGATTTTAGGATTCGCGCCGAATTGGCGCTGCCAGAGTTCGTAGCTGAGGATGACCACCTGATGGTGTCCGGCAACCCCGTCCTCTGAAGTGAAGGTGCGCCCGAGGAGCGGCGGAACCCGGAGGATGGAAAAGAATTGCGATGACACTTGGAGGCCCTGTACGGCGACGGGCTCGCCGTTGGCGCTGAGATTGGTCATCAAGTCGAGAATAGCGGCCATAGATTCGAAGGAACGGGAGTTGTCGCGCCAGTCAAGGAAGTTGAGGGGATTGACCACGTTTCTGAAATATCCTTTGCTCGGAGAGGATTCCCAGACCCGGACCAGGCGTTCGGGTTCGGGATAAGGCAAAGGTCGGAGAAGGATGGCGTTGACCACGCTGAAGATGGCTGCGTTTGCTCCGATGCCCAGGGCGAGCGTGAGAACGGCGACAGCAGTGAAACCCGGAGACGCGCGCAGCATGCGCACGCCGTAGCGCACGTCCTGCAAGAGATTTTCCAACACGGGCAGCCCGCGCCGATCGCGGTAATTTTCCCTAGTCTGTTGGACGCCTCCGAGCTTGATGAGCGCCTGTCGGCGCGCTTCATCTGAGCTCATTCCGGCACGCAGGTTGTCCTCCATGTGCATTTGGAGATGGCTTTCCACCTCCGCGGCGAGTTCGTGCTCGCGGCGGTCTTTGCGAAAGAGTCCGGCCAGACGTAGGAACAACGCGCGTAAACGCCTCATGCAGATTCCTTCCCGGGAGACAGGAACCGCGCCAGAATTTCCGTGGTTTGCTCCCACTCGCGCGCTTCTTTTTCCAATTGCTTGCGCCCGGCGCGCGTCAACTTGTAATACTTCGCTTTGCGATTGTTGTCGGAGGTGCCCCACTCGGAGGAAATGTAGCCCTCCTGCTCCAGCTTGAGCAGGGCGGGGTATAGCGTTCCGTAGTTCACTGCCAGCAGGTCGCCGCTGGTCTGTTCGATGCGGCGCGCAATCCCATATCCGTGTAGCGGCCCCAGGGCCTGCAAAGTCTTCAGGACCATCAAGGCCAGGGTGCCTTGCCAAACGTCTGCTCGTTCGCCCATCGTTTTCTCCTGCAGCTCCTATGGGATGCCCATATCTATATGTCACAGTCCCACTCTTCGGAAACCCCCACTAGCCCTGCGTCCACGCCGTGGCGCAGCATTCTTTCGCTCACGCTCAGGATAGAGCTGCGCGCCTAGGCTCAAATTCCAAGAAACTTTTTGCGCCGGATTGCGTTCCTATACTGGAACGCTATGCGCACACGTCTGTTCACCATACTCATCGCATTGATGCTCACTGGCGGGGCCTATCCTGCGCGCGCGCAGGAAGCGGGGAAGATTGTGGAGCAGTACGTGAAGGCGGCGGGGGGCGGCAGGGCGTTGGCTAAGATCCAGACTATGACGCTCGAAGGGAGCTTTACGAGTGATGACGGGAAGATGGGGACCTACACGCTGGATACCAAGCTGCCAAATCGCTACTACTCGGAATTGCTGATTGGCGAAAAGAATCTGATCGAGGCGTACAACGGGAAGTCCGCCTGGCATCAGAATGCGGCCGGGGAGCTTGGCACGCTGGTGGGTCCCGAAGGAATGCAACTGGAAGCTGCGGCACAGTATTACAACTCCCGGCTGGTCAATCCTACGAAAAGCAAAATCGCGTTGGCGTTTGTGGGTCACGCGCAGGTGCGTGGGAAGGATGCCCTGCAAGTCGAGATAAACACGGCCACCGGTATGAAGCGGCAAGTTTTCTTCGATTCGCAGAGCCACCTGATCGTGAAGGAGGCGGCGACGGTCGGCGGTGTGGAGGAAGAGATCCTGTATGACGACTACCGAACGATCGATGGCGTGAAGCTACCGCACAAGATCGAGCTGCACCGGGGGAGCGGCAAATACGACATCAGCGTGACGCGGGCGGTGATCAATGGAACCGTCGGCGAGCGCGTATTTGATTTCCCGATCAAATCGCAAGTCAAATTGCCAGACCTGAAAGCGCTGTTCAAAGAGATCGACGACAACCAGAAAGCCATCGACAAAATTCGAGAAAACTACGCCGGATCGCAGTCCGAGGAGGAGACGGAATTCGAGGGCGACGGCCGCGTGAAAAAGCGCGAGGCCAACGAGTACACTTTTTTCTATCTCAACGGACAGGAAGTTACGACGCTGGTGAAAAAAGACGGCAAGCCCCTGAGTGCCGAAGAACAGAAGAAAGAAAACGAGAAGACACAGAAACGGATCGAGGTGCTGCAGAAGCGCGAGATCAAGAAGGAAGCCAAAGAGGAAAAGGCCAAGGAGGAAGGGAAGACCAACGAAAAAGATGAGCCGGGGATCGAAATATTTCTGCGCGCATGCCAGTTCGTGAATCCGCGCCGCGAACGATTCCGCGGCCAGGACGTTTTGGTCTTCGATTTTGAGCCGAATCCTGAATTCAGACCGCACAAGCTGGTAGAAAAAATTGTGCAGAAACTCGCCGGAGTCGTTTGGATCGACGAGAAGGCGCACGACGTGGCGCGGCTGGAAGCGTATTTTACCGGGGACATGAAGATTGCCGGCGGCTTGCTGGCGAACTTGCAAAAGGGCACCAGCTTTGTTTTCGAGCAGGCGTTTGTGAATAACGAGGTGTGGCTGCCGACCTACGTGGAGGGGCACGTCGGAGTGCGGTTCCTGCTCGTGAAAGGGATCAAGGCCAGCGTAGTGACGCGCTATTGGGATTACAGGAAGTTCAACGTGGAGACGCTCTCCACGATCGCCAAGCCCAAGGCGGCGGCCGAGGCGCCCGCGGATCCTCCGGCAAAGCCACAGTAAAACTGTCCCTCCCTATCGAACTCCAAGACCACAAGGCGGACCATAACTCCTGCTTGCCGACGCCTGGAGAAGGATGACTCTTTAGACCATGAGCCCTGGCAACTGCTAAACTTGAAGCGAATAGCCATTTAATAGGGAGCGTGGGATTGCGCAAACAGCACAAGCATTTCAAACTGCTTCGTGCAGGCGCGCTACTCCTTGCCTTCTCGGGCGCGATTAACGTTGCCGAACGGCCTGGTGCCAACGCCTCGGCCCAATCCCATGATAGTCAGTCACCCAAGCCTCGCGCGGGAACACGCCAATACCGCTACACCAACCGGCTCATTCGCGCCAAAAGTCCATACTTGCTATTGCACGCCCACAATCCGGTGGATTGGTATCCGTGGGGTGATGAAGCTTTTGAAAAGGCCCGCAAAGAGAACAAGCCCATCTTTCTTTCCATCGGCTACTTCACATGTCACTGGTGCCATGTCATGGAGCGGGAATCGTATTCCGATCCCAACATCGCCGCCATCCTGAAGCAGTATTTCGTTTCTATTAAAGTGGACCGCGAAGAACGGCCCGATATTGACCGCCTATACATCGCCTACGTCGAAGCGACGACGGGAAGCGCGGGCTGGCCGCTGAATGTCGTGCTCACGCCCGAACGCAAACCTTTTTTCGGCGGCACCTATTTTCCTCCGGACCAACTCAAGTCGCTCTTAGAGAAGGTCGCCGACTCGTGGAAAACACAACAAGATTCAATCACTCAGACCGCAGGACTCGCCACACAGCAACTCATTCAGATGGTCAGCAAGCAGCCTCCGGCCACGGGCGATCTACAACCCGCCATTCTTGACCAGGCGTACAAACAGATTGCATCGAGCTACGACGCCACGAACGGCGGCTTCGGAGGAGCGCCGAAGTTTCCGAGGCCGGTCGCGCTGTGTTTCTTGCTCCGCTATTTCGCCCGCACGGGCCAGCGAGACGCGCTCGAAATGACGCTCAACACACTCCGCGCCATGGAGCGCGGCGGCATTCACGACCAGCTCGGTGGTGGATTTCACCGGTATTCGACGGGTGCGACCTGGCTCGTTCCTCATTTCGAGAAGATGCTGTACGACCAGGCGCAACTTGCAATCGTGTACACGGAGGCCTACCAGATCACGCACGACCCCATGTTCGCGAAAACCGCGCGAAGCATTCTCGATTTCACTCTGCGCGAGATGCACCAGCCTCGTGGTGGTTTTGCCTCCGCCAAGGATGCCGACAGCCGAATTGCTCCTGGAAAGCCGGAGACCGGTGAGGGAGTCTTTTACACCTGGACGGCGAAAGAAATTGAGAGCGTCCTAAGCAGGCAGGATTCGACGGTCGTCGAATACGCCTATGGAGTTGAATCCGACGGTAATGTCCCCGCGCAACAAGACTTTCGCGGCGAACTGAGCGGTAAGAACGTTTTGTACGAAGCGCACTCGACGGAGGAGACGGCCAGAAAATTCAGCCTGACCGTTCCGCAAACCGCCGCGAAGCTGACCACCGGACGGAGGGCCTTATTCGAAGCGCGCGCTCGCCGTCCGCAGCCCCCTCTCGACGATAAGATCGTCACAGCATGGAATGGCTTGATGATCTCCGCTCTGGCGCGGGCCAACCAGGCTCTCGATGAGCCGCGCTATCTCGAACCCGCGCAAGCCACGGCAAAGTTTCTCGAATCTCATCTTTATGATTCGAAGACCGGCAAGCTTTGGCGCAGCTTTCGCGCGGGCGGTCCCACCGTGGACGGCTTCCTCGACGACTACACCGATCTCATCAGCGGACTTCTGGACCTGTACCAGGCGGGCTTCGACGTTCACTGGCTAACTTGGGCTGTTTCACTGCAAGAAAAACAGGACCAGCTATTCAAAGATGCGAAAGAGGGCGGTTATTTCGACTCGGAGTCATCTGATCCTTCGCTCCTCAGCCCTACGCGCGAGTCGTACGATGGCGCCGAACCTTCGCCCAATTCAACCGCCGCCATGAATCTCCTTCGCCTCGCCCAATTCACGGACCGCGCTGGGTGGCGCGATGCGGCCTATAAGACGCTATCCGCGTTCGCTTCTCGCTTGCAGTCAAACCCCGAGGCAGTGCCAGCGCTTGTTTCCGCCCTCGATTTTCGACTCGCTCAAACGAAACAAATACTCATCGCCGGCGATCCCCTATCCCAGGACACACGTGATTTGTTGCGCCAGGTCAACATTAGGTTCCTCCCAAACATGATTCTGCTTCTCGCCGATGGCGGCAGCGGACAACAGCAACTCGCGCGGTGGCTGCCTTTTGTAGCGGGAGCCCATCGCATCAAAGATCGTGCCACAGCCTATGTTTGCGAGAACTATGTTTGCAAGTTGCCTACCTCCGCTCCACAAGTGATGGCACGACTCTTGGACGCCAAGAACTAGCCCGTCTGGTCAAACGGCCCGGAATCCGCTTATAAGCAGCGATCAGAAAGCGTCGCTTTTCGGCGCCTATCAATGACTTTGAGACAGGCGCCCACGGAAATTAGCGAGTTTTTTCAAGTTGGTTGAAACGGCTTGTTGATCCAGAGCTCCATGGGGACGACCGGTGGTCTTGGGACGGTTCGCCCGAATTTACAGCCAAATTACATTATTGTTGTTCTTTCGCAATGAAATAGGTCGACCTTTCGCCGAATATGCGTGCAAATGAGGTGAGATCGAGAATCGAATCCTCATCATCGCGCTGTTCGGCGCTGCGACTGCGCTCCCGTCCCCAGGGCAGGCTTTGCTCCCGCGCGACCTGTCACTGGGAGGGAACGATGAAAATGCTATCGCTTTATTCTGAAAGTCCAAGCCAAGTACAAGAATCTTCGACGAGCACACGAAAGAAAATCGTGGCAGCCATTGCCATCCTAACGGCCTGCGGCATCGGACTGTGGGTGGGCATTCAGATGGCCCTGCGTCTGTCATCAGGCCACACCTGAGACGGTGGCCCGTGGTGGAGATGTCGATAGGTCCAGCGAGCCCAGAGGCTCTCGCCCTTCTCATTAATTAAGAGCCCTACGGGTGTCTCAGGGATGCTGGCACCGAGGGGTCCAAAAAGCTCTGGAATCGTCCGCTTGGATGCGCCAATTAAGTTCCATTTTGATTGATCAGGCCTGCCACGCTATTTCGACGGAATCAGCAACCTTCCTTCCGGTTCGACAAAACTAACGCACGAAGTGCTTCCGTGAGTCCGGCTGAGGTAGAATCCGACGCGCGGCGTTTGATCGAGAATGTGGCGGGCAGAGCAATTTTGAGATTGCGTGTCTCCGCTGTGTTCAGCCTTTGTCGCGCGCGCGGGAGAGAGAATGCTGAAGATTTGAAGGAGGAGCATGCGACGTAACCCATTTCCTGTTGTTTTCCTGATGACCATAGCCGTGTTGGGGAGCGCGAACGCTGTTTCCCGCGGACAAACGAAGCCGGCGGATAAAAAGGAAGAACCGCCGGTGCGTGTCGTACTGGCGGGACTGGTGCACGGACACGCGTTCGGATTCTTCGACCAGTTTCAGAAGAGGACGGACCTGCAGGTCGTCGGAATTGCCGAAGCCGATCACCAACTCACAGCACAATTCGCGAAGAGGTACGGCCTGGCGCCAGGTCTCTTCTATTCCGACCTGGAGGAAATGCTGAAGGCGACGCATCCTCAAGCCGTACTCGCGTACACCAACACCTACGATCATCGCCGTGTGGTGGAGATATGCGCGCGGTATGGCGTTCCGGTGATAATGGAAAAGCCGCTGGCGGTCAGCTTCGAAGATGCACGCGCCATCGAGAAAGCGGCGCGGGCTGGGAAGATTCAGGTCTTGGTGAATTACGAGACGACCTGGTATCGCAGCAATCAAGCGGCTTACGACCTGGTGCACGAGAACGCCATTGGAGAAATCCGAAAAATTGTCGTGCATGACGGTCATCAGGGCCCGAAAGAGATCAACGTCGGGCCGGAGTTTCTTGCCTGGCTCACCGATCCCAAACTAAACGGCGGAGGCGCGCTCTTTGATTTTGGCTGCTATGGCGCGGACCTGGCGACCTGGCTGATGGATGGCCGCCGACCGGACTCGGTGACCGCAGTCACGCAGCAAATCAAGCCGGATGTCTACCCGCGTGTGGATGATGAGGCGACGATCATCCTGACTTATTCCCACGCCCAGGCGATAATCCAGGCCTCCTGGAACTGGCCGTTCTCCCGAAAAGATATGGAAGTGTACGGGCAGAGAGGCTATGCCATCACCGTCGGGCGTGACACGGTGCGCGTGCGGCTTCCCGAAAAACAGGAGATATCGGCCGACGCGAAGCCATTGGAGAAAACGAAGGAAGATTCCGTGTCCTATCTACGCGCGGTGCTTTTGGGTGGCATGAAACCGGAGGGACAATCTTCCCTCGAGACAAACGTAATTGTGACGCAAATACTCGACGCGGCCAGACAGTCCGCGGCCACTGGCAAGACCGTTCCCCTGGCGGGAACACAATAGAGCCATGGTGATGCGCCTATTTATTTTACGGGGATGGGGCGGTCCAGCGACTCGCGGACTTTTTGCGTTAGCACTTGGGGAGTAAATGGTTTTTGGAGGAAGGAGATTCCTTCCTCAAGCGTCCCATCTTGCGCGATCACATTGTAAGTATAGCCGGACATATACAGCACTCGCAGATGGGGGTAACGCCCGGTGAGACGCCTGGCCAGTTCGCGCCCGCTCATTCCCGGCATCACCACGTCCGTTAATAGCAGATGGATTTCCGCGCCGTTGTTTCCGGCCAGGCGCTCTGCGTCTTCCGGCGTAGGGGCTTCGATCACCTTGTACCCGCGTTCGGAGAGAACCATCTGCGTCAGCTCGCGCACGTCGGATTCGTCTTCGACAATCAGGATGGTTTCGTGGCCTCTGCGCGTTGCGGATGCCGGAGTCTCCGGCGGCGCCGGCACCTCGACGGCATCTTTGACGCGCGGTAAATAAACCTTGAAGGTAGTGCCTTTTCCCAATTCGCTGTACACCCAGATGTAGCCGCCGCTCTGTTTCACGATGCCATAGACGGTCGAAAGACCGAGTCCGGTGCCCCGGCCGCTTTCCTTCGTCGTGTAGAAAGGCTCGAAAATGTGGGCGGCCGTGTCGGCCGTCATGCCGATGCCGGTGTCCGTGACCGCCAGCAAGACGTATGGTCCCGGACGCACGACAGTATGATCGCGGGTATATGCAGAGTCGAGATCGACGTTGCTCGTTTCAATGAGGATCCGGCCGCCATCGGGCAAGGCGTCTCGCGCGTTCACGACCAGATTCATGATGACCTGCTCGATCTGACCCGGATCAGCCTTGATCGCTCCAACGTCATCCGACACAAATGTCTTCATCGCGATGTTTTCGTTCATCAGCCGCCGGAGGAGCTGGTCGAGATTCATAACGATGGCGTTGAGATCGAGGATTTTTGGCCGCAGAACCTGCTTGCGGCTGAAGGCCAGCAACTGGCGAACCAGCGTGACCGCGCGATCGGCGGCATCTTCAATGCGCCGGATATCGCTGTGCAGCTCCGGCCGGTCCAGGCAGCGCTGCATAGCCATCTCGACATAACCCTTGATGATGGTCAGAAGATTATTGAAATCGTGCGCGACACCTCCCGCAAGCCTTCCCACGGCCTCCATCTTGCGCGCCTGCAGCAATTGATTTTCGAGCATTTTCCGATCGGTGATATCGACGATCAGGCCCTCCATGACGGGATGGCTGTCACTGCCGCGCACCACGACCGCCGTGTCGCTCACCCAAATGGTGTTCCCGTCCTTCCGCGTGATGCGATATTCGGCCTGGAAGGGTTCGCCGCGTGCACTGTTCTCCTCCGCGGCGTGAACGATGGGGTGATCGTCGATGGGGATGTAACGTATCCAATTTCTCGAATTCGAAAGCCATTCGTCCGCGGAGTAGCCGAACATCGTTTCGATTTGGGGGCTGACGTAAAACCACTGGCCGTTGACCCCAATTTCGGCGATGTAACTTATGGCCGCCACTTGCTCGATGAGCTTGCGGTATTTAATTTCGGTTTCGGCACGCGCACGCTGCGCGCTCACCCGCTCGGTAATGTCGCCGCTCACGCAAATCGTGCCGCCATCGGGAAGCGCGGTAATGGCCATTTCCATGTCGACCGCTGTTCCGCCGCTGTGAGGCACGGTCAGCGGCCCGAACCATTTGCCATGTTGCTTCAGGGCTTCGCGAATCTCCGACGCTACCGGTGCCGCATCCCGGGAGGCGGAAACCTCTCGCCATGACTTGCCCACCATCGCTTCCCGATTTGTGTTCCCGATCATCCGCGCGTAGGCCGGGTTGACGTAAATGTATCTGCCGCCGGCATCGAGAATGGCCAACCCATTGATGGCAGAATCCATGGCCAGCGTATGCGTCTGAACGGCGTTCGCGCTTTTTGCCTCATGAAATTGACTAATTGCCAGGCGCGCGGCGTAGCACACGATGGAAACGCCAAGAAGCCAGAAACGAAGCAGGCGCCACTCCGCTTCCAGTTGCGAGACCTGCCAGAGTATGATCAACGGCGCCAGTGCAAACGTGGTGTTGGTCAGCATCAATTCGCCGAACGTCTTTCGCCGCAATCGCGCACCAGTTTCCGCCACAGGACTCGGCTGCCACTGTGCCGCCCACATGGCACCAGCGAGAAACGGCAATGTCCATAACAAGTCCCGCAACGTCCCAGTTGGGGCTGGTTTGATGCTCTGCAAGTACTGGGCCAGCGCCGCGCACACCGTCAAGAACAGCAGGTAGAGAGCGAGGCCGCCATAAAGTTTCCGAGTGTGCTGTTTCCGCGCGCGCAGCGCCTGGAAAGCAGCCAGGACGGTGAGCAAAGCATCTTCCACGTTCTCGACGCGCATCTCCCGCAGGAATGCGGAGTAGTTATCAAGGCGGCGAGCCGGCACGTAATAGTATTCGAGGTAAATAAAAAAGAAGACGATTCCGATCTGGATGAAGTCAAGGGCGGATTCTGGGTCGATCCGTGGAGAATCCTTGTCCTCGTCCAGGAATAAAGTTATCGCGATCAGCACGCTTTCCAAACCGAACAAGAATCGTACCGCCGAGGTTGCGGGCGGTTCACTGTGGAGCACCACTTCGTAGTACATCCAGCCTAGGTTCGCTACGCCCCACATCGCGATGCTCGCCCCGAAGATCAGCCAGAAGGTGCGGCTCAAGCCGCGCCCGCGGCGAGATGCCCCGAAAGCCATGACCGCGGCAAAACCGCAAGCAAAGATTTGCAGGCCGTTTGCGAGAAAGGACCCGAGTGTGGAGGTGCCAAGCGTCAGCGCTTCGACGATATGAAGACCGACGATGACGGAAACCAGTGCCAGCAACTTGCGGGACATCCGAAGGGGCTCCTTCATGAATTGGCTGAATGGTTCCAAAGCTCAGTCTAGGGCAGTTATTTGAAGGATAGGAAAGACTTACGGACCGGGGTTCCAAAATGGAAAAGACCCCCATGGAGCCCGTGGCATCCGGCTGTCTCAAGTGATTTTTTTCGAAGAACGAGAAGGCCGCAATACCTGCTAGCGGCCTTCCAACGGGTAGCGGTCCTGGGGCTGCACGGCGGAGCTTACTCAGCTAGCTGCTCGGAGTTCTTCGCGGATGACGCGGCGGAGTGTTTTCTCCAGTGGTTCGCGCGTGCGCTGGATGTGTTGGCGTAGGGCTTCGTTGACTAGAGTTTGGTAGCTGCCTCCGCCGGCGCGGTTCACCTGAGAGCGGAACCAGGCGAGAATTTCCTCGTCCAGCCGGATAGTGATCCGCGTCTTTCTCTTGGACACGGAAACTACCGGTCCCCGCT
>WNFP01001804.1_pt1 | contig 16830 bp, 16 predicted proteins | sample 5400201 | NCBI WGS metagenome assembly WNFP01 (sample SAMN13153355, study PRJNA577476) | soil metagenome | isolation source: 115 cm saprolite under Madrone tree | place: USA:California | collected 2016-06-14 | reverse complement strand
CGTATCCGCTTGCGTCTTGTACATCTTCCAATTGCCTGCAATCACGCGCCGCCGCTTGCCTTGGCTCATCTGCTTTTGAATCCCTCTGAGGTCTCTGTGCTCTTCCCTCTGTGAGCTTTGTGTTCAACTCTTGTTAGTGAGCGCTTCAACGCCCGGCAGCTTGCGCCCGCCGAGAAATTCCAGTGAAGCGCCGCCGCCCGTGGAAATGTGCGAAATCTTGTTAGCTACTCCGGACTGATGCACAGCGGCAACCGAGTCGCCGCCGCCAACGATGGAAGTGGCGCCTGCGGTCGTGGCATCAGCAACTGCTTTGGCTATTTCGAGCGTGCCCTTGGCAAATGCCGGCATCTCAAAAACACCCATTGGCCCGTTCCACACAATTGTTTTAGCCTTCGCAATTTCCGCGGCGTAAGCGGCAATCGTCTTCGGCCCAATATCCAGTCCCATTTGATCTTCAGGAGTTGTAGAAACATCGCAGACCGTGGCTTTAGCATCGGCCTTGAATTCCGGCGCAACCACATGGTCTTTCGGCAGCAGAAACGTGAAGTTCTTCGCCTTAGCGTCCGCCAACAGGCGTTTCGCCAGATCGAGCTTATCGTTCTCCACCAGCGATTTGCCGATCGGCAACCCCTGCGCTTTCTCGAATGTGTAAGCCATTCCGCCGCCGATCAGCATGGCATCCGCAATCTTCATCAGGTTCTCGACGACTTCGATTTTGTCGCTGACCTTGGCGCCCCCCAGAATCGCCACAAACGGGCGCGCCGGATTGGTGACCGCCTTACCCAGATATGCCAACTCCTTTTCCATCAGCAGGCCTGCCGCTGCCTGCTTCACAAAGCGCGTAATGCCCACGACAGACGCGTGCGCCCGGTGCGCCGAGCCGAATGCATCGCAGACGAAAACGTTGTCGCACAACGCCGCAAGCTGCTTGGCAAAGCTTTCGTCGTTCTTTTCTTCTTCGGGATGAAAGCGCACGTTCTCCAGCAGTAGCACGCCGCCTTCTCCCAGTGCTTTGCTTTTCGCCTCCGCGTCGCCGCCAACGCAATCGTTCGCGAACACTACATCGCGCTCCAGAAGCTCCTGAAGCTTTTTCGCCACTGGCGCGAGCGAATATTTCGGATCCGGACCGCCCTTCGGCCGCCCAAGATGCGAAGCGAGCACCAGGCGTCCGCCTTTCTGGATGGCGAGCCGGAGCGTTGGCAATGTCTCACGCACGCGCGTGTCGTCTGTGACCACGCTATCCTTCAGCGGGACATTGAAATCCACGCGAATGAACACACGCTTGCCGCGCAAATCGAGATCATTGATCGTCAGCTTGTTCATGTCGTCCTTGGGAATGTGAAAGATGTTGCAGTTAAAACGGCCGCCACCCTAAAACTTGGAGGCCATTAATTTGATCAAGTCGCGGCAACGGCAGGAATATCCCCACTCGTTGTCGTACCAGGCCAGCACCTTCACGCACCGGTCGCCTACGACCTTCGTGTAGCCGGCGTCCACAATCGAGGAATGCGGGTTGCCCTTGAAATCCGCGGAGACCAGCTCCTCCTCGGTATATGCCAAAATATTTTTCATCGCTCCGTTGGCCGCGGCCTTCAGCGCGCCATTCACGCTCTCCACCGTGGCCGGCTTGTCGACGAATACCGTCAAGTCCACCACGCTGACGTTCGGCGTCGGCACACGCATCGCGTATCCGTCCAGCTTTCCCTTCAACGCGGGAATCACGAGATGCAACGCTTTAGCCGCGCCGGTCGAACTCGGAATCATGTTGATGGCCGCCGCCCGCGCGCGCCGCAAATCCTTGTGCGGCAAATCCAATAATTTCTGATCATTCGTATAGGAGTGGATCGTGGTCATCGTGCCGCTTTGGATTCCAAACGTGTCTTGCAGCACCTTCGCAACCGGCGCGAGACAATTCGTCGTGCACGATGCGTTGGAAACGACGTTGTGCTTCGCGGGATCGTAGCTGTTGTCGTTCACACCCAAAACAAACGTCGCGTCCGGACCGTCTGCCGGCGCGGAAATGATCACTTTCTTTACCGGAGCCCGCAGATGCTTCTTCGCATCCGCACCCTTGGTGAAAAGACCCGTCGATTCCACCACGATATCTGCGCCCACCGAGGCCCAGTCGATCTCGCCGGGATCCTTTGTCTTGAAAACCTTGAAAGCCTTGCCCTCCACCGAAATGGAATCATCGGTGTGCGCGACTTTGTGCGGCAAATTGCCGAGAATCGAATCGTATTTCAGCAAATGCGCCAGCGTCTTCGCATCCGTAACATCGTTTACCGCGACGAACTGAATGTCTTTATCATCCAGCGCGGTACGCATGATGTTCCGGCCGATGCGGCCGAAGCCGTTGATACCTACCTTAATGGGCATTCTTCCTCCGATGGGATACGTACTCGCGGCAGGGCCACACTGCAGACTTCAGCCACGCTGCAAAACCTAAAATGCTATGGGCTGCGTCAACAAAAGTCAACGCACGTCGGAATGTCGAATTTCAAACTGATCCACACCCAAAACAATAGTGCTCAAAAAAATAAAAAATTATTGCGGGTATTGCCTGATGCTGGTGACACGATCGCCCATGAAGCGAATGAAAATTGTTTTCGAGGGCGGCTGGCCGTAAATCCAGTCTTCGATCTCATTCCCGTCGGAGTCGCGCTCGCGCACTTTGTGTTCCGGTTTGCCGATTGCGGCGACCACTTCCTCGCGGTCCATACCAACGGAAGCGCGCCGCTCCTGAATGGCTTTCTTCATTTCCGGCGGCAACGTGTCGAACCACTGCACGGAAGCGGATCTTTGTTTCGCAAAATCCAGAAATGGCGAGAGAAGCTGCTTCAATTCATCGGGCGTCAAATCCGGCACAGGCTTAGTGAATTCCAAAAAAATCGTGCTGCCCATGCCCGGCTGCATCCCTGGTGGGCCGCTTTCCTGCTCCGGCGTAGTGGTTGTAGTTCGCGCAGTGGGAATCGAGCCGCCCATGCCGATTTGAATTCGATCGCGCCAGCGTTTTTTTCCGCGCCCGCCGCCGTTCACATCCACCACGATCGAGTGATCGCGAAATTCCAGCTTCGTGATTTGCGCCGCGTCACCAACGTGCACCGCGGCTCCATGCGTAGCCACAGCACGCTCCAGCAGCTCGGGGCTCAGCGGCTTGCCGACATAAAGCAAAAATCCTTCTTTGCCGGCGGGAAGATTTCTTGTCGCTTTGGCGAATTCACCGGAAACATAGCGGATCAAATCCAGCTTGGTTTGCTCTTGCAGCGTGGCGGATTTCGATTTCTTCTGCGCATCCGATTGCGCGCCCTGCTGATCCGCCGGACCATCGTCGGGGAATACTGCGATTTCATCCGCGGACGAAAATGTCCCGCCAGACGCAGGCGCCGAGCGCAGACGTTCCGACACCGGAATGTCCGCACCCGCGAGCAGCAGGAAACCCAAACTAAGAGTGAGTAACTTGGCCATACAACTTCGGCTTTATGCACACGCCGAACCGCCCTCCGCGGTCCGGAAGCTATATTCTATGATGCGAAAACGCTCCTGAACAGTAGCTGCCTTGCGGGAAATACCTTAGGGCTTCAGGAGACGTTCACCTGCACTCCAGAGCGGTCGATTTTCATCGGCAGAACTTGCCCGCCGGCCTCGACGACCGCGGCCTCCACCTTTTCGCGGGTTTCGGGCTCGATCAGCAGAACCACGCAGCCACCTCCGCCCGCACCGCAGACTTTTCCGGCCAACGCGCCCTTGCGTCTGGTGTTGTCAACGATTTTGTCGATGGTTTTGGTTGTGATGGTTGGCAGATTGCGCTTACGGAAGCTCCATTCGTCGCGCATCAGGCGCCCGATGTCCGCCCAATTGGAGCGCTCGAGCGCGCCGCGCAATTCCTGCGCTACCTCGGAGATGCGGGCGAGGTTACGAAATACCGCCTTACCACCGTTGATGTGCGCGCGGAAGACGTCCCAATTATTGATCGCGGATTTCCGCGGTTTGCCGGTGTAGCAGAGCACGATGCGGCGCTCCAGCTCGGACAGGTCGACGCGCAGCTCCGTGCGCCTTTCGCCTCCGGGCGGCAGCTCGATCGCCGCTGCGCCTCCGAAGGCGGGTGGGTAGTGATCCTGCGTTCCGGTGGGCACGCGGATCACAATGGCTTCCGCGTCGCGGCTGATGTGAATCCAATCCGCTTTGCTCTTCCCCGCTCCGGTGTAACGATCGAGCGCAGCGCAGATGGCTACGGCCATGGCGCTTGAGCCGCCGATTCCCGCTCCTGCCGGCGCTTCCGAATCGGTGGTGAGCGTAAAACCGCCCTGCGGCTGAAAGAATTTTACGATTTCCGCCAGCAACGGAAGCTTGTAACGCTTCCCTTTCACGAGCTCGGCGAAAGATGCAAAAGCCTCCTCACGCTGCGTATCCCGTGAAACGAGCCGGATACGCTGATCGCCCTGCTCGTGAGTCTCAATTCTGCAAGAGGCATAGCGGGTGATGGCAGCGTTCACCGTAACGGCGCCGGGATGAAACAGATAGAGCGGCCAGATGTCGAGTGTGCCGCCCGCCAAGTCCACGCGGGTAGGAGCTTTGGATTCGATGCGCATATTTTGTCCAGTAAGGCGGAATCGGGGACGGCAAACCCGCGCCAGTGTGCCGGAAGAGCGTTGCAAGCTCAAGACGGATTCCCCAAGTAAGCGGTTGGCTTTGCTGTACCCGGCACCCCCGGGTCAACGCGGGTGAAGATACCTTCCCCGGCTGTTTTGCGAAAAGAGGCGGCAAACGATTGAAAGCAAAGGGCGAGCTTGGCGCAAAACAGAGAACAAGAGCGCCAACAGTATGAAAGGAAGGCATTAGCCGGGAGCAAAACAACGGCTGCGGGTCGGAAGGTCGGAATGTCTGGAGGTCGGGATCCCCCCCACCCCGGTCTGTTTGCGTAAATGCGGTAGATAAAGGGGTTAGCGGGCGATTCGGCGTAAAAGCGGTAGATAAAGGACTTACAGTACTAGCCGGCGCACCCCTCGGCTTCGCTCGGGGCAAGAAAGCGGTGGATAAAGGACTTACGGTTCGAGGCGAACACGGAAAGGGATGGAGTCGCATGGGAAAGGAGGGGCGAAACGGGGACATTGTCAGCAGAACCTTAACTAAAGAGTACCGCATGTGTCTTTATTTGTCAAGTGATAAATTAAGGATTGTGGATTGAATGGCTTGCGAGCGGACCGCCGGGAAAGAAAGATCTAGACGCATAGTCGAGGTCTGGGGCACGCGCCGCAGGCTGACAGCATTCGTTCGGGACGCTGATGCTTGAAGTTGGGCCCTAAACCCGGACCCTTCTAAATCAAAGGGTCCGGCACCCAGCTAGCGAACTGCGACTCGGCGAGGGTTTCAGGGCTTGCCGACGGCTCGGTTGCGGATCAGGAGGGGTGTGTCTTTCTTTTCGCGGGCTTGCTCTGGATTGGGCTCGAAGCAGCGGCGGCAGCGGGCTTCGTACATGCCCATGGCGCCGACGACGATAAGCTCTTCGCTTTCGACGAGGCGCTGGGTGTGGACTGCGGGATTGCCGCAGCGGACGCAAATCGCGAGCAGCTTGGTGATTTCTTCGGCGATGGCGAGGAGGCGCGGCATCGGCTCGAAGGGGCGGCCGCGATAATCGGTATCGAGGCCGGTGACGATTACGCGCTTGCCGAGGTTGGCGAGCTTGGTGCACACGTCGACCACTTCATCGCCGAGGAATTGCGCCTCGTCGATACCGATGACTTCGGTGCGCGGCTGGACCTTGTCCATGATTTCGCCGGCTTTGAGGATGTTGTCGGAGGCGATGCCCAGGCCGGAATGCGAAATAATCTCGTTGGCGGCATAGCGTTCGTCGATCGCCGGCTTGAAAATTTGGACGCGCTGGCGGGCAATTTCCGCGCGCCGCAGGCGGCGGATCAATTCCTCGCTTTTGCCTGAAAACATGGGGCCGACCACGACTTCGATCCAGCCCATATTGCCCTTGACGATGTCCACTCGGTTCTCCTGGCCAAAGTCTTCGCTTACGCGTTTGCGCTATTCGCTTCTGTAATTATCGCGCAGCCGAGGCTGCATGATACATCTTCGCGTTATAAAAAGGCGCGAAGGCTGCAACTACGGCCACGCGAAACGCTTCGGTCCGGCTGATGAGTCCGCTAGATAAAACGCCCCAAGCGCCTTGCGCGTCGCGAATGCCTACCGCTCCTGCGAAGCGATCTATGGCGACGGAAAGCTCGACGCCATGCTCCAGCACTTCTCGTGCGAGAGCGTCTGGAACCTCGACACCACCGGAACGCCCATAGTGACCGTGGCGGCCGTCGGACACGTAGGCCCAGCTTTCCAGCAGGACGCGTGGCGCGTCGCCTTGTTCGATCACGTCGAGTCCGCCTTCGAGGCCGACAAAGTATTGCCAGGGCTCGGCTTTCTCTCGAGCCAGGCGCGCCAACTCCTCGGCCCTCTGGCGCGCGCCCTGCATCAATTCTCGTCGATCGGCAGGCGTATGGCCGACGCCGCTCTCAACCTCGACCCCGACGACATCGAACTCGGCGCCAGGCGCGAGTAGCGCGCCGAATTCTCGAATGGCTTCGTTTACCGCGGCCAGTTTTGGGCGGCGTGTGCTGCCGACGGCAATGTGTATTTTCCCCACTTGAGTACCTCCACCCTGAATGAACGCGCAGATTGTAACGTGGTACGAGGTTAGAGCGGATTGAAAGAAATAGCCGGAGGGCTCGGCGGACCAGCCAGCAACCGGCAGGCTCCGCCCGGCGCTACAGGACGCCCAGTGCACGTGTAAGAGTTGCACAATCAACAAGATAGCAGGAATGAACCGTGTATCTTGGCGGGCCGCGGTGTCAGAGAAAGGTCGACAAACAATGGTGCGAGGTAGTCGAAAGGACTAGAGGGGCAGTGCGTTATATCTTTAGACACAGTAGTACTTTGGTTTCCCTTTTCTTTCGGCGGCGATTTGTACACTCGCAAAAGAAAGCAGTGCTTCGTCCTCACTGTCCCGAGGGCAAGCCGTACCCAAGGTAGCCTCGCAATCGCCAGTACGAACGTCCCCAACACTGGCCAGAGGCAGTTCAACCCATTTTGATCAACGAACTGCCGCTGAGAACCCGGTTTGTAAGACCGTTAGTGACCCAAGGAGGTCGCCGTGGTCCATCCCAGCCGTTTCGCTCAAGTCTTCGCAGTGGCTATTCTGGCTTTGTCCTTAACGTGTGTTACCGCTCAGGCGCAGGTATTCTCGACGCCCAAGAACATTTCCAACAACACAGACTATTCCTATACTCCGCAAGTTGCAGTGGATGGTGCCGGCAACATCAATGTTGTGTGGGAAGACGACACCGCCAACAACTCGAATATCCTGTTCAGCCGTTCTACAGATGGAGGAGTGACGTTTGCAGCTCCGCTAAATGTGTCGAACAGTCCAGGCTTCTCTTTCGATCCGCGCATTTTCGTAGATGGCCAGGGCGGTATTAACGTGGTTTGGACGAGCGACGCGCCGGGCAACCACGATATTTTTTTTAGCCGCTCCACGAACGGCGGGGCCAACTTCTCCACTCCGCTGAATCTTTCGAATGATGCGGCCGACTCTCTCAGCCCTCAACTGGCCGTGGATACGAGCGGAAACATCAGCGTAGTTTGGGAAAACGACAGCATTACGTTTGGTGTCCTGTTCAGTCATTCGACCGACGGTGGCGCCACGTTCTCGACGCCGCTTGACCTCGCTACGAATACCGGCGGATCGTTTGGTGCACAGCTTTTCGTCGCTCCGGACGGAAGTATTGACGTGGTCTGGGAGGACGACTCCACCACTCAATCTGAGATTTCCTTCAGCCGCTCGACAGACAAAGGGTCGACATTCTCTACCCCAAAGAATCTTTCCAGCGACCCGGGGTTCTCCTTCGACGCGCAAATAGCGGTTGACGCTAGCGGCAACATCGACGTCATTTGGGCGGACAACACGCCGGGCAATTACGATATTTTGTTTGCCCGCTCGACAGACCAAGGCGCAACCTTCTCAAGCCCTAGGAATCTCTCAAATAGCCCGGGCACCTCGCGCAATGCGCAGATCGGTGTCGATACAAACGGCGGGGTTTACGTGGTTTGGCAGGACGATGTCCCCTCTGTCTTTAACAACAGAGACATATTCTTTGCCCGGTCCGGCGATGCTGGCGTGAACTTCTCTGCGCCGGCAAATCTCTCCAATAACACGGGAGACTCGAGCAACCCGTGGATTACCGTGGATAACACCGGCGGTATCAACTTGACTTGGCAGGACACCACGCCCGGTCTCGCAAAAGTATTTTTTGCACGTTCGCTGGACGCCGGAGCCACTTTTGTCACTCAGAACCTCTCGAACGATTCGGGCTCGTCATCGGATAGCCAACTCGCGGCGGACAAGGACGGTAATCTGAACGTGGTTTGGTCCGACGATACACCGGGCGCGAACCAAGTGCTGTTCAGCCGCTTCTCGAGCCCACAAGTAACAAAACATCCGCCAGTAGCGAACGCCGGTGCGGATCAGACTCTCGAGTGCGCGGGACCCGGCGGTACGCCGGCAACGTTGAACGGGTCCGGATCCACTGATCCCGACGGAACGGCGCTCAGCTATGTCTGGACCGACGAGGCAGGCAATGGGATGGGCACATCGGCCATTGCGCAGGTGAGCGTAACGATGGGCACGCATACGTTTACGCTGACCGTGACCAACGCGGCAGGCCTGACTTCGACGGCTACGACCCACGTTACGGTACGAGACACGATGGCGCCGACGCTGAGCGTTAGCGTGTCTCCTAACGACCTGTGGCCGCCGAACCACAAACTGGTTCAGATCAATGCGACGGTGGTCGCGACGGACACATGCGATGCAAGTCCCCGCGTTCAACTTGTGTCCATCACCAGCAGCGATCCCCTGGATGGGGATGATGTGCAGGCTGTCGGTGGCGGGCAAGTTCCGTTCGGTACGGACGTGCGCTCATTCATGCTGAGCGCGGAGCGCTCCAGCTCGCAGACCGATCGGGTGTACACGGTGACTTACGCGGCCACAGACGCGTCAGGTCACACGACGACGGCTAGCGCACAGGTCCAGGTGGGGAATCCCGCACAGTATGCGGCAGCCACCAGCGCCCACAAGAAGCAGAAGGGACGCGACCGAGACGAGCGACGCGATCACGAACGGCACGATCGCGATAGGGACCACGACGAGTAATCGCCCTCATTTGAGAGGGTCGAACTAAGCCTTTGGATGGGCACGCCAGCTAGCGCCCTGGCAGGCGAGCCCATCCAAGATTGGGCAAGTGATGGAGCACGGTTTTAACGACTGACTCCACAAACCGTCCGCGGTTTCATATCCATCCCGCCCATCGGTACCGCAGCAGACCAAGAACTTCGTGGAGCGTGTCGCTATTCGCTCTTATCGCCTTCCAAGTCGGGAGTAAGTCCAAGAAGCCAAATTCAAATGATCCCAGTCCGACCGAATACGGAATGACAGGCACCCCTTCCTTCCGAAAGCACAATTCGGCGCGAAGCATCGATTTCGCGTCAGTCACAAGTACAACCGTGCCGATCTGATTTGCGCGAAGGAGTTTGGCCGAATAGACCGCATTTTCATGCGTATTCATTGCGCGACCTTCCTCTAGAATTAGGTTCGGCGCGACCCCCTCTGATTTGAGGAGCCGGGCCATCGCCGGTGCGCAATTCAACCCCGTCACCAAGACAGGTCGTGGAGGCTTTGAATAGTAGAGCCAAACTGCCGATACCAAACGACTATACGTGTCGCCAGCGAGTGTCGGATAGGGACGATAGAGGTCGGCTGAGTTGCACCCTCCGGCAAGGACCACAATCGCCTCGCCACTATCAATAAAAGGGCGGCCATCGTAGCGAGCTTCCAGAGGCTTCGCAAAAAGGGAAGCTAGCGGGCTTGAGGAAAGAATCAGCATGCCAGCGACGGAGAGCGCAAGCATCCAGTTCCGATTCTTGTTGGAACGCCAGGCGATAAACAGAGAAACAATGGCGAATGCCAATACCAAGGGCAGCAAAGGATCGATGTAACTCATCAAAGTGATCAGTCAAAATAGGTTGGCGTAATGACTTTGTTTGCAGAGACGCCAAATGGGAGTGTAGCGCAAACAAACCGTTTCCATCGCTTGGTGCTGAGCGACAATAACGCAAGACCACTGATTATGTTGCGGACACTTAGACCGCGTGAAATGCGTAAGTTATTGATTGTATGGAGCGGCCTATCGGAATCGAACCGACACCTGAACCTTGGCAAGGTTCCGTACTACCACTATACTAAGGCCGCTTAACTCAGAGTCTTTTTATATCACGCACAGCCGAACGGCGACAAGCGCTCAATCCACAGGCGTTCCGAGAGAATCAAGAAACCTGGCTGATCCTTGCCGCTTTTACCACGGGCGACCTGCGCTGGCGCTCCGCGAAGCGCGTGGCCTTGTCCTTGTCGGTATATACGCGCCCAAACTTTTCGCCGTCCTCGTAGTGCACGGTTACTAGGTAGTGATGATGTTTGCGCCGGCGATCTTTCTCAAACTCCGCCTTGGCCCTTGGCTTCTTCGGCTCTATTTTCATGAACGCTTCCTGTCGTGGAGCAGGCTTGCGCACTGACGCAGGGTGATGACATCCACGCAAGTACCAGCCCAGAGAGTAACGTGCAATGTAGCATAACGCCGTGAAGAAAGAAACCGCACTGGTGACCCGACGAACGGCAAAGGGAACGGCGACAGCGTGCAGCGAACATCGCATTTGTTAAAAATTTGTTAAAAGAAAGAGTCCACAAAGCATGGCAAACGAGGCGTTTACATGCCAGCACTCTTTCCCGCTAAAAAGTTGCTCCTAATGAAACTTTCGGCGAATTTTTGCGTCTTTACTTATGAGGCCAGAGCTAAGCTATATGCGGCGGAAGAACATCATGACCAGAATCAACTTCACAAAACAGCCGCCTCTTCTCGAAGACCTCCGGAGTCATACACCGGAGCAGCTCGCGGAACTGCGAATGCTCCTTGCGTCCGGCGCAACGTCGCGGCCGGATCCCCGGCGACCGGGCTTCTTTGAGCTGGATGGCACAGAAAACGTTTTTTATGTCTTTCGATATCCGAGCGGCAGCAAAGTCCTGCTAGTCGGAGTTTGGGACCGAGAACGCGATCGCGTGGCTGAATTGGCCGCGTGCTCCTGCTATTCAGCGGCTTAAGCATACTGGCCTGGCGAATTCTCAAACGCGCCGCAAATGTTGCGGCGCGTTTTATTTTTTATTCTGTTTCTTTTCCTCGTCTAGTTTCAGTGCCGCTGAATTGATGCAGTAGCGCAGGCCGGTGGGCTGTGGCCCATCCTCGAATACGTGCCCGAGATGCGCTTCGCACCGGCTGCACTTCACCTCTGTGCGCGCCATGCCATGACTCGTATCGGTCTCGGCCGCCACCGCATCCTTTTCCGCCGGCGCGAAGAAGCTCGGCCAGCCCGAACCGGAGTGATATTTGGTCTCCGAACGAAATAGCGGCTGCCCGCAACATACGCAGGTGTAAGTCCCCGGGGTCGTGGCGTCCTCATATTCCCCAGTAAACGGAGGTTCCGTTCCCTGCTGCCTGGTGACGAAATACTGATTCGGAGTCAGTTGCTTTTTCCATTCGGCATCGTTCTTTTGGATTTTCTCGTGTGTTTTTTCGCTCATAATTCCTCTCCCGCTGTTCTCGGAGCCCCCCAAGATAAGATTCGCGTTCCTGCCTCGAGGATGCAATTTTCTAGAAAACGCGCCCCAACTGAAAGAACCATTTGTAGTGAGCGCTATCGCCGACGCTGCCACCGACAAAGAACGGACCCAGAGCCGTTTCGGCCAGCACGCCTGCCGCGAAATCATTCGGGAACTTGCTCTCATTCACCGCCCCGTACATCTTGCCGGCCTCGTAGGAGCCGATCGCGTACACTTTTTTGCCGACGAAGGGCGGCAGCGACACGATCTCATGTAAGTACCCTCCCCGAAATAAATAATACTGGTTTCCGAAGAGTTCGTTGACTCCATATGCGCTGAGGCGAGATGGTCCGCCAAGAAAAAACTGCGGCACTCCTGTGTTGCGCGACCCGAATGTGCTGCCTCCTTCGCTGCTCAAGAAAAATGACGCCACTCGCGATACGGGCTGAAAGAAATCCAGTTTCGTCTCCAATACTGGAAAGGCGCTGGTTGCGCCGGGGCTGGTGTCAAACCAGCGAAAATTTGACTCCACGCGAAACCCACGCCGTGGAATCACCGGGTCATCCGTGTGGTCCATCAAATAACGCATCCGAGCTGCACCTGTGCGGCCATCTACCTCAGGAATTTCCACGGTGCCCAGGCGTAATTTCGTGTTGAGCGTCCCAACTTCGTACCCGACGCGAACTTCGCTGAATCGGCTGAATCCGTAGCCGAGGTCCGTCCCGATGCTGGTGCGGTAAAAGCGATAGTCCGCCAGCGGGTCATTTTTGGCGTAAATCTGAAAAGTGGTGTCGCTGGCACTCGCGTGTGGCGCAACGAACCACTTGCTCTCCGCGCGGAATGGCCGGTACAGCTCGCTGGCGACTCCGTACGTGTTCCCAAACAAGAAATCCGTGCGCCACTCTGAGCGGAATCCCGCAACATCCATTAGCGTGAGCCGCGTGCCGAGCGTGAACTCGATGTCGCCGGCTTCCGAGCCGTCCACCTCAAAAGCGGGCTGCAGAGACGGCGGCGCAAAATCTTTCTCTTTCACGAGAATCAACAGGCCTTGCTTCCCGCCGCGCTCCACGATGCGGTAATCGAGCGTGTCGTAACGACCATTGCCGGTCAGTCGCGTCAGTGTCGGGTCCAAATTGTCCACGTTGAGTGGCTTGCCGACGAAATTTTTCAAGTAGCGCCTGATGTCCTCTTGCGCGGGCGTGCTCGTTCCCTGCACTTCGATAAACTGAGGCACCGCCGTGCTTGTCAGCTTGCGGCCGTCGCGTTCGCCGACATATTCATTCCAATCAGAATCATTCAATGCAAAGCCTGCCAACAATTTGGATTTTCCCCTTGCTGCTTCGTAGCCGGCCTGCATGATGGGACGGTTTTTTGTGAAATCCCTCATCAGAAAATGCCCTAGAGGCACGGACACGATCGCATCAGCGTTGGCGAGCCCGCGTACTTCACTTTCTGAGATCACCGCGCGCACGGACTGCTCGAGTACGGTCAGAAGCGACTGAATGTCGTTTGCGTTCATGGGCTGCGTCTCGAGATGCACCGCAATGACGATGTCTGCGCCCATCTGCCGGACCACGTCTGTTGGTAGATTGTTGACTAATCCCCCGTCGACGTAGACGCGCTGTCCATCGTGGACGGGTGTGAACGCGCCGGGGATCGACATCGTTGCGCGGAGTGCTTCGGCTAGCGATCCATCCTTAAAAATGAATTGCTTAGCGCTTACCAGATCCGTTGCTACGCAGCGAAACGGCACCGGCAAATCGTCGAACGACGGCAGTCCAAAGTAAGGGAGCGTTTCGCGATCGATCAGCAAGCCAATCTGGTGCCCCGCATTGAGTCCGGCGGGCAGGTACAAACCTTTTCGCAATCCCAACACCAGCGAATTTGGATACGCGCGCTGATCCTGCTTCCGCAAAAACGACAAATCCTCATAAGGTGTTCGATCTCGCAGGATCGCATCCCAGTCGAGCCGCTCGATCACATCCTTCATGTCGGTGGGGTTCACTCCCATCGCGTAAAAGCCTCCGACCAGGCCGCCCATACTGGTGCCCGCGACGTAATCGACCGGAACGTGCTGCTCCTCGAGCCACTGCAATACGCCGATATGCGCCAGGCCGAGTGCGCCGCCGCCTTCGAGCGCCACACCAATCCTTAGCCGCTGCTTCGGCGGTGTTCGAGGCGTTTCCTGTGGGGCGGACGGTTCCTGCGCAGCAGCAACAATGGGAAGGACAATCAGGACAAGCAGGAAAAAAACACGGCGCATCGAGTTCCTCCGAGAAGGCGCGAACAGGTTAGAACTGGGCGCTTAAGTTTGTAGCAGGCTCGCGGTTCCAGCAAGCCATCACATCGGAGGAGTTTCGGATTCAGATCGATTTGTTTTCTTGCAAAATGTTTCCGCCATCCACGACCAGGCATTGGCCCGTAATATAGGAAGCCGTTTTCGAGGCTAAAAAGCACACCGCAGCCGCGACTTCCTCCGGCGTTCCCGGCCGCCCAACCGGCGTGTGCAATCCTGCCATGCGCTCGGCTTCGGTGGACGATGCGGTTGCGATCCACCCCGGCGCCACGCCGTTGATCGTGATTCCGTCAAGCGCAGTCTCCAAGGCTACGGCTCGCATCATGCCGTCCATGGCCGCCTTTGCCGCGCCATACGCGGCTGAGCCGCGATTGCTCACCAGCGGGCCGGTGACGGAGGTCACGTTGACGATGCGCCCGTATTTTCTCTGCGTCATCACTGGGAGCACCGCCCGCGTCATTAAGAACGCGGTGTGCAGCGTGATTTCGATTTGCCGCTGCCAATCCGCGTAGGAACTTTCGCGCAGCGTCTTCCCTTCCAGTGATTGGCCCGTCTGCGCCATCCCCGCGTTGTTTACGAGCACGTCGATCCGGCCGCCGCGCTCCATCACCATATCGACGATCCGGCGGGCTGCGCTCTCCTCAGTTAAATCCGCAACGATGCCGATAACATTCTTGCCGCTCGCGTCCAATTCCCGAGCGCGCTCGTAAATTCGGTCGGTCGTCGAGGTAATCGCAACCTGCGCACCGCCGGCTAGCAAGCCGCGCGCGATAGCGAATCCAATTCCCGCGGGGCTTCCCGCTCCGGTAACAATCGCTGTTTGACCCTTCAAGGATGGCTCCATGGCGCTCTAGTTAGGTTTTACTCTTCCAATCGCACTCCGGGTTTAATCGTCCCTTTCGCGCGCGCAATCTTCAGCAACTCCGGATAGAACTGTACAAACGAATGCTCGACTGCCGCGTTCTGCTCATGACACTTCCAGCAGTCGTTTCTGCTCGGCGTGTCTGCGCCCGCTGTCTTGGCCGTCTCGGAAAAATTGAAGTACGCCCACTTATCCGCGAAGCGCGCCTCATCCTTTACCTCAACGTCCAGCCCTGACAACTCCGTTTGATAGCTTCCATGCTTATTGATCGAGCCGCGCGACGTCGAGCCATACACTTCGAGCACAAACATCGTCTTGTCCGGCCACTTTCCGTTGGCCACAAAGTAGTCATACGCAACTGGCGTGACAAAAACGTTTGTGAACATCTGCATTCCATCGGCGCTCTGGCTATAGCTCATCCCGTATCCCGAAGAAACGTATACCCACTTCCGATATCCTTCCGGACGTACCAGCTTCCCATCCGCGGTGAATTGCGGCGAAGCAGCGGGCGGCTGTCCCGCCGCTCTCGAGAACAAAGCCAGACAAACGCTTGCCACACCGAAACCGCAGACCAACAAAAGTTTCTTCATCTTGCCCTCCGCTGCGCTCCTCCGTACAACTATGTCGCGCGCCGCCATAGCTGTAAACGGCTGATCCGAGCTTTCGTTTCCGATCGTATCCGCGTCGTATCCACTTGGTCGCGCCTATACCCGCGTTCTCTTGTAGCAAACGCTTCTACGTCTTAGGGTTTGTACCAGGCGAACTCGCGAATCGCCTCAAAGGAACCGCACCATGAATACCCCCGCCCCACTTAAGAGCGACAATGGCTCCGACAATTCGCCGCCACGCAAAACCAGTCCGCTGCGCCTGATTTTCAGGATCGTGCGCTGGACGACCTATGTTGCGGCAGCCATTACGCTGCTGATGGTTTTCCACGCCGCGCCTCCTCCCGTCGTCGCCACCAGCCCGCAAGCCGCGGCGCGCGTGGAGCAGAAAGTCGAAGCCGTAGAGCAAGCTGTAGCCAGCGGCCAGCCCGCTACGCTTCGCCTGGATCAGACCGAGCTGAACTCCTACCTCGCGTCCCATCTCGATATTTCTTCAGGCGCGGCAGCGACTCCGCCGCCGACCACTGCGGTTCCCGCCGACCCTGGTTCCGGACTTCCCACGCCTTCGGGCACTTCCGCCGAGCAGGTCGAGCAAGTGCGCTCTTCCGTCCGCGACGTAAAAGTCGAACTGATCGACGATCGTGTCCGCGCGTACGTGGTCTTCGATTTCCACGGTAAAGACATGACCCTGCAGCTCGAAGGCCGCCTCGCCGCCGCGAATGGCTATCTTCGTTTCGAGCCTGTCAGCGGCCAGATCGGCGCGCTGCCCATTCCCCAATCCACGTTGCAAACCGCCGTGGAAAAGATGATGGAGTCGCCGGAAAATCGCGAAAAGCTAAAGCTGCCCGCGGAAATTTTCGGCCTCAAAATCGAAAATGGCGAACTTCTCGCCACTTACCACTAGCCGCAGATCGCAATCGTCAGCCACACATCATGAGCTAATTCCCAGGCCCCGTAAAATCTCTTCGTTGTGCTCGCCCAGCATCGGCGGAGGTAAGCGATAGCTCGCGGGCATATCCGAAAATCGGACCGGATTAGCGATGCTGCGCGCTTCGCGGAGCACCGGGTGCTCGATCTGCACAATCACGCCTCGCGCCAACGCCTGAGGATCGCGTAACGCTTCCGCCGCTGTGTTGATGGGCGCCGCAGGAATGGCAGCGTCCCTAAAGCGCTCTAGCCAAATATTTTGCGGCTCCGCAGCAAAGCGCTCCTGCAGTATCGCGACTAGCTCCGCACGATGCGCGGTGCGCTGCGAATTGCTGGCGAACCTGGCGTCTGCCCCGAGTGTCGTCTCTACTTGCAGGAGTTCCACGAATTTCCTCCATAGCCGTTCCGTGCCCACCGCGACCACAAAGTATTTCCCGTCGCT
>WNFP01005000.1_pt1 | contig 16835 bp, 11 predicted proteins | sample 5400201 | NCBI WGS metagenome assembly WNFP01 (sample SAMN13153355, study PRJNA577476) | soil metagenome | isolation source: 115 cm saprolite under Madrone tree | place: USA:California | collected 2016-06-14 | reverse complement strand
CATGAGATCGCCGAGCTCGGTGTTGCCGCGCACTGGAGCTATAAGCAGGGGGCGGGCAAGACCGAAGGACCGCAATATCGCTGGTTGCGCGAGCTCTTGGACATCCTCGATCACGCCTCGGGGCCCGAGGAGTTCCTCGAGCACACCAAGCTCGAGATGTTCCAGGACCAGGTCTTCGCCTTTACTCCCAAGGGTGATCTGATCGCGCTTCCGCGCGGCGCCACGCCCGTCGATTTCGCCTATGCGGTGCACTCCGAGATCGGCGACCGATGCGTCGGCGCGAAGATCAACAGCCGCATGGTGCCGCTGCGTAGCGAGCTGCACAACGGCGATCAGGTCGAGATCATCACCTCGAAGGCGCAGACGCCGTCGCCGACCTGGGAACGATTTGTCGTCACCGGCAAAGCGCGCGCCCGCATCCGCCGTTTCATCCGTACCCAGCAGCGCGCGCAGTACCTCGATCTCGGGCGGTCGATCGTGCAAAAGGCGTTCCGCCAGGAGGGCCAGGAGTTCTCGGAACGGCCGCTCGAGGCGATACTCAAGAACTTCAACTGCGCCTCCGTCGAGGATCTCTATGTCGCGGTCGGCCAGGGTCTCATTACCGGGCGCGCGGTAGCCAACGCTGCGTTTCCGCAACCCCAGGAAGCCAAGGGCAAGGTCGTCTCGCTGGCCCGGGCGCGGCGCAAGGCGAAACGCAACGAAACGGCGGTGCCGATCCGCGGCCTGATCCCCGGCATGGCGTTGCACTTCGCCGGTTGTTGCCACCCACTGCCGGGAGACCGCATCGTCGGCATCGTAACCACGGGCAAGGGTGTGACGATCCACACGATCGACTGCGACACGCTCGAGAGCTTCGCCGAGACGCCAGAGCGCTGGCTCGACGTCGCCTGGGGAGGGAGCGAAGGAGATGCGGTCCATGTCGGCCGAGTCAACGTCACGATCGCCAACGAGCCCGGCAATCTCGGCAGCCTGACCACCGTCATCGGCAAGCAAGGTGGCAATATCAGCAATTTAAAGATTACCAACCGTTCGCTGGACTTCTTCGAGATCATGATCGACATCGAGGTCGGCGATGTGAAGCACTTGACGACGATCATCGCCGCGTTGCGGGCGAACCCGGTCATCAATTCGGTCGAAAGAGCGCGCGGCTGATGCCCGCCGCTTGGGAGCCGCGATGATCCTCGGCCTTGGCAGCGATCTGATCGACATCCGCCGCATCGAGCAGGTGATCGAGCGATTCGGAGACCGCTTTCTCGATCGCATCTTCACCGACGTTGAGCGCCGGAAATGCGAGCGGCGCGAAAATCGGGCGGCGAGCTATGCCCGCCGATTCGCCGCCAAGGAAGCCTGCTCGAAGGCGCTCGGCACGGGCTTCCGACATGGTGTGTTCTGGCGTGACCTAGGAGTGGTCAATCGGCCGTCGGGACAGCCAACCATGCAATTGACCGGTGGTGCGCTTCGCCGCCTCGGGGAGATCACGCCGTCCGGGATGATGGCGCGCCTCGATGTCACCCTGACCGATGAGCCGCCGATCGCCCAAGCCGTCGTGATCATCACGGCCGTGCCCGATCGCGCCGGCTAAGCTCACAGAATTTTTTCGGCAGGCGCGGCTTGACTCGCAGCGCCGCGCTCGGCTTGATCCTGCGCCAATTAGGTCCTCAAGGTAATCCATGAAAGCCAATTCTGCGCGCACCGGCATCACCAAGAGAAAATCATCCGGTGGCGTCGTCGACACTATAAAGACCGTCGTTTACGCTGTCCTGATAGCTCTTGTCGTCCGCACGGTCGCTTATGAGCCGTTCAATATTCCGTCCGGGTCAATGGTACCGACATTGTTGATCGGCGACTATTTGTTCGTCTCAAAATTCTCCTATGGGTACAGCCGCTATTCGTTGCCTCTCGGGTTGCCGCTGTTCTCCGGACGGATTCTGTCCCATTCCCCCGAGCGTGGTGACGTGGCGGTTTTCAAATTACCGACCGACAATTCGACCGATTACATCAAGCGGGTAATCGGTCTACCGGGCGATCACATCCAGATGAAAAACGGCATCCTCTACATCAACGACCAGCCCTGCCCGCGCAAGCGCATCGAGGATTATCTCTATCGCGAAGGCAACGGGGCCGTCATCCTGCTTGCCCAATACATCGAGACCCTGCCGAATGGACGGGAGCATCCGATCATCAAGATGGGCGACAACGGACCCCTGGACAACACACAGGTTTACACTGTACCGCCCGGCGAATACTTCATGATGGGCGATAATCGCGACAACTCGCAAGATAGCCGTGTGCTTTCGGCCGTCGGTTACGTGCCGGCGGAGAATCTGGTCGGGCGAGCCGAGTTCATCTTTTTCTCGATCGACGGGTCGACGCGATTTTGGGAGCTGTGGAAATGGCCGTTCGCAATCCGCTACACCCGCTTGTTCCACGGGGTGAATTGACGCTCCCGTGGAGGATTTGCCGAAAATCATAGGCTACGAGTTCGCTTGCCACGAGCTCCTCCAGGAGGCCCTGACCCATCCCAGCGCGCTCGTCGCTAATCGCCGCGGTCGGAGTCGCAAGCCCGTCAAGCGCAGCTACGAGCGTCTCGAATTCCTCGGCGACCGCGTTCTCGGTCTCGTCGTCGCCGACCTGTTGTGGCGGCGCTTTGAAGACGAGCCCGAGGGCGATCTTACTCGCAGGCTTACCCATCTCGTGCGGCGCGAGGCACTGGCGCGCGTCGCCGAAGCGATCGAGCTGGGTCCGCATCTGGTCCTGTCGCGGGCCGAGGCGGCGGCAGGGGCTGCGGGCAATCCCGGAATTCTTGCGGACGCTTGCGAAGCCCTGATCGCATCGATCTTTGTCGACGGCGGCTTTGCGGCCGCGTCCTCATTCGTCAGGCGGTTCTGGGAGCCGTTGATCGATGAGATGGAGGAGCCGCCGCGCGACCCCAAGACTGCGCTTCAGGAGTGGGCGCAAGCGCGCGGTCTGGCACTCCCCGCCTACGAACTTGTGTCAACCAGCGGCCCGGATCATTCGCCGCTCTTCACGGTGGCGGCAAGTGTTGCGGGCGGAGATCGCGCCACCGCGACCGCCTCCTCGAAGCGCCTTGCCGAAGCGAGGGCCGCCGCGAGCCTCCTCGATCGGCTCATAACCGAACCGCAGTAGAAGCCGGCGATAAGGGAAGCGGCGAACACCCCGGAGCACCCACCGACTTCAGCTGCGCCCTACCGGAGCGGCATCTTGTTGCGCGCGATACGCGAGAGCTGGTCCGCCCTACCCTGCAAATACAGGTGAAATACAGGCAAGGACCCAACCTCCAGTGTTGCCCGCTAGGAGCACAGCCAAGCGCCGGTCACCGGCAACCCCGTGTGCATCATGTCACCCTGTCATCGCTAAAAACACGCCACACCGTGTACCACATTGTTGCGGTATTGTCAATATAGCGGCTAACGACCACAACTCTCTATCCGGGCTATCCGGGCAGCGTTGCGCGGAAACGGAGCCGAACGTAATCGGCAATCCAGGTTCCGGTCTCGTCCACCAAGACTGGCCGCAACAGATTGGCCACCTCGGCGCGGGCGATTGATCGGTCCTGCTCCGGCAGCGCGCCGAAGAAAGCGCCGGCGAAAGTCTCCAGCCACGCCTCGATCGAGGTCGGCAGCATCGTCGGGCGGGGGATGATGCGGATGTCCGCGACGGCGAAGCCGGCCTCCTCCAGTTTGCTGCGATACGCGGCCGCAGACGGGAAATACCACGGGTGGACCCGGTGCACATCGAGCCCGCGGCGGGCGAGGACGGCGCTCAACGCAACGATGATTGCTGCGGTGTTGTTGTGACCGCCCATCTCGCCGACAAAGCGGCCCCCGGGCCTGAGCGCCCGGCGGACACCGGCGAGGACACGTTCCGGAGGCCGCATCCAATGCAGTGCTGCGTTCGTGAATACCGCGTCGAACTCGCCGTCAAAGGTCAGATTTTGGCCGGGCATTACCCTCGCGTCGATGCCGCGGGCCCGGGCCGCAGCGACCATCTCGGGTGCGGCGTCGACGGCTACAACCGTAACGCCCGCCGCGGCGATCTTTTCGGTCAAGACCCCGTCGCCACAGCCCAAGTCGAGGATGCGCTCCCCGGCCGAGGGTGCCAGCAGCTCGAGCACCGGCGCCCCAAGAGCCGGCACGAAATGAGCCGTCTCGGCATAGCGCCGGGCGGACCACTCCTGGCTGGAGACCCCCGGGCCGCTCATGCCTGCGCCTGCTCGGCTTGACGTGCCTCGGCTTGCCGACGGATTTCCGTGAGTGTCGTGCGCGTCGTGATCAGCTCCGGGTCCATCCGGAGTTCGATAATCGCCGGGCCGTCGCGAGAGGCTGCCTCCTCGAAAGCCTGTGGAAATTCTTCCGTTCTCGCTATCGAGGCGCCGAAGGCGCCATAGGCTCGCGCAAGCGCAAGAAAATCAGGGTTTTTGAGCGCCGTCCCAACCACGCGACCCGGGAAGCGCCGCTCCTGATGCATGCGGATCGTGCCGTACATCGCATTGTTGAACACCAGAATGATCGGGCCGGTCCCTTCGAGCATCGCTGTCGCCAACTCCTGCCCAGTCATCATGAACCCGCCATCACCGCAAAAGCCGACCACCAGACGATCGGGATGGACGAGCTTGGCGGCGACCGCCGCGGGCACGCCGTAGCCCATGGCGCCGCTGGTCGGCCCGAGCTGGCGTCCTGGTCGGCGATACTGCAGAAAGCGGTTCGGCCAGCCGCTGAAATTGCCGGCGTCGCTCGTTATGACCGCATCGTCGGGGAGCCGATCCCGGAGCCATCCCATGATAATGCCGAGATCGAGTGGACCGCCGGACGGGGACGGGACGAGCCCAGCCTCGTACTCCGCGCGCGCCGCTTCGCGCCAGCGCGACCAGCGTCCCGCTGCCACCGGCGCCAGCGCCGCGGCGGCGGCGGCGAATTCCGGCATGCCGGATTGGATCGCCAGAGAGGGACGGAACACACGGCCGAGCTCTTCGGCGGCAGCATGCACGTGGATCAGCTGCTTGCCCGGTTCCGGGATCCCGAGCAACGAGTAGGATTGCGAGGTGATCTCGCCGATCCGCGCGCCGACCGCGAGCAACAGATCCGCCTCCTTGACCCGCGCGACTAGAGCCGGGCTTGCCCCGGTCCCGAGATCGCCGACAAAGCACGCCAGGCGATTGTCGACGATGTCCTGGCGGCGAAACGAGCAGCAGACCGCGAGATCGTTTGCCCGGGCAAAGCTCGTGATGTCGCGGCAGGCCACGTCGCTCCAGCCGCTGCCGCCGACCAGCATCATCGGCCGTTCTGCTGCTTCGAGCAGCCGGCGCAGCTCGGCTAGGTCGCCAGCTCCGGGGTGGGCCCGGACCGGGCGGTAGGGGCCGGCCACCGGGGCGATGCGGCGATCGCGCAGCATGTCCTCCGGAAGAGCCAGGACCACCGGACCCGGGCGGCCGGACGTCGCCACCTGGAAGGCCTGGTTGACCAACTCGGGGACGCGCTCGGCCAGATCGATCTGTGCCACCCATTTGGCGAGCGGCGCGAACATCTTGCGGAAATCGACCTCCTGAAAGGCCTCGCGGTCGAGCTGATGGCGGGCAACCTGGCCGACGAGAACGACCATCGGCGTCGAATCCTGGAAGGCGGTGTGGATGCCGATCGAGGCATTGCAGGCGCCGGGACCACGCGTCACGAGCAGCACGCCGGGTTTGCCGGTCAGCTTGCCGTAGGCCTCGGCCATAAAGGCCGCACCGCCTTCCTGACGGCAAGTGACGAGGCGAATTTCCGGCGTGTCGAACAGCGCGTCGAGCACTTCGAGATAGCTTTCGCCGGCGACGCCGAAGGCCATCTCGACGCCATGGGCGCGGAGTGAGGCGACGACCAGCTGGCCGCCGCTGAGAAGAGGCCGATTCGTCGTCATCATTGCGCCCCCGAACCTATTTGCGAGACAGCTATTTGAGACGATGCAAGCGACGGACGAAAGGGGGTTCCCGAGTGCCGGGATATCTCGCGGCGCCGCGGCCTATAATCGGCTGCACGGGGTCCGGTGGCGGCGACGCGCCGGCAAATTGTTGCTAAGCTTGCAACCCTGATTGGATAAGGGCGGATTGGCTCGGTAGTCAGGGCGGCGGCAGGTATCGAGAGATATGGACGATCAGCGCAGCGAAATTCGGCTTCCCGAAAGACCGGCGAGAGTCGATCACGACGCCGTCTCCCGCGAATACGAAGAGCCGGTCATTCCGCGCCAGAGGGAGGCGGTTTCGCGGCCGAGCCGGTGGCGGCTTCTGAAGCGACTTCTGTGGCTGCTGTTGGTCGCGATGATCGTCGCGGCGGCCGTATGGTATTTTCCCCGACCCGATACGCAACCGAAAGAGGCCGGGCGCGGGCGCTCCGGCGGTCCGGTGCCGGTCGGGGTGGTTCCGGTGCAGAAGGGCGAAATGCCCGTCAGCTTGAGCCAGCTCGGCACGGTCACCCCGCTCGCCACGGTCACGGTAAAGACCCAGATCAACGGCTATCTGACCGAGGTCGCCTTCCGCGAGGGCCAGATGGTCAAGAAGGGCGATGTTCTCGCCCAGATCGATCCGCGACCCTATCAGGTGGCGCTCGAGCAGGCCGAGGCGACGCTCGCCAAGGACCAGGCGTTGCTGAGAAACGCCCAGCTCGACCTCGAACGGTACAACACGCTGGTGGCGCAAAACTCGATCGCTAGGCAAACCCGCGATACGCAAGTGTCTCTCGTCGCTCAAAACCAAGCTACGATCAAAGCCGATCAAGCGCAGATCGATGTGCAGAAGCTCAATCTGACCTATTGCCGCATTGTCTCGCCGGTGACCGGCCGGGTCGGGCTGCGTCAGGTCGACGCCGGCAACTACGTGCAGACCAGCGATCCGAACGGCATCGTCGTGGTCACCCAATTGCAGCCGATATCGGTGATTTTCACCGTGGCGGAAGACAATTTGCCCGCGGTGATGAAGCGCGTGCGCGCCGGGGCGAGCTTGCCGGTCAGCGCATTCGACCGCACTGGAACCACCGAGCTCGGCACGGGCACGCTGGACACTGTCGACAACCAGATCGATACGACCACCGGCACCGTCAAGCTCCGCGCGATTTTCGACAATCGCGACGAGGTCCTGTTCCCCAACCAGTTCGTCAATGTCCGGCTCCTCGTCAACACGATGCAGGACACGGATATCGTGCCGGTCTCGGCGATCCAGCGCGGCGCCCCCGGGACGTTTGTCTACGTGGTCAGTCCGGAGAATACCGTGACGGTTGCGAAGGTGAAGCTCGGTCCGAGCGACGGCCAGCGCATTGCGATCCTGTCCGGGCTGCAGCCCGGTGAAAGCGTCGTCGTCGACGGCACCGACCGGCTGCGCGATGGCGCCAAGGTCACCTTGGCACCGAGCAAGCCGGAAGGTGCGGCGCCGGGCGACGAGCGCAACAAGGGACAGCCGCAGGCTGCAGCCGGCCAGACCGGGCCGCGGCGGGCGGATTCGGAGGGGGTCGCGGGTCAGCGACCGGGCCAGCCGCAAAGGCAACAGCCGGGTGAAGGGCAGAGCGGCGAGCGCCGGCGCGGCACGCAATGAGCCACTACACTTGTGCCAGCCCTCACCCAACCATCCCTTCGGGCTGGGTCCTCCCTCTCGCGCAGTGCGGGACAGGGTGCCGAGCGCAGCGAGGCGGGTAAGGGCACGGCACAGTTGGCTCCCGTCAGGACGTAAGTGACGTAGGATGAGCCCGTCGCGCCCTTTCATTCTGCGCCCGGTCGCAACGACATTGCTGATGGCGGCAATCATGTTGGTCGGCATGTTTGCCTTCAACTTCCTGCCGCTTTCGGCGCTTCCCGAGGTCGATTACCCGACGATCCAGGTGCAGACGTTCTATCCGGGCGCCAGCCCCGACGTGATGACCTCGTCAATCACTGCACCGCTCGAAGTCCAGTTCGGCCAGATGCCCGGGCTCAACCAGATGTCCTCGACGAGCTCGGCCGGCGCCTCGGTGATCACCCTCCAGTTCAGTCTCGCGCTCAGTCTCGACGTGGCCGAGCAGGAGGTCCAGGCGGCGATCAACGCCGCCGGCAACCTGTTGCCGTCGGATCTGCCGGCGCCGCCGATCTACGCCAAGGTCAATCCTGCGGACGCGCCGATCCTGACCTTGGCGTTGACCTCGAAAACGATCTCGCTGACCCAGGTCCAGGACCTCGCCGACACGCGCCTCGCGCAGAAAATCTCCCAATTGCCGGAGGTCGGCCTGGTCAGCGTCAGCGGCGGTCAGCGTCCGGCGGTGCGCATCCAGGCAAATTACCGGCAGCTCGCCGCCTATGGCCTCAACATCGACGATCTGCGTACCACGCTCGCTAACGCCAACGTCAATACGCCCAAGGGCAATTTCGACGGGCCGAGCCAGGCCCACACGATCAACGCCAATGATCAGATCAGGAAGCCCGCCGACTACAACGAGCTGGTAGTGGCCTACCGAAACGGCGCGCCGGTGAAGCTGTCGGATGTCGCGCGCGCCACCGAAGGACCCGAGAACACCAAGCTCGCCGCTTGGATGAACACCGACCAGGCGATCATCCTCAACATCCTGCGCCAGCCTGGCGCCAATGTCATCGAGGTGGTCGATCGGATCCAGGCGCTGCTGCCGCAGCTCAGGGCGGCGCTTCCTGCCGGAATCGATGTCGAAGTGCTGACCGATCGCACCACGACGATCCGCGCGTCGGTTGCCGATGTCGAGTTCGAGCTCGGCCTCGCCGTGGTCCTCGTTGTCATCGTGATCTTTGTGTTTCTGCGCAGCCCGTCGGCGACCCTGATCCCGAGCCTGTCGGTGCCGCTCTCGCTGGTCGGCACGCTCGCCGTGATGTATTTGGCGGGGTTCAGCCTCAACAACCTCTCGCTGATGGCGTTGACAATCGCCACCGGCTTCGTCGTCGACGATGCGATCGTCATGATCGAAAACATTTCACGCTATATCGAGGCGGGCGATCCGCCGTTGCAGGCCGCGCTGAAGGGGTCCGCCCAGATCGGTTTTACGATCATCTCGCTGACGGTATCGCTGATCGCGGTATTGATCCCTCTGCTCTTCATGCCCGATGTGGTCGGCCGGCTGTTTCGGGAGTTCGCCATTACCCTTGCGGTCACGATCGTCATTTCCGCGGTCGTCGCGTTGACGCTCGTTCCGATGATGTGCGCCAAGATTCTGCGCTACCGGCGTCCATCGGAAATGTCGCTCGTGGCGCGCAAGAGCCAGCAGTGGTTCGACGGGCTGATCGCCCAGTACGGCAGGTTGTTGACCTGGGTGCTCGACCATCAGCCGCTCACCCTGCTGGTGGCGGTCGGAACCTTGGGCCTGACCGTGTTTCTCTACAAGGAGATCCCGAAGGGGTTTTTCCCGGTGCAAGACACAGGCCTGATCCAAGGGATCTCCGAAGCCGCACCGTCGGTTTCCTTTGAAGCGATGGCACGGCGTCAGCAGGCGCTCGCGGCCGTCATCCTCAAGGACCCCGATGTCGTCAGCCTGTCTTCCTTTATCGGGGTCGATGGCACCAACCCGACGCTCAACACCGGTCGGTTTCTCATCAACCTCAAACCGCCCGATCAGCGCCGAGCGACGGCCAGCGATGTAATTCGGCGCTTGGAACGAGAAACGCGAGACGTCGCCGGCATCGCGCTCTACATGCAGCCGGTCCAGGATCTGACGATCGACGCAGCGGTCAGCCGTTCGCAGTACAATTTCGTGCTCGAGGACGCCAACCCCGGCGAATTCGCGGTCTGGGTTCCGAAGCTGCTCGATCGCCTGCAGCAGCTTCCGCAGATCGAGGGGGTTACGAGCAATTACGCGGAAAACGGGCTTTCTGCCTATATCCTGATCGACCGCCCGACCGCCGCGCGTTTCGGGATCACCCCCGCCACCGTCGACAATGCGCTATATGATTCGTTCGGGCAGCGCATCGTCTCGACGATCTTCACCCAGTCGAACCAATACCGGGTGATCCTCGAGGCCGACCCGGCACTGCAGCAATCGCTAAGCTCGTTGGGCTCGCTCTATCTGCCCTCATCGACCGCTGCGAACGGCCAAGTGCCGCTTTCGGCACTCGCTCGGGTCGAGGAACAAACCGCACCGCTCCAGATCAGTCACCTCGGGCAATTTCCGTCAACCACCGTGTCGTTCAACCTGGCGCCTGGCGCCTCGCTCGGGGAGGCGGTTGATGCGATCAAGGAGGCCGAGCGGGAAATCGGAATGCCGGCCAGCATGATCACGGTATTCCAGGGCGCGGCGCTGGCATTTCAGGCGGCTCTCGGGAACGAGCTCGTGCTGATCATCGCGGCGATCATCACGATGTATATTGTACTGGGTGTCCTCTATGAAAGCTTCATCCACCCGATCACAATCCTTTCGACACTGCCGACTTCGCGCTCGACGCCGAGCGCAATGAGGGCAAGACGCCGCGCGAGGCGATCTACCAGGCTTGCCTGTTGCGTTTCCGGCCGATCCTGATGACGACCATGGCGGCGCTCTTTGCCGCGCTGCCCTTGATGCTCGGAAGCGGGACCGGCTCGGAGCTGCGCCATCCGTTAGGGGTGACCATCGTCGGTGGCTTGATTTTCAGCCAATTGCTGACGCTGTTCACGACCCCGGTCATCTATCTCAGCTTCGACCGGCTTGGCCAGCTATTGCGCCGTAATGTTGGTCCCGGCGCAGCAAGGCCGGAGGGTGCCGGCCCATGAACCCTTCGGCGCTGTTCATCGAGCGGCCGGTGGCGACAACCTTGCTCACTCTCGCCATCGCGCTCGCCGGGCTCTTTGCCTTTTTGAAGCTTCCCGTCGCGCCGCTGCCGCAGGTTGATTTTCCGACGATCTCGGTGTTCGCGACAATGCCGGGAGCGAGCCCCGATACGATGGCGACGTCCGTGGCGACACCGCTCGAACGTCACCTGGGAGTCATTGCCGACGTCACCGAAATGACCTCGCAAAGCACCGTCGGAAATGCGCGTATCACCCTCCAATTTGGTCTGAACCGAAGTATCGACGGTGCGGCGCGCGATGTTCAGGCGGCAATCAACGCGGCGCGCGCCGACCTTCCGACCAGCCTGCGTACCAACCCGACTTACCGCAAGGTCAATCCCGCCGACGCGCCGATCGCGATCCTGGCGATGACCTCGAACACGCTGACCAGGGGTCAGATTTACGATGCCGCGTCGAGCATTGTGCAACAGGCGCTGTCCCAGATCGACGGCGTCGGGCAGGTGGCGATTGGCGGAAGCTCGCTGCCGGCGGTGCGCGTCGAGCTCAACCCGCTGGCATTGTTCAAATACGGGATCGGTCTCGAAGACGTGCGCGCCGCGCTCGCCTCGGCCAACGCGCACAGCCCAAAGGGCATGATCGAAGAGGGCGACCAACGATTTCAGATCTACACCAACGACCAGGCGAACCGCGCCGCCGATTACCGACCGCTGGTGATTGCCTATCGCGACGGCGCCCCGGTGCGGTTGACCGACGTCGCCGAGGTCAGGGATTCAGTCGAAAATCTCCGCAACCAGGGGCTCGCCAACGGCAAACCCGCAGTCCTGGTTTTTATCTATAAGCAGCCGGGTGCCAACATCATCGAGACGGTGGATCGCGTCAAAGCGATACTGCCCCAACTCGCAGCCTCGATCCCAAGCGCCATCAATGTCGAGATGACCCTGGACCGGACCGTCACGATCCGGGCCTCGCTGCGTGACGTCGAGCGCACCTTGATGATTGCAATCTGCCTCGTCGTCCTCGTCGTCTTCGCGTTCCTCCGAAATGCGCGCGCCGCGTTGATCCCCAGCGTTGCGGTGCCGGTCTCGCTGATCGGCACGTTCGGCGTGATGTATTTGCTGGGCTACAGCCTCAACAATCTTTCTCTGATGGCGTTGACGATCTCGACCGGTTTCGTCGTCGACGATGCGATCGTTGTGTTGGAGAATGTCACCCGGCACATCGAAGCCGGCAAGACCCGGATGCAGGCCGCACTCCAGGGCGCCGGCGAGGTCGGGTTCACCGTATTGTCGATGAGCCTCTCGCTGATCGCCGTCTTCGTGCCGATTTTGCTGATGGGCGGCATCGTTGGACGCTATTTCCGCGAGTTCGCGATGACCTTGTCGGTCGCGATTCTGATTTCATTGGCCGTATCGCTGACGACGACGCCGACGATGTGCGCCTATCTGCTCCGTAATCCTCGCGACCAGGGGGCCGGCCGACTCAATCGGGTCAGCGAGTACGTTTTCCAGGCCATCCTCAGGCTCTATGAGCGGAGCTTGCGGCGGGCGTTGCAGTGGCCGTCGCTGGTCATGCTGAGCCTATTGGCGACATTGGGTTTTGGCGTCTATCTCGTTACGATCGTTCCCAAGGGCTTCTTCCCAAATCAGGACGTCGGATTAATGGTGGGCGGCATTCAAGCCGACCAGAGCATCTCCTTCCAGATGATGGAAAAAAAGCTATCCCAGTTTGTCGACATCATTCAGCGAGATCCCGCGGTTAAGGACGTCAACGCATTTACCGGCGGCAGCCAGACCAATTCCGGTTTCGTGTTCGTCGTCCTGAAGCCGCTCTCCGAGCGCCAGGTGTCGATGGAGAAAGTCATCGGCCGGCTGCGACCCAAGCTCAACCAGGTCGCAGGAGCGCGGCTGTTCTTGCAGGGCGCGCAGGACATCCGGGTCGGCGGGCGCGCGAGCTACGCTCAATACCAGTACACCCTGTTGGCCGACGACACTGCCGAGCTTTACGAGTGGGCGCCCAAGCTCGAAACGGCACTGCAAAAGGTGCCGCTCTTGACCGACGTCAATCTCGACCAGCAGCAAAAGGGGCTGGAGGTTGATCTGGTTATCGACCGTGCAGCTGCCGCACGCCTTGGGCTTACCGTCAGCCAAATCGACAATACGCTCTACGACGCCTTCGGCCAACGACAGGTGTCGGTGATCTATGCCCCGCAAAACCAATACCACGTCATCATGGAAGTGGCCCCCGAGTTCTGGCAAAACCCGGACACCCTGAACCAGATCTACGTTAGCACGAGCGGTGGTGCGGTCGGAGGTACAAAATCGACCAACGCACTTGCCGGGACGGTCCTGACCAAGGTGCCGACGCCTACAAGTGCGAACGCGGCGACTACCGTCGCGCAGATCGCCGGCGACACGGCGCGAAATCTAGCCAACAACGCGCTCGCCAACACCGGCCGCGCAGCGACTTCGACCGGTACCCCGGTTAGCGTTTCTCGAGAGACGATGGTGCCGCTTTCCGCCGTTGCCCATTTCGGGCCAGGCAACACGCCGCTTGCCGTCAACCACCAAAACCTCTTCGTCGCGTCGACGATGTCGTTCAACCTCGCGCCGAACGTCTCGCTCAGCCAGGCCACGGCGGCGATCGAGGATGAGATGCGCAAGCTTGGCGTGCCGGCCTCGGTCCGCGGCAGCTTTCAAGGGACGGCGAGGATGTTTCAGCAGTCGCTCGGTACTGAGCCGATTCTGATCGCTGCGGCACTGCTCGCCGTCTATATCGTGTTGGGGGTGCTCTATGAGAGCTTCATCCACCCGCTCACGATTTTGTCGACCTTGCCGTCGGCAGGGGTCGGCGCGGTGCTGGCGCTGATCTACACCGGCACCGAGTTCAGCATCATGGCAATGATCGGCGTTATCCTGCTGATTGGCATCGTCAAAAAGAACGCGATCATGATGATCGATTTCGCGCTCGATGCTGAGCGCCGCGACGGCTTGACATCGCGTGAAGCGATCTACCAAGCCTGCCTCAAACGCTTTCGGCCGATCATAATGACGACGATGGCGGCGATGTTTGGAGCGGTGCCGTTGGCGATCGGCTTTGGCGAGGGTGCCGAATTGCGCCAGCCGCTCGGCATCTCGATCGTCGGCGGACTGCTCGTCAGCCAGATATTGACCCTCTACACCACACCCGTCATCTACCTCTATCTCGACCGCTTCCGGCTGTCGGTGCAACGCCGCTGGCGAATTCGCCATCCGCGGCTTGCTTCCGAGCGCCTTCTCGAACCTGGCGAGTGACCATGGCTGAGCGGTAGCGACGGCGACATTGGGGGGATGCAAGTAGTTGGCGTCAAAACCCTCTCCCGCATCGCGGGAGAGGGGGGACCCAGCCCACAGGGCTGGGTGGGTGAGGGCGTATCTTACTGGCAGCGTCCTCCCTCACCCGGCTCGCTCTGCTCGCCACCCTCTCCCGCATTGCGGGAGAGGGGCGTTGCGTGGATGGGTGCTGTTGCCACCGCCGTGTTTCTTTCGGCCTGCACAGTCGGCCCCGATTACCGGCGGCCTGACGCGCCGGTACCGGCCCAATACAAGGAAACGGGGTGGAAGGTCGGCGAGCCGAGCGATGCGATCGACCGCGGCGCTTGGTGGTCGGTCTACAAGGATCCCGTGCTCGACGATCTGGAAAAGCAGATCGACATTTCCAATCAGAACCTCAAAGCCGCCGAAGCGGCGTTTCAGCAAGCGGAATGGATCGTCGCCCAGGCCCGCGCCGGCTTTTTCCCGACCTTTAATCTGAATGCGAGCGCGCAGCGTTCGCGAACCGGCGGTGGCTCCAGTAGCAGTACGGGCGCCGGCCGATCCGGCTTCACCAGCAGCTCTTTCAGCACCTCTGCGTCGGCGAGCTGGGTGCCGGACCTCTGGGGTAAGATCAGCCGCACTGTCGAAGGTGACGTGGCGAGCGCCCAGGCGAGCGCCGGCGATCTCGCCAGCGCCCGTCTTGCAGCACAGGGCACCCTGGCCAGCGACTATCTGCAGCTCAGGGTCGCAGACGAGTTGAAGCGCCTGCTCGACGCCGCAGCCTCGTACTATGCCGAATCTCTGCGGATCACGCGCAACCAGTATCAGAGCGGCACTGCAGACCAGTCGGCGGTCTCTCAGGCTGAGGCGCAGCTTGAGAGCACGCAAGCGCAGGCGATTGCGGTCGGCGTGACGCGTGCCCAGCTCGAGCACGCGATCGCCGTCCTGATCGGCAAGCCGCCCGCGGAGTTTTCGATTCTCCCGACGGAGGCGGTGATCGCGGTGCCGGTAATACCGGCAGAGATGCCGTCCGCGCTTTTGGAGCGTCGCCCCGACATTGCCGCCGCCGAGCGGCTGATGGCGTCGGCCAATGCACAGATCGGCATCGCCGAAGCGGCGTTTTATCCGACGATCACCCTTTCGGCCGATTCCGGGACTTCGGCGTTGACGCTGAACCGTCTGTTGGCCACTTCGAGCCGCTTCTGGGCGTTTGGATCGACCCTTGTGGAAACAGTGTTCGATGCCGGCGCGCGCGCCGCTATCGTAGAAGAGGCGCGCGCCTTCTTCGACCAGACCATCGCGAATTACCGGCAGAGCGTGCTGATCGGGTTTCAGCAGGTCGAGGACCAGCTCGCGGCGTTGCGCATCCTCGCTCAGCAGGCCGAGGTGCAGGACAAGGCTGTGGCGGCAGCATTCGAGGCCGCGCGGATCCTCAATAACCAGTATCTGGCCGGCACCGTCGCGTATACGAGCGTCATCGTCGCCGATCAGACCGCGCTCACCGACGCCGTGACGGCCGTCAACATTCGGCAGAGCCGGCTTGTCGCGAGTGCCGCGCTGATCCAGGCGTTGGGCGGCGGCTGGGACACCGCTCAGCTGCCGAGCCGCGAGCGCATCGACGAGGACGCTCCGCTCAATTTCAGCCCGTTCCCGCCGGCGGCGGAGGTGCGAAGTCGCTGAGCGCCGCCGCCTCGGCCGGGAAATTCGAGGTCGATCGGGGAACCCGACGCGCGGGCGAGGGCATCCTCTTGAAACAGCGGTTGCACGGGCGCACGTCACGAGCGCAATGCCGTCGCCCCGCCTGCAATACCGCCGCCCAGTTTTAGCCGCTGCGGCGGCGCAGGTTGGTCTGGCGCTGCTAGGGCTCCTCATCTCGGGGACGAACATGGCTCAGGAAAGCTCGCTGTCGGCGCCGCTCGTAGTGAAGGATCTCCAGAGCGGGTTCGCGGGAGAGACCGGGAGGGTCTGGACAATCTCACCGGACGGCAGTTACGCGGTCGCCCGTCAGATCGGTCTGAACGTGCTCGATCCGGACAAGCAGGGGCGGTTGACGCCGGAGCAATGGGCGCAGCTCAAAACGTTATTGGACCGGATGGCAGTGATGGCGCTGCCGCGGCAGCTCGGCGGTGCGCCGCAGGTCAATGCACGCCGGATCACACTCTCCTACGGCGGAAAGGAATCGGTGCTGAATTTGCCGCCGGCCGGGGACAATCCGGGAGCATCGCGCAGCGCAGCCGGCGATGATCCGACCCGTCTACTACTGGAGCTCGCCGACGATTTGAGATCCATGACCGGCAGTTGATCCGCCGGCCCGAGATTTCAGGTGTGAGTAAGATCACACTTATACCCTATTCAGGGTGTTATATTAACCTTACCGGACGGAGATAGGCCGATGTCCGGGAGCAATCGTTACGGGAGATCGTCATGCTATTGTATGGCTGCGAGAGTAGGCATCGCCATTCCATTTTCTGCATCGTGCCACCGCATGTGCTGCGGGAGATTGCCCGCCGCGGCAACGCGGCTCAGCGAAACGCTGCCCTCGACACGCTTGCCCTCGACACTACCATGCGCACCCAGCGCATGGCCTTTCAGTTGCTTGCCACGAGCGCTCCTCGCCCGGTGCTAACAGCGGCCGCGCCGCAGGTCCATCGGACGATCTATACGGCCAAGAACACCCAGACCGAGCCCGGCACCCTCGTCCGCTCGGAGGGTCAGGGCGCTTCGGGAGACCAAGAGGTCGACGAGGCCTACGCCGGCCTCGGCAGCACGTTCGATTTCTATCTCCAGAACTATCAGCGCGATTCAAT
>WNFP01002020.1_pt1 | contig 16838 bp, 17 predicted proteins | sample 5400201 | NCBI WGS metagenome assembly WNFP01 (sample SAMN13153355, study PRJNA577476) | soil metagenome | isolation source: 115 cm saprolite under Madrone tree | place: USA:California | collected 2016-06-14 | reverse complement strand
CCCAGATAGTTACTCCGCGCTTTTCCGCGGCGGTGCGTAGTTCCTCGTCATCCGCAATAAAGAAATGTAAACCGCTAATGATATCTAAACCCGCTTCGATAGCTGCCAGCAGTTGCCAGCGCCATTCTTTCGGCAGCGCCCCGCCCATAGGAGCAATACCGATCAACAGCGTATCTGGTTGGTAAATGAGCGCCTCGTGAATGTCGCGCACGACGGGGATGTCCTGCCCAAAAGATGCACCGGGTAGCGCCTGTGCCACGCTCTGGCCCGCTTTTGTACTGTCAATCACGGCCACAACCGCATCTTTGCCATACCGGATGACGCCCGTTGCCGTCTTTCCGTAGTGCCACTCAAAGGCCCCCTCTGCCAGTATCGCTATTCGTCTCATGCCGTTGCTCCCTCTTTAGATGTACAGCAAGCTGCCAACTGATGTCTTCCATTATACAACCTGATGCGGATATGCGAACCGTTCTATGAACCGCGTAGGGGAAAAATCCTGAAAAAATGAACAGGACTATGGACTCTTAGCCCTAACCATGCTATCATTGTCACCAACGTTAAAGATACATGTCATGATGAAGGGGCGGGAACGCTATGCATTTTAACCTGATTCAATGGTTATTTACAGATCCATGCAGTGCAACCAACTGCGTTGCAGCAACTTCCACCACTGCGGGGACTCCACCGGAGACATTTCATTTTTATGTCGCGTGGCTCATCTTTTGTAGCGCTAGTCTATTGCTTTGTTTTTATTATTCTGTAGAAGGCCGTAAGCGTTTCGTCAAAGATAAGCAGATCATCAAGTATACTGGCCTGGGCTATTGTCTGGATCGTCTATCTTGTGCGCAAGTTTCCCAAGGAACAGGCCAACTACCAGGCATACAAGAAACGTGAAAAGTACATACCAAAGAGCAGCAAGCGCAAGGCGGCCTCATCCAGGTAGGTAGGTAGCAGGGCCTGTGCATGATTATCACTCGATCACCACTGGCATCATACTGGCCGGAGGCCGTAGCAGCCGCATGGGTAAAGATAAGGCCCTGCTGCCACTTCCGGGCGATCAAGTAGTTACCTTCGTTGAGCACCTTGCCTCTGTACTGGTTGCCTGTTGTACAGAGGTCTTGATTGTTGCTCGTGACCAGGCGCATGCTGCGGGCTATAGCTTGCCTGGCGTGCGCGTCGCATACGATAAAGTGCCCGATTATGGCCCGTTAATGGGATTGTATAGCGGCTTGAGCGAGATACATACATCACATGCACTGGTTGTTGCCGTGGATATGCCCTTTGTCCAGCCCGCCCTCTTATCCTTGCTCCTTACTCATGTTCAAGCGCTCGACACACATACCTTGCTTGTTCCCCTGGTAAACAATGTCCCACAGGTTTTGCTGGCTATTTACCCGCGCTCCATACTCCCATCGATCGAGCAGCGTCTACAGCAGGGGCGGCACGACCTCCGTTGTCTGTTAGAAGCAGCCCACGTGCAGTACATTGAAGAGGCCCAACTGCGCGAGGTCGATCCCCAGTTGCGCTCTTTCATCAATGTGAATACGCTTGGAGAACTGCGGGAGTTAATGTAGGCACCCGCAGCATCTTTACTAGGATGCGGCTTACTTGCCAGAAACCCTACTATTCCTCGACGTTTTGTTATACTTCTGCTTATTTCCATTTGTATAAAAAAGTGACATAATCTAAACCGAATTGATCTATTGATAGTCTTATCTTTACCAAATTCACAACCAATAACCAACCTCTCTCCTCCTATACTTAGCCTGTTGAGGAAATATCAGCGCGCGTTTTGCACCTCTTAGCCTCAACAATCAACCTTCGATCCGGCATTTCCTTTCTGTGGTAGCAACTCTATCTCTGGCAATTTTTGTGTGTTTGTGTAGTGCGTATTAACTGGCAACCGTTGGGACGACTTGTTCCAAGTCGTCCCCTCAACAAAAAGGAGATAGATAGTGATGAAAGTCAGTGTGAAGTACTGGCGAAGCAGCCTGGCCGTGGTTATGGTGGTTATGGCGCTTATCATGTCGAGGCCGGCGGTATTTGCAGAAAATATAAACCCGGGCGTTCTCCCGATAAACGGCCAGATCGGGGGGCTGACATATGGCCAATGGAGTGCACGATGGTGGCAGTTCGCATTCCAACAGACCAATCTTAATATCTGTACACCAGACAAACCGGGGAGTCGAGTAACGTTCTTAGCTGAAACGGCCAAAGGCTCGGAAACCCGCTCATGCACAGTCCCTGTCGGGATGGCGATTCTGTTCCCGGTCTTCAATGTAGAATGGTCGGTTGCAGAAGCGCAAGCGCAACAAAAGATGACGCCTGGACAGTCATGTCTCATTCCTGGCCCACCAGACGGCACGAGTGATGCTGACCTGCTAGCCTGCGCCACAGCCCAGGCTAATCACGCCCTTGATTCAGATGCAACATTAGAGGCTGATGTCGACGGGGTGAAATTGCAGAGTTTGCAGAATTACCGGGCAGTATCCGCACCATTCACCTTTACAACGGTGGCTGGAAACCCCTTTGGACTCTGTCCGGCAGATGGATCATGCCCGCTGACCAGCCGCGCAGTAGCCGATGGATTCTGGATTATACTGACACCGCTGAGTCCAGGGACGCATACGATCCACTTTAAGGCAGATGTGCCCTTCTTTCCGTTCACTACGGAGGTGACATACACGCTGACAGTGCAGCCCGGACGGTGACCTCTGTCGCCTCATTCGCATGTGAAACTGGGACATGAGTCATCGCGAACTTTAGTCCATGTGTTCTATATTGACGAAGCAACGTGGTGGAGAGCATGGTTGGAAACCTGATCTCCACCCGATGTCCCAGGCCACGCGCACATGATAGCAGCAGAAAGCGCATCCATACTCAACTTCTATTTGCAGAATCAGAACCCACCAGTCGAGTGAATGATCTGACCGGTAACCCATCCAGCATCTTCGCTTGCCAAAAAGGTGATCAGGCGAGCTGCATCCTCAGGTTGTCCAAGGCGTCCCATAGGAAAACGCGGCATGAGTTCTCGTTTCACCTCCTCGGTCATCCAACCCGTATCGGTAGGGCCAGGATCGACGGCGTTGACCGTGATCCCTCGTGGAGCGACTTCCACGGCCAGCGTGACAGTGAATGCCTCGATGGCTCCCTTGGTGGCGACATAGGCGAGCTTGCCTGGCATCGCTCCGCGCCCTTGTCCAGAGGTCAGATTGATGATCCGTCCGCCCGACTGCAACGCAAAACGCCGCGCAAACTCGATACTCAGCAACATGGTTCCTCGCATGTTCATCGCGTAATAGGCATCTAATGTGGGAGCATCCAGCTGGTCAAAGGGAGCCTCGGTATCATCATGAGTGGCATTGTTGACCAGGATAGAAGCAGGTCCCAACTGTGCTTCCACAGCCTGCATGATGTGCAGAGGAGCTTCGGCTGTCCCGAGATCGATCATCAGGTGCTCACAGCGCACGCCTGACGCTTGCACCTGTCTTTGCAAGTGGGCTGGTTCGTCTTCTTCCGCTCCCCAGGGCATGCGGTGATCATAAGGACTCCAATGCGTGAAAAAGATATCGCTGCCTGCTTGCGCCAACGCTCGACATACGGCAGCGCCAATACCCCGGCGACGGCTCGCACCGGTCACAATCGCGATGCGCCGGGTTGCATATTGAGAGGTCATCTGCTTCTTCTCCCCGTCTTCCTCCAGCCTTTTCAGGAAAAACGATTCTGCATCCTTGCCCACCTGCGTTGCGCCATCGCCTTCAACGTCTCCTCAAATCCGCGCATCGTCAGCCAGTTGCGCGTCTCCCCCGTAACAACGATATCTACTTGCTGCAACTGACCGGTGTTAGCTGCGCCACTCAGTTGCATCGCCACTTTAAGCTCGGCTACAACCCTCTCAAGCAGTTCGCAAACTGCCTCGTAGCTCTCGCTTGCAGCCTTGAGGAAAGGAAAACCTATACCAACGAGTGTAGCTCCCAGGGCGAGTGCGCGGGCTATATCCAGGCCATTACGCACACCTCCTGTAGAAATCAAAGGCAGACCTGCCACGCTTGCTTCGACGATGCAAACAGGTGTGGCTATGCCCCAATCCCGGTAAAGCTGACCGATATTCCTTGCCTTCTCATCGCCATGCGCTTGCGATCGTGCCGCCTCCAGCGCCGGCATACTACTCCCGCCGGCGCCTCCTACATCGATAGCAGCAACACCGCAATCACGCAGCAGCAGAGCCTGTTCGCGGCAGACACCGGCCCCTGTCTCCTTGGCAATCACCGGAACGCTGACCTGGCCGGTTAGCTCTTTAAGCGCTGCTGCCTCGCCAACTGCGCGCCGGTCACCCTCGGGCTGGGCCGCTTCTTGAAGGCTGTTCATATGTACGGCCAGCGCGTTTGCCCCGATCATCTCAATTGCACGCTCAACCTGTCCAATCGTAAATGGCTCGTGGCGTGACTGCGCAATTAACTGTGGGGCGCCAATATTGGCGATCAGAAAAGTGTTGGGCGCGTATTCGCGTGTCACAGCATAGCTACTGCTGACATCAGGGTTGACAATACCCGCGCGCTGGCTGCCAACGCCAAGAGCCAGGCCATACTGCTCTGCTGCGCGTGCAAGGTTGCGGTTAATCGCAGTCACATCGGGATGCCCCCCCGTTAATGAAGAGATGAAAATGGGATAGCGCAGCGTATGTCCAAGAAACTTGACCGAGGTCTCGATCTCATCCAGGTTCACCTCTGGTAACGCCTGGTGAACAAATTGAATGTCGTTCCAATTCGCGCGTTGCGCCACGGAGATATCCTGCCCTAAAGCAACGCTGACATGTTCAATCTTACGCTGTTTTACCTCGTCGCTCATATTCGAGCCCGTTCCTTTCGTTACTTCTTTTCACAATCAGATAGACGAATGGTATACCGAAGATGAGTAATGGTTGATATAGAGCAATCGGCCACCGATCCAGGTAGAGCAGGGAATAGGTGAGCAGCGCAGTGCACGACAACAATAATACACTCACCGAGAGCGCATCGAAGTGGCGCAGTGCCACGATCCATAGCGCCCACAGGATATACCACGGCCAGAATACCCCCGCTACAAACACCACGTACCCTAAGATCGCTGCGCTCATGCAAGTGAAGAGTACCTCAACCCCCGACATGTCCCTCGTAGAGGCGGGAGAGGAGCGGGGTAGGGCGGGGATGCTTGCATCGCCCCCCGTGGAATGCCCATCCGCAATCGTAACAGGAGCCCTTCTCATCTTGCCCAAAAGGTAAAGATAAATCAAGGCAAAAATAAACAAACCTGAAGCCACCAGCATCGTATTGGCGGCGCTGGATGGTTGCATATAATTTGCAGGAAAATTTGCACCCTGTGCTGCCTGGCTGTATAACCAGTCAAGTGGAACTGCCACCATAGCCAGCAGGGAATGAACGAAATGTTGCATATCAATTGATGCACTGATCGCCACGAAGGTCGAGCCGCCATGCCAGAATGGGAGATATACAATCAATAGCGTAATCAACGTTACCAGCGCCCTCCAGCAGCAGCCCCAAACCACGCGAACGTTATCCCGTTCATTGCGCACACTGAACCAGGTAAACAAGGGAGCAAATATTAACCCAACAAAATTCAGGCTGATTGCAAGCCCGGTAAACGCAAAAGCTCCAGCATCATACCACCCTCCCCTTTGCTGTACAAGGAGCCAGGTTGCCAGCAGCAGTAAACAGATCAGCAAGCCGTCATTATGACCATTTCCGGCTAACTCGACCAGCGCGAGCGGATTCCAGGCATAAAGCAGTGTTCCCGGCAGGCGGCGCGCAGGCGCTATCTTGCCAAGAATGGCCCAGATCAGCAGGCAATTGACCAGGTGAGAGAGCAGAGCCAGGCCCTTGAAAAGCAGTAACGTAGTAATCGGACTATTGCCCACTCCCACTAGTAGCGATGTGATGGCAAGCCACAGTGGGCCATAGATGTTTGGCACGCCGGGCTGGGTTATCCAGGGAAGATAGGGGTCTCGTTGAAATTGTGCGGGCGCAGTATTCATTGGATCGGCGTGATAGATGGTAAGCATGCGCCCGGTAAAATTGTAGCTGAAGACATCATTCGAGAAGAGCGCGGGCAAGAATAACAGCGTAGCACCAAACACCGCAGCTCCTACCAGGAGCAAAAGCAGCCAGCGAGAAGTGATGTGTATCTTATCGCGCCTCCGGAAAGCCCTTCCAACCGCGTACAGGTAGATAGCGCTTAGCGCAATCAATACCAGGCCGAGCAGCAGGTAGTAGATGCCGCCGCCCGTATACTCACCGCTCGCGCTCCATGCCACGTGGAAAAGAAATTGTGAAGGCGCAAGTGTCCAGGGCCAGGCCGTCGCCAGTAGCGAGGTGTGCCCATTAATCGTAGACAAAGGGGCGAGCGCAAATACAACTAAATAGAGTAACTCGAGCGCAGCGCCAATCAGAACAAACTGAAGTAATTTCCCCCGGCGGATGGGTGGTTCCTGCTCCCTGCCCCCGTAGGGGCGGGGGTGGAATGGATGTGGGGTGGGGACGCTTGCGTCGCCCTCCGCCCCTTTCTTGCTATTTATACGGGACAAATGCATCATGTAAATCTCGCCAGGCCAATTCGCCCCCCGTCCCTTTCTCGCTATTCATACGGGACAAATGCGAGATGTAAATCTCGCCACGCCAATTCACCACCCCTATCATAACCCCAACCTTGCAAACGCCGTATCGATATACCGGACGTAATAATCGGTATCCGTCAATTCGGCCAGCTCATTGGGTGAAAGATACTGCATAACTTCCTCATCATTATTGAGGAACTCAATCAATGCCTGTCCTTCCACAGCACCTCTACTCGACATGCTCCAGACCTTTTTCGCGTTACGCTGTACCATCTTGTACGCCTCCTGCCTCCCCACCCCTTTATCGATCAGAGCCAGCAGGATGCGCTGTGAGAAAATGAGGCCACCTGTCATTTTCAGGTTGGTACGCATACGTTCTTCATCGACTTGCAGCCCGTCCATGACCTCGTTGAAGAGGTGCAGCATATAATGAAGCAAAGTGCAGGCATCGGGAATGATGATCCGCTCCGCAGAAGAATGGCTGATATCGCGCTCGTGCCACAGCGCCACATTTTCCATCGACGTCACAGCAAAACCCCGCAGGACACGGGCCAAGCCGCAGATGCGTTCACACAATTCCGGGTTGCGTTTGTGCGGCATCGCTGAAGAACCCTGTTGACCGCTGCCAAACGGCTCAAAGGCCTCGCCCACTTCTGTGCGTTGTAAGTGACGAATCTCCTGCGCCATCTTTTCGAGCGAGCTACCTATAAGTGCCAGGATCGTAATGAAGTTAGCATGGCTGTCGCGTTGTACAATCTGGCTGGAAACCGCCGCGACTCCCAGACCAAGTTGTTCGCAGACGAACTCCTCGATCTGAGGTGGCACGGTAGCATGCGTGCCGACAGCTCCTGATATTTTGCCCACTGCTACCTGTTCAAGTGCTTCTGCAAGACGCTGCTGTCCTCGCCGCAGCTCGTCTACCCATAGCGCCAGTTTTAAGCCAAACGTGATCGGTTCGGCGTGAATGCCGTGCGTGCGTCCAACCATCAGTGTATATTTATACTGTACGGCTGCCTGCGCTACTGTCTCTACAAGTTCGGCCAGGGATTGGCTGAGTAGTACTCCCGCCTCCTTGAGTTGTACGGCCAGGCCGCTATCCAATACGTCAGAAGAAGTCAACCCGAGATGAATAAAGCGCCCTTCTGGCCCCAGTTGTTCCTGGACGGAGCGCAGGAATGCAATCATATCGTGATGCGTTTCCTGTTCGATCTCTTGCATGCGTTGTGGGTCATAACCAGCAGCGCGAATTTTCTTGATAGCATCCTGGGGGATAACGCCCTCGCGCGCCCATCCTTCGCAGACGAGCAGTTCAACCCGCAGCCATATATCGGTTTTATGCGTCGCAGACCAGATGGCGGCCATCTCTGGCAGCGAATATCGTTCAATCATGCTATAAAAGCGGTCCTTAATGTGTTACACTTCAGCGAATGAATAAATTTCTGACACCAGTGTACCACACATAAACAGATTCATAGTAACTACTTAGCAGGGGTGCCGGGGGACGCAGTCCCCTGGCCGGAGCGCGAGGTGTCCTCGCTTTCTTCCTTTTCCCTTGCCTGCCGCCGCAGGCTGCATAAGAAAAGTACCTATGTAGTTACGCATATCAGGAGCCTTGAATGAAATTGAATATCGATACTACAATGCAATATCGTTTTGCCATCCACACCCGTCGTCTCACCATCATAGCCATTGTTTCCGCTCTCGTTCTCGTAGTAGCCGGTTCACTGGTGCTGCTTTCAACTTTTCCTGCACTATCTGGCGCCCATGATCTATTGCTCTTAGCTGCTTATCTGATTGGATTCTTGGCCTTGGCTTTCCTGTTGCCAATGTTGATCTTACTGTATAGCTATAGACGTTCTGGCGTGTGGATCGAACCTGGCAGGGTGCATGTGCAGTTTCCAGGGGAAAACCAGCAAGAGATGGCGTGGTCAGAGGCCCGTTTTGCCGTAAACGAAGGAGAAGAATACCTGCGTGCAAGCAAAGGAAAAGAAGGTCTGGGGCACGTCTTTGGCGAAACGCGCTATATTCGCCTGCATTTGGAGGGCTTGCCGCCGGAGCAGCGGGCCCAGGCCGAGCAGGCGCTGGCCGAACACATACAGGTGCGCCGCCCACGAGCTTTCACGCTGATGACACTCTTCAACTCCAGGGGCGAGCTGGTCGCAAGAGGGCGGCTTTACCTCTTCGATAATGAACTCTTGTGCGCTGAGAATCGCGGCGAGAAGCGCGTATTCTTCTATGCCCCCCTCAAAGACCTGAGTTCCGTCAAACAGCGAGCCTCTTTCTATATAGGGAGATTGGAGTGCGAGGCATTTACCATGACCTATCAAGGCCAAGAATACGTGGTGATGCTGGGCTACGAGACAACCATCTCCAACGGCATAGGTAGAAGCTCTCACTGGTCGGTCACCGGCAACGCGGGGGATTGGGTCGAGGCTTTACAGGGGTTCTAGCACAAATCGGGTGCCGGAGGGAGTGAAGTCGTAGTATAGTAGGGGCGAGGGAGGTGGAGAGTGGCGGGGAGGGCCCTTGCGGTCGCCCTGCCTTTGGTATAGCAACAAAAAAGGATTTCGGGCATAATTCCCCCCCAAAAAGTGTTATACTATGATGGAATTAGTAAAACGTGCAGCAGATCGTTGGTAGGGCAGTCTAACCTCTTGACGGAATAGCGCCATCCATGTACAATCATGCTCACAAATGTTCAATTTACTCGGGGGTTGCCATGAAAAAAGGAATACATCCAACTTACGTTGAAGCTACAGTAAGTTGTGCCTGTGGAAATAGCTTTAAAACACTCAGTATCAAGCCCGTCTTGAAGGTTGATGTCTGCTCAAATTGCCATCCATTCTTCACCGGGCAGCAGCGTATTCTTGACGCTGCTGGACGCGTAGAGCGTTTCCGCAAACGCTTCAACCTGAAGGAAGAGTAAGCCATTCAGGAATGAGGTCACGGGGATAAAGGCTTTTTATCAGAGCACTTTATCCCTCTTTATTTGTACGTTTACAGTGTGGTACAAAAAGGGAAACACCCGTTGAAAGGGCCTCAAAGAACCATACTTTTCCTTATAGCCGACACCGGGGCCGGACATCGCAGCGCTGCGAACGCGATTTGCCATGCCATAACTCTCATTGCCCAAAAAGAGCAAGATGAATGGCTGGAACAACAGCAGACTGCCCCTCAGGGGCAAGCGTACACACCTGCACCGCCGGGCTATCGCATCGAAATAGTCGATGTGTTCGAGGAATATAGTCGTTTTCCCCTGCGCGAGGCTGCGAAACTCTACGGGCCAGCGATCCGCTACAATCCGAAACTGTATGGGCGCCTCTTTCATATGAGCAACCAGGCTCAAAGTATCTCCGCTTTTCAAACTCTCGCCTCGCCTCTCCTACATAACGGCCTGCTGCGCCTCATTACCAGTATACAGCCTGACATAATCGTCTCGATTCACCCTTTATTGAATCATGTCACCATTCGCGCCTTGCGCGACCTCGAATTCCACATCCCATTCCTCACCGTGGTAACCGATCTTATCAGCCTCCATTATGCCTGGTTTGCACCAGGAGCAGATGCCTATATCGTGCCAACAGAGTACGCTAGAGATATTTATTTACAACGAGGCTTAGACCCTGAGCGTGTCCACATCCTGGGTATGCCCATCGACCCCAAGTTTACGCTGCTGATGGAGAGTAAGCAGGAACTGCAGCGCAAATTAGGCTTGGAGCCTGGCAAACCGGTCATCTTGTTGGTAGGCGGCGGTGAGGGCGCAAGGGGGCTGCGTTCGTCGGTATACACTATCGCACAGGCACGTTTACCCGTTCAGTTGCTCATCATTACCGGTCGCAATAAGCGGCTGTACATGCAGCTCCAGCGCACACGTTCGAGCTTGCCTGTTCCGGCGAGAGTTTTTGGCTTTGTGCAGAATATGCCCGAAATGATGCATGCCTCTGACGTGATAGTGACCAAGGCGGGTCCGGGAACGATCTGTGAAGCGCTGGCATGTAACTTGCCGGTTATTCTTAGCGGCTATGTTCCGGGCCAGGAAGAGGGCAACGTTACCTATGTCGTAGAAAATAATGTTGGCGTGCTGGCGTACGACTCAGTCGAGTTGATCGATACGTTGCGCCGGCTGCTGAAACCTGGATCTCAGTTGTTGCGCCAGCAAGTAGAAAACGCTAAACGCATTAGTCGCCCGCGAGCGTCTTTCGATATCGCGAACTGTATTCTCAGTTTTCTCCCTCCTGCTGGTGCGCCGGGCGTTTGGCAGAGCGCACAGGGATTGAGGCAACGCCGCAAGATGCCCAGGCTTCCGCGTACAGGTGGGCCTGTGCGCAGGATAAGGCCCGGGCTGCAAGGTTTACGTACCAGGGCATCAGCCCGTGTATCGCCCAACAGGTTGCCGCGCTTAACGTTTTTGCGGCGGCCTGTACATAGCCCTTTGCAATTGCATTCTCAGGCAACCTTAAAACATTCGCAGGATCAGTCTCTTGATAGTTAGGTCATAGGGCCCTCTGAAAGGCAGGATATCTGCATGGCAAAATTCTATTATGGTGGTCAGGCGGTGATGGAAGGCGTGATGATGAGAGGACGTGCATCGGCTGCTGTGGCAGTCCGGCGGCCAGGCGGCAGCATCTATCTTTATGAAGAAGCGCTGAATCCCAGGCTGTATCAAAATCGTCTTTTTCGCCTGCCATTTTTACGCGGCATGCTATTACTATGGGAAATGCTGGTGTTGGGAACACGCATGATGACCCTTTCGGCCAATATAGCCACCGGCGCAATCGATCCCGGTGAAGCTGCCGTTCAACCTGAGGGATCCAGCATGCCGGAGGCCCATACTCCCAGTAGTGCCGCTGGTGCCTTGCCTGAAGAGCCAGCGCCACCTCCACAGATTGGCGGGATAGCCCTGGGTATCACTCTGCTCATCTCGCTGGGCTTTGCCATAGCCGTCTTCTTCCTGGGGCCGCTGCTGATAACTGGCCTGCTTCATAATCAGATAGGTGAGGGCTGGCTCAACCTGGCGCTCGAAGGGCTAATTCGCCTGGGGCTGCTCATTGGTTACCTGTACCTGATTGGACGCATTCCCGATATTCAGCGTCTCTTCGGCTATCATGGCGCTGAGCATAAAGCCATTAACGCAATGGAGCATGGCGAACCCTTAGATGTCCCTCACGTGCGCCAGGCCTCACGGGTGCACACGCGCTGCGGCACAGGTTTCCTGCTGCTGGTAGTCGTACTCTCCATCTTTGTCTTTGCCCTGGTTGGCTCACCCCCGCTGCTAATTAAGGTTGTCTCGCGTGTGATTTTAGTGCCCGTGATAGCGGGTATCGCCTATGAATTAATGCGTCTAGGAGCGGCTAACTACCGCTATCGCATCGTACGCTGGCTGCTTGCTCCAGGGCTTGCTTTACAGGGTTTGACTACTCGCGAACCGGATGATAGCATGATTGAGTGCGCGCTTGCCGCTTTAAATCGTGTCATGCGCCGCGATGAACTGTATAATAATCACGAGGTAGTGCATACTGCGCTTCCTCCGTTAGTTGCATCGAAATAAAAAGGATACTCCTGTCATGCCGCCCGATCCAGCCGCGACTCCTGATCCAACCATAACTCCCCCTCCTACCGGGGCTACACTTGAACCCCCGATCGCGGAGGCTCCCCATGTACATTTCTCCACGACGCGCTGGCTTTTTACGGGCATCGTGCGTGTAATGTATCGTCTCTGGACGCGTATCGCTGCTCATCTCTTCCCAGAAAACTCACGGGCCGCGCGTCTCGCTCTGGCTTTGCATATCCCCTTACCGGACCAGCTCAATATGAGCTGGATCACAGACCACCTGGCTGTTGGTGGGCGCATTCGCCCACAGGATATCAAGGCGCTGGCCGGGGTGGGCATAACCCATGTCGTAGATACACGCGCCGAACACTGCGACGATGCCCAGGCATTAGCAAAAGAGCATATAGAGTTATTATACCTGCCTACTCCCGACACCCGCCCTTTCACCATCGAGCAAATGATGCAGGGTGCGCAATGGGTACAACAGCGTATGGAGCAGGGGGGGCGGGTATTGATTCACTGCGAGCACGGGGTCGGGCGTAGTGCCCTGCTTGCCTGTGCCGTGCTGGTTTACGGCAGCATGCATGCGCGGGATGCTTTGCAACTGGTGCAGCAGAAGCGCTGGCAAGCCGCTCCTAATCACAGCCAGGTAGTACGCTTAAGAGAATTTGAGTCGGCTGTGGCCTCGCGGCGCAGCGCGTAACGTTCAATTGCCAGCGCAACCCCATCCTCCCAATTACAGGCTGTGACGGCCTGTGCAGCCGCTTTTACAACTTCAGAGGCCTGCCCCATCGCAACACCCCAGCCTGCTAACCGCAGCATTGCAATATCATTATTGTTGTCACCAATCGCCATCACTTGTTCCAGCGGGATGTCGAGATACTTTGCCAGTGTTGCAACACCGCTCCCCTTCGAACAAGTAGGGTTCATAATCGCCAGTTCCGCGCTGCCATAATTGCCGCGCCTGGTGATCGTCCATGCACAATCCAGGGCGGAAACATCTGGGAGCAGTGTGTGGATGGCCTCTTCAGACGCAAAAGCCACAACCCTTATCGGGTCTGGGTGTCCGGTGCAGAGGGCCTCAAAGGGCATACGGCGCACCTGTTCGGGAAAGCTGGCGAAGTAAGCAGTTACCCAGGGATTGTCGAAATCGGCAGGCCCGGTCCATATCTGCTCTTCCATACCCGTAGTGGGATGCACAACTGGCTGCAGCCGGTGGCGTACCAGCAGTTCAACCGCCTGTTGCCCAACTTCAGCTCGTAGCGGCTGGGTATGTAGAATCGTCCCCTGGGGATATCTCACAATCATAGCCCCATCATAGAGAATCAATGGAGTAGCCAGGCCCAGTTCGGCAGCAATCTTAATCGTGTTACTATAACGGCGTGCCGTTGCTAGCGTCACCACGATTCCTGCTTCCTGTGCGGCCTGCACCGCTGCCAGTGTATGCGGGGTAATGGTGCCCTCGGGGGTAAGCAATGTGCCATCTATATCAATAACGAGCATTCTGATAATCGTTTCTGTTCCCATATCACCACCATCCTTAACAATAGTGATGCGACGGGCGATATATTCGATCCCGTCGCATATTCCCCGGAGTGGGGTCCACTACATTATATATCATCAGCACAAGAGGTTGCACGCCCTGGCTACCTTTTGTGTACAAGGTAACAGATGGATGAGGATAACTCGCGGCCCGATTCGCTAGACATTCTTCCCGGAGGTCTGCTACAATCCCCTCATGAGTATGCAAGACAATCGCCCCAGGCGTGTACACGCAAAAAAGTCGAGTGACAATCACAGTGTTGTGCAGCACAATATGCAGCTATGGACTGATACGACTGGTTTTCCACTATTACCTGACGAACAACCCGTAACCACTGTGCGTGATAGCCTGTATGACCTGATCCCACTTGGTCCGCGCGAAGAGAAGTTGATCGGTACGGCTCCTTTTCTACGCCTGCAGAAGATCAAACAGCTTGGGTTTGTCTATCGTGTCTGGCCCGGAGCGACCCACACACGTTATGAGCACAGCCTCGGTAGTTACTACCTGGCAGTGCGCGCATTGCGCTCGCTGCTTCAGCGTGGCAATGATGGAGGCCTCTATGGTATTTCCATTAGCAGCGTTCAGACGCTCATCGTAGCGACCTTACTCCACGATATCGGGCACTATCCTTTCTCACATACCATTGAGGAACTCGGTTATCCCATCATTTTGCATGAAAAAGTGGGGCGCTCCATCATCGAGAAGAGTGAGATAGCTGTCATCCTGGAGCGCGATTACCGCCTCTCACCGGAGCGTGTGGCGAATTTTATTGATCCTCCCAGGATCAGAGCCTTGCCCCCCGACGACGAGCTGCTCGGCAGTTTACTAAGCGGCGCTCTCGATGTGGACAAACTGGATTACTTGCCTCGCGATGCGCGTGCCTGTAACGTTCCTTATGGCGGTGTGGACGTCACCCGTCTGCAGGGAGCGCTGCGTATACATTCCGGCGTCGATGGCCGGCGGCGCATCGTCGTGACGCACAAGGGCATCAGCCCCTTGCACTCGCTCATCCATGCCCGCCAGGAGATGTTCGACAATATTTACTGGCATCACACCAGTCGCGCCATGCAGGTGATGTTAATGCGTGCCGTTCGCGAGGCCTTGTTGTGCGGTGCACTACAGCCCGAACAACTCATAGGCCTGGACGATGCCTCCCTGCTCTCGTTGCTCGCGGATGCGCATATGCCGGCCAGTTCCCGCGCCCTGGCTGACGATTTAGAGATGCGCCGTCCCTACAAGGGCGTGATAGAAATCAGCAGTATGGCTGGCCGGCTCTACAACCGCTTAGATGCACTCTTTTGGGATGCCCAACGCCGCCACCGCGTTGAGCAGCTCCTGGCTGCCGAGCTGGCAAGTGCGCTGGAGATGGAGATTGCTGATTACGAAGTGCTGTTTGATATCCCCCGTCCGGAGAAATATGAGATGGATGTGTGGGTGACCTTCTCCCATCCACCCGTAGGGATGGATTCGCTGGTAACCTGGGTAGAAGCCACCGGCCTGCAGCCTGACGACCTCGCGCGTTACGAGCAGCACCAGCGCCGGATTCGCATCGTGGTGCCCGCACGCTTGCGTGCGCCTTTGCTGGCGCGACGAGATGATGTGCTGCTGCCACTATTGGAGAAACTGGTGGAAATGTGATCTCGCGTAAACGGGCTTGTCAGGCCGCTCCGTCATATTGTAAGGGCGACCCTTGCGGTCGCCCTGGCCCTACTTCTTCCTCTTCTTCTGCTGGTACATCATCCGCATCGCCTTCTCATGAATCCTTCTTGCAGGTGGGTACTCATCATCGATCTGCAGGGCGTGCTCAGCAGCACTCACTGCCTCGCGATAGCGCTGCAGCCTGTACAGGTTATCGGCCTTGATCACCCAGTAGCGCGCATTGGTTGGATCGAACTCCAGCATTCTATCGATCGCCTCGCTTGCCTCCTCAAACCGTCCCACGCCGCGCAGAGCCCGCATATGGCTGTCCCAGCCGTATTGGCTGTCGGGGTCCAGGCGTACCAGCTTTTGTGTGATCTCTTGCAAACGATCATACTGGCCTAGCGCACCCAGAGCATGTGCCATTAAGTTCAGTGACGAGATATCGTCCGGTGCGATCTCCAGGGCATGCTGCATCGTCTCAACGACTTCCTCTAACCGCGCATATCTGCGCAAGATTTCGCCCTTTACCTGGAGAGCCAGCAGATAATCGGGTTCAACTGCCACGCCCTGGTTAGCTGCCTCTAACGCCTCGTAGAGCCGGTTGAGGTGAACCAGGGCCAGCGCTTTGTTACTCCAGATACGCGCATCACCGGGATCAAGTTCGATTGCGCGTTCCGCGTAACGCAAGGCCTCTGGAAAGTGGTCTTGCAGCAGTTGCTGGCCACTGCGGTTAAACCATGCCAGTGCCAGGTTGGTGTCAAGCAGTAATGCCTGGTCGTTAGTAATAGTGGCTTCGGGAATGCGTTCAAGTTTTTGCAATGCTCGCGCTTTATAGGCCAGGGCCAGCGCCGAGCCAGGATCAACCTCTACAGCAAGTTGCGTCGTCTCGTACATCTGTTCGTACTCTTCAAGCCTATCCAGCGCTAATGCAAGACCGATCAAGGCATCTTCATCTTCGTGATCATATTGCAATAGATCGCTGAATGCCGTTCGTGCCTCGTTCCACCGTCTGGCTTGCAAATATTCGTGGGCCTCTTGCCGCAGTTTCTCCAGTTCGTCCACTATTTTTGACCCTGTACTACCTCTCCGACTGCTCATATGCTTATGCAGGAAGGCGGGCTTCCCCTGGACTTACTTCCCTTGTCGTAACCATGCGGCGGCTCGCCAGCAGCACACCCGTAAAGAATACGATCCAGCCGAACGTCTGGATGACCCAGAAGCTGCCCTCTAATCCAAAGGCGCGGGGGAGAGTACCTGCTACTCCATTCAACAAATCACCCACCAGGATCAGAACATTGGCCCGCAACAGGTTAATTGTCTGCATACCAGCCACGCTTGACTGGCGGCGCGCCAGTTTCCACCCTGAATACGCGGCCACGCCTACCACCGCCAACACCCCTAGTACATTCAGGATAGGAATGATCGCAAGCGCTGCTCCAGACTCCAGAATACCCGTGCCTGCTGTGCCTGCAATCTGGCTGAGATGGGACATA
>WNFP01017844.1_pt1 | contig 16839 bp, 11 predicted proteins | sample 5400201 | NCBI WGS metagenome assembly WNFP01 (sample SAMN13153355, study PRJNA577476) | soil metagenome | isolation source: 115 cm saprolite under Madrone tree | place: USA:California | collected 2016-06-14 | reverse complement strand
GCACGCACCAGCAGATCGGCCGCATAGCCCACCGCCGGATTGCAGGTCACGCCCGAGAAGCCGTCGCTCCCACCGCACTGCAGGCCCACCACGAGTTCCGCTGCCGGTACCGCCGTCCGCTGCAGCCGGTTGAGCTGCTCCAACCGTGTTTCGGCAGCACGCATGATCGCACTCACGATCTCGCCGAAGCCATGTTCGTCCTGCATGCGGATCAAATAGGGATCGCTCTCAAGAACCGGCAGTTTCCCCAACCTCTGCTCAGGAAACAGCCGCTCCGGTTGCAGCTTCTCGCAGCCCAGGCTTACTACCAGCGGAGTTCCGCCCAGGTTGGGATGGGTGCTGATATGTCGGATCGTCCGGATCGGAATTTCTGCGCCGGGCGCGTCCATGGCGATGCCACATCCGTAGGTGTGGGTGATGGCCACCACATCGTTTACCCCGGGGAATCGCGGCAAAATCTCATCCCTGATTCGCCGCACGGCATACTCCACGGTGGGAGCAACGCACTGCACGGTGGTCGTGATGCCTAGAATATTCTTGGTACCGACGCTGCCATCCTGGTTGCGGAAGCCGTCAAAGGTATAGTTCAGCAGCGCCGGCTGAGGCGCGGGAGTGGCCGTCGCCAGCGGCAATTCGTCAAGCGCGGGCGGCTGGGGCAATTCGATGGCATCCTCGTGCACCCACGTACCCACGGTGATCGGACGAGCCGCCAGCCCAATAATTTGGCCGTAGCGTCTGACCGGATCGCCACGGTCGAGGTCGCGCAGCGCCACTTTGTGAGCTTGCGGGATGCGCTCTTTGAGTGTCAGCCCGTCGGCAAATTCTGTGCCCGCCGGCAACCCGCCTGGATTGACGATGATCGCAACATTGTCCTGCGGATGGACTTGAATGTAGAGAGGTTTCACTTCGCTCGCCGATCATTCCCGCGTAGTTGCCGTGTAAGTTATCACAGAAACGCAGAAGCCCGACCGGTCGTGACTTGACTTAGCGTCTAACAAATAGCCAAGGTGCATACTGGTTGCACGCGAGATCCGGTGGCCGCTGGTACGTTATCATCAGGACGTTTGGAAACAATTTCATTCCGGCGAAAAGCGAACAAGAGAATGCCACGGCTTACGCGGCGACATTTTATCCGGGCGCTGAGTATCGGAAGCGCGGGCGTTTGGGCAAAATCGGCCGTGCTCGGCCTTAAGCCAGTCGTCGGCGCGGGCCCGGCGTTCGCCACGCCGCCCCAGCTGCCTCCGCTGTTCGAAGAAGTGCCCTCCAGCATGAGCGGGATCACGTGGCGCCATGTGAATGGGCGCTCGCCCGAATACTACTTGCCGGAAACGACCGGAGCGGGCTGCGCGTTTCTCGACTACGACAACGACGGATGGATGGACATTTACCTGGTCAACAGCGGGAACTGCGATTTTCTGGCGCCAAATCCGCTGCTGCGCAATGCGCTCTACCGGAACAACCGCGACGGAACCTTCACCGACGTAACCGAGAAGGCTGGGGTCGCGGGCGGGGGCTATGGAATGGGCGCCGCCGTGGGCGACTTCAACGGCGATGGCTGGCCCGATCTCTACCTGACGCAGTACGGGCGCAGCATTCTTTATCGCAACAACAAAGATGGGACCTTCACCGACGTAACCGACAAAGCGGGCGTAGCGGCTCCGGGCTGGGCTTCGAGCGCGGTGTGGTTCGACTATGACAACGACGGAAAGCTGGACCTGTTCGTTTGCCGCTTCGTGGACTTCGACAAATCAAAGAATCAATTTTGCGGAGACCAGCGCACCGGAGAACGATTCTATTGTGTCCCCACGGCGTACCAGCCGGCGCGGAGCTGGCTATTCCATAACAACGGCGACGGGACTTTCGCCGACATCAGCCGCGAGTCCGGAATCGCCAGCGTGCTGGGCAAGGCCTGGGGCGTGGTGGCCACCGACGTGGACAACGACGGCTGGATGGACCTGTCCGTGTCCAACGACACGGTGGCGAATTTCCTCTTCGTCAACCAGCGCAATGGAAAATTTCAAGAGATGGCGATTGGCGCCGGTGTGGCCTACAGCCAGGAAGGACGCCCGCGCTCCGGCATGGGCGTCGATTCCGCGGATTTCGACCAGGATGGCTGGCAGGATCTGTTCGTCACCAACGTGGACCAGGAGATGTACTCGATCTACCGCAACAATCACGACCTGACCTTCGACGATATGGCGGGAGCGTCAGGACTGGGGCGGGTGACGCGACTCATGAGCGGGTGGGGGCTGAAGTTTTTCGATTACGACAATGATGGCAACCTCGATCTGTTCATTGCCAACGGACATCCCGACGACAGGATTGAACAACATTCGACCCGCGCCGTAGTCTGGAAAACGTGAGCATCTCGGCCGGCCCGGCGTTCACCCAAACATTCGCCGCGCGCGGCATGGCAGTGGGCGACTTCAATAACGACGGCGCGACTGATGTGTTGATTGCGGTGAATAACGGGCCGCCCCTACTGCTAAAGAACACGGCGGCGGGGGCAAATCACTGGCTCGGCTTGCGGCTGGTGGGAAAGAAATCGAACCCGGATGCAATCGGCGCCAGAATCACGTGGCAGGCCGGCGATCTGAAACGTAGCCGCCTGAAGATCGGAGGTGGAAGCTACCTGTCGTCCCATGATCCGCGCGAAGTCCTGGGTATCGGCAAGAGGTCGAAAATCGACAAGCTGGAGATCCAATGGCCGCAGCCCAGCAGGCGCGTGGAAACTTTTGCCGACCTTCCGATTGACCACTACATCACGATTGTGGAGGGCTCAGGATCGTAGCCCAGCCCGGCAAGACGCTGGCGGTACATTTTTCGGCCCGAACTTCAATACGGGTACGGCTGCCCCGGGCGCACGATGCGAATGCGGTGGTCGGTAAACTTGAAGTGCGCTCCCGGCAACTCCACCGTCGGCATGTGGCAGCTCACACAACCCTCACTTCGCACCGGACAGGGTTTTGCAGCTGACGAGGTCGCGGATTGTCCTCCCGCCGTTTCTTTCTGACCTGCGACCGCAGCAGCAGGATGGGGCGGCCCGGGTACATGGCAGTCGGTGCACTTGGAATCGTCAGCAGCAGTCGTATGATTCAGTTCCAGGTGAGGATCGTGGCAAGCGGTGCAGGCAAAATGCTGGTCATTGGAACTGTGGCCACGGCTCAGGGAAATACGATAGGGCTGAAAGCGCACGTTGTTGATGCCCCCCAGGTCGGGCATCATCCCTACCGTGTCCGCACTGCGATGGCAGGCTCCGCAGAACTCCTGCGAGAGAGTATCGGGATCGAGCACTTTCGGGTTAAAGATATAGCGTCCACCCTTCTTGCCTGCGCCCATGGCCCCGATATGTTGTGCTCCCGGCCCGTGGCACGCCTCACAGCCCACACCCGGCACCAGGCGATCAAGCTCAAGCTTGTTGTCGACCAGGGCGGCCGTGCCGTGGCAACTGAAGCAGTTGCGCGCCTCATCCCCGGTGATGTCGCGGCCGAAGGCTTCCGGCAAACTGGGCGGCATGTCCAGTTTGTCGCCGATCGTCCAGTCCAGAGCGTCAATGCCGGAGTAATAGCTGACGCGGCCTTCATACAGCTTGCCATTGTGACGGAGCACGTAAGTTTGCGCGATATTGCCGTTGCCGAACGCGTATGGGATCGGCTCACTGATTGTTTCTTTTCCGTCGGTCACGCGATAGATGGTCCGTTGACCATCGCTCACGATCTCGTAGTAGTACGTTCCGGCTCGAAAAGTCATCCGCGGATGAGATCGCAACACTCGGCTTTCCGCGGCAGTGCTTAGAGCACGAGCCATGCTCGTCTGCGAGTGCGCCTTTCCCACGTGACAAGCGGCACAAACCTCTGTGCCGATAAAACCTACGCCTGGAATCTCCTGGCGGGGACGAAATTTCGAGAAAGCCGCCACGGCCGCATTCTCCGCCTGCGGCTGGGCGAATGCCCCACACGCAGCGAGCAGAAAAACGCCAGAAACAAACCAGGCAGTCTGAAAGGGGCTAGGAGTCCCCGGCCGCGGATCGCGCGCGAGAATCCATCGCCAATGACTGAAACTATTTCTCAACCGCCCCCTGCCCTTCCACCACGCTGAAGATTCGGTCAACGCCGGGCACGCTGATTTCTTCCTGCTTTCCACTGGGCCAGTGAATTTCAATTTTCTCGACTCTAGTTGAAGCTCCTAACCCGAAATGAACCCGCTGGTCGGAACTCGAGCTGTAACTGCCACCACTAATCACATCGGCTCTCTGGCGCACTCCGCCCGCGGTAAGAAACACTTTCGTGCCGATGGCGTCGCGCGGGCTCTTGAGCCCACCCGCCAGCTTGAGCGCGATCCAGTGGTTCTCGTTTTTCACGACGTTGCGCAACAGCGTGGGAGCGGAATCCATATTGTTTAGGACCACATCGATGTGCCCATCATTGAACAGGTCGCCAAAAGCCGCGCCCCGTGCGGGAATCACATCCGCCAGGCCGCTACCGGTTGCGGGCGGCACTTCCAGGAATTTCGTCCCGTCGAGATTACGAAACAGCTCCGGCCGCTGCGCCCAGGTGGTTCCCCAATCGCGCTCATCCACCCAGGGATAGACGTGGCCGTTGGCGGTAAAAATATCCAGCAGGCCATCGTTGTCGAAATCAAGGAACCCGGTCCCCCACCCCAGAAAAGGGATCGTCGGACTCCCCAGCCCCGCCTGGAATGTGACCTCGGAAAGACTGGCGTTGCCATCGTTTCTGTAAAGCGTGTTGAAATCGTCGGAGAACACGGTGACGTAGAAGTCGACCTTGCCGTCGCGATTGTAGTCTCCGGTCGCAATTCCCATGGACGCCTGCGCCAGCCCGGCATCAGTCAGGGCGAAGCCGGAGACGTAGCTCACATCCTCGAAGGTTCCGTCCCGGCGATTGCGATAGAGATAACGCGGCGTCGAATCATTGGCCACAGCCAGATCGAGCCAGCCGTCATCATCCACGTCCACAAATACGGAGGCCAGGCCGTAATAGTTCTGGGAGTCGGCCACGCCAGCCTTCTGGCTCACATCGGTGAAGGTGCCATCCCCATTGTTGTGGAACAGATGGTCGCTCTCGCCCGGCAGACCGCGCGGCCCGCACATTCCACTCACGCCGCGGAACTGGCACGAACTAGGCGCAACCCCGGCCTGCCCGGCAACCGGCGGATGGTCGGGATCGAACTTCACATAGCCGGGAACAAACAAATCGAGCCGCCCGTCGCGATCATAGTCTCCCCACGTCGGTCCCGCCGACCATCCCCCCAGTGTCACACCCGCTTTCTCTGCCACGTCCGTGAAGGTGCCGTCGTGATTGTTGTGGAACAGGCGGTTCTTTCCGAAGTTGGCGACGTAAATGTCGGGCCATCCATCATTGTCATAGTCGCCCACGGCAACGCCGAAGCCCCACCGCTGGTTTGAGACGCCCGCCTTGTCGGTCGCATCACTGAACGTGCCGTCATGATTATTGTGCAGCAGCATCGCATGTGGAGCCGGTTCCTTCCCTTGCAGCGCTGCGAATGTGGAACCATTGAGCAAATAAATATCAAGCCAACCATCGTTGTCGTAGTCAAGTAAGGCCACGCCCGAGCCTGGAGTTTCAAGAATCGTCTTCTTTTCCGCGGTTCCGGACTGATGATGGAATTCTGGCGCGCCATCCACGAATCCACCCGCGGTGATGGGGCGCGACGAAGCATCTTTCACCGCAGGATGGGGAGCCCCGGTCGCAACCCCCATGGACTGTTGCGTTGGTGGTTTGTGGTCCTCTTCTTCCTGAGCCGCCCCGCTAAAAGTGAGCAAGGCCGCAACCAGAAGAGGCGCAGAAAAACGTTTCGCTCGAACCGGCATCAGGGCACGCGAGTTACAGGTTACGTTATTCTGCAAATCTATCGAGGCAACTCCTGCCCCGGGCTCACTTCAGAGGCCGGTCTGTTTCCCGCGCCAGGGACCTCAGACCGGTTCATCTGGTCAAGCTTCTGAAACATGGCCTCCGCCTCCTGCTGACGACCCAGCTTCGTATAACCGCGGCCCAGCAGAAAATAGGCCTGCTTCATCCGGGGCTCAAGCTGTAGCGACATCTTCAATTCCGGGATGGCAGCTTCGAGCTGACCGCCCTGGAACAGCGCGTTACCGAGGGCAAAATGGCCGGCTGCAGAATCAGGAGCGAGCGTCACTGCTTTGTGCAGCCAATCCGCGGCTTGTGAATAATCCTTTTTGTAGGTGTAACAAGCTCCCAGGCCGTAGGCGATTGGGTAACTCAGGGGGCCGATTTTTTCCGCCTGCGCATAGTAGCCGATCGCCTCATCGAATTTTGACTGGGAGCGTTTCAGGTCTGCGAGCGCGATGGCGGCGTCGGCAGAACCGGGATTGACTCGGAGAGCGTTTTGAAATTCCGTCTCCGCCTCGCTCGGATTTTCAGCTGCCAGCGCCGCCTCGGCAAGCAGCTGGTGGGCTCGGTCAGAGTCCGGCGCCAGGGCAAGAAGCCGCTGATATTCCCGTTGGGAGAGCTCGCGGGCAATCAGCGACAAATAATAAAGAGAGTCCGTGTTGTTCGGGTCCGACGCAAGCACCTTGCGCAATTCCTCAAAGGCCAGCTGAAAGCTTCCTTGTGCGAGCAGCGCCCGGGCCAGCATCACGCGCACCGCTACTGCGTTGGGATGGGTGCGCAACTGCTTTTCCGCAAGTTGCGCGGCCTGCACGAACTCACCACGATAGAAAGCCCGTGTACACTCCACTAATTCCGTGGATTCTCCCAGGGCATTGCCCCAAGCCGCTAGCACGAGCAACCAGCACAGGATGGAACGCAGAGAAGGGAGTTGGGACATGTCGAGACGCGGCCTCAGGGAGTTTCGAAAGGACGCACCTCAACGATGCGCATGAGCTCCTGCGCCTTCTCATCGCGAAGTTTCTGGAGCTCTTCAAAGTGTTTGGCTTGCGCTTCCCTTCGCGCGTCTCCGGTGCGGGTGTAGAGGGTCAAAAGATACAGGTTGGCGACGAGGTAGTCGGGATCGAACTCCAGGGCGCGTCATCCAGGCGGCGTTGCTGCAGGGCGATGGCGCCGAGGTAGTAATGCGCTGCGGTTGCGGTTTCAGGGGCGTTGACGGCTTCCGTCAGCCACGGGACAGCAGCATCGTAATCCTTCGCCCGAAAAAATGTAGTGCCGAGCGCAAGCTTTCCCCGCGGGTCGCTGGGTTTTAGTTGCAGATATTTCTGGAAGAAAGGAACCGCTTCGGCGGGGTCATGGCGAAAGGCGGCGACCGAACCCATCGCATAATTGAAAGATGCATTATCCGGTTCGAGCTTGACCGCCTTCTCAAAAGCGTTGCCCGCTTCCGCCAGCAGGTCCAGGTCCAGACAGACCAGCCCGAAATCATAGTGAATGCTGGCGTTCTCAGGCGCAAGATCGCGGGCGTGGGCGAGGTAGCCCAGCGAACCTTTGTAATCCCGCTGCTCGTGAGCCACCCGCGCCAATTCCAGGAGCAGCGCCGGCGAAGGATTCTCCCCGGGTGCTGATCTTTCCAACGCTGCCCGGGCTTCATCCAACCGCTGAGTGCGCGCATAGGCTAGGCCGAGAGCGTGAAGGATCTGAGCTGAAACCGTCTGGTGCCTCTGCAGGCCCTCCAACAGAAGGATGAGCAGATCATCGTGCCTGCCGGTTCCCATACCAGACAAAATCTGCAGCGCGTCTGCCTCAGAAAAATCCGGATCAGCCAACAGGCGCGCCGCCGTGTGGTCTGCCATTTTGCGGTTGCCGGTCGCAGCGTAATCGGCGCAAGAAATTGACAACGCCTGCGACCGGCCCTGGATTTCTTCTGGCAGGCGCGACAAATGGTCCAGCGACTCCTGGAATCTACCCTGCTGCAGCAGCAGAGCCGCGGTTTGATAATTTGCCTCTTCGTTCTTTGGCTCGTAATCGAGCACGCGCGCGTAAGTTTCCAGAGCCTTCCTGATAGCTTGCGGATCGCTAGCGGAGCTCTCCTGGTAGAGACGGCCCAGGTTCAAGTAAGCGCCAGTAAACCTCGGCGCACGCTGAATCGCTCGACTGAAGCTGTTTTCGGCTGCCGCAGGGGTGCCCTGCTGCGCCTCAATGATTCCGCGCAAGTTATCGAATCCTGCATCTGCGGGAAACTGTTTTACTGCTTCGGCGAGCAGCCTCTCCGCCTCCGTCAGATTGTGCTCTGCGATCAAACCCTGAATCTGAAGGACCTTGTCATCCCTTGCACTCTGGAGGTTCTGTCCAGCAAAGAGACAGGTTGCATAGAACAGAGCCGCCAAGGCCACAGCCGGAATCGGCCAGCGCTGTCGCATAGGATTTGCCCACAGGATTATACGTGAGGAGAGAGGACCTGGTACGGGGACAAAATGCGCAACAAAAATACGCCGCCGCCTTATACTGGTGCTGCTTGGATCCGATTTCGGTTCAACTTAATGTTTGCGGTGCCCACCGTAATATCTCTGAGCTATAGCGAGGCAGGGTCAGGATGACAGCTGTCCGGACGAGACTGAGGCACTTTGCTCGACGCAACGGCCGAGCCTCTCGCCGCGCAGCGGTCTTGCTGCTGCTTCTCTGGACCGCCCGCGACGCCCCGGCGCAGCAGCCGCCTGCACCTGATGCAAATCTAGCCGCAGGGGTTGAGGCCCTGAAGTCAGGCGACTTGGACGGTGCCGAGCGGGTGTTCTCGGAAGCGCTTCGGCAGGGCGTCAAAAGTCCGTTGGTGTTCCATAATCTCGGAGTTATCGCGCAGCAGCGTGGCAACCATACGCTGGCGATCAGCCGATTCCGCCAGGCGATCGCCCTACAGCCGGAATATGCCCCGTCGCGGCTCCTTCTGGGCGTCAGCCTGCTGGCGCTGGGGAAGAACGCTGACGCTACCTCCGAGCTTCAACGCGCCGCCCGTTCGATGCCGAAGGAGCCACAGGCCCATTTGCAACTGGCCAAGGCATATGAAGCGTCGGAAAACTGGATCGCCGCCGTCGAGGAACTGCAGAAGCTGGTGAACCTGGACCCACAGGAAGCGGAATACTCCTATCTACTCGGCCGAGCCTGGACTAGGCTTTCCGCGTGGTCCTACCAACGGCTGGCGCGGCTCAATCCCGATTCCGCGCGGCTGCATCAAGCCCTGGGGCAGGAGTACGCGATGCAGGGGAGGTACGAATTGGCGATCGCTGCTTACCAGCAGGCAGCGCGGTCTGATCCCAGGTTGCCGGAAATTCATCTGGCCCTGGGCCTGCTCTTGCTCGAATTGAAGAGATTCGGCGAGGCACAAGCGGAAATCGACCTCGAACTTAGAGTTGTACCGGAGAGCAAGGCGGCGATGGAAACCAAAGCGAAGGTTGAGGCCGCCAAGGCGGCTACGCCTCCCTAACTCTTGTCGGGAGCTGCTCTCATTTTGGTTTTCTCGCACTTTCTATAGCCTGTAGCTATTGTAGAGCGGCGGCAATGCGAAGGATTGTCTTTTCGATTTCCGTACTCCTGGTGGCGGCATGTTCGTTATCCCAGCCCCCCCAGGTTCCGTCCGTGCAACCCGAAGATACTCCAGCGTCAAGCCTTCCCCGTGATCTTTCCAACCTCCCGCTTGCCTCGCCGCGACGCCTCGAATTCGAAGATGCCCTCAACCGGCGGGACTTCAGACGGGCGGAGACGATTCTGGTGGAAGAGTCGAATCGCCTCGACCCCCGCAGCCAATTTACGCTGGCCATGGCCTACATCAAGCTTGGCCGGGGCGACTGGGCGCGGCGGGAACTGGAAAAGCTCGCCACCACACCTCCCACGAGCCCGCTCTATCTCTATTGGCTGGCGCGCCTCGATTATGACGGCCAGAGCTACACGGCTGCCATTGGACGATTGCAGAAGGTGATCGAGCTGGATCCCGGGATGATGCGAGCTTATGACTTGCTGGGGCTATGCCATGACTACCTGGGCCAATTCGATGAAGCCATCAAGAGCTACACCCGCGCCGTGGAGTTGAACCGGCTCCAGGCAAGACCATCGCCCTGGCCGCTCGTGGATCTGTCGATTTCTCTGGTGGCGGTCAACCGGCTAACAGAAGCGGAAAAAAGTCTGCGCGAGGCGCTGGGCTACGACGCTCACCTCCCCCAAGCCCACTATCAATTGGGCCGGGTCCTCGAAATGCAGCAGGAAGATCCAGCAGCGATTCAGTCGCTGAATCAGGCGGTGGCGCTGGATTCAACTTATGCCGAGCCGCATTACCTTCTGGGGCGGGTCTATCAGAGGCTGGGCAAAGATCAGCTTGCCAGGACAGAAATCGAACACTTCCAGAAGCTGAATAAAACCAGAGGCGTGCAGACATCACCCGGCTCCCAGCCTCCATCGAAGTAGCCAGATGTAGTTAGCCCCCAAACAGCGCCATCCTGTGGTAGAGCACAAGACGGCGCCGTTGAAAGCTACTCGGGGTGGAGCTTAGAACTCAATCCTCGCGCCGATTTGAATCGTACGTGGAGAACTGACACCTCGGTTCCACGTGCCGAAACCGTTGGTGCCTCCAGCCGCTATGTCATTGACGAAGGCAAAACTTGAGCCTTGGTTGTTGACATTGGCCGCAGGGTAAAAGTAGTGCTGGTTAAAGGCATTGAAAAAAGCGAAGCGGAGTTGAAAGTTCGCCCGCTCCCCTATTCTGGTGTTCTTGGTGATCGAAAAGTCCAGGTTCTTGCCGCTGGGACCGCGCAGGTTTGAAATGCGCGGGCCGTCGCCGGTGTATCCATATGTTCCGGTGCAACCGGGAGCGGTGCCCGCTACGCAGAAGTTAGTGAGCGGTTCGAATGCAGCGGCATTCAAGAGAGGCCCAGCGCCGGGGTCATAGCCATTTGGACTATGCAGGAAAGGGTCTGCACCCGGCACAACACCCACCAGACAATTCTGTCTGAATTGGGCGACCACCTGGCAGGTGGTGGAACGGAACCACATCGGTGTACCGCTCTGGTAGTGAATGATGGGGCTGAGTTGCCAGCCACCGACGATTGCGTTGAGGGCTCCGCCTCCGCCGGCGAACTTCTGGCCTTTGCCGAATGGCAAATCGTAAACGAAAGCCACCGAAAGGATCTGCGGCACATCGTCAGACGATATTGTGCGAGCGCGACGCTGCTCGAAAGGCGAGATCACTCCCTGGGTCGCGTTCCAGGAGCCTCCGAGCTGCTGAGTGTTATCCGAGGCGTCGGAAATCAGCTTCGACATGGTGTAGGACACCAGCATCTGAAGGCCGTTGCTGTAATGTTTTTCCAGCTTCGCCTGGAATGAGTGATAGATAGAGTTGCCGTGGTTTTCGTTCAGTCCCTGCAGAGGACCGCAGAACTGAGGAAAGGGGAGCAGTGCCTGAGCTACGGTAGGAGCACAACCGCTCGTGGGTTTGGTCAAATCCGCCACCCAATTCGTGTAAGGAACCGAAACACCGTGAAGGGTGGTGGGGCCCCCCGCCGTAAATGTGTCATTCAGCAGCGGTGTGTACGTACAATTGGCGCCACTCGTGGGAGTGCCGCTTGCGCAAGAGGGGTCGATCGCAGTGACCGGCGCCTCCAGAGCCTTAATCGCCGGACTGAATGGATTCAGGACATTGACCGGGTTCAAGCTTGATGTGAGCCGTGAACCCTTGTTTCCAACGTAAGCCACGCTCAAGGCAAATCTCGCGGGAAGCTCACGCTCAATAGTCAGATTCCACTGTTGCGAGTAGGGCCGGCGGTTTGCGTTCACCGGACGATATGCCGAGCCGTTGCCATTAGCCTGGCTAGGCGTAGCGCCGTTGTCGAAGGACGAATCTACGGCCGGAGGAAACAGTGGAGCCGGGACTCCGTTGTCAAGATAGAAGGCTGCGTTCGTGGAGGCGCCGTTGGGACTGGTGGCAAATGTCTGGTGCAGGTTGAATCCGTCGAGCGACATCCCTCCGCCCCAACCGGGATAAAACGCCTGTCCGAAGAAGACCCCGTAACCCGCGCGCACCACCGTCTTCTGGTCGAAGGCATAGGCAACGCCGAGCCGCGGCGCGAAACCCTTGTGCCAGGGCTTCTCCGGGTAGTCCGCACCGAAACTGGCATCACCGTACTTGCTGCCGGCGAAAGCCAGACGGCCTGGCAGTCCATCGGCTCCGGGATTAGCGCCTAAAAGATCTACGAAGGAAAAGTGGTTGTATTTCTCCCGCGAGGGCGTGTAGTAATCCCACCGCACGCCATAGTTCAAAGTCAGCTTCGGGGTGGCTTTCCAGGAGTCGTTGATGTGAAACGCCCACACCGTCTGACGCGGATACCAGGAAGAAACAAATCGACGATCCATCGAGCCCGTGCTGACTGCTCCCAGCAACCATCCAGCGATCGGGCTTCCGCTGTTCGGACTGGAGGAAAGAGCGGTGGTCGAGCGATCAAAGCCATAGGTGCCGGATTGGTTGTTCGATGCGTGAATATTGCCCTGAACCGAGCGCCATTCGCCGCCGAAGGTGATCGTGTGATGTTTCCAGACCTTGTTAGCGGTGTCATTCAACACCCACGTGGGACGAACCGTGATGTTCGTGGCCGGCGGCCCATTGCTGTTTGAAATCTGGTTTCCTACACCAAAGTTGTCCGAGAAGGTGAACGCAGGCAGGGCGTTCGTGCTGGCTGCGCCCGGAACCTGCGGCAGCTTACCGATGAAGGCAAGGTTCTCGGAGCCGTAGCCTTCGTTGCGGTTCAGGTATCCGAAGGTCACATGGTTCGTCAGGGTCGAAGAAAACGTGTGTTCCCAGTTGAAACGGGAGATGGGAGAATTCTGCGGTCTCGTAGGAGATTCCGTTGCAATCGCAATCGGAAGGGCCGTGGCCGTATTGAAACCGGTGAACTGGCGCCACCAGAAGAAGTAGAAGTGGTCCTTTTCACCCCATTCATGGTCGAGCCGGAACATATACACATTGCTGTTGGACGTGAGCGTGTCCGGGACAGCTTTGGGCAGCGTGTAATTGGAAGTAGGATTTAAATTCGTCGGGGTCGGCAAGGCAGCCATATAAGCTGCTGTAATGGGGCTGATGCAGCCCTGCGGGATCTGATTGCCCGGAAATTGTTGTCCGGGGCCGACGCCCGCCGCTGCCTGACAGGCGGCAGGGGCATTACCGGGCATATAGATTGGGATCAGGGAACCATTCGCATTCACCCAGTCTGAAAAGTCTCCGTTCCGCTCCTTGAGCGAAGGAATCGAGATGGTAGGAGTGTTGGAGCCGCCGGCCTGGTGATAAGACTCCCAGTTGAAGTAGAAGAATGTCTTGTGTCTTCCACTATTAATCCACGGAAGCTTTGCTGGACCGCCAAAGTTGGCTCCGAAGTTGTGCTCGTTGTCTGGCGGTCGGGGTTTGTCGAGGAAGTTATTCGTCCAGGTGTTTGCATTCAGCGCCTTGTTGCGACCATATTCGAACGCTGCACCGTGAAATTGTGAAGTGCCGCCCTTGCTGACCATCGTGATCTGGCCCGAGGTCGACGATCCATATTGTGGGTCGTAACTCGAGGTGAGCACCTTAACTTCCTGAACCATGTCGGGCGACATCTGGAAGTCTTGGTGAATCGAGACCATGCCGCTCTGGCTCATGAAACCTTCCTGCATGGTGGCGCCATCCAGCAAAGCCTCGTCGCCTGATTCCTGCCCGCCGTTGATGCGCGCCTGGAAAGCCTGATTGCCACCCCCCGTTGAAATGCCGGGAAGCAACACGGCCAAAGCGGCGGACGAACGCGGCTTGCCCTCGATCGCCAACGGCAAATCCTTAATCGTTTCCGGGTCGGCACCTCCCTGCAATGTTCCGTTGTCGTAGTTGATCAGGGAAGCGCCGCCCTCGACCGATACGGTCTCGGTCTGAGCACCGACCTTGAGAATCGCGTCGGCTCGCACGCTCGCATTGATAGTTACGACAATGTCTTTCTTCAGGTAGTTCTGAAAGCCACTCTTGCTGGCTCTCAAGTCGTACGTACCGGGAGTCAAGTTGCGAAAGGTGTACTCTCCCCTCTCATCTGAGGTGAAGCTGGTTTCAGTCCCGGTCGCCTTGTTGGTAAGGGTGACGGTAGCACCGACCACGGCGGCGCCGGATTGATCGGTCACCGTTCCACCGAGGCCCGCGTTACCAATCTGTGCGCTCGTCGCAACAGCGAAGGCAAAGAACCAGAGAGTCAGCAACAACACAAAACTGCGTGAGTGCCCAATCTTCGTGGACATGGTTTCACCTCGCAGACCAATGTTTACGTAGGTCCTCAATTGCGGGAAATTCATCTCGGGATCCCCACAACCTTGAAATGTTCGTGGAATTTCGCCCCTCGCTAATACTTTTGCACTAACAGCATGTGGATTATTCGCACTGAACTTTCTCCACTGTCAAGGCGAAATTTTCTTAAGACTCTCTTGAGGTCAGCTAAACGACCCGGGTTGCATGGTCCGGAATCAACGGCACTATTCGCTCCGCGTGACTTTTCGGAGAAATTAAATGGAGACGCCCTCAATCCGGTATGCGTTCTACGTCTTGGCGGAAACACCAACCGCTTTCTTAGGAGTAACTGATTGCGAGAGCCAGAAATGCTCAATGTTCGCGAACCCGCACATCGACAGCCGGAATTCTGGCACGAAGAATATCCTGATCTGACGACGAGAGTTCTGGCAATCGGCCTGACGCTAGAAAAGAGTGACTGCGCCATCCACGTTCTATCTCACACGAGAAATCAAGCGCAAAGACCTGGGTCGTCTTCCATGGGTGCCAGCGGATGTGGGAGTGTGGCGGATTGAGAATGGGAATCTTTGGCTTGTTTACGTACTTGGTTCGTGTTTGCTCGGGAGGCAGAAGCTGGTTTGCGAACTCGCCGTACGCAACCGGCTGGTAATGCGCGCTCTGGTACCGCGACGCCGCGTCGGGAAATTCCGCGAGCTTCAGCTTCTCATGAGGGATTGCATAACGCCGTTCTACGCCAATGCGGGCACGCCGCAAAGGTCATGGAGTTTCGGTGATGAAAGCCATGATGAACGTGATTGGCTTGGCTGCCGGCCCGGTCCGGCCTTCCCATCTGAGTTCCGAGATGGTTGAAGTCCAGTAAATGCTTGAGAGCCGGAAGCCACTCTTTTCATAAGCACCAGCCAGTCTCGCACTGAGAGCGGCATGCTTGAGAGGTTGCGACCTAACTCGTGACCGCCGGTTTGGGCTTACGTTGCGCCTTCAGGATCTCGTCAAAAAGAAACAGGTCGGTAAGCAGAGCGCGGAGATGGATCGACGCGTTCAAGTTATCGATCAACTGAGAGCTGATGACGGGTTGGGCCAGTACTAGTTCGAAGGCGGCCAGTGAGTCGCGGGCATCGCGGTCCAGCACCGCTGTCCGCCCGACTGGCTGCCTTCATCGCTCGAGAGCCCTTGTCCCGCGTAGGCCAGCATAAACTCATAGCACTCTTCGATAGCGTCACAGCGTTCTGAGAAACCAACTGACATCGGTCAGCCTCGCCCTCTCGCGTGGGATGAGCTTGAAGTCTCAACCACCCACCGCTTCGGATCGTGCTCTTTCAGGTAAAACTCACGGCTCATCGTACCCACAATCATCGATGCGGTAATGGGAAGCTTCTCAGGCCGGATGGCAAAGTAAACGTGCACGACGATCAGGGTGATGAGTCCGACGCCCGCCAGCCCGTGGAGAACATACATCAGGCCCCAGGTCATATCGCTGAACCAATAGGGATTGCGCGGAAAGAAGATCGTGCGTACACGGGACATCATGAATACGCCCGTGAGAATTACCGACATCCCGGTGACGACGATGGCGCCATGATAGAGCTTGTTCTCCAGCGGATATTTGGCGAATTTTCGCGGCAGGGCGGAAGACTTTCCCATGAAGCGCCGGAACCTTTTCCCTGCGTCCTCGAGGTCGGCCCTGTCCGGCCAGATGGACCAGAAATCCATGTAAAAGGAGGCATGGATGACGTGAAAAATAATGGAAATGGTCAACACCGTGCCCGCAATCCAGTGATAGGTGACCCAATCGAACTGGACGCCCACCTTGGGCAAAAATGCGGTAAACAGCAGCGTAAACATGGACGCCGCCATGATCCAGTGAAACAGCCGCGCCACCAGGGAGTGCCGGGGGATACGGGCGGGCAACTGGTTTGCAACCGTCGGAGAAGCGTCAGCTACAAACTCTTTCTCCTTAGCGAAGTATCGGATGTAGATGGCGTGAACGACGAGGAATAGCAATCCGGCAATTAGCGCAACCCATATCAAGAACCACGCAATGTGAATTGGTACGTTCTGTCCAAGGGGACTCATTGCCCACTCTATGATGCCCATGCTGCCTCCCTCACTCCGCTGATGGCGCGCTTCACTAGATTCCGCATCAGCGGGATTTTGTAGGCATTGAACTGCAGTGGAACGGCACCCTGCACCGCCAGCTTCCCCGCCATTTCGCCGGTGGCGTCGCTCCGCGACTGGCCGCGCACCGCTTGTTCCACGGCTTTCAACCGCAAGGGGCGAGCGGCGGCGGCGTTTACCGCGATACGCATGTTCTGAATCGTGTCTCCTGACAAGATCATGGCTGAAGCCACGTTCATCAAGGGAAAGTCCCACACATTCCGGTCTCGGATCTTCTCAAAATAGAATTGCGTGCCCGCCCATGTCGAGGGAATACGAATGGCGGTCAGCAAGTGGCCGGGCTGCAGAATGTTCATCCGAGTGATGTCAACCTCCGGCCCAACGAAATAGTCCTCGGCGTCTACAACCCTCTCGCCCTTGGGAGTTTGAACCACAAACTTGGCATCCAGCGCGATCAGGGCCGGGGCCGAATCGGACGGATTCACGGCAACGCAGCGGTCCGCATGAAGAATGGCGTGCTCGCGGTTCCGACCGACCGGA
>WNFP01008823.1_pt1 | contig 16842 bp, 16 predicted proteins | sample 5400201 | NCBI WGS metagenome assembly WNFP01 (sample SAMN13153355, study PRJNA577476) | soil metagenome | isolation source: 115 cm saprolite under Madrone tree | place: USA:California | collected 2016-06-14 | reverse complement strand
ACCTACATTGAGAAGGATTCTTCGATCAATGAGGAGATCGAGCGATTGCGGCTTGCCGCGACAAGCGCGCTGCTCTCGCGCCGCGACACCATCGTGGTCGCAAGCGTCTCGTGCATCTATGGCATTACCTCGCCGGAAGATTACCTGCAGATGTTGCTTACCGTAAAACGTGGCCAACACATCTCGCGCGAGGCTGTGCTCGGTCGTTTGATCGACATGTTGTACGAACGAAACGATGTCAATTTCGCGCGCGGCCGATTTCGCGTGCGCGGCGACGTGGTCGAGGTTTATCCAGGGAGCGCCGATGAAGAGGGGATTCGGCTTGAGTTCTTCGGCGACCAAATTGATGCGATCAGACGGTTCGACCCGTTGACTGGCCACGCGCATGAATCGCTCAGCGTAATCACATTTTATCCGGCCAAGCAATTCGTGACTCCGGCGGACAAACTCAATCGCGCATTGCGGACCATTCGCGAGGAGCTTGAGCTACGCATCATCGAATTGGAGTCGCAAAACAAACTGCTCGAGGCGCAACGGCTGCGGATGCGCACCGAATACGATCTGGAAATGTTACAGGAAATGGGTTTCTGTAATGGGATCGAAAACTATTCGCGTCATTTGTCGGGACGCCCACCCGGTTCCAAGCCCTACACGATCATCGATTTTTTCCCGAAAGATTTTCTGGTGGTGATCGATGAATCGCACGCAACCATCCCGCAAATCGGCGGCATGTACGAAGGTGACCGCTCCCGCAAGACCGTGCTTGTAAACTACGGCTTTCGCCTGCCGAGCGCGCTCGACAATCGGCCGCTCAATTTCGACGAGTTCATGAAGACGACGAACCAGATCATCCATGTGAGCGCCACGCCGGCCGAATTTGAAATTCAAAACAGCGTCGTTGGAAACAAGGGTTACATCCCTCATCGGCGACAGCGGATTGGCGAACAAGAATTGGTGCCGTTCGTTCTGCCGGGAGGCAAACGCTCAAGCCTCAACGCTCAACACTCAACAGAGGCAGCGATCTCGCGCACCGATGAGCCGCCGGAAAAATTCGATTCGCACACGCCGGGGGCGCCGCTTATCGTCGAGCAGATCATCCGCCCTACTGGACTTCTCGACCCGAAAATTACGCTTAAGCCGCTCAGGAATCAGATCGACGAGACGATTGAGCTCTGCCGTCAACGCGTGGAAAAAAGCGAGCGGGTCTTGGTGACAACGCTGACAAAGCGAACGGCGGAAGATCTTGCCGATTATCTGCGTGATGTCGGATTGAAAGTGCGCTACTTGCACAGCGACATCGACGCGATCGAGCGCGTCGAAATCTTGCGCGGATTACGTGCGGCGGATTTTGATATCCTCGTCGGAATCAATTTGCTTCGCGAAGGCCTCGATCTTCCCGAGGTTTCGCTGGTCTGCATTCTGGACGCGGATAAGGAGGGATTTTTGCGAAGCCAGACTTCACTAATCCAAACGGCGGGCCGCGCAGCGCGTCATATAAACGGCGAAGTGGTGCTCTTCGCCGATGTCGTTACGCAAAGTATCGAGGCACTCATCTCGATTTCCGAATACCGGCGCACAAAGCAGATGGATTACAACGAAAAACACGGGATCACGCCGCAAACGGTCCGGCGCGCTGTGCAGGAGAGCTTGCACACAATTTTGCGCGGACGCGAAATTGAATCATCCGTGATCCGGGAAGCCGGTGGCGATTTCAACGTGACGGAGCTGCTGCGCGAGCTTGAGGAGGAAATGCAACAGGCCTCGGCAAACCTGGAATTCGAGCGGGCAGCGCTTTTGCGCGACCAGATCATGGAAGTGAAAAGCGGCGTCGGGATTTCGAAAATCGAACCAAAGCGAAGGCCGGTACGATACACGCGCAACGCCGGTCGCCGTCGCTCGCGCGTCTAGGTGGAACGCGTCGTCCTCAACGCGTTGCCATTCTAGACGGCACAGTCGCTATTCCCCATCGTCTTCGGAGAAGCCGATCCACCTTGTCGGCGTTCGCAACGCATGCGAGAGACGTTCGATGCCGAAAGCAAAAACAAAAACCGCAACCGCAAAGGTCTACGCGGTCGTCGGCTCGGATGAAGGGGAAGTAAAACGCGTGGCCGCTGAGCTTGCGGCTAACCTGACGCCAGCAGACGCAGGCGATTTTGGATTGGAAGTGATCGATGGCGCCGCAGATAACGCAGAGCAGGCCGCGGCGCGAATTCGATCAGCAATCGAGGCGCTGCAAACGCTGCCGTTTTTCGGAACCACAAAAGTAGTTTGGTTGAAGAATGCGAATTTTCTCGGCGATGATCCAAAGGCGCGCTCAGCGGCAGTGCAGTCTGCGCTAGAAGAATTCTCCGAACTGCTGGACCGCGATTTAGGTTCCGGGGTTACGTTTTTAATCAGCGCCACCGACGTGGATAAGCGGCGCGGGTTTTACAAATTGCTGGTTAAACGAGCAGAGCTGCAGGTTTTTGATCGGCTCGACTCCGGACGCGCCGGTTGGGAAGAAGAAGCAACTGAAATCGTTCGAAAGCGCGCGAAAAAACGAAAACTCCAATTTGAGGACAACGCGCTCGATCTTTTTGTCTTGTTGACGGGGGGCGACACGCGCCAGATCGAGAACGAGCTGGAGAAGATCGACACATTCCTGGGGGAAGATCGCGCAGTGGATGTCGATCTTGTCCGGGAAATCGTGCCACTCTCGCGCGCAGGTATCATTTTCGAATTGAGCAACGCGCTGGCAGTGCGTCATCTAGAGCTCGCGCTTACGCTCGTTCGGCGCTTATTGGATCAGGGCGAAAGCGCCATCGGTATCTTGTTAGCAGCGATTGTCCCAATAATTCGCAATTTGTTACTTGCAAAAGATTTGATGGAACGACATCGCCTCCCGCGGCCTCATTCGCCGTTTCAGTTTATCTCTGCAATCAACCGCTTGCCGGTAAAAGCGACCGAACACTTGCCGCGCAAGAAAGATGGCTCGATCAACGCCTACGCGCTGGGAATCGCCGCGCAGCACGCGCATCACTTCGAGAGCAACCAATTAATTGACGCTATGCGGGCGTGTCTGATCGCCAATGTTCAATTGGTTACCACGCAACTCGATCACGAACTGATCTTGACTGAAGTCGTCGTGAAGTTGTTGGGATCTGAATGAAAACTGTAGGGCGCTTCTGTGAATCCCGAATGCTTTCGGGACTGACACAGAAACGCCCTACAAATTCACGTCGTTCCTTCCACTTGCTTGCGCGCGACCGGGCCAATGTAGGGAATGTCCCAGCGGACACCCATGAATGCCTTCACGATTGTGACAATCATGATTACCAAAAAAAGCAAATGCACCAGGGCGGCGATAATCGCCCAGAAAAATACCAGAATGCCGCCAATTCCTGGAATCGCAGCGAACACCGCGTGCACGACAGCGGACACGATGTTAAAGAGAAACCAAGCGCAACCGAAAATGATCGACTGCATGGCGTAGAAGCGCACGAAGCTGTCGTGCTTTTCCAGAATGTAGAAAATAATGCCACCGATCAGCGGAATGCAGGCGATCGCCGCAGCTACGTTCGAAGGCAATCCAGTCGATATGGATTTCGGACCCGGCTCGGGTCCCGGCGTTGGCGAAGGTGGCGGTGGAGTAGGCTCTTGGTCTGGCATGACCTACATACACAAAACGACCAATGTCTTGTCAAGCAATCTTGTTTTTTGCGGATCTTTTTCGCTTTCGCTCCCCGCCCAAGCGCAATATGATGCGTTCCAAACCATAAACCCATGGCTAAGAGTTCCCCTCCCCCTGTTGCCCACGCTTTCACCCTCATCGAGTTACTCGTCGTAATCGCGGCCATCGGCATCCTCGCCGCAATCTTCGTTCCAGCCCTCAATAGTGCTCTCGAGCGCGCAAAAGTGACAAAGGACATGAGCAACCTGCGTCAGATGGGTCTTGGGTTGCAAACATATCTCAACGACAAGGACCAAGTTCTCCCTGCGTCAGCCACCTGGCCGGGCACAATTGCAGCGCCTGCGCTGTATCCGAAATACGTTTCCAGCCGAAGAGTTTTTCAGTCTCCGTTCGATCCACGGCCGCCGTCTGAAAGTGACACCGATCCAACGATGGTGCGGATTAGTTATAGCATTAATACCAACATGTACCTGAGCACCGGCTTAAATGGCAACATGTCCAGAGTTGTCTCACCCACGTCCACGATTTTGATGGCTCCCAATTACCCGACGGCGCCTGGAAATCCTGCCGTTGCCGGCTCCTGGCCCGGCATCGCCACGAACGCGCCGGATCTGCCACTAGGCGGTGGCGGCGAAGCTAGAGGAACCCATTCCGCAGGTACTAAGATCAATGTTTTATTCTGCGACTTGCACACAGAAACGCTGACATTTGGTCCCGCTGCCACAGCTGGAACGTTTCAAGATACAACGTCTCCTCCGCTTGGTCTGAAACATTGGGATCCGCTGCAATAGAAACGCCGGCGTCCAGAGTCGCCGTCTCTCTTGGTAGGTACCGTTATCGCGTGCTTATCGGCAACGGTTTGCTTAAACAACTCGGGACGCATGTACGCCAGCATATCCATCGCAAAACGTGCGCAATCATTTCCGATAACAATGTTGCCGGGCTTTTCGCCAAGCGCGTACAGGAAAATTTAAAGTCAGCGGGCTTTCGCCCGACGGTGATCACAATCCCAGCTGGCGAGAAATCAAAGACGCTTAAGCAGGTCGGTGCAATTTGCGACCAGATGATCGCTGCCGTGCTTGACCGGCAATCATTTGTCATCGGCCTCGGCGGCGGAGTTGTTGGGGACATCTCCGGGTTCGTCGCCGCAATTTACCACCGCGGGATCCCACATGTTCAGATTCCCACGACGCTGCTCGCCATGGTCGACAGCTCAATCGGCGGAAAAACCGGAGTGAACACACGGGAAAAATTTGCTCGGCGCTGTGCACCACCCGTCACTCGTAATTGACGATCTCGATGTTTTGAAAACGCTGCCCCGCCGCGAGTTCAATCAAGGGTTCGCGGAGATCATAAAGCACGCCATCATCGCCGACGCCAATATGTTTCGCTCGCTTCAATCCTGCCAGGCAGGCGAAGCGCCCGCCCTACAATCCCTGATCAAGCGTAATATCGAGATCAAATCAAAAATCGTGGCGAAAGACGAGCGCGACCGGACGGGTGAGCGCGCTGTTCTTAATTTCGGTCACACAGTTGGTCACGCGATTGAGCGCGCGGGAGACTTCGACGAATTTCTGCACGGAGAAGCGCTGAGTCTTGGAATTATCGCCGCATGCACCATTTCGATAAAAAAGGCCAGGCTTCCGTCAGATCAACGTGATGCAGTTGTTCATCTCTTACAGCGATTCGAATTGCCCACCAGTTTGCCGAAAAAATTTCCGCACGAGAAGATTTTGAACGCGCTGAAGTTCGACAAAAAATTTGAAGGCGGAAAAATCCAGTTTGTTGTGACGCCGCGCATCGGCACAGCACGCCTGACAAGCACTGTAACGCTCAACGACATCCGCGAAGCGATTGAGGCGCTCTAGGTGGAACGCGTTGTCCTCAACGCGTTCGAAATTAGTGGGTCAAAGGCGCCATTTGTGACATCGCGTTCGGAGAACGCGATCCACTTCGCGCTTTTGAATAATATTCCACCAGCCCGTCTATTACGCTGTCGGCGTACTCGCGGTAAATACTTTTGCGTTCCACGTCGTTGATCGCACGCACTCCTTCGTAATCGCCGGCCTGAATACGAGCGAACGCGTCCTTGCTGTTCATGACATAAGGCTCGCAATAAACCACCGGACAACGATAAAGCCGCGTCGCCAGCAGATTGCGCGTAAATACGTATCCACTCGAACCAACTTTCGTCGTACTGTTCGCAGTCGGATATTCGTATGCTGGCAGCCCAGTCTCGCGAGCCATTGCCGCGGCAATTGTGTCCGCCAAAGGCAATTCCTCATCGTAAGCTCGGCTCAGAAGTCGCCGGATCATTTCGAATCGTTCGTCGTCGAATTCTAGTTCCTCTGCCAAGTAAGAGCCGTTCACAAGCAGATGAAGATGATCGGCGTCGGTCAAGGTCGGATTGTTTGGGTCGCCCCAGCCTTCAGCATTGAAATGCAAGCAAAGCACAAGATCAGGATGCAATTTGAAGTTCACCAGCGCTGCCCGCCGTCGAATTTCGCTGTAACGATAAAATAAAATTTCGCTTTGCCATCGAATGGTTTGCTCTTTGGCAGGATCGTTTGGGTCCAGAACATCGGCGCGCGGCTGAGGCACGCCATTCTTGATCAGAATTCTTCTTGCAAGCTCCCTAAAATCATCGGGGCGCTTCGCGGTAATGGGTTCGTTGCTACTTCGGATAAACGAAACCTTTGCACCAAGTTCACGCAATCGCGGGGCCAGGAGTCGCGCCACGCGCAAAGTCAGATCGCCCTCCTGGACAGGCTGGCTGTCGCCCACCTGAAACCAACGCTCCTCCATCTTTGCCCACTTGCCGCCGAGATGACCTGGGTCGAGGGCAATCCTTAAACCGAAAAGAGGTTTCTCCGCTCGCGCTAGAGGCAATGATGTGGGCGGCCGCCAGAGGCGCGGCACGGATTTGCGCCCGGCGGGGTTCTCCGAAAACCGCAGTGTAAAAAATTTCTGCGAATCACGGTTCACCAGGATCCGCGCTGTTTTCTCGTTTATTTCGATCAAATCGGGAGCGAACCCGTGAGTGCAATAAACGTCGTTGATGAGGTGCGCGAATTCGTCGTGTGTGATTGTTTCCTGGTATTTCTCCAGCACGCTCCACCGCGGATGCGCACCGAGGATGCCGAGATTATCTCCGGCGCGACCGGCGACGGGAAAGATCGAGAGAAAGACAACAAGAAATGACGCAGCTCGAATGACGAATGACGAATGAATGACGAAGCCTGAATCACGAAACGGGACAGTCCGAGCTTCGTCATTTGTAATTGCTTCGTCATTCGACCTTTGGATTTCGTCATTAATTTTCACATCGACGTTTCGAGCCGCTTTAATACGATGATCGAAAAATGCTAACCGTTCTTTTTCTTGGCGATGTTGTTGGTGAGCCCGGACGCACCGCAGTCATTGCCCGGCTGCCGGAGCTGAAGTCGACGCACGCATTAGATTTCGTCATCGTCAACGGCGAGAACGCGGCAGGCGGTCGTGGGATAACGGGAAAAATTACAATTGATCTTTTGCGAGCCGGTGTCTCAGTCATCACGACAGGCGATCATATTTGGGATCAAAAGGAGATTCTTTCATTCATCGACACCGAACCGCGTTTACTGCGTCCGGTGAATTATCCCCGAGGCGCACCGGGAACGGGATCAATTGTTCTGGAAACAGCCAAGGGCAAAATCGGCGTAATCAATGTGCAGGCACGCACGTTCATGCAGCCAATTTTGGAAAACCCTTTTCGTGCTGTCGAAACAGCGGTGACGAAGATGCGTGAGGAGACACTGAACATCATCGTTGATGTCCACGGTGAAACCACAAGCGAGAAAATCGCGATGGGCCGGTTTCTCGACGGAAAAGTCTCCGCCGTCATCGGCACTCACACTCATGTTCAGACAGCGGACGAGCAAATCTTCCCGGGCGGCACAGCTTTTATGTGCGATGCCGGCATGTGCGGACCGGTGAATTCGATTTTGGGACGCGCCATCGACCCGATCCTGAATCGATTCATCTCGAATCTGCCTGCGTCATTCCCTGTGGCCGGTGGCGAGGTACGCTTGCGGGGGGCGCTAATTGAAATTGATGAGACCACCGGCCGCGCCGTGCGCATTATTCGGGTGGATGAGCGTGGTCCCAGTAAGCCCGCCCCAGTCGAACCCGAGCCAAAGACCGATATCGAACATGCGCATTCTCCGGAACAGACTTGAAACTGTTGAGGTTACAGCCAACTGTTGACCTCTTCAGTTTCGAATTGTCTATAAGATTAACGTCCAACAAAAGCTATGAAGAAATCTTTTGCCTTTACTCTCATTACTGCTCTAGCCCTCTGCGTTTCACAGGTGTGCCAGGGGGAAACGAAGAAAAACACCAATGAAGCGAACAGGCTGGCGCGTGAAGGCGCGGAGGCCGCGAAGAACCAGGACTGGGACAAAGCCGTTGAACTGCTTCGTAAAGCCACCGCTATGGACCACAAGTACTCGGATGAACTCGCGGCAGTCTATCAACGACGTGGATACGCAGACGCCGGCGAACAGAAGTACCAAGACGCGATCAACGAATATACCGAAGCGCTCAAATTAACTCCGCAAGATGTGCGGATTTACGAACAACGCGCGGCGGTAGAAATGAAGATCCAAGACTACGATAAAGCGCTCGCCGATTACTCCGAACTGATCAAGCTCAAGCCGAATGAAGCCCGTTTTTACAACTACCGCGCCTATATTTACGAGCTAAAGAACGACTCGAAGAATGCGCTGGCGGATACCGAGAAAGTTTTGAAAATGGATGCTAACAATCAGGAGGCAAAAGCGCGGAAGCAGCGAATAGAGCAGAAGTTGGCTGAAAACGCACCTTTGACTCCTCCTCCAGGAGCCGTCAGCTCGCCTAAAACTTCGCCGCAAGGTAAAAAGAAGCCCTGAGTTTTGGCTTTTGCGATCAGGCGCCGACTGGTTCGCTGGGCTGCTCGCTTTGCTCAGGTGTTGCAGGCTCCGCAGTGAATTTTCGTTTCCGGCGGTTTGCCGGCAGAGGTGCCAGGGTCATGGTGATATTGCGGCCGGTGATTTTGGGATCCATTTCTACCTGAGACATGCCCGAAAGATCATCCCGTACCTTCTGCACGAGCTGCATCCCAAACTCCTGGTGCGCCATCTCGCGGCCGCGAAATTGCAACTGCACACGCACCTTGTTTCCACGATCCAGAAACTCTTCGCCGTGCCGGATCTTGGTCAGATAATCATGTTCGTCGATATTAACGCGAAACTTGATTTCCTTCAGTTTTGAGCTGGCCGGCTTTTTATCCTTTGTGTGTTTGGATATGTCGTATCGGAACTTTCCAAAATCGATGATCTTGCATACCGGCGGGTTGGCGGTAGGGGCGACTTCGACCAAGTCGAGCCCAAGGGTTTGAGCTCTACGCAAGGCGTCGTTCAATTTCATGACGCCGAGCTGTTCGCTGGTGGACCCCATTATGACCCGGACTTCGCGGGCGCGAATCCGACCGTTTACACGAATTTGTGGTTGCAGATTAGATCAAGCTCCTGACCGGTGAAGCAGGAGTGCGCCGCGCCACCGTATTTCCATCAATCGCAATTCCCAGCGTAAGCATTCGCACACGCCGGGGCACTCTTGCTTCGCCGCAGATGCGATTCACCGCGACCAAGTGCTTGCTAATAATCGCAAGCCGAAGGGAAGTTGTAGGCAACAATCCTGCACTGGCAAGGTCAATCTGGTAACGATCAAGCAACAATTTTTCCAATGATCAAGCGCCTACGACCGGTTCGCGCGGAGTTCTTGCCTGGCCTCTTCCGTATTCACGAGATCAACCTAACAGGATGAGAGAAGTTTCTCAATGAGGATCACTTCATCGGCGGATCGCCAAAATGCGCCTTGTGCGCCGCGTACGTGGCGGCGTCGTCAAGCATCGAATCGATTGTAGCTCTCAACGGCTCGAGCTTCACAATTCCAGAAAAAACGGCACGGTCGCCGATCTCAGTGTCGATCACGAACGCCGGACGTTGTGTAACCTGAAGTGCATGGAATTCGGCAGTCGACGCGCGAACGCGCTGTTCGATTTCCGCCGATCTCGCGCGCTCGAGCAATTTTCCGGTGTCGATTCCACTCGCTTCCGCGCCGGTTTGAGCGGCAACATCCCAGCCCCCGATTTTCCTTCCTTCGCGCAACGCCGCATGAGCCAGCGCGAGGCGAACGCGATCATCGGTAAAACCAAAGTCCTTTGCGGCCTCGGCCACGCAATTCGGCGCGAGCCACTCCGCCAAACTGGGGTCGTACCAATCGGTATTGAGCATGAATGGCGAACGCATCATCATTCCGCTGCGCCGATAGAACCATTGCTCCTGTTCGCGCGAAGTAGGCAAACCACTGGGATCCATCAATGCGATTTTCCACTGAAATTGAACCCGGCCTTCGTATCGCTTTTTCAATTCGGCCCATGTCGGCTCGGACCAAAAACACCACGATGAAACAACGTCGAGATAATCAGTAACAGTGATGGGCATGATCTGAATTGGACGTAGGGAGTTGAGCGTTGGACGTTGGGCGTTTGCTGCATTGCAAACTAACTTTCAACGCTCAACGTTCAACGCCAAACGCTCAACGATTCGAGCGCTGCGGTAACAGACATTGTGAATCTGAATCATATTTTTCTTTTTATTGCGGTGATTTCATCGCTGCTGGCGTTGGCCCAGGCATGGCGGCCTAGCGCGCCATATCATGGCTGGCGTGTCGCTGCACTCACCGTTCTTGCGATTACGGGCGTTGCGTGGCTGTTTTGGCGCGGGGCCGCCGGATACATCAGTGGTGGCGCGTGGTTTGTTCTCCTTTTTGTTCCGGCAATTGGGTTGCGCAAAATGACCGAGCTCGCCGCGCACAGAAATTACAGATCGGCCAGAAAACTCGGGGCGGTTCTTCAAATTCTGCATCCCACGAGCGATTTGCGCGACCAGGTCCGACTGCTTCGCCAGTTGGAATCTCAAGTGAACCATTCAGCTGGATTCCATTCCGTTCCCATCCGCAACGAAAATGCGCGTCGCATTCATAATCAGCTTCGGAGCGCGCCTGCTGTTCTTATCTTGATTGTCTTTAATGTGGTTGCGTTCCTTTTCGAGATGTCGGTTGGCGATTCGAACGATCCGGAAGTTCTGCATCGGCTCGGCGCGCTCGAGCCTTATTCGGTTGTAGTGCAGCACGAATACTGGCGTTTTGTCACTGCGCTATTCTTGCACGGAGGTTTGCTGCATCTGGGTTTCAATCTTTTCGCCCTTTATGTTCTTGGCCCACCACTCGAACGATCCATCGGCACGATGCGTTTCGTCGTATGTTACATGATTTCAGGGCTTGCGTCCGGCGCGGGCGTTCTGGGTTTAACTTTAATGGATCTGGTACAACCGGCTCAGCTCATCGGTGCGTCGGGCTCAATCATGGGAATCGTCGGCGCGTGGGCGGGATTTCTGATGCGACATCGCCACGCGCCATATGCAAAACAAAGTTTGGCAAATGTGGCGATGATTGTTGCGATTCAAATCGCGTTTGATCTTTCGACTCCGCAGGTCAGCATGGCCGCGCATCTGTGCGGATTAATCGCCGGATTTTTGCTCGGGTTAATTCTCGCCCCGCGAGCGGCGTAGCCACGCGCCTGTGGCGCGTCATCTCCCACACGATCCTTGTTTGTTAATCAAACGGGCAACGGTGCGGTGGCTACACGAAAACTTGCCGGCTCAAGTTTTCTCGATTAGCTGCCGTCTATTCGTCTGCCGTGTTCGCATGAGAACGCTTTAAATTTATATTGGGCTGGCTCGCTTCGCACAGCGAGGCGGCTACAGGAATCCGCATGCCGACTTTTCAAACTTACAATGTGACTCCCATTCTGCCGGCGACGTTGGAGCCGCTGCGGGAGATGAGTTTCAACCTGTGGTGGACGTGGGAACCATCCGCGCGCCGCTTGTTCCGGCACCTCGATCCCGAACTGTGGGACCGCACTAATCACAACCCGGTGCGCATGCTACAACTTTCACGGCAGTCCCGGCTGGAAGAACTTGCGCAGGACAAAAATTTCCTGCGCGAGCTCAAGCAGGTCTTCGAGGCCTTCGAAAAGTATCTCGGACGACACGACACGTACGGAAAAACCGGCGCCGGCAGCGCGATCAAAAATCCGATCGCCTATTTTTCAGCCGAATTCGGCTTTCACGAATCGATCCCGAATTACTCCGGTGGCTTGGGCATCCTCGCCAGCGACCACTGCAAGTCGGCCAGCGATCTTGATCTGAATTTCGTTGCGATCGGTCTCCTTTATCGACACGGCTATTTCCGGCAGCAGATCGATAAGGATGGCGTTCAACAAGCCATTAACCTCAATCAGAACTTCTATCACCTGCCGATCCGAGAAGTTCGCCGGGGCGAGACGAAGTTTCTTATCTCAGTGCGGATTCTGGACCGGGAAGTTTTTGCCAGGATTTGGGAATTGCGCGTGGGGCGGGTAAACGTCTACCTGCTCGATACCGACATTCCGGAAAACAGGACCGAGGATCGATTGATTACTGCCGAGCTTTATGGCGGCGACCTCGAGATGCGGATGCGTCAGGAGATCATGCTTGGGATCGGCGGCGTGAAAGCGCTCAGCGCGCTGGGAATTCAGCCGGACGTCTTTCACATGAACGAGGGGCACTCCGCATTCCTGGCGCTCGAGCGCATCCGTCTCAATGTCGTGGAAAAGAAGCTCGATTTTTATTCGGCACTTCAGGTCGTAGCGGCCGCTAATGTCTTCACCACGCACACTCCAGTTCCCGCTGGCAATGACTCATTTCCGCGCGAGATGATGCAGAAATATTTCGGCAAGTTCGCCAAGGAACTAAACATCCCGTTCGACGAGTTGTTCTCATTCGGTCATACGCGCCTCAATCCGGATGATCCATTCAGCATGACCATCCTGGCGTTGCGTCTCAGCCGGCATGCGAATGGGGTCAGTAAATTGCACGGCGAAGTGAGTCGATCGCTTTGGAAAGATGTCTGGGCCGGCGTTCCTGTCCACGAAGTGCCGATAACCAGCATCACAAATGGTGTTCATACCAAGACCTGGATGGCGCCGGAATTTGCGGCGCTTTAACCTCGGCGACTGGGAGGAACACCTGACCGAACCCGAATTTTGGCGCGGCGTCATTGATATTCACGACGCGCAACTTTGGGAGACACATCAGCAACTCAAACGCCGCCTGATTGACTTTATCCGCGATCGGGAGCGACAACGCCGCGAACGATTGGGCGAATCCCCCGAGTCTATTCGCAAAGTTAATCGCATTCTTGACCCGGAAATTTTGACGGTGGGTTTTGCGCGCCGTTTCGCCACTTACAAGCGGGGCACGCTTTTGTTCAGTGACAAAGAACGATTGAAGCGACTGGTGAATGATGCCACCCGCCCTGTGCAATTCATTTTCGCTGGCAAAGCGCATCCGCGCGATGAAGCAGGCAAGGCGCTGATTCAGGAAGTTTATAAATTGAGCCGCGAAACTGGCCTGGAAAATCGGATCGTGTTTCTTGAGGATTACGACAGCTACATCGCGCGCCGCCTCGTGGGTGGCGCGAAGGCTATAACGGCAGCAACGGCTGGGCCATCGGCGCTGAGATCGACAATGGCACGACACAATTTCAAAATGAAGTGGACGCGAGCAGTCTTTATCAATTGCTCGAGAATCAAATCGTGCCGCTTTATTATGCGAAACCGGACGGCAAACTTCCCCTCGCCTGGCTGCAGTTGATGCGTGAATCCATTCGCAGCGTGACGCCCGTGTTCAACACGCAACGGATGGTGAAAGAATATACCGAGCAGCTTTATATTCCGGCGGCCCAGGCGTACCAAAATTTTTGCCGCGACGGTTGCGGCTCGGCCACCCAACTGAGCCAATGGAAGGCGCAGATGCGCAAGGATTGGTCGCAAGTGCAGATTTCCGATGTCCAAGTAGCCAACAAAGATCGGCAAAGTATTTTGGTCGGCGAATCATTGCAGATCACTGCACGCGTGCATCTCGGCGCAGTCGACCCCGGACACGTGCGCGTCGAAGCGTATCACGGCGAACTCGACAATGGTGACCTCCGCAATCCCGCAGCGACTGTGCTAAACCAAAATGGTCAAAGTGATGGCGACGGCACCTATCTCTACCAAGGTAGTGTTCCCGCGACTGAAAGCGGCACATACGGTTTCAGCGTGCGCGTCGTGCCTACGCACCCGTGCCTGATGCAAGCGCACGAATTACGCCTGATTACCTGGTCCTAGCGGTGTAGCGACACGTCTATGGCCACACGACGCCGCACGAGCGGTAGTCGCCAGCGTACATCGAAGATCGGTTCTGCTGTCCGGACTTCTGCTGGGGAATCGGAAGTGCGACGGCCCTTCCCTCATTCATTCGTCCCACGACACATTGTCGGGGTCGCGACCCTTCGGCCGCGACCCCTTATCCACTTCCATCAACTTTCCACAATCGAGGTTAGGCATCGGGGGGATGCCGCCTCATTATTCTTCTGCGTAATTTTCGGACCGAAGTTACGAAAAAAATCCGAACTGTCCGCAAGTGCACATTTCCGACCTCCAAGTGTCCAACAAGGATCGGCAAAGCATTTTGGTCGGCGAATCATTGCAGATTAGAGCGCGCGTCCATCTGAGCGCAGTCGATCCCCAACATGTGCGTGTAGAAACATATCACGGCGAAATTGACAATGGCGACATCGGCAACTTCGCAGCCACCGTGCTAAATCAAAGCAGCCGGCCCGATGACAACGGGAATTACATTTATCAAGGGCAGCGTTCCCTCGACCGAAAGCGGCACCTACGGTTTCAGCGTGCGCGTCGTGCCCACGCACCCCTGCCTGATGCAAGCGCACGAACTGCGTCTGAGCACCTGGTCATAGTAGCGCGCGAGATTTTCTGGGAGCACGGGCTGGCGGCTTGTAGTCGTCGGCAGCTTTGCCGATGACATGCTGGGCGCTATAATCAACTCTCGGACCGAACATCTCGAAGAGCTTTTCGGCAAGCTACCGAAAGGAACAGGCCAGCTGCCTGTGCTTCCCAGAATCGCGGCTGTGCCGTTTGCAACTGAAGTAAGATTTCTTGCTGTCAGGTGTGACGGCGGTTGTTGCGAAAAAGGGCCGAGTCACTATTCCCAAGCAGTTGCGACATCAAAGGCCACCCGCGGCCTTGATCCTATGTGACTAATCTGGAGTATATGGGATCTTCTTTTTGATCTTCGCGCGAGAGAAGACCCTGAATCGATCCGATTCTCTATAAAATCTCCAAATTCGGGATTGGGAGCTTAACACCAAGTGAGCAGCGGCGAGTCAATCCCAAACGCGAGCCGCCGCTGAAGAAATCTGAGTAACGCTGTGCGTCAGCCGTGTGGGCTCCTTCCTTCTCCTGCAATGCAGGCGCTGCGCCCGCCTCTACAGACTGTTTTCTGCTAAACGGGATTCGATCGTCTCGCAAAGCACATGGAGCAGAAGCTGGTGCGCTTCCTGAATTCTGGCAGTGGAATCGCTGCGAATCAAAAGATCGACATCGGCCATGCCAATGGTTGAACCGCCGTCGCGACCGAGGAAGGCAATCGTTTTCAGCTTGTGGGCTTTCGCTTGTTCCAGCGCGCGCTCGACATTTCTCGATTTACCGGAAGTTGTTAGGCAAATCAGCACGTCACCCTGCAGGCCAAATGCCGCTACTTGGCGAGCGAAAATCTCATCGAAACCATAATCGTTGCCCGCAGCAGTGACTAGCCCGCCATCGCCGGAAAGACAGATCGCCGGGTAGGCTGGGCGATCTTTCGTAAAGCGCACCACAAACTCTGTTGCAAAATGGGACGCATCAGCGGCGCTGCCGCCATTGCCGCAGACGAGCATTTTGTTTCCAGCGCGCAAAGATTCCTCGATCAGATCCGCAGCCTTCGCGACCTGCGCGTCGAGATCGAAAAGCGATTGAAGCGTCTGTTTCGCCGCAACGATTGCCCTCTTTAAAATTTTAGAAGAATTGCGCATGGACCATTAGCTGACGCGACCAAATCGTAACTGGAAAAACAGCACAGAAACCAGATTTTTCTTTCGCGCAGGTTTTTGGGAACTTCGCCCGCCAGTTTCCGTAGAAGTTCTTGAAAGAATAAGCCTTCCGCTGTGAAACTCTCGACCTTACACTTGGTCTCATTGGCCGCCGTAATTTCGCGCCGGCGCTTCTTCCGGGTGAAACTCGGTGGACTTTTGCCGGAGGCACGGTCTCTTGAATTTGAAAGTGGCTTAGTAGTACAAATTTCGGACGTTTCGCCCGAAATCAACGAAACGGTCCTGCCCGCAGCGGAGGCCCCCGGCAAAGCCGCCCAGTCCGCGTTAACGGCAGGGCCGTTTGCTCACGAGCAAGCAACAATCCGTGCGGTAGCGGACGCCTTGCAGTCGCGAGGCTCCGCTCCCGCTGGTGATTTGGCAGACCAGATTCCGCGCGGATCGCCTTGTGATAACGAACAAACGGAGCGTGTTGAGGGACCGGGGCATCGTAGTGATTTGGCCTTGCTCAACAAGGAGAATCTCACTAAAATCCCCGTCTTGAGCTCAGCCAGCGCGAACGAAGGAACCGTCAGGCCGGGCGCATTCGTCACCACGCGCTGGAGCCTCATTCTTTCCGGTGGCGGCTCCAAAAGCAAAGAGCAGGAAACCCGTGCGGCACTCGCCGAGCTTTGCCGCATCTATTGGCGGCCCATTTTTGCTTTCATCTGCCGACGTGGTTATTCGACCCAGGACGCCGAGGACCTCACGCAGGATTTCTTTGTGGTGATACTGGAAGGTGATTGGCTTCAGAATGCAGACCCCAGCCGCGGCCGCTTCCGTTCGCTGCTGCTCAAGTCGCTCAAGAACTTTCTCAATGACGCCGCCGACAAGATTCATGCCCGAAAACGCGGAGGGGACGTGAGCTTCATTTCGTGGGACAGCTGGATAGCTGAGGCGCCGTCGGAATTGTCGATGTCAACGCAGAGCCTTAATTCCTTGCCCCCTGAGCGACTCTTCGATGTGCGCTGGGCGGCGACGGTCGTGGAACGCGCGCTTCGACGGCTCCGGGAGGAATGTGAGCGCAAGGGGCGCTGGCGAGTTTTCGATGTCTTAAGTGCCTACCTCACGGTGGAGCGGGA
>WNFP01003546.1_pt1 | contig 16847 bp, 24 predicted proteins | sample 5400201 | NCBI WGS metagenome assembly WNFP01 (sample SAMN13153355, study PRJNA577476) | soil metagenome | isolation source: 115 cm saprolite under Madrone tree | place: USA:California | collected 2016-06-14 | reverse complement strand
AAACAGCCTTGCTGTTCGGGCCCCCCAATGTGTCGAGATCCTTTATCAGTCCTTTTCGCCACAAGAAAGCATGGCTGACTGTGTCACCGAGGAGGGTTGCATCGCCAGCCACCGAGCCTTTGTTACTTACAGCATTGGCATGGCCAACTGTACCACCTAGTGTACCGAGGTCTGCGATGACATAGTCATTGGGCTGTTGATTTTGTCCCTGAGTGGCCATCCCAACCGGAATCGCCAGCCCAAGAAGTAGCGTAATCGTAGTAATCCACACCAATGTTCTGGATTTCATGGAGCCGGTTCAGTCGAACCTCGCGAATGAGGGAAGAGGGGTTGTACGGCTGAGCGCAAAGATTCTATCCTCAACACAGCTGCTGTCAAGCCTGATTATTGCGGGTAAAGGCGCGAAACGCCCGGTCCCGGCACTCTAATTCAGTGCCATAGACACAAGCCCACTCCGGCTGCGCCATTTATGAGATGGACGGCGACCAATCGGGAGATTTGCAGGGATTGTCCAACGTCCAAGGTGCGGAATCGGAGAGTGTGGACGAGTTGCTCCTGGAAGGAAACACGTTCGAGGCCGAGGCGGTGAAGGGCGTGGAAGAAGCCGGGGACGCTGACGGGGCGGAAGTTCGCACGCATGAGGCGCCGCAGGATGATGTTCCCGGGGAGTATCTGGATAAAAAGTAGTGAGGTGAGCTGCGTGCGTTCCATCTCCGCGTTTCCATCTGTCAGAGCGAGGCACAAACGCGACGGCTATTTATTTCGGAAAACTCTTAGCCACAGTGCTGAGCGGGAATGGTCGGAGAAGCAGACGTGGACGCCGGATACTTCCAAAGTACCTTCTGAATGATCTGAGAACTGGACTGTAGCGATAATATCGGCAAACGCGGCCTCAGCCCAGGGCTCGTAGGTGTAAACTTCTGCGGTTTGCGTTTTCAGCAGTTTAGTTATGAGGTTTTGGACGTCCTCAGGATTCTTCCAGCCAGGGCCGTAACTTCGGATTTTCACAACTTCCATTGGAGCGCCCATCAATTCAGCAATGGAAGTTGGTTTCATAGGGCGATTGGCCGGGGGCCCGGATTTTCCGACTTTTTGATTGAAGGGATCGCAAGTCCTACCGAACTTTTCTAGATGCGGCGAGTTATTGGTTGGAGTTGGTTTTTCGAGGCCGAGGACCACTTTTGGGTTTTGCGATTTGTCCTGAGGGTAGGTGGGGAGCGAAACGAGGACGGCAAGCACAAGAACTGCCAAAAAAGAGTGCAAGCTTTGGAGCACGCAATTCTCCTAAACGACTGCCTTGAAATTGCAATTGTACTTCAGCTATTGGCGCTTCTAGCTCCGCCCCTAACCGAGCCAAGCACTCCTATTGCCACTACCCGTATATATAAGGTCCAGCACCGAAGGGGCTGTTTTTGCTCCCGGATCAGGAGGCACGAAGACTCCCCTTATTGAGTCTGGCTTTCGCGATTGTGGAACGATTGGCGCTCGGCACTGCTCCTTGTCAAGCCGGAGACTGTCATCGATGCGCCTGTCGGCCGACCTGTCGAGCCTCCCTCGTTTGGCGAGGTGATCCAAATCCCACAAGTCGGCGGCCTGCATCATCTTTACACGCGCAAAGCAGCCTGATCGACAAAGACGTCCCAGCGCTCGAGTGAGAATGCAGCGAGCCTTGCGCTCGTTCGCTATGCGAAGTCTAGTTTCCTGTGGAAGGACGCCCGCGACCCGAGGTTTGATCCTGGGCGCAACGGACACGGAGTACCGTTCACTTCGCTAGTGGGCGGCCAACTGAGTTTTTGGTGCGGACAGCTCGTTCTATGCGGAAGTCCTTAACTCAAAAGAGGAAGTGAGTTGGATCGTCTTGTGCAGCGTCCGGTACAGGGGGCAACGCATGGCGTAAATGCCGTGGGTGCGCTCGACTGTTTCCCTTGCCGCTTCAGGCGCCACCAAGCACATCGCGACGTGAATGCGGCGAATGACATGCACGCCCTCCTCTGTTTCCACCTCTCCGGTTACATCCGCGATCAACTTTCCGTTGCTGGCATCGATTTGGCGCGCTTCCAGCGCGCCTCCAAACGTACCCATCATTCAACCAGCGGTTGCCGAAATGACATAGTCGATGGTTGAGGCATGCGACTCCTTCAATGTTGCTGGGGCAATTTTGTAGTGCTCGGCGATGGCCCCATGGACGCTGAAGATCACTGGCTGCGACTCGCCTGGCAGATGCGCGATACGAAAGGGTCCCTGTCGGCGCTCAATACGCGATTTTGAAACATAAACGACATCCCCCATAATTTTCTCCTTTCAGAAGAATCGATTCGATCGAACTAACAATACTACTTGTGCTGGATGGCCTTCGGAGATCGCTTCAGGTCGAGGGGGAGTATCCGCAATTGCCATGTCACCGGCACCGACGTAGGCGGGTAGCAAATCGACTTGTCACAAGCCTGATATTTTAGCTCCCCAGTAATGGAAATTGTTTTCTGCGCTGAAACGAGCGAGCGGACTACATCCTGAGTCTTGGATGGAGTCACGGTAACATCCTGTGTGATGCGGAACTTGCCGTCGAAGACGGGAACGCGTTCATGGATCGCTTCCAAATAGAGGATTTTGGTGCTCGGGTAAGTCGGCGCTGAGAGTTCGATCCCCGAGAGGGACTGCAGTGCCAGCTGAATCGGCTTATACCCTGCTACACCCGGCGAATAAACGTGCACATCGGGTGGCAGCTCGATTTCAGCAGCCAAGGTGACACGGCTGCCTGGGACCACGATGTGATCCGATTGTGTGAGGGTGAGCCGCAGATGCGGCGCTTCCACGTTTTGGCTCACTTCCTCGGTCAGTTCAGGGAAAAGCTTGCCAATTACATTGTTCGCCGTGAATCGATTCGTGTACTTTGCTTCGAAGTATTTTTCGCGAATAACGCCGCTTTCGTCTATGTAGAAAAATCCAGGGTGCGCCATCCCTTTGGTCATTCCTTTCGCTTCTGAGTTGAGGACTTTGAAGCTGCGAATGATTTCGGACCTGGGATCAGCCAATAACGGAAAGTCTATTCTGTGCCGAATGGCGAAGTCCTTCAGGATAGCTGGACTATCATAGCTAATCGCCGCCAGCTTAAGTCCCTCCGCCTCGAATCTCTGTTTTGCGCTTTGCAGCTGCACGAGCTGCGCCTTGCAGAAGGGTCACCAATCGGCGGAGCGGAAGAAAAGGAGGACCGTGCCCTTCGACCCCTTGAGCGTCTCGTTGGAGTGTTCTTGGCCGAACTGATCAGGCAGAGTAAATGGCGGCGCCTGCTGGCCGATCTCCAAACCGACAGAGGGAGGAACCGCCTGATTGGTGGGCCCGGTGACTTGGCCACTCGCAAAGCTATACAGTCCTAGCAAGAAAAGGACAGCAACTGTAGTTCTCATGTTGGTCCAGATTCAACGCATGACGTTTTTCTTAAGCCGTTACTGTTTTGGTAAGCGTGAAAGTCTCTTCTCCGGCTACCAAGAAAATCGGCGGCCCACCTGAGGAAATCTTCACGGCGTGAGCGAGCACCTCTTTGCCGCCTTCAGACGCCGCGCATGCTTCCAGAGCTTGCATCGATGGAAAATGAACTTCGGCAATTCGGTAAAAGGGAGGGGTTCCTTGGGGGGAGCCGAGCATCTTGGTTGCGACGATCTTGGTCTTTCCGCTTAGTTTCGCGGCCGCAAGCGGTACATGATCTTTCTGATAGACTTTCTCGAAAACATCAAAGTCCGTGGGACGCGGGTAAATCACTACTAGCTTCACGTCTGCCATTCGATGCTCCTAGCAAACAAGATTTGTAATAACCGCTACTGTTTTGCTGTTGGCCGACCACTCCTTACGGGAAATCGTAGGCCGTTCCCTCGTCGATCTCGAGGAGTGGCAATCCAATCCGATTCCCCGGCAACCCAAAGGTTTCACGCTGGTTCACTCATTTTAGATCTAGCAGCTACCACCACTGCTTCTGCGACTGTTCCTTTGCGCGAATTCTGGAAACTTTCAGGCGACACTCCGATCACTGTTTGTATATATTTTGAGGATAATTGTTGGACGTGAAGCGATTGCGAGATGCGCGTCGGCCGAAACTAGATCCACGCTTCTTCTAGCCCTTCTTGCCGTTTCGATTCTTGCCGAGACAATACGGGCAAGGGGTGTAGCCTTCGCGGACGGCCTCATCCACGGAGAGGAAGCGCGGCTTTCCTTCAAGTTTCGGGCAACTGGGCAGATGAAATACCTTCTCCTTCGAATCGTTGGACACAACCACGGGTCCAGAGATCGGACTCCCTTGTTGCAGACCGATAGGGATCGTCGCCGCAGCGCTCAAGGTCCAGGCCAGGAAAGCACGCCTGCTCGGCGTTGCTCCGTCCCTTATCCTCTGCTGCAGTCTTCCCCGAACGTCGTCCGGCATGGCAAACACACGTGCATCGCGATAGATTCGGATCACATTCCGCGTTCCGTCGAGAAGCGCGGCACACTCGCGACATTCCTTGACATGCGTTTCAAAAGCCACGCGCGCAAAGGGTTCCAGTTCTTCGTCAATGTAGTCAGAGAGATCTCTCCGCACTTCCTTGCAGCTTACTCCCATGGATTCCTCGCTTCCCGCAGAGACCACCCAAGGCGTCCATCCTGGCCATAGCCAGGCGACAGGATGTCCCGCAAGCGGAGACGGGCCCGATGCAGTCGCGTTTTCACCGCCCCTCGCGAAATTCCAAGAATCTGCGCCGTATCCGTAATGCTCAGTTCGTGGATGTCCCGCAACACAAAAGCTTCCCTGTAATCCAGCTCGAGAGATGACAGCGCTTTCATCAACACGTCCCGAACCTCGGCGCGCTCCAGCGCTTCCGAAGGAATCTCCCGCCAATCCTCAAAATCTCTAGGCGCGTAGTCGCGTTCTTCATTCTCATCTTGTTTCGGTGTCAACGAGAGCATCTCTACTCGCCGTTCCTTCCTTTTTCGCATCCGCACTTCGTTGATTGTGATCTGGACTAGCCAAGTGCCGAACGCCGCTTCTCGTCGGAATTGCGCCAATTTGCTCAATCCCTTCAGCATTGCGGTCTGTACGATATCCTTCACATCGTCCTTGTTCCCCACCAACGAGAGAGCCGTAGCATAGACCGTCCGCTCGTACGGGCGAATCAGTTCCAGGAACAGGTCTCTTTGTCCCGAAAGAATTTTTTCGATCAGCTCTCCCTCGGCTGCCCTCGTCGGCGATTCCTTATCTCCAGCCTCCGCTTCTTGATTCCGCATGAGGACATCCATGCGCCTTTTCAAAGAGGTTTCCGTTTCACCAGATCCGCGAACCACATCGAGCCGGTCACCTTCGCACACACATGCACCGCGCGGTCGACCAGCTACGGCTGCGGCGAATTCCGCTTCTTGCTGACTGGGCTCTACGCACTTGCAGGAATTTTGGATAGCCCGCCATTCACGCCGCGAACCATTCTGGCGGCCTACGAAGTACTCGAATGCGCGCTTAGCGACATGATTCATTTATATTTGACGAATACTGAGTCGTCCCTGAAATCTGATGCCCGGCTTCCGCTAAGGTTTCCGGCGCCAGATCAGAAACCTAGCCTCCGTTTCCCAGGGCCAAACCGCCTGCGCCCAGAATTCGCCGCGTCGAACGATCTTGCAGGAAGGCTACTGCGCGGAGGTTTTCGCGCTTCCATTCTTTGGCGATGTGCAATTCCCACTGCACTTCTACGGGTCCGTTTGATCTGAGCGTTTCCAGCGTTCGGAGTTCACGCACCACTGCTCGATGCACGACCCGTAAACCGGCGTTTTCTCCCCGCGAGATATTGGAAGCAACACGGTCCTCCGTGATCGCCGCCACCAAATCGACATGTCCACCGGTGGCCACTTCTGGTAGCATTTCGACCGTCAGACTCAGCGGAACCCGATTTGCATCCCCACCGCGATCCTTCCCGAATTCCAGCTGAACCTTCACCTTCGGTTGACGCGCCGACTCCGCGATGGAAGCTAGCGCCTGCTGTTTTGAACTCCCGACGAACTCGACGGTTCCATCGACAATCATCTGAGGTGTGTAGACCCCCGAATGACCGAAAGAAATCGAATAGTCGTTTTGCCTTTCACTGAATCGGCTCGAGGAAAACGGATCATTCCATCCGAGGCTATTCCAGTAATCGACGTGCAGTTCGAGCGCGATAACTTCTACGCCTGGAATCAATTGTTTCTCGTCGAGACGTTCCAGTAATTCATCCGCAGGCGGGCAGCTCGAGCACCCTTCAGAAGTGAACAACTCCACCACAACAGGTATTCTCAGCCGCGCCGATTCCGCAGCTTGCCGCTCAGCACTTCCCATTACTTCCACTAGTCCCGACCGCCCACGAACGGGAAGAGAAACCGCAACCACCGCAAAGACGAAAAGAACAGCCGTCAGTAATATCCTCATCGAACGCCTCTTTTTCTTGCCGAAGAAAGACGAACACGTAGCCGAACACTGCTCCAACGATCATGTAAATCGTTGTCAAATCGTTCTCCGCTAAATCCGATGTTCATCGGGGGTGAAAGTTTCCGGAGACTCCCATTTCTGCTCCGTCGGATTCTTGACCTCGGTGCAATCTGTGGCTTGGGGCGCAAAGACTTCCATGCGTGTCCGAAACGCTCCACGACTCTGCCGTTCAATAGAGACTGCCCGCCGCTTGGGTTTTCAAAACGGCGGGCGGCTCAAACTGACAGAGAGAAAAGCCTAGTCGAGGCGCTGGACGATGGGGCAGTTGATGGAGAAGCCCGAACTTCCAAATGGCGCGCCGGCCGGCCCAGTGAGAAGGCCATCGCGCACGAAGTTCAGGATTTGAAACTCCTCACGCACCTGACCACGGAATCCTTTGCTAACGGCATCCTGCGTCCACTCGAACAATTGCGCGTCCCAAACCGGGCTGTAATCAAGGGCGATTGTCGGGATTCCGCCGAGGACGTTGTTTGGCCGATGGCCGTCAGCTAGATCCGCAGACAGGCCTTGGCGCTGTGGATTGGTGCAATCTTGTGCGCCGTTCGTGGAGATAAAGATCCGCTCGATGGGACTGGCGAAGCTGTCGTCATTGCCCAGCACGATCTGCTGCATGAGCGGAGCATAGGTGTTGTGTTCAATCGCCGCGCCGAGCGGAATGCTGGTGTCCATGGAGATGTACCACACGGGACGGCCAAAACTGAAGCCGTTGATCAGGTTAATGGTCACCGTCATGTTGAAAGGATCGATCGCAACGACTTCGTCATGAACTTTGCTGTAGTCGACCCCGCCGCTTGGAAAATTGATCTGGCTCGCATCAACTCCAAACGCCACGATCGGCGCATTGTAGGTCACGCCACCGCCGTTCAGGACTCGAACCAACGGACTGTAATTCTTGTCCCCCACTGCTCCTGGTTGTGCTGACACCGGAGGAAATTCAGAGCCAACTGGCCCGGGTACGATTTTCCGAACCGGCGAAAAATCCACAGTACCCGCGTCAAATACCAGGTTTCCGTCGGCATCAAAGTTTGCCGTCCTTGCGCCGTTCGGCGCGAATGTCAACTTCGCTGAGAAGTTGAGACCCAACGAGGCAGCAATGTTCGAGTCGCTAACATCGGTCAAGATATACCAAACAGTTTTCTTGCTCTTGCCGAGCGTCCCCTTATAGAGGGGCAACGTGATCGTTCCATTCGTGGCGTCAACTGTGCCCGACTTCAGCAATTGAACCGGACCCACCAGGCTCGGATTGGTTTCAGATGGAGACGGCCCAAAATAGGAAAGGGGAACCGCCGCACCCACCGACGGGGGAGCTGGAAATAGATTGCAGCCAGCCACCGGACCAATCGGACCCGGGCCAGGACCTTGGTCAGTATTGAAACTGGTCGCACCTGCTACTGTCGTGGATGTGAGTCCTTTAGGCGCTTCGGGAACCGCGCGCTTGAGGCGAGCGTGCATCTCGGAGACTTGCGCAATGGCAGATTGACTGAAAAACCCGCTCAGCAACAATGCACCGACGGCAGCGATGGTCCGCGAACCAGCACGTGCATGCGCCCGAGACACACTTCTAGTAACGCTTTGCAATGACACTTGGTGTTCTCCCTTTTTTTAGAATCCGACTGCGTAAATCTGATTCCTGGTTTCGTGATGGGTTTCAGGTCTTACTGTTTTTTTTTGGTAATGTCGCGGAGAATTTCACGAAATGAAACCTGTAAGGCCACCGGACGAAAATATCTGCGAACTCCCGGCTGCATCTATTTCTTGACGGTGGTGAGGAAGTTTCCTTTCGGGTCTCGAATCAAAGTGCCTTCAAAAGGCGCCAGTAAGCCCCGAACCAAGTTTGTCGCGAAAGAAGAGCCCACATTGCGCGGCCTGCGAGGCGCCACCGTGAAACGCTCTTCCCACGCCGGAAGAAAACGCATCTGCAAAAAATGATTCGCGGCTGCGAGGCTGTCGATCCCTGCCAGGCGCATTTCCTTTACCAAGCGATCCTGCAGCGTTTCGAACAGTCGCTCGATCCGTCCTTTCGCCTGCGGACTGTGGGCCGCAATCCATTCGATCCCCAGCTCCCGGAGTGCTCGTCCGAAATGCGAGCGGGCTTTTTCTCCCCGCAACTGTTCCCCCAGCGGCGCTGGAGCAGACGTCCGGAAGATGCTGTTTTATCGGTGTAATGCGCCAAAGGACGTCCGTAGCGCCGCAACCATTCCCCGAAAGTCCGCAAGTTCTCGTCCGTCGTGTCGTGTTCTGTGAATCGGGCATAGAAACGGCTGGTGGCGTCATCGATCACCGCAATCAGCTGACAAGCCGGCCCGCGCTCCTCCAACCAGCGAAACGGAGTGCTATCCTGCATCACCAGCTCACCGAAACAGGATCACCGCTCCCGCCACACATGGATGATCTTTACGCGTTGCGCACGGGGGCACCACAAGGTGGCCTTCACCATCCACTTGCGCAGCGTCTCGCGGCTCACCGGCAGCCCCTCCTGTGCCAAGTGCTCGGCGGCCAGGGTGGGCCCGAAGTCTGCATAGCGTTGCCGCACCCGGCGCAAAATCTTCAGCTCCAAGCGCGCAGCTAATCTGCGGTTTGATGGCCGTCCGCGTAATCCATGGATCACCTCTCGGTCTCCGTACTCTTCCAGACGTAACAACAGCCGACGGATATGACGATCACTGATCTTCAGGCGCCTGGCCGCTGCGATCTGGGTGATCTGCTTCTGCTGGATCTCGTGTAACACGCGTAACCGGTCCCGTTCTCGTTGGCTCAAAGCGATTCGCTCCGTTTCCATGGCGCCCTCGGCCACCTATGAAAGCGGACATTTCTACTTTGCACAAACAGGACATTCTCATTTTGCAGCGACGCCTTCGTCTCCCTTCGTTGACTTGCCTCAAGTCGCAACTTAAGATGACGGCACTGTGGCGGACCCCGACACGCTCATCGGCCAGACCATTTCGCACTACCGCATTTTGGAAAAGCTCGGTGGTGGCGGCATGGGTGTTGTGTACAAGGCTGAGGACACCAAGCTTCACCGTTTCGTTGCCTTGAAGTTCCTTCCTGACGGGTTCGCGCCAGACTCGCAAGCACTGAGCCGCTTCGACCGTGAGGCACAGGCTGCTTCCGCTCTGAATCATCCCAATATTTGTACCATCCACGAAATCGGCGAACACAATGGCCAGCCCTTCATAGCGATGGAGTTTCTAGACGGGCACACGTTGAAGCACTTGATAGACAGTCGGCCGTTGGTCTCGGAACAGGTTCTGGAATTAGGAATCGAAATAGCGGATGCGCTTGAAGCCGCTCACGCCGAAGGCATCATCCACCGTGACGTCAAGCCAGCGAACATTTTCGTGACCAAGCGCGGCCACGCCAAGATTCTGGATTTCGGTTTAGCCAAAGTAGTCCCTGCCGGTACGAGTGTCGGCGTTTCCAACATGCCGACCGCCACAGCGGCAGAATTCTTGACCAGCCCAGGAACGACGATAGGCACGATGGCTTACATGTCGCCCGAGCAAGCGCGAGGGGAAGAACTGGATGCACGGACGGACTTATTCTCTTTCGGTGCAGTGCTCTACGAGATGGCGACAGGCCGGATGGCCTTTCCGGGTAAGAGTGCTGCGGTCATCCACGATGGGATTCTGAACCGCACACCGGTTTCGGCGTCGCAGCTCAATCATGGGCTTCCACCAAAGCTGGACGAAATCGTGGGGAAAGCGCTGGAAAAAGACCGCAAGCTGCGGTATCAAAACGCCTCGGACATCCGGACAGACCTGCAGCGGCTGAGGCGCGATTCAGAATCAGCACGGATGTCAGTCGCCGCAAAAGGTCAATCCGCAACTGGCATCAGGAAAAAATGGAAGGTGATAGTCCCCGCTGTCATAGCGGTTGTAGCTGGGGCCGCTGGTGGTTACTTCTATTTCCACCGCACGCCGAAGCTGACCGACAAGGACTCCATCGTCCTCGCCGACTTTAGGAACTCGACCGGCGACACGGTGTTCGACGGCACGCTGCGGCAGGGGTTATCGGTACAGCTCGATCAATCACCCTTCCTGAGAATTATTTCTGACCAGCAAATCCGGCAGACCCTACTGATGATGGGCCAGAAGCCGGATGTGAAAATCACGCCGGATATTGCACGGGAACTCTGCCAGCGGACGGGCAGTGCTGCTGTCCTCGATGGTTCGATTGCGCAGATTGGCACGCAGTACCTTCTGACGCTCAAGGCGGTCAACTGCTCAAGCGGCGAGTCGCTGGCGAGCACGGAAGCGCAGGCGAGCGACAAGAGCCACGTCTTAGATTCCTTGGGAAAGGCAGCTTCGGAAATTCGCACGAAGCTCGGTGAGTCGCACAGCACGGTGCAAAAGTTTGATACGCCGCTTGAGCAAGTTACCACGCCTTCACTCGAAGCCCTCCAGGCCTACAGCCTGGGAAGTAAGAAAGACATTGAAGGCGAACCTGCTGATGCAGTGCCCTTCTTCCAGAGAGCTATTCAGCTCGACCCGAATATCGCGTTGGCCTATATTGGGCTCGGATTTGATTACGCGAATATCGGGGAACCGACCCTAGCAGCGGAGAACTTCAAGAAGGCCTACGATTTGAGGGGTCGCGTGAGCGAGCGGGAGAAGCTCGATATCGAATCCGCTTATTATTGGATTGCTATCGGCGATTTGGAAAAAGCTCGCCAGGCGAATGAAGTGTTTAAGCAGACCTACCTACGAGTCGCGTGGCCGCCGAACGACCTCAGTTTCATCTACGCTCAAATAGGCGAGTATCAGAAAGCCCTTGCGGAAGCACTGGAGGCCCGTCGTCGCGACCCGACGGGCGGTCGGTTCTATGCAACCCTGGTCAATGCTTATCTCAATTTGAACCGCTTCGACGAGGCGCAGACTACTGCCCAGGAGGGGCAGACGAAGAATCTGGATTCTCCTGAACTGCGCTTCACTCTGTACATGCTTGCCTTCTTGAAGAACGATGTAGCAGAAATGGCGCAGCAGGTTGCCTGGTCGGCGCGCAAGCCGGGGCTGGAAGACGTACTGCTGGTCTGCGAGGCCGATACGGCCGCTTATTCCGGGCGACTGAAGGAGGCACGGGAGTTTTCCCGGCGGGCAATGGATTCCGTCGAAGCAGCAGGAAAAAAAGAAACGGCTGCAACGTACTCTGCCGCTTCTGGCCTGCGGGAAGCCTTGTTCGGCAACGCAGACGAAGCGCGACGGCGTGCCACTTTCGCACTTGGGCGCATAGCAGGCCACGATGTGCAGTACGGCGCTGCGCTCACTTTGACGTATGTCGGGGACGACGGGCGAGCGCAAGCGCTGACCGACGATTTGGGCAAGAGGTTCCCGGAAGACACACTCGTGCAGTTCAATTACCTGCCGACCCTCCGCGCAAAGCTTGCGGTCAGCAAGGGAAATGCTTTGGAGACCATTGAGAGTCTCAGAGCCGCCACGCCGTATGAGCTGGGGGTGCCGTTGCCGTACGGTACTTATCGTTGGACCGCCTTGTACCCCGTTTTTGTGCGGGGAGAAGCGTATCTGGCCGCGCATCAGGGCAGCGAAGCCGCTGCCGAGTTCCAGAAAATTCTCGACCATCGCGGGATTGTGTTGAACTCGCCCATCGGCGCACTGGCGCATCTCCAACTCGGTAGGGCCTACGCCATGCAAGGCGACACCCCCAAAGCTAAGGCGGCGTATCAGGATTTCCTCACGCTCTGGAAAGACGCCGACCTCGACATCCCCATCTTGAAGCAAGCGAAGGCGGAGTACGCGAAGTTGAAATAGCTGTCTGATTCGCTGCAGAAAACCTAGATCAACGCATGAGGTGGCAAGAGCCGACATGCGTTTTCTCGTTTGAACCCGCGATCAACTGTGCTCTAAAATTCCCCGATGAAATCATCTGTGCGATGGCTGCTATTCGAATACCAGGGTCTCGAACTTGTCATCTTGTCGAAACCGTTCAAGACCAAAAAGTTGGCCGAGAAGGCGCGTCTCAAATATCCCGACCGCGAGCGTAGGAAGATTGGAATCGGCCTGGTTCGGGTACCAATCCAGCAGCCAGAACTGGTCGCAGGCCGGTGGCCGGATTGACGAATATCCGTGTAAATTATTCGGCCTACATGGAAAGAAGTAAGCACGCTTCGAGTACTGGACCCGTCAGCTTTTTTCTCGCCAACTCCTTTCGAATCAAGCGTGTTACGAGCGTGGCAACAAATCTGCTTCTATTGCGGGAAGGAGACGACGATGGATGCAGTCATAAAAACTGCGGTTTGCACTGAATACGAGAGGCTTCTCAAGGATTCTCACCAAGCCCTAGCCGAATTCAACGAGCATCTGGCTGGAGTTCTTACGATTGGTGTGGGCGGGGAAAAGTGGGAAGACGAGTTGCGGAATCGGCAGGCGAAGTATGCCAAGGCTTCTTGGACTTTACGAAACCATGCGCGCAATTGTGAGCTTTGTGACTTCGTTTCAAGAATTAGTGTGCTTGCCGCTGCTTAAGAAATAACGGCCATCTTCATTATTCAACCTGCTTCGTCAAATGCCATCCGTGACACTCTGGGCAAAGGTACGTTCTCAGCGCCGCTGGCTTGTCGTGCCTGTTGCCGACCCGGCGTGATGCGGCAGCATAGGCATCTGCCTCCGACGCGTGCCGATCTTTTCCTGAACAAACCTCTTTAACGCTCGGTTTCATTTCTGTTTGTCTTTCCTCCGCCTCCACTCCTCGCCTCATCCAATTGCCGCTGAAACGGATTCTCCGCCAACCTGCGCACTTCTTTTCCAAATCGAATCAATTCATCGTCCGTCATCTTGCGCAGTTTCTGCCGCAAATTCCGCAAGACTTCTTCCTCTGACTGGAAATCGATTGCCATTGCCGCTCCGGGCGGAGCAAACGTGAGAAAGAATTTTTACTTCGACGTGGTCGTCTTGTCCTGCCGTTTTCTAGGCCATAATTTCTTGAAGCCCTCTTTGATGAGATAGGCCAACACGAAAAGCTCGGCTACGATTTCATATGTCTGGAAAATCCCGTAACGCACTTGGGAAAGCCAATCTGGGTTGAACATTTCACTTGGCCCCCTTTTTGAAATCACGGGCAGCAGCATTAAGCGCCGCGCTCATTGATTTAGATTGTTCAGCGGCATAACGTTCGGCGATAGTCGAAGACGTACGCTTATCGGAGACGGCGTTGATTACTTCTGCAAGGTCGCGTACTTCCTTCGCCTTCTCTTGTATTCTTTGGGTTACGACCGAGGCTTTTTTGGTTAGTTCGTCAATCACGCAGGCTGCGCACTTGCATTTACCCTGGCTAAGCGTGAACATTTGCCTATGGACGCAATCTTCCAACCAGGCCAGCTCGTTCGCGTAAACCTTGCGGGACTCGACGCGGGAGGCGTAAGCTTCCAGGCCGCCGTTACTGACGCTGTCGGCCACATTCTCAAGCAAACCTCCGAGCAGCCTCCAAAATATCTCGTAGAACTCCTATTCTCATTTCGCGGAGTCTCCCAAGTAGAAGTGCCCGCCGACCGCATCCACGCCCAAGTAACAACTGGCAAAATGGGGGGAACGTAGTTCATGTAGGTGTCAACGACCTACTCGGAAACGATATCGACACCAAGCGTCTTCCGCCTGGACCCCAAATTCTGTTGAAGCCGACCCCGAGCACGTTTGATAGGCAGTTGAAAATCTGCCGAGAAGAATATCGGCGCAGACATCCGAAGTGATTTAGTTCGAAGTTTTCTTAACCTTTCGCACTTTCTTCATCCATGGGTTGCGTAATCGTTGTCGCAATCGCAGACCGTGGTTTGCTAGCGTCAGCCGCTGCAACCCCTTTTCTCGGCATCGTTTCTCCGCGTGGGTGCTTAATGTTCTCAGTGCGCTGCACCCGGGGAAGTAATGGTCCCGTGGAACGAACCGGAGGTGAAGCCCGTTACCAGGTTTACCAATCGCTCGACAGTGAAACTTCCTTGGGCTGCGGCGAATCGACCCGTACCACCCGTAATGGTGTTAATTTCCGTAATGCCAAGGACACCGGGCGTCGCCGTCAGTTCACTCGATCCGGCAATTGTCGTAAAGACGCTGTCTCCGTTGGCCGCGATCAAGCGAGCAGACCCTGTTGAGGTGCCGTTCGCTAGATTCACCGTAAGTTGATAGCTGAATGAGAATTGACCGACAAGGGTAGCAATTCCCGTAGCACTCCCATCGACGCTTGATGTGGTGGGGGGAGGGCCGCCCTGGGGTGTGTCGGTCTCCTGTCCTTGTAGGGAACCCTTGAAGGGTACTTGTTTCTATGCCGCCGCCGGGACGGCGAGGGCCACTGTCAACAACATCGCCGCGACAGTCAGCGAAATGCTGGCTTTCATCGCCGATTTGGTATTTGTCTTCCCGTTTATGAACAGACTCATCCGCATTGCGTTTTTCTCCTTGCCTGAATTTTGTAAGCCGGAATTTCCTTTTTGGCTAGGAACAGAATAGTAGCGGGACAGTATACGTTGTGACTGTAAATAGCAACATAATTCGCTTTTCGCTGAGTCCCGGCGGTCACGTGGTAGAATCCGCGCAATCTTCCACGACGCGATAGATGACCAAGAAAATCAAGCCCGAAATAAAACTAGGCGCGACCGTTCGCCTCCGCGTGCATTCAGGTGAAATTGTCGAAGGTCGTGTCACATATTTGTGGGAAGAGAAATCCGTGTTGATGGTTCGAGTTGCGTCAGGAAACCTCGTCTACAATGTGCCTGCAAAGATGCTGGTTCGATGAAAGCAATCATCCGCTCAACTGGCCCAGCTAATCCTAGCGCGTAATACGGAAGAGCCTGTATTGCGTCAGGCCACAAAACAGCATCAGCTTTGCTGATGGCTAAAACGGTGCTGATTGCCGATGATAGCGCCGCAATGCGGCTGTCCGTTCGGCTCTTGCTTCAAGGTCGGCACAGGGAACTCGTGGTACGCGAAGCGGTTGACGGACTGGACGCTATCGAGAAGGCCAAAACATCGCGACCCGATTTCATACTTCTGGACCTTGCCATGCCTCGGTTGAAGGGAGCCGAAGCGGCTACGGTCCTGAAAAATGATTTGCCGGAAACGCCAGTCATCCTATTTACGATGTATAACGACCTGCGCGTCGATGCTCTATGCGCAGCTATCGGCGTTGATTTCATTTCAAAGACGGATGGTATTCCCAAGCTGCTAGAACGTGTTGATGCTTTGCTCCCGCCAACTCCCCCGAACGAGGGAGCAACACTGTGGTAGGCATCCAACAGTAGGATTCGACGCGACCCCATCGTTTGAAACCCAGCATGGAAAGTAAATTGGCTTTCTTCCGACTCAGCCCACGGAATTTGTATTTGAGGTTCACCGTCATGGCCGACACGTACCGAATCACACCCCACGGCCCTGAGTTCATGGTCAGTCAGAACGCTGGCGTGACAGTCGGCGTCTACAACACAGAGCAGGAACCGCAACTGACTGTGGAAGATTGCGAGCGGGATGATTCCATGTTGCAGACAGCTAGAAGTCTGGTAAATGCGGCTGTCGAAGCGCACATGCGATTGCATCATACCGACCGACGAACGGCGCACGATTAGAGAAGCAGCGGATTAGCTACAATCGAACTGTTCGTATTAATGTGCGCTGGCGCTAGTTCCAAAATCGTCGGAATCAGTTCGTTCGCCAATTCCGCCTTATCCAGCAATCTGACGGCTCCAACACTGTCCAACAATTCCTCGTCGAGGTTCTCAGTGCCCAACGTGATCGCTAGAACCTTCGCGCCGTTTTAGCAATCTCTTCGCTTCAGAGGGTACGATGTGATTTCTGTCAGGCAAATTCAAATCGAGGATTATTAAGTCAGGATGCAATTCCGAAGTCTTTTCAATCCTTTCAAAAAAAAGTTGAAGCTTCACCTACAACTAAAATATCTTCCCGATCAGATAAAAGCGACCGAATCGCTTTGCGCATTACAGCCGCGTCATCTGCGAGAAAAACTTTGACGCACATAGCGCCTCCGTTCGAATTAGCAGCCGGGGACTAGACTTAGATTCTTAAATCTTTAGTTGTAAACAGAAGTACTTCAACAATTCGAGTTGTAACATGGGCTGTAACATCAGGCTGCCTTTAAGAGTTGGATGATTTCTTGAATGGCATCGTCGGCTTTGTGATAAGCGGCCTCGAGTGGAACCTTGGAGAGAGTCTTGGAATGGGGCCGGTGGTGGAAGAGACTATTGGCGAGGGGGCCGCAGAGACGTTTATGGAAAAAGAGGAACAGGAGCGCCACTTTAACCCCCTTGTCGGTGAGGCGATAGGTGTAGTGGTGCCCGTCGCGTTGCACCAGAGCATGGGCCTTCATCTTGCGTAGATCGTAGCGAAGTTGTTGGAGCTCATAGTGGTGGGCGGGAAGA
>WNFP01001798.1_pt1 | contig 16847 bp, 12 predicted proteins | sample 5400201 | NCBI WGS metagenome assembly WNFP01 (sample SAMN13153355, study PRJNA577476) | soil metagenome | isolation source: 115 cm saprolite under Madrone tree | place: USA:California | collected 2016-06-14 | reverse complement strand
ACAGCTGCCGGTACTCCACCGGCGTCACCGGCAGATGCGGATGTCGTCGTCGCGGCGTTCCGGATGTTCGGCGTCGATGCTCCGAATCGGATGCGCGGGGCGTTTGCCGGAATTGTTACGGATGGCAGGAATGTCTGGTGTTTCCGCGACCATATTGGATTCCGGCCATTGTTCTACCGCGACGAGCCGCGAGCTTTCTACGCTGCCAGTGAGTCACGGCAGATAGTTGTCGGCGCCAATCTCAGCGAAGAGCCGGATTTTGCGGTGCTCGAGCAGATGTTCTACGGGCGGATGGTGTCAGATACCCCAGCCGCGTTGAAGGGCGTTGCGCGCCTGGCGCAGGCAACTACACTGAGCGTCAACAGTGAAAAGGGCGTTGCGCTACGACGCTACTGGGATCCGTTGGACGTACTCGAAACCGCCCGGCTCAGCGACGCCGATGTTCGGGACCGCTTTCTGGAGCTGCTGGCGCAAGCAGCGGCGCGGAGTCTTACCGGCAAGGATGTCATCCTGTTGAGCGGTGGCCTCGACTCTCCAGCCGTCGCGGCGTTCGCGGCGCCCGAACACCTCCGACGCACCGGGCGTCCCATCGGCGCACTCTCCGCCGTCTTTCCTGATTTGCCATCGGTCGACGAACGTCTCTACATCGAGCTTGTCGCCAAACGCTTCAACATAGATCTGCACACCTTTCGTCCCAAAGCCCGGCCGCTCGACAATGTGGATGAATGGTGTCGCCTGTTCGGCAGCCCCGTCCCGATCCTCTCTGTTCCAGAAGTGTCCGACGCCTACTCTCTCGCGCGTCAGCTTGGCTATGACAACGTCATCACGGGGGAATTCGCGGAATTCGTATTCGGCAGTCCGATGCACATTGTGCCGCACCTTGTGACGCACAGACGCTGGCGCGCTCTGGCGAATCTTCTGCTAGTGGAACGCAGGCGCGGCGCGTCCGCCCCCGACCTGGCGAAGCTGCTGTTGCCGACATTCGTCCCCGGCCGCCCGGCGAACTGGTTCCTGCACTGGGGTGGCTTCGATTCCCCGCATCGGATACCCAACTGGCTCGACGAAAGGAAGGTCAACGAAGTTCCATTCCGCAGCGATCTGCTCCCGTCGAGTCGCGAGCGCTGGCGACAAATTCAGCTTGTCGGGACCAAAGGAGCGACGATTACCATCGAGGCCGACGAGGTCTGCGCGGCCATTGCGGGGATCACGATTCGCAGACCGATGGCGGATATCGACCTGTGGGAGTTTTTCCTCAGTCTGCCTGCCGAGATCAAGCATCCGGACCTTCGATTCAAAATCCTGGCGCACGGCAAAATGCGTGGAATTCTCCCGGATGAAATCCTCGATCGCAGAGGGAAGACAGTCTTCGATGACCATATCATGACGCACCTGGATTACGACACGCTCGAGCGGCTGCTCGTCCGGCCACGGCGTCGTATGCCCGGGGTTGACTACAAACGTCTGGCACACCGGATCAAACGCAGAGACCTCAATAGGTTCGACTGGTTTTGGGCGAGGGATCTGGCGTGGATCCACGCGTTCCTGAACGAATGGTGAGCAAACCCTCACCAGCCGAAACCATAGCCCTCGCCAGCGTCGGGCCGTCGATGTACGGTTTCAGCATTCGCACGCAGGAAACGTTACGATTCCTGCGCTCCGGCGGAGGAGTTGAGACGCTCGACATCGTCGCGGCCCAGGAGCCGCGGACGCGGCCAGACGTCGAACCGCTCGCCGATTGGGCGCTGGCCGGCACTGAATACCAGGCACGCGCGACGCTTTACCGGGTGGATGGTGGGTACGAGTTCTGGGCCACCGACGCCGGCAGATATCATGTGGATCTGGAAAACTGGCGCATCGAGATCCCCGCTGCCGGCGACGAAATCGTGCGGGAGCAGCGTCTGTGGGGACTTCCGATGATGCTTTGCTACATCCATCGCGGAGATTTTCCGCTGCACTCCGCGACGGTGGAACTGGGTTCGGGAGCGGTGCTCTTTGCCGCACCATCCCGATACGGCAAGACCACCCTTGCCCTCGCGTTTCATAGGCACGGGTACCGCGTGCTGAGTGAGGATCTCGTGTGTTGCCGGCCTGGTGCTTCGTGCGAAGTTCTCCCCGGTCCCGCGCTGGTGCGCCTGAGAACTGACGTGTATGATGGAAGTCCCCCGCGAGGCATGCACGTTGTCGTGGCGCGTGCGGACCGCATCTATCTGGGCGTGGACGACGACCGCAAGGGCAGCAGCGCCCCCGTTCCGATCAGCGCGGTAGTATTTCTAAGAGAAGCTGATGAACTGAGGATGGAGCCTGTCATTCCCTCAGTCGCCGTGGCTGATCTCTGGCACCTCAACTTCCACCTGGCGACCAAAGAGTTTCGGGCCCAGTCTTTCCAGCAGCTTACCCGACTCGCCGGTACGGTCCCCTGCTGGAACGTTTACCGACCGCTTCGTTTGGCGAGCCTGGACGCAACGGTGGCGCTAATCGCGGAGTGCTTCAAAGGGTGACTGGACCCAGTGCGGCGCTGCGGCAGAGTGCCGACGATATGCAACAGTTTTGGGTCCGTTTCCTCTCCACCCTGTCCGCCGCGATTTTCCCGTAACCCGTTATCCAATCAGCGGTTGTGGGGCTACCTGTTGCGGTGCCTCCCGGGGCTTTGATCTTGCCTTTCCGGCCACCGTTAGGGACGAGAGCTCGTCACTCACAAGTCAGGAGGTAGGATGAAGAAATCGTATGCTCCACCAAAACTGGTGGAATACGGTCGGATCGCGGACTGTACGTTCGCGACACCCGGCGGCTTCAAGGGCTGCACGACTGACTGCCACATCGATAACTTCGGTGAGCAGTCGGCCAATACGGTCACCACCGGCAGTTAAACCTAGCCGGCGATCGTAGGAAATGCCCCGACATCCGCCAACGCGGTGTCGGGGTTTTCTATTGCCGACTGACCCTCAATCAATCACGCCTTTGACGCAAAATAAGCCGTTCAAGCTTTCGTACCTGGCACGAGTCTTTGCGATCGTCTGGGCCGCGGCCGGTCCATGGATGGTGGCGTGGGCCATTCTGCTGGTCGTGCAAGGATTGCTGCCGGTGGCGTTGGTATACTTGACTAAACCGCTCGTCGACGGGGTTCAGGCGGCCATGGGACATGGCAGCGCCTGGAAAAGCGTGCAGCCGGTTCTCCTGGTCGCTGGCGCGATCGGTGGCGTACTCGTCCTGACGGAACTGATCAAAGTCGCGTTGGAATGGATCGGCGCCGTGCAGTCAGAGTTGGTGCAAGATTATGTGAGCGATCTTCTGCACGCCAAGGCGACATCGGTGGACCTCGCATTCTTTGAAACACCCGACTTCCACGACCACATGTACCGGGCGCGTTTCGACGCCACCAACCGCCCTCTCGCGCTGTTGGACAGCACCGGAAGCCTGGTCCAGAACACCATCACTGTTGTGGCTATGGCCGCGGTATTGACCCGCTACGGAGCGTGGCTCCCGCCGGCTCTGCTCCTGAGCACACTTCCCGCTTTTTACGCGGTGGTTCGAACAAGCCGGCGTTACCACACCTGGTGGAAGGATACGACCACCGAACGGCGCCGGACCCAGTATCTCGGCGTCGTCCTCACGGACGCATTTTACGCCGGAGAAATCCGGTTCTTTGGCTTGGGGGACTATTTCCGCACGGCTTTCCTTGACCTGCGCCGGCGGCTGCGCAACGAACGCATCCGCTTGCTTCGCGATCAGGGTCTCGCGCGCATGGGCGCGGAAGTAATCGCCTTAATCGTTTCCGCAGGGACGATTGCCTGGATGCTGTGGCGGGCTTTCCTTGGTCTTGCAACGCTCGGAGACATCGCGCTCTTCTATCAGGCCTTCCAGCGGGGGCAGGGCCTGATGCGCGCCCTGCTAGGCAACATCGGGCAGATCTACAACAACGGATTGTTCCTGGACAATCTGTTCGAGTTCCTCGATCTCAAAACGCAGATTACCGAACCCGCCGATCCCGTTACGGCTCCCGCGAGATTGCAGCGGGGAATTCGCTTCCGCGATGTAACCTTCAGATATCCCGGCACTGATCGGGTGGCTTTGAAGGACTTCAATCTGACGATTCCGGCTGGTCGTACCGTCGCCATTCTGGGAGCGAACGGCGCCGGCAAAACGACGCTCATGAAGCTGCTCTGTCGTTTTTATGATCCTGAATCCGGCTGCGTTGAAATCGATGGCATCGATCTGCGGACCCTGTCGCTCGAGGACGTGCGCAGACTGATCACCATCATGTTCCAGCTTCCAGTCCGCTATCAGGATTCCGCCCGCCAGAATATCGGCATGAGCAATCTCGAGGGCGCAGGAAACCTTGCGAAGACTGAGGCGGCTGCCCGCAGCGCCGGCGCTCACGAGCTGATTGCCTCTCTCCCCGAGAGATACGATACGCTTCTCGGAAAATGGTTCCCCGGCGGCACGGAGCTGAGCGGCGGCGAATGGCAACGCATCGCAATGGCTCGGGCATATCTGCGAAAATCCGAGATCATCATCCTCGATGAGCCGACGAGCATGATGGATTCGTGGGCTGAAGCAGAATGGTTCGACAGATTCCACGAGCTCGCGCGGAATCGCACTGCAATCTTAATCACGCACCACTTGGCGATTGCGATGCGCGCCGACGTAATCCACGTCATGGAACACGGGCAGATCGTCGAGTCGGGGAGTCACCAGGAGCTTGTTGCGATGGATGGCCTCTACTCAAAATCCTGGAGAGCACACATGGAGTCGGCTTCTACAGACGCCGAGATGCAGACGATAGTCTGACATCGCGAAACAAAAACCACCGCCGCAGAGGTAAAGGGTATGGTCGATCGCCAGAAGTTGGGAGCATGGATTCAGTCGCAGCACCTCGAGGAGGCGGCGCTCGAACAATATCGGAAGTCTTATGCCTCGCATCCCGCGCGGCTCGTCGTCATCAAGAACTTTCTTCAGCCCTCGGTTGCCGAGAGGCTCAGCCGATTCCTCGCGGGCGAAGCGGAGTTCAAACCCGAGTATGGTTTGTACACCGTCGAGGGCGCCGCAAAGGAGGAAGATTGGCTGCGCGCAAAGGACGAGGATCGATTCTTCAAGTTCGGGAAGCTGGTCGGGACGCCACCGCAGTTTCAAACGAGTCCTAACGCTCTTACCTATCTGCAGTTTCGCATGACATTCCAGCGCCCCGAGCTCAAGGCGTTCTTCGAGGCCGTCTCCGGTATGCCGCTGGGTGCCAGCGACGATTTCGGTGCGCACTCCATGACTACCGAAAGTCTTCTGCGACCTCACTCCGATGACAACCGCAACCGACAGCTCGCCCTTGTCGTTTACCTCACGCCGGGATGGAAGCCGGAATATGGTGGTCAGCTCAAGGTGACTCACGTCGACGGGAGGACAACTGTGGTCGAAGCCGAGTACAACAGCGTGATTGCCTTCAACGTGCTCACCCACAAGGAGCACGTCGTCGAGCGCATTCGATCGAGTGACGGCTCCGCTCCGCGCCGCCTTACGATCGGAGGGTGGTATCACAAGGTCGAAGGTGCCAATGCCCAGGTTTAGGCTGTCGCTGCCCGAAACATCACGCCCAGCACTTGGCTCCGAGACGAGAGTTCCTGTTCCGTGAAACCGGATCCGGCGATCAGCGTTATCGTCTCGACGAGGAACCGCGCTCAACATCTGCCGGAAGTCCTGCGTACCCTGGCCGCGCAGGAATGTAGTAGTCCATTCGAGGTCGTCGTCGTCGACAACGGATCAACGGATGGGACGCCGGCGTTGCTGGAGGAGTGGTGCCGCCGGGACACGAGATTCAGGACGGCGTGCGAGCCTCGGCCCGGCCTGAGCCGAGGGAAGAACGCAGGTATCAAAATGGCGCGGGCACCTCTCCTCGTGTTCACTGACGATGACATGCGCGTTGATCCGCGTTGGCTCGAATCGTATCGCAGACTCTTTTCGGGACACGAAGGGGCGCTGCTCGTGGCAGGCGGTCCCGTCGTTCCGATCCCTCACGATCTCGGTGCGTGGCCCGAGTGGCTCGATGATGCCGCGCTCGCCGATGTCGGACTGCTAAACCACCGTGGCCACAGGGCACTGGTGAGATTCGAATACGTCTGGGGAGGCAACATTGCCGTTCCCAAGCCTGTCTTCGATCTCTTGGGATTGTGGGATGAAACGGCCGGTCTGCACGGAGACCAAAGAGTTACGCGGGAGGACAGCCGATTCTACGAGGACACCGAGTTACAGGATCGCGTCCGAATAGCTGGAGGGAGTGCGTGGTTTTGTCCTGAAGCGGTCGTATATCATCGAGTCGACCGGCGGTCCGTAACTCCGCGGCGAATCTGCTCGACCGCTTTCTCCCGGGGACGGAGTGATTTTTGGCAGCGAAGGCTTCGCGTCTGGCACCAGGTGGAACTGGGTCCAAAGCAGAATGCAATGGGATCTCTGTTTTCCCTGGCCCAAGGTCTTGTGCGCTGGGCCTTCTGGCTGATGCTGTTTCGCTTCTCGGGGCGGAAAGACTTCTTCGAGCGAGCGCGGCGCGCGGCGTTTATGTCAGGGCGCTCGCTTGACAGCTTGCGCGCCGGCAGAAAGTCCATGCTCTTGTTTCTGGGAGCTACACGTGTCGCATTCCCCGCGCGAAGTCTCTTGCTGCGGCTGACTCCAGATGTCGGCTGAATCCGCGAGCGGGCAGCGAGAAAGCTCGCGGCTCCGATCGTCGGGCAAGCTCACGCCCGCGCCCGGATCTATCGAGGATGGAGGCCACATTCCCGCCTTGGACGGCCTTCGCGGTGTTGCGATTCTACTCGTTTTGGTCCTCCACTTTGCGCCGTACGCGCCGGGGCTGCAGGCACCGACCGTCCTCCTTGACCGGCTCTATCTTCGGGTTTCGGGAATCGGGTGGACCGGTGTGGATCTGTTCTTTGTGCTCTCGGGATATCTCATCACGGGAATTCTCTACGACACTAGGGGCAGCAAGCACTACTTCCGTCAGTTCTATGCGCGGCGCTTCCTGCGCATCTTCCCGCTCTATTACGTGGCGCTTGCGCTGTTCCTCATAATATTGCCTTGGCCGCACAGCTTCGATTCGGTGATAAGGGAACTCCGGGGCGACGCGGTCTGGTACTGGACGTACTTGTACAACATGAGGGTGGCAGCCACGGGGTTCCTCCCTTCCAGTGCACTGGGGCATTTCTGGTCGCTGGCGGTCGAGGAGCAGTTCTACCTCATTTGGCCGATCGTAGTCCTCTGGTTGGGCAGAAAGCATCTGATTGTTACATGCGCCGTCGCGGTAGTGGCGGCTCTGGCGTGCAGACTTGCGCTGTCATCCACAGGATATGTGGTCCTCCCTGACGTGTGGATGCCCGCTCGGATGGATGCGTTGGCAGTCGGTGCCTTCGTCGCTCTGTTGGTTCGCGTGCCCAGTGGGCTTGCACTCATGCGTCGTTGGGCAAAGCCAGTTACTGTCGGTGCGGCTCTGCCGCTGGCGGTCTTGCTGTTCTACAACGTCGCACTTTCCACATTTGCACACACCCTGACGGCGCTGCTCTTTGGTGCGATTCTGGTTTTGTGTCTGAGCGCTCCTCGCATTAGTGTGCTGGCGACGGCGACCACGTCCCCAATTCTCAGATTCTTCGGACGTTATAGTTACGCACTCTATGTCTTCCACCACCCCCTGCTTTGGTTCAAGCCCGTCTTCAGTCTGGCTTTCGTTCCGACGGTGTTCAGGTCCCAACTCCCGGCCTATATGCTGTGGCTGGCGATTTCAATCGGAGCTACGGTGGCAGTCGCTCTCGTAAGTTGGAATCTCCTGGAGAAGCCGTTCCTCAAAATGAAAAAATTCTTCCCCTATCACTCTGCGGATGCTCTTCCCTCGACCAGGGCGATTGCGTCGGAAGCGCTTGCCTCCCCTGGGCTGATGACCTCATGATCGTACGCGCCACTGGGTCTTCACCGGCAACGCGAGAAACTGACCGAACCTCCGAGCCGCCACGCCGACCGCTCGTCGTTCAGCTTCGCCCAGTCGAATCAGAGACTTCAATTCGATAACGACTGTTCGTCCGAAAAGAGTCCGGCTCCATCCCCCGACCGTCTGTCCGTTGACGATGAGGAGATGCCCCGAAAGCCCATTCATCCTCGCCATTATTCCCGCTGCCTTGAGCCTGGCGCCGAACGCACTGCGATCCTTGAAGCCGATGAAATGCTCATCGTAGTTCGGCAACAGGTGCGCCAGGGGGAAGGAGATGCGCGCCGCCTTGTATGCGGCCGGAGACCAGTACGATCGACCGGCGATCGACGCGTGCTCGAGTTGTGACGCAGCGGCGTCGACACCCCTTCTTGCGTCCGCCTTGGTGAGCCCGGACCACCAGGCGAAATCCTCGACGGTTGCAGGTCCTCGGGTCGTGAAGTACCTCAGCGCGAGCTCGAACAATGCGGCGTCACGCTCCAAAACGGTCGACCCGGTTACTCGCTCTTCGAGCAGGCCATACGTGAACTGCTTCCCTCGGCGTGCGCCGCTGCAGATCACCCCATCCAGCTCGGCGCGCATCATGACGGCCGCCAGTCGCTGAGAATCCGTGATCTGGATCTTCGCGCTCTCGAGCACGAACCCCAACTCGGCGCGAGTAAGCTGTTTTCCGTCTCGCAGGGCTTTTATCAGCGCCTTTCTGCTGCGAAGGGCCAGAGCCTCATCAACCTCGAGCCAGCGATACCAGTGTGCGTTCGCTTTATGAACTCGCGGTGCAGAGAGCGCCAGCATCCAGCCGACGTCAGCCGCCGCGACAAAATGCCAGGTCGGGCGCAGGATGTGGGTGCGAACGATCGTTCCGTCGTCGATCTCTTTTTCGATTTGGGCATCAGTGAGGCCGCGCGTGCGTTGAGCGAGCCCCCATTTCGACGCGCCGTAATCTTGCGCCTGAACCGCACCCAGCCTCGCAACGACCTCACTCGCCTTTCTCAGAGCGGGCTTCACGAGGCCTTGGTTGACTAAGCGCTGTTTTGCGATGTCCCGTTCGAGCATATCCGCCACATCATAATCTGGATCACGTCCACAGAGAATTGACCCAAATCATTGCTACTGCTGAGCTTGGCCTGCTCACAATTTTGCGAATCACCGTGGACCCAAACGACCCGGTAACAAGCCGCACACCTAACCGCTTGCCATATAGCTACTTACGGTCAGTTGCCAACATTGATTTAAACGGGTCGCGAGGCTACATTGAGGCTACTTCAAGCGGAGGCGTTTTTGGCCTCCCACCCCGCCTCCGAACCCAGTAGCAACGACCGGATTTAATGACGGCTCCGAACAACAGAGAGCGCATCCTCCCGCGACTCATTCACGAAGAAATCAAAGAATCGTTCATCAATTATTCGATGAGCGTCATCGTCTCTCGCGCACTTCCAGATGTGCGCGATGGACTCAAGCCGGTGCACCGCCGTGTGCTCTACGCGATGAACGAGCTGGGGCTCGTTCCCGGCCGCCCCTACAAGAAATCCGCGACCGTCGTCGGCGACGTACTCGGCAAATATCACCCACACGGCGACCAGTCTGTGTACGACGCGCTCGTGCGCATGGTGCAGGACTTCTCGCTTCGGTATCCGCTGGTTGACGGCCAGGGAAACTTCGGCAGCGTCGATGGCGATCCTGCCGCCGCGTATCGCTACACCGAGTCCCGACTCACCCGTATCGCAGTGGAGATGCTGGCCGACATCGACAAGAACACCGTCGATTTCGCGCCGAACTTCGACGACAGGCTTCTCGAGCCGAAGGTTCTGCCCTCGGCGATTCCGAATCTTGTCGTTAACGGCTCTTCGGGGATCGCCGTTGGAATGGCGACGAACATCCCCCCCCATAACCTCGGCGAGGTAGTGGCCGCGCTGACGGCGTTGATCGACAATCCGGACCTGACACCCACCGACATCAGAAAACTGATCAAGGGCCCCGATTTCCCCACCGGCGGCTACATCTATGGCCGCGCGGGAATCAAGGATTATCAGGAGACCGGACGCGGCCGCATCATCATGCGCGCCCGCGCCGTGATCGAGGAGAAGGAATCCTCGAGCAAGTCGCAGATCGTGGTCACCGAGCTTCCCTATCAGGTCAACAAGGCCAAGCTGATCGGGGACATGGCGGAGCTGGTGAAGGAAGGAAAGCTCGAGGGAATCAGCGCGCTCCGCGATGAGTCCGACAAGGACGGCATGCGGGTCGTGATCGAGCTCAAGCGCGATTCGATTCCGCGCGTAGTGCTCAATCAGCTGTACAAGCACACGGTGATGCAGTCGACGTTCGGCGTGATCATGCTGGCGCTCGTGCCCGATTCACACACGACGCAGCTCGTGCCGAAGATCATGCCGCTCAAGGAAGTGCTCCAGCACTACATCGAGCATAGGCACCAGGTCGTCGTCCGCCGCACCCAGTTCGAGCTCGACAAGGCGCTCGAGCGCGAGCACATCCTCGAAGGTCTAAAGATCGCCGTCGACAACATCGACGCGGTCATCAAGCTCATTCGCGCGGCGGCGGATACACCGGCCGCGAGCGCGCAGCTTCAGAAGCGGTTCAAGCTGAGTGAGCGCCAGGCAGAGGCGATTCTCAACATGCGCCTCGCCAAGCTCACCGGCCTGGAGATCGAGAAGCTCGAGGCCGAGCTGAAGGAAGTGCTGGCCTTCATCAAGGAAATGAGGGACATCCTCGCGTCGAAGCCGCGCCGGATGAAGATCATCCGCGACGAGCTCCAGCAGGTGGCGAGCAAGTACGGCGACGAGCGGCGTTCGGAAATCACGAGCGACGAAGGCGAGTTCACGATCGAGGACCTGATTGCCGAAGAGGACATGGTCATCACCATCTCCCACTCGGGCTACATCAAGCGCACTTCCGTCTCGACGTATCGCAAGCAGCGTCGCGGTGGGCGCGGCCTTAGTGGCGCGGGGCTCAAGGACGAGGATTTTGTCACGCGTCTCTTCATCGGCTCGACGCACGACTACATCCTGTGCTTCACCGATGACGGCAGATGCTTCTGGTTGAAAGTTCACGAAGTGCCTCAGGCAGGACGCGCGGCCAAGGGAAAACCGATCGTCAACCTGATCAACGTCTCACCCGAGACGCAGATCAAGGCGATGGTTCCCGTTCGAGAGTTCTCGGAAACGCAGTTCCTTCTCTTCTGCACCAGAAACGGAACGGTGAAGAAGAGCGCCCTGTCGCAGTATTCGAATGTTCGTCAAACAGGCATCAAAGCCATAAAGATCGACAAGGACGACGAGCTGATCGACGTGCAGGTGACAAGCGGCTCGAATGACATCGTGCTCGCCACGCGTCATGGCCTCTCGGTCCGTTTCCACGAGCAGGACGTGCGCGAGATGGGCCGCGACACCACGGGAGTCAAAGGAGTGGAGCTGCGGGAAGGCGACTCGGTAATCGGCATGGTCGTCGTCAAGCGCGATGCAACGCTCCTGGTCGTCACGGAACGTGGCCTCGGTAAGTGCTCGAACATCGCTGATTACCGGGTGCAGAAGCGTGGTGGAAAGGGAATCATCACGGTCAATAGAACCGAGAAAACAGGTGATGTCGTTGCCCTGATGGAAGTTCTGCCGGCGGATGAGATAATGATCATCACAAAACATGGTGTGATCATCCGCAGCTCCGTCTCTCAGGTGAGGGTAACAGGGCGTATCGCGCAGGGGGTGAAACTCGTCAACCTCGATGAAGGAGATCTCGTGACTGCCGTCGCCCGAGTGGTACCAGAAGATGAGGACGAAGGGGCGGAAAACGGCATTCCTGGCACCGACACCGAGCAGGTCGAGGCCCTCACCGACGAATGAGAACCAAGCGTTCCGACCAGGCACACCAGCTCGAGGAAATCGAGAAGCTGCGCTCGGCGCTGCGTAAAGCAGAGTCCGAAGTGCAGCGCCTGCTCGACGAGGCTGCGGCCCGCGGAGCGCTCGTGGACATCCTCCACGATGTCATGGGCTCGCTGTCCATGGGCGAGCTGTTTCACATGCTGGCGCGCCGTCTCGCACGTGCGCTCAATCTCAGCCACTCGTCAGTGATATTCGCGAAGAGCGGCGATCAAATGGGAACTGTCGCGTCGGCACACGAAGATCCCCAGCTGGAGAATCTCCAGGTCGAGCTCGACAAGTATCCGGAGATCGAAGCCGCGCTCGCGAGCGAGCAGCCGGTTCTGATTCCGGACATCTGGCACTCCGACGCCTACAAGGAGCTGCGCGAAGCCTGGGAGAAGGACGGCAGTGTGATCTCGGTGCGCTCGATCATCGCGCTACCCTTCCGGCTGGATCTCGATCGGACCGGTGTGTTTCTCCTCCGCCGCACTGCCGAGAAGGCGTCCCTGAACGAAGCCGACGTCGACTTTGCGGAGACGGTGGTCAAGAGCGCCATGAATGCAATGCGTCGCGCCCACATGGTGGAGGTCACGCAGGCCGATAACCTCCGCCTCGAGGCGCTGGCGCGCACTGATCCGCTCACGCAGCTGCTCAATCGCCGCGCGCTGCTCGCTCAGCTTGGGACGGAAGTCGAGCGCACGCGCCGCTACAACGCGCCGCTCAGCATTCTGATGATCGACGTCGATGAGTTCAAGGATGTGAACGATACGTTCGGCCATCTCGCGGGCGACCAGGTGCTGGTGGAAGTCGCGCTTCTGCTCGCCCGCACCGCACGCAGCGTCGATTCCGTCGCCCGCTATGGCGGCGACGAGTTCGTGATTGCCGTGCCCGAAACGGGCGAAGTCGGCGCGATCGCGTTCGCGGAGAGACTCCGCGACAAGATCCAGGCGCACGAGTTCGACATCGGTAAGGGCGACCCCCTCCGCCTCACCGTCAGCATAGGTGTCGCCGATTTCCCCGAGCCCAAGGTCGAGACAGCGGAAGATCTGCTCGACTGCGCGGACCGCGCACTCTACCGTGCCAAGGCCGGCGGACGCAATCTCGTCTGCGTCTAGCGGGAAGCGGGAAGCAGGAGGAGGGAAGCGGGAAGCGGGTCGCGGGAAGCGGGAAGCGGGAAGCGGGAAGCGGGTCGCGGGAAGCGGGGAAGCGGTAAGGGCGAAAGCCGCTTAACTTTTTAGCTCGGTCCTGGCGCTCTCGTCATATTGGCGCTCTCTCCACATTCGCACTCACGCCAATGCTCATTTCCCGCCTTTGGTTCTGCCGTTTCCGCTTCCCTCTTCCCGCTTCCCTCTTCCCTCTCTTACTCGCGGGCTGCGTCGTCGACTCCGGAAAAAAAGAAACCACCGCTGACACGACCCATCTCGCCCCGGTTGTGACCGTGACGCCGGTGAACCGCGGCACCCACGGAATGGCCGAGCGGGTGTTGTGGACGTTCTCGCCCGACAGAAAAGCGGTTCTGGTGGTCGCCGATCCCGGCGGCGTCGAAAACGAGCCGATTCCAAATGGGTTCTTCTTCGGCGACGAAGCGCGCGGATTCCAGACTCAGATGGACAGCGTTTGGGACGTCGTACCGTCGCCGGACTGGAAATGGATCGGGTTCGGACGCGCGTACACGGTTGTTGGTGGCGCTGGAACGGGAAACGATCTGCTCACGGGCGTTGCGCGCCGCACCTCGATCGATACGGCGACGCTCCGCGCCGGTTCGTTCTCCTCGAGCGGGATGTCACTTGCCCGGGCCGTCGCGCAGCCAGGCGTCATCCACATTCCGGAGAATCCGCGTGCACAGGCCGCGGCAGACAGTGCCGTCCCGAAACTGTTTCCGGTCGCCCGCGGCTGGCGCGTTCGCTGGACGACTGATGGATCCACGCTGGCGCTCGGCAACAGCCCCGCGCGCGCTCTGGATGACGAGCCGAGTCAGACCTGGGCGGCTCTCGACCCGGTGACGGGTGCGCTGCACGGCACATTGCCGTCGAGCGCGAAGCTCGCTGACGTGAAGTTCACTGGCGGTCCCACGTTGGACCGGTCGCTGACGATCGACATGAATCAGTCGCCGCCGATTCAGATCCAGCGCGGCAATCAGACTTTCACGATCCAGACCGTGCGCGGAGTGATCACGATAGTGGAGCCGCCCGGAGTGGGCAGCACGGGGGCACAGCGTGTTGTGGGTGCCGGAGTCGCGCTCGCTGCTACTGCCGGAGGGCGGTACATCGTCGCAATCGCGCCGAAGCAGAGTTCCGATCCAAATGGGATCGCCATAGAGCCCGTCGTCTACACGGTTACCTGGTAGCTGCGAACTAACGACTGAGAACTGCGAGCCAACTGCAATTGCGGATCGCAGACTAACTGCGGATTGGGACACTAACTACGAGCTGCGGACAACATGCAGACAACTTCGCAACTCGTAGTGAGTCCTCACTCCGCATTAAGTCCTCGATCCGCAATTAGTCTCCCAATCCGCAGTTAGTCTGCGATCCGCAGTAGCAGTTGGCCCGCAGTCCTCAGCACTTAGTTCGCAGTTCGCAGCAACTACCGCCCGATGCGCCGTAGCTCAACGAGGAGGCAGTGATCCTGTACGACGTCGATTCCCGCGCGCGCGAGCTTCTCTGCGGCGTCGTCGTTCCGGATCCCGAGCTGAAACCACACTGAGTTCGGTTTCTTGGCGATGATGTCATCGACGTGCGGTGGGATGTCCTTGGGACGTCGAAAGACATTGACCATGTCGATGCCGCCGGGAATGTCGGTGAGCCTCCTGTACACTTTCTTGCCCATGATCTCGGTGAGATCCGGGTAGTAGACCGGGACGGGGACGATATCGTATCCAGCGTGCTCCGCGTGGTCGGGAACGTAGTACGCCGGCTGGTCCGGATCAGGCTTCATCCCGAGCACGGCGATGCGATGCGTGTTCTCGAGCAGGTTTTTTATCTGTGCGGGCGTCTCAATGAGATGATCGCGCCAGTTCTCGCCGTCAGTTTGTGGTGTCATTGCTTGTTCTAATTGCTGGCTCATTTGTCACTCGACAATTGCGCTGATTGAAGCTAATCACGTTCACACAGGCGCAAATCGAGTGCGCGGGGTAACGGGAAGCAAGTCACGTCCGTAAATTGCGAGAGCAAGTCCAGCTCAAGAAATCCGGAGATCCACACGTAATGCGAATGTTAGTGCTTGGCGCGGGGCTACAGGGCTCCGCGTGCGCGTATGATTTGCTGCAGAATCCCGAAGTAAAGGAAGTTCGCCTGGCCGATCTGCATACCGGCCATCTCGCGCAATTCCTCGCGCCGTACTCCGGCGAAAGGCTGATTTACACGCCGCTCGACGTGCGCGACAAGGAAGCGGTGCTCGCGCTGATGCGGCAATCCGACGCGGCGATGAGCGCGATCCCGTACTACTTCAATTTTGATCTCGCCGCGATCGCGGTCGAGGCCGGGATACACTTCTCGGATCTGGGTGGAAATACCGAGATCGTATTCAAGCAGAAGACGCTGGACGAGGCGGCGAAGAAAAAGGGAATCACCATCATCCCCGATTGCGGTCTCGCGCCCGGAATGGTGAACATTCTCGCCGAGCACGCGATCCGGCAGCTCGACGCGGTCGAGACCGTTCGCATCTACGTCGGCGGACTGCCGCAGCGTCCGGAGCCGCCGCTCAACTATCAGATTGTCTATTCACTCGAGGGAGTGCTCGACTACTACACCACGCTCTCCTGGGTGCTGCGCAAGGGCAAGCGAACGCACGTAAAAGCCCTCTCGGAAATCGAGGCCGTCAACTTCGGCGGATCATTGGGCGAGCTCGAGGGATTCCATACCGCGGGCGGCCTGTCGACCATGGCGTTCCGCTATGAAGGAAAGATTCCAACGATGGAGTACAAGACGCTTCGCTACCCCGGTCACGCGCGCATCATGGAAGCGATTCGTGAGCTCGGTCTGCTCGATTTGAACCCGGTAGATGTCAAGGGAGTCAAAGTCGTTCCACGTGATCTCGTCGTGGCCGCGATGGGTCCGCGTCTGACCAAGCCGAATGCGTACGATCTCGTCGCATTACGCGTCTACGCCGAGGGCACGAAGGATGGAAAACCGAAGCGGATCGGGTGGGAGATGGTGGACTACTACGATGAGGAGAACGGAATCAGTGCGATGGAGCGCTCGACGGGTTACTCACTCTCGATCACCGGGCAGATGCAGGCCCGCGGGGAAATCGGAAAAGCGGGTGTGTTCACTCCGGACGAGGCGGTACCCCCCGAGAAGTACATCCGGGAATTGGCGGCGCGTGGAGTGATGATCCGGGAAATGCGCTAGGGAGGGCAATCGCAGACTGACAAACTACGCTGCTGCCCGCTGCCCGCTGACTGCTTCCCGCTCTCCGCTAAGGACGACGGGACAGTTCTTTGTCGTTAGCGTGAAGCCCTTTCCGCGATACCTCTTGAACCGAACTGCGAAATCGAACTGTCCGGTTGCTTTAGCGAATAGCGGGCAGCGAACGGCAGGTAGCGGGAAGCAGCGTAGTTCTGAGTCGCGGATGAGGGTTTTATTGTCCCGCGAGCAAGTATATCGCCGCGAGCGTGAGGAGAAAGTACGGCACGAGCGCCGCTGCCCCGGCGTAGTCTTTCGATACCCGCTGGCCGAAAAACAGTGCGACGATATTGACGCCGGCAATCACGGCGCCGATGTACGCCACTGTGCTGTCGTGCGTCACGAGCAGCAGTGCGCACCCGACGCCGCTCAGTGCTCCGGCCGAAATCTCGAGCACCGTGATGACAGCGAACATCGGCCCGACCGTGCCCGCCAGTGGGCTCTTCGCGAAATGCTCATTGAGGTACTCGCGATTTCCCCGTCGATCCACGACCTTGTCGATGCCCGACTGAAGAAACAGCACTGCGAGAAAGGCGGAGACCAGAATCTGCAGAATGTAAATTGCGGCATCGGGTGAGTGCACATTTGGCATGCGGTTATTGTAGCACGATCCAGCGGACA
>WNFP01003382.1_pt1 | contig 16850 bp, 18 predicted proteins | sample 5400201 | NCBI WGS metagenome assembly WNFP01 (sample SAMN13153355, study PRJNA577476) | soil metagenome | isolation source: 115 cm saprolite under Madrone tree | place: USA:California | collected 2016-06-14 | reverse complement strand
AGGCACCACGCCGCCACGCACGTCGCGGATCTCGAAATGCTGGCCTCACGCGCATCTCCAGACTCCACACCGCGCATCCACGCGTCCGCCAGCCCGGATTGGCACTCAGTGGCTGCACTCATGAATTATCCGGGCTAGCAGAACGATCAGGACGAGTCCCCCAAGCTTGAGCGCTCCGGATACCTTCATTGCAGTGTCCCTTTCGCCGCCGGCTGCTTCTTCACCCCGTCGGCCTCGAACTTCGCCTTGGTGGTGTAGTAGCCCCGCGGGTAGTACGGCCCCAGGACCGCTGCTTCCATGCCGGGCTTGGCCGCCTTCAAGGGGCTGTACTGCCAGTCCTTCAGAGGGACCATGAAGCGCATCAGCAGCATGCCCCAGTCCTTGCGGTTACGCAGTTCGCCCAGCCCCTCGCCGGGGCCCCAGTCGACCCATGCCACGTCGTACTCGCGAGTCGCGTTCTTCGGCCGGTCTTCCGGACGGCTCACGACGATCGTGTAGTACCGTCCTTGTCGACCGGCACCTGCATGTCGAACACGCCGTCCCACAGACTGCCAGAGGCTGCCACCGCCATGGTCGCGACGGACCAGTACTTCACCTCACCGTCGGGCATGATCTTGGTGTTCGCCCACGTGTCCGGGAAGGTCGGAAGCTTCGCCCGGAACACGTACACGGGGCCGTACTTGCGGGCCGTATAGTTGACCAAATATGCGGTCGTGGGATCGCCGCCGCCTTCCATCTGGGTTGCCAGCGGGATCTTCGCGTGCTCCTCCGGCTTCATGAAGGCGCCGGCGACCGTATACTTCATGCTTCACTTGCCTTTGGTCGCCGGTGAAATCAGCGTGTAGTACTGATGGAACTCGTCTCCCAGACCATAGGCGACCTTCACATCTGGCCTGAGGTCCAGCACGAGATCCTCGGTCAAGGTGCGGGTGCGGAACGTCCAGCCCTTGGGAAGCTGCTTCATCTTGTCGCCAAGCGTCGCAAGCGATTCGAGCGTGAACTGCTTTTCGTGCGCCTGCAGCACGTAGGCATTCCCCTTGGGATCGACCACTTCGTAGACCGATTGGCCCTTGGCGTATACCATTTTCTGCGTCTTCTTCGGGGCGAAGGGCGTGTACGGCTTCGTCCCCGTTTTTTCCCCCTTCAGCATGGCCAGCGGCAGCGTCGCGACCCAATGCGCTTCCAGGCCGGCCAGCGAAGCCTTCTCTCCCATCCCGATCGTCTGCGAATCCATCATCCAGAAATGCGGTCCGTTCTTCTGCGCCGCCTTCGCGCCGAACTGCTGCTTGATCTTCTCCAGATCCAGCTTGTCCCAAACCTCGGCCGGGCAGTCGTTCAGTCCCGTGGTGTTGTAGACCTCGACGCCGGTCTCCTTGACGACGAGGATTTCGCAGTAGCGCATGTTGCGCGTATTCATGACCGTGGTGGGGGCGAGCGTGTGGGCTGCGGGTTGCTGCGCCGTGGCAGGCAGGATGCCGCCGGCAGCGACTGCCGTCAGTGTGATCACCGCTGCCGCGCCGACCTTCCACGCTCGATTCTTGACGGCCATGGTTCTCTCCGTTCTGAGAGTGAGAGGTTTCGGTTTCGACATCGATCCGTCGTCCTCGAGCGTTGTCCGCCGCCCTGCGCTGCTAGCGCGCTGCCAGCAGAGCGATCAGGACGACTCCCGCGAGCTTGAGTGGCCCGGATGCCTTCATTTCAGATTCCCCTTCGGAGCCATTTGCCCCTTCACCCCTTCGGCCTCGAACTTGGCCTTGGTGGTGTAGTAGCCCTTCGGGTAGTACGGCCCCATAACTGCGGACAACTCGCTGGGACTCTTCGCCTTCAGTGGGCTGTTCTGCCAGTCTTTCTGCGGCACCATGAAGCGCATCAGCAACATGCCCCAGTCCTTGCGGTTGCGCGGATCTTCCAGGCCCTCGCCGGGGCCCCAGTCGATCCACGCCACGCCGTTGGCGGCCGTCGCGTTCTTCGGCCGGTCCTCGGGGCGGCTGACGACGATGGTGTAGTTGCCGTCCTTGTCGGTCGGCACCTGCATGTCGAACACGCCGTCCCACAGGCTGCCGGTAGTGGCCACCCCCATGGTCGCGACCGACCAGTACTGCACCTGTCCGTCGGGCATGGTCTTGGCGTTCGCCCAGGTGTTCGGGAAGGTCGGCAGCTTGGCCCGGAACACATAGACCGGGCCGAACTTGCGCGACGTGTAGTTCACCACGTACGCGGTCGTGGCATTGGCGCCGCCGTCCGCCCGGGCCGGCGCTGGGACATTCGCCCGCTCTGCGGGTTTCATGAAGCCGCCCGCCACGGCGTCCTTCATGCCTGTGAACAGGAAGAACTGCGAATTCGGGCAGGCCGGCGCCGTGGCCGGCGTCATGCAGGGGTTGTTGGCCGGGTTGTTGACCAGCTTGTACCAGTTGTCGGCGCTGATCGGTGGCGGCGCCGTCCCCATCGGCTTGCCGAAGCGCTTGTTGACCTCCTGTTGCGAGAGCTTGGTTCCGTCGGCGAGCCCGGCTTCGTAGGTGATGCCAGGGCCGTCGGAAGAGGGCGTCTCCACCGGGCCCCAGCCCAGGCCGTCGTAGCCCTTGTCCGAGACATACATGCGGAAGCCGGCGAAGATCGTCATTCCTTCCTTGCCGATGTAGACCGTGTTCTTGGCGCGGTCGGCGGCATTCGCCGGCGCATCGGCGGCCACGACGTTCAAGGTGAAGTTGCGATTCTTGGCCTGGCGATCGGCCCCCACGCGATAGGGATTGGTGGAGCCTGGGTCGGGCTCCAGGTCGTACCCGTCTATCGAGCCGCCGGCCGCGTTGACGAAGGTGTTGCGCTCGAACAGGTACACGGAAAAGTTGAAAAAGCGCGCGTGGGGGAAGCGGCCGCGAACCGTCAGCGTGGCGCCGGCCGGGATGGCCATCTCCCCGAAGATGTAGGACGGCCGCTTGTCGGGCCAGAGATTCGGGTTCTGGTAGCCATCGGGGGCAGTCAGATAGTTCCAGTAGATCCAGCCGCGCGGCCCGCTGAAAATGTTGCCATTGTTGTAGCGCTCGTCGGCGCGGAAGGTCGCACCTACCGAGACATCACCCTCCCGCGCGACGGCCTTGCCGGGAGCCCGGTTCTTGAGGGTAAAGGGATCGACGTACGAGCCCTGCGCAAAAGCCGGGGCCGTCGTTGCCAGGAGGACGGCGGCCAGCGCCGCCGTGGCCCAAGTGCATGTGTTCACTTGCACACCACTACTTGATCCAGCCTTGTTGCTGGAATCGTTTCTTGAGCACGTCGGCAATTTCCTCGGCGGTCGCTTTGGCCCGGCCCTCCACTTTGCTGCTGCCACTTGCCTCTCCGTACGCCTTCATCCCGCTACTGATGATGAGTCCTGCCGGATTGCCGGTGGCAATGAGGGTGGCCACTCCCATCGCCGCCCCCGGGCTTCTACTTCCGCCGGCATCGACGGTGCCGGATCCGATTTTGCGCAGTCCCTGCGCCGTCATCTGGAAGCCTTCCACCGCCGTTGTCAATTCGGATGCCCCGGAGCCAAATCCGATGGCGACGCGCTTCGCGGCACTGCCCTCTTGGACGGACAGGAGATAGCCCCGGATCACCAGGTCGTTGATCTGCGGTTTCGTCCCCGTCACAGCTTGCTCTGCCGGCATTCCCATGCTGCGGATGTCCTCGACCAACTGCGCCGCAATTTGAGCGCCCAACTTCCGCCCGTCCGCAATCTGCTCGGAGGTTTGGGGCGTGGCGGACCCGGCAGACTGGGCGGCCAACGCGGAGTCGGCCGGCACATCAGCGGGCGTAGCTGCGAAGTCGTACACCAGGATGTTACCGGGCCGCGGGACTTGCCCGGTCACGAGTTGCTCGCGGTTGGTGACCTTGGTCGAGGCGCACCCGGCGGCCATGACCAGCGCGAACAGACACGCGACGATGCTTACCAGGTTTCTCCGACGGGCCCTTTTCATAGCTTGCTTCTCCTTTGTTTGCTGTTGTCCCACTGGCGCTAGGTCTTTCGCTCGAGTGAGTGCTTCTGGCTCACTGGGAGCCGTCGAATGGCCCGTCCGGCTCCGTGAGCTGCAGCGAGAGGTACGGCCGGGCGCCGACGATGCGAGCGCCCTGCGCCTTGAGCTCCTGGAGGACACAGATGCCCGCGTCATCGGCGAAGTGCAGGTCGGACAGGTCGACGACCAGGGTCCCCGAATGAGGCTGGCAGGCTTGCACGAGGACCTCCGTGTCGCCGGACACGAGCCGGCCATCCACTTTGACCGTCATGATTGAGCCCTTCAGGGTCTCGGTGATCCGGAGCGTCACGACGGACGCCTGAGGCAGAAATCGTGCCTCGTTGCGCTCAACCTCCCCGTCGACGTCATGGCGTGGGTTCCTCGTGGCCCGATCGACCGTTTCGGCTCATCTGCATCCCCACCAGACGGGCAACGAGAATGGCCAGATAGAACTGGCCGGTGATACCCTCGGCGACCGCAGCCTAGCGGGCTTGCAATGTCACCGGGTGATGTCGCCAAAGCCGACCGTCGACAGGGTCGTCAGGCTGAAGTACATGAAAATTGGGAAGGTGTGCTCCGGATGGGCAGCCAAGACTCCGCCCAGTTCGCGTGACCCTCCGAAACTGAAGGCCTGCGGCTGACTCAGAAAAACCAAAATGTACAAGAGGCCCCAACACAGTCCGAGCAGCAGATAGACCGAGATCGACAGGCTGATGGTTTCACGTGTCACTTCGCGTTGGATAAGGAGGCTGCGCAGCTGGGACCAGGTCACGAAGGAGAAAAACAGCAACCAGCCCATCGAACCCGCGATGAATAGCTGGGGACTCGGGATGATCAAGAGGGCGAGGCGCTCGGCAATCGCCAGCGTGGCGAGCGCCCATCCGACGATGCTTTGCATGCGCCGCCGGGCGAGGAGAACGCCTCGCTCGCCGACGAGCTCGTCGACGCGGATGGTGTAGAGGGCAACGAGCATCAGGGCCAGGATCGCGAGGCTGAAGGCGATGAGGGCACTCCCGGCATCGCCGATCAGAGGCCGCACCGCGAACGCGATCACGACTGCGATCAGGAGAGCCGTGTGTCTCCGCTGGCGGAAATGTGTGCTCAGACTTTCCTGCACCCGCATGTCCATCGCCAACACCTGCGGCAGGAATCGTTCCTCGTTGCGGGTCCGTCGTAACGTATTGATCAATTGGAAGATGGCCCACGGGGAGCTGCCATGAGGCACCGGCAAGTCCACATGCTGACCTGTGCAAGTCAAAATATGGACTTTAAGGTGATATATTGACCCGGTGAACACCCCCGCCTTCAAGGAGTTGCTCGCCGATGAAGCGCGGCTGCGAACCCTCCTGAGCGTCGCGTTTGACTACTCCTGGGAGATGACCCCGAAGGGCGAGGACAACCTGCAGATCCATATGTTGCAGGACCCGAGCGCGGATCTCGGCCTGCCCCCTGGCGAGTTCCGGCGCACCTTCACCGCACGTGAGTGGCTCGAGCAGATGCATCCCGACGACGTGGACTCCGTCGAACGAATGGTGCAGTGGGCGCTCCACCGGCGTCAGGTGTATCGGACCGAGTACCGCATCCGGCGAGCCGACGGCGGCTACGCCTGGTGGGAGGAGCGTGGCGCGCCGACGGAGTTCCGAGATGGCCGGCCCGTGCGATGGGTCGGGGTGATCCGGAACATCACCGAGCGGAAACAGGCCGAGGAGGAACTGCGGCGCGCCTTGCAGCAGGTGCAAGAGCTGAAGGCGGAGATCGAGGCCGAGAATGCCACCCTCCGGGCGCAGATCGAGTCCTTCGGCGCCTCCACCGAAGTCGTGGGCAAGAGCGCCGCGCTGAAGCGAATCCTGCTGGAGGTGGAGCAGGTCGCTGGCACCAACGCGCCTGTCCTCATCACCGGCGAGACGGGGACGGGAAAGGAACTGGTGGCTCGTGCGATCCACCGGGCGAGCCCGCGTCGCGAGCGCCCGCTCGTCACGGTCAACTGCGCGGCCCTGGCCCCGACGCTGGTGGAGAGCGAACTGTTTGGCCACGAGAAGGGCGCGTTCACCGGCGCCGGCGCGCGGCGCATCGGTCGCTTCGAGCGGGCCCACACGGGGACGATCCTGCTCGACGAGGTGGGCGGGCTGGCGCCGGCTGTCCAGGCCAAGCTGTTGCGCGTGCTCCAGGCCGGCGAGTTCGAGCGGGTCGGCTCCTCGGAGACGGTGCGCGTCGGCGTGCGCGTGATCGCGGCGAGCAACCGCGACCTCGAGCGCGGGGTGAAGCGAGGCCGATTCCGAGAGGACCTGTACTACCGGCTCCGTGTGTTCCCGATCCACGTGCCCCCGCTCCGCGAGCGGCGAGAGGACATCCCCTTGCTGGCGGCGTACCTGGTCGACAAGAAAGGGGCGGCGTTAGGGAAGCGGGTGGACCGCATCCCGCGCCGGACCATGGAGACCCTGACTGCGTACGACTGGCCCGGTAACGTGCGCGAGCTGGAAAACGTGATCGAGCGAGCCCTCATCCTGTCTCAGGGGCCTGCCCTCGTTGTCGACAGCGCCCTCGTCGGAGTGGCCGGGGATCGAGCCGGGGCAGCCCCGAGCGTTCGGCCCGCGGGAGCGACGGACGCGACGGCCACGACGCTTGCAAAGGCAGAACGCGCGCACATCCTCCGCATCTGCGAGGCCTGCGGCTGGCGGATCAAAGGACCCGGGGCTGCGGCTGAGCGGCTGGGCCTCAACCCGAGCACGCTCTACTTCCGCATGAAGAAGCTCGGCATCAAGCGTCCGTCAACGCTCTAGTCATGCCATTCGCAGGCTGGATCTGGGCTGCGCTTGTCGCGGCTATGATCGTGGTGCCCGAACGCAGCGTGCACGCGCAGGCGCTCGAGCCGAGATCCTACGCAAACACCCCGGTCGGGATCAATTTCTTGCTTCTCGGGTATGGCTACACGGAAGGCGACGTCGGCTTCGACGCGACGTCTCCGATCAAGGATGCCAAGGTCCACGCCCACGCCGGCCTCTTTGCCTACGCGCGGTCCCTGGATGTGTGGGGGTTGTCGGGCAAATTCCTCGCGGTGCTGCCCGTTGCCGAGACGTCGGGCAGCGCAAAGGTCAAGGGGCAGGAGCACGACCGCCAGGTGTTCGGACTCGCCGACCCGATCCTCCGCATGTCCGTCAACTTCTTCGGAGCCCCCGCGCTCACGATGGAGGACTTCCCGACGTATCAGCAGGACATCATCGTCGGCGCCAGCCTGCAGGTGACCGCTCCGCTCGGTCAGTACGACTCGACCAAGCTGCTGAACGTCGGGACCAACCGTTGGTCCGTCAGCCGGAGCTCGGGGTATCGAAGGCCTGGGGCTCCGCGATACTGGAGGTGATTCCCGCCATCACTTTCTTCACCAACAATGACGACTTCTTCGGTGGGAAGACCCTCGAGCAGGACCCCATCTACTCCGTGCAGGGACACCTCATCTACGAGTTCTTTCCCGCTTTCTGGGGGGCCCTCGACGCCACCTACTACGTCGGGGGGCGCACGACCATCGACGGCGAGAAGGGTCCGCAGCCGGAGAACGTACGTCTGGGCCTGACCGCAGCGCTATCGCTGAGCCGCCACCAATCGATCAAACTCTACGGCAGCACCGGCGTTTACAACCGCACCGACAACACCTTCTGGGCGGTCGGGATCCTCTGGCAATTCCGCTGGGGTGGAGGGCTGTAGGTCTTTGCGATGACGGCAGATGCGAGGAGGAGAAGGAGGGACAGCCCGCCGGCCGCTCGCTACTGGTCCGGCGTGATGGATACGGCGATCACCTTTTGCCCGTCGCTGGAGACGTAGCCCACCACCGTGATCGAATCGCCGCTCTTCAGGAACTGGTAGGAGCTCTGGTCTACCTGGATCAGGTCGACCTTGAAGCTGCTTCCGCTATCGGGGGCGAACGACATGGTCGTGCCCGTGATAAACAGGACCCGACCGTGAAAGCTCAGGAGCTCCTGCGCCGGCGCCGCACAGACGAGGGCCAGCAACAGGCTAACAGCAACCACGACCCGTGCGACTCTCGTCATGAGCCCATCGTGGGCCGTGAGGCTCGCCCCCGTCAAGAGGCGGATGCCCAAGTCGATCTATCCATGGTTGCCGTCGATTGCCGAAGCGTCGTGCCCATAGAGCCAACCGAGTGCCGCGATCGTCCGGTCGCCCCTCGCGGCCAGCTCGGCGTCGCGCGCTTGCTGCGCGAGACCGTCAGGAAGGTGGAAGCGCGTCTTGTTCGCTCGAGACATCTCCTGCAATCGTGTCGCCCGCGGCCGTCGAAGCGCCTCGTAGCGCCGTAAGGCGGAGGCGACATCGGCCGCGCCGCCCTGGAGCAGACAGGCCGCCAGCGTCGCGCCATCCTCAATGGACTGAGCAGCACCCTGAGCCATGAAGGGCAGCATGGCGTGGCAGGCATCGCCGAGGAGGGTGACGCGGCCAACCGACCAGCGCTCGAGCGGCGCGCGGTCGAACAACGCCCAGATGAAGGTCTCATCCACGGCGCCGATGATCGCGCCCACCTGCGGGTGCCAGCCCTTGAAGGCGGCCAGCGCATCGGCCACCTCGCCGCGGTCGGTCCAGGATTCCCGGGTCCAGGTCTCGCGCTCTTTGATGGCCACGAAATTGACGAACCGGCCGCCGCCCACGAAGTAGTGCACAAAATGGCCCCCGGGACCCATCCAGTTGTTCGCCAGGACTTCGAGCTCGAGATGCCCGAGCCGGTCCGTCGGGACGAGCCCACGATAGGCGATGCAGCCGGTGAAGCGCGGTTGCTCCGGTCCGAGCAGCTCTCCACGCACTGTCGAATGGATGCCGTCGGCGCCGACGAGCACGCCGGCGGCCACCCGCTCGCCGTGGGCGAACCGCAGCTCGAGGCGATCGCCCTGGTCGGTGAAGCCGGCGAGGCGATGGCCGAGGTGCAGACGCTCGGCGGGCAGGGCCTCGGCCAGCGCCTTGAGCAGGTCGGCGCGGTGGAAGTGGTAATAGGGCGCGCCGAAGGCGGCCTCCACCGCCTCGCCGAGCGGGGCGCGCTGCAAGGTGCGGCCGTCATCCCATCGACGCTGATGGACGGCCACTGGACGCACGCCAGTCCGATCCAGCGCGGGACCCAAGCCCAGGCGGTGCAAGAGCCGCGACGCGTTCGGACTGATCTGGATGCCGGCGCCGACCTCCGTGAGCACCGACGCCTGCTCGAAGACCTGGACGTCGAACCCGGCGCGCAGGAGCGACAACGCGGCGGCCAGACCCCCGATGCCGCCCCCGACCACAGCTATGGACAGATTGTCGCGGGTCATCAGGCCTCGATCCGCAGCAAGTGATCTCGCGCCAAAGGCCATCGGCTCTCAATTTACAACGCGAGTAGGAGATAGGCGGCGTTTCGGCCGCTGCCAAGCGGGTATCTCGATGCCCAACCTGTGCCTGTTCAGCCGCGGCCGCGCCGCCCTTGCCACTCCCTCCGTCGCAAGCTATGTCGGCCCGCGTCCACGCCTAAAGGAGTGCGTCAGGGCACCGCCTACTCCAGCCCCCGGACGGCGGTAGCGATGTCCTGGCTCAGGCGGGCCATGGCGCGGCTGTGGGCGGCGACGAGCGCGTCGATGCTCTTCTCTTGCACGGCCTCACGCACGGTCGTGCGACCCGTGTCGGACTTCCCGTCTTTCGCCCGGCGTACGATCCAGACCGCGTCCAGCACGGCCGATTCCCCCGGCGTCGAGTCGAAGCGCTGCACCTCGATGGCGACGCGAAAGTCCGCGTCCGCGGCGAGCATCTGGGGGAAGAGGGTCACATTGGGCGTGCCGAGCAGCGCGACGAGGTTCACCGCGACCACGCGCGAGATATTGTTCCCGAGGGGCGAGGCCCAGCGGTTGAACTCGTCGAGCTCCACCTGGTTCGCGCCCGCGCTCACGACCATCTGCGGGCGATCGACGGCGGCCGGGATGGTGATCGGCCCCACCGCGACCGACAGGTTCGATGAGGCCGCGGGGGCTGTCGCGGTGCCGCTCAAGGTGTAGAAGCGCGAGGGCGGCGAAGACCCACACCCGGCCGCGAGGGTGCCGAGACCGCACAGCATGATGACCGCAGCAAGGCGACGCATCACTTGTTCTCCTGGGTCTTGCCACGGATGAGGGATTCGGGATGGCGCTCGAGATAGTCGGTGAGCACGCGGAGCGATCGCGCGGCGAGCACCATCTCCTGCAGGGCGTCGCGCAGATCCTGCTGGACGGGCGCGTCCTTGCCGACGAGCGTGGCGTCGGTGTTCGTGAGCACCCGATCGGCGGAGGCGATCGCGCGGCGCGTCTCCTCGAGGGTGGTCTTGAGGGGGTCGACGAGCTCGGTGTCGAGGCGGCTCAGGAGCTTGCTGGTGTCCTCCAAGGTCCGTTTGAGGGACGTCAGGTCGTTCTGGATCTCCCGGCCGATCGACTCCCAGGGCAGGCTATCGAGCTTGGCGAGGATGCCGGTGAGCTTGGCCTCGAGATCCGGGATCGTGCTCAGAACCACAGGGAGCTCCAGCGGGTCCTGGGTCCAGTCGATCTTGGGCTTCGGCGCATCGGGAAAATAGTTGAAGGCCACGAAGAGCTGGCCGGTGAGGAGATTGCCGCTCTTCAACTGGCCACGCAGCCCTTGCTCCTCCACGATGCGGCGGACGAGCTGGAGACGGACCGCGTCGCTCCCCTCCGTCATGACTTTCGCGGTGGCCTGGTCCCGTGCCGTCACGCGCGCAAGGATACGCTCGGGGAAGAACGTGATGAGTACGCGCGGGCGCAAGGCCATCGTCGCGGGGTCGACGCTGAGGCCGACTTGGGTTACCTCGCCCGCCGGAATGCCGAGCAAGGTCACCGGCGCCCCCACCGACAGCCCCAGCACCGACTCGGAGAAGCGAAGCACATACACCCGTGCAATGGCCTCCGGCTGCTTCATCGCGGTGGCCTGGTCGCTGTAGAGGGTGAACACGGCGCCGGCCGCGGCCGGCCCGGCTGGGGCCGCGAAGGAGGGCACGTCGAAGGCGAGGCCCCCGGCGAGGAGCGCCACCAATCCCTCCGTGCGGACGTTCACGCCGCCGGCGCCGACCGAGACGTCGATGCCGCTCGCGTTCCAGAAGCGCGTTTCGGGCGTGACGTACTTCTCGTAGGGCGCGGTGACGAACACCGCGATGTCGATTCCCTTGCCGTCGGCGGCGAGCGCGTACGCCTCGATCTGGCCGGCCGGCAGCTGGCGATAGTAGATGGGCGATCCGATGCCCAGGGACCCCAGAGTCTTGGCCTTCAGGACGAACCGGCGGCCTGGTTGGTCCGTGATGACCGGCGCGACCTCGAGGCCGGTGAACCTGGTCTGCTTCTTGTCGGACTTGCCGGGCTGGAACCCGATGTAGTTGCCCGAGAGCAGAGTGCCGAGGCCGGAGATGCCGCTCAGGGTGACGCGGGGCTCGACGACCCAGAACTTCGCGTCGTCCACCATGAGGCGGGCGGCCCGCTTGGAGATCTTCGCCGTCACTTCCACGTTGCCGTAGGTGTCCGCGAGCTCCACTTTCGTCACGTGGCCGATGGTCACGTCCTTGTACTTGACGAAGGTCTTGCCGGCCTCGATGCCCTCGGCCGACTTGAAGACGACGGTGATGGTGGGACCCTCCGTCACGATGCGCTGGACGGCGATCCCGATGGCCACCACCGCGGCGAGGATGGGGATGATCCAGATGACGGAGAGGCGCGTTCGCCGGGGCGGGTCGACGGTGGCCTGCGGAAGCGGATCGAGGCCGGTGGGCTCAGGCATGGCGGCCCTGCCAGCTCGTGCCCGCATCCCAGATCAGGCGCGGGTCGAAGGACTCCACGGCGAGCATCGTCAACACCACCACGGCCATGAAGAACACCACCCCGGGCCCGGGCTCTACCGACATGAGGGGCTGGAGCTGGATGAGGGCGACGGTAAACGTGTCGACGAACACATCGAGCATGGACCACCTCCCGATGATTTCAATCAGCCGATAGAGCCGGGCGCGGTCGCGATTGCTCGCGACGGACCCGCGCTGCACGGTGATCAAGAGGTACGCCAGGGCGACCAACTTCCCGAGCGGGATCATGACGCTGGCCACCAGCACGATGACGGCCAGCGGCCACGAGCCCGACATGTAGAGAAAGATCGCGCCGCTCATGATGGTGTCGGCATCGGAGGACACCACCGTGTTGGTCCTCAGCACCGGCAGGATATTGGCCGGGATATAGCAGATGGCCGCCCCGATGAGGAGCGCCCAGGTGCGCTGGACGGAATCGCGGCGGCGCCATTCGATCCCGCCGCCACAGCGCGGGCAGTGCCCGGGATGCGCAGGGTGCGCGGGCCGCGAGAGCAGGCCGCACGTCTCGCACGACACGAGCCCGGTCTCCGCTCCGCTCCGCGCGGTCGCGCTCATCTCTCGAGGACCGCGCAGGCCGCGCCGTCGGCCCACTCCACCCTTCTCCAGACTTCACCCGGGTCGAAGTTGACCATGATGGCCGGGAGCAGGATCACGAGGAGACCGACGGCATACATCCCGATGCCCGGGGTGACCGTGGCCAGCTCCGCGATCTTCACGAGCGCGACGAGGATGCCGAGCATCATCACTTCGCTCATCGACCACGGCTTCATGAAGTCGGCCCAGCGCAGCAGCTCGGCCACCCAGTGGGGGGCGGGCGGGCGCCGCACGGCGAGGAGCACGGTGAGCATGAACGCGATATAGCTGGCGGGCGCGATGACCACGCAGAATGATGATGAACACGATGGCCGCCGCGACGGTGAGGGCGAGGGGACGGTCGAGCGGGTCCACCGGCCGGCTAGCCAGCGGCTCGCCGCAGCGGGGACAGCGGGCCTTCGCGCCGGGAGCAAGCGGGGGCACGTGCTGGAGGAGATCGCACGCGGGACAGGCTACCGTCTCCAGGCTCACTTGACCGCGAGCACCTTTCCGATCGTCGTATCGTTGTGGTAGATCCAGAACGCGGACACATCCTCCAGGTTGACCATGGCGATGAGGCCGGTGTCCTTCGCGAAGAAATACCAGGCGGTGTAGACCACGTCGGCCGGTCCCACCTTGCCCTTGTAGGCGAACCGGATGAGGATGGCGGGGAAGGTTCCCGCGGGGACCGTCACGCTGTAGGTACCGACGTAGGTGTAGGTGGCGTTGAGCTTTCCGCCATAGTCCCGCCTGGTCGGGTCGTCGAGATAGTTCACGGAGACCTTCTGCTGGAAGCTGCTCGACGAGCCGGGCTTCATCCCCGTCACCACGAACGGGTTCGCGGGTGTCGTCACGACGATCACGCCTTCGTCCACGTCGCTGATCGCCGGCATGATGAGATCGGGCCCCTTCGGACTGATGAAGGCGGCGAGCGAAGGCGCGAAGTTGAAGCGCCACGACGCACTGCCCCCTGGCCGGCGAGCCTTCTTCAGGACGAGGTTCTGAGTGTTCCCCGTGTTGGAGCCGGACGTGACCTGGAAGACGAAGGTTTTCTCGTTCAGCGGGAAGTACACCGACGCATCGCTGATCGGCTCGCTCGGGAGGGCCGCGCCCACGACGCCCGCGCCGAGATTGGCCGCCAGCTTCTGCTGGTCGGCCGGCGGCAGGGGCAACACGACGCCTTTCGCTCGGGCGTCCCCGACCGGCGAGACGAAGGCGAGCGCGACGGCCACCACGACGGCAAGTCGCGCAAGCGACGGCATGGTCACGACGCGGTTGCAGATGCGTCGGCAAGATCGGCTCATCAGGTCCTCCTTACCGCTCTGCCGCGATGGTGAAGCTCTCGTACATCTTCCAGCTGCGCTTGGTGAATTCCTTTTGAGCGAGGGGCGATAGCCGGCCCGAGACGAATCCTACGTGCTCGGGAGCCTGGATGTCCGGCCGCTGGGGGAAGCGGGCCACGCGCTCCGTCCAGGCGATGTAGTCGACGGGCACGGGCACGACGAGCGCGCCGCCCACGGTGCGCCCCAGGATAGGCCCGGGCGCGGAAACCTGCGCGATGGGCGCGACGGCCTCGTGGTACCGGGCCAGCATATTGACCGCGCCCGCCACGAAGCGGGTTTCGTCCTGGGTCCGCGCGGCCGCAGCGAAGATCACGACGGCGTCGCGCCCGGGCACACCCTGGAGCCGCTGGATACCCATGGCCAAGGCGGTGAGGACGCTCAGGGAGTACTGCGGGTTCTGCACGGCGGCCTGCACCTGCGCGTCGCTGGCCCCTGTTTCCTTGAAGATGGCCGTGGCGTTGTTGACGAGGTCGCCCGCGGGCGTGTCATAAACGGTGCTGTTGGTGATGGTCACCGCGGACATGGCCATCGAGTACGGGACGAGGATCGACGTGGCGGTCTGGATGAGGAACCGCCCGGAGAAGGCGACCCACGCCGTATCCGTGAGCTTCTTGGCGAGGACCTCGTTGGTGGTGTAGGGATCGACGCCGAGGCTCTTGGCGAGATCGCGCCGCTCCTTCTCGAAGCCCAACGCGGTGATGGTGGCCATGCCCACGCGCTTCGATGCCTCCTCGGCCCTCGCGCCGCCACTCTGGTCGGGGGCGGTGGCCGCCTGGTAGACCCGCTCGCTGCCGAGCTTGATCCGGTCGAACAGGCGTGCCACGCCATCAGGGAAGCCCGTGATCGTCTCCACGGGGTGAACGATCATGTTCACGGTGGACGTAACCGGTCGCGCGATCGCCTTGCCCGCGGCCTCGGCGAACTCTTTGGTCTTGCTGAGGTCGTCGAGCTTGGCGATGGCTTCGACCTCGTTCACCCGGATCGGCAGCATGTGAAGGCCATGAGCCTCGAACGTCCCGTAAGGCGAGCGGATGGTGAAGCGCTCGAGGAAGCCCTTCACGGGGACCTTGGGGTCCACGGTGAAGTGTGGTCCCTTGAGCAGCTCGGGGACGGCGAGGTCCTTGGCGTTGAGCACGGGTTCCGTCTCGTATCCCGTCGGGGCCTGCGCGTGCGTCACCGCGCTTCCCACTATCATCGAAGTCACGGTTGCCAGCACGGTGATCGCCATCTTCATGTGAACACTCTCCTTGGCTCCTGACAGACAGGGCCCTATGGTTCGCTCGGGGCTGCGTCATGCTCGCGCACTTCATACGACATGTCTACTCCGTTCGTTGAGAAATCGCTGCCTCGGCTCGGGCGAGTCGCGGTAAGACGCGAGCGTTAGTTGCCGCCCTTTCCTTTCATCAGCATGTCCATGGCTTCGCCGACCGAGAAGCTGCCCGGCTTCTGCCGCGGAGGAAACTCCCGGAACGTTTGCAGGTGCTGCCCCACGATCGCTTGCGCGGGCACGAAGAGGAACAAGTGTTCCACGAACCACTTCACGTAGTCACCCGCCTCGTGCTGCGCCCGCTCGAACGGATCGGAGCGCAGGTTGAACAGCTTCGGCGCGCGGAGGCGGACCAGCGGCTGCATCCAGACGGCCAGCCCCTCCGCCTTCTGCTCCATGAACACCACCTTGTACTGGTCGTAGCGCAGCCCGGCGAGGTCGCCGTCGTCGGTCCAGTAGAAGAACTCGCGGCGCTTGGTGGGGCCCGTGCCGGCGAGCAGGTCCCGCTGGTCGTAGCCGTCGAGATGCACCTTGAACGTGGTGGCGCCCGCGCGGTAGCCCTGTAGCAACTTGGCCTTGATGTCGGGCTCGCCCGCGGCCGCCACGAGGGTCGCCACCCAGTCCTCCGCCGAGAAGATCTCGTTGATCTCGGTGCGCGGCTTCACCACGCCAGGCCAGCGCACGAGTGCCGGCACGCGATAGCCGCCCTCCCAGTTGGTGTTCTTTTCGCCGTGGAACGGCGTGGTGCCGCCGTCCGGCCACGTGAACGTCTCCGCGCCGTTGTCCGTCGTGTAGATCACGATGGTGTTGCCGGCGATGCCGAGATCGTCGAGCTTCTTCAGGAGCTGGCCGACCTGCCCGTCGTGCTCGACCATGCCGTCCGGATAGAGGCCGAGACCGGTCTTGCCGCGGGACTCCGGCTTGAGACGCGTCCAGATGTGCATGCGGGTCGTGTTGACCCACACGAAGAACGGCTTCTTGTCCCGGTTCGCGCGGTCGATGAAGTCGCTGGCGGCCTTGAGGAACTCCTCGTCCGCCGTCTCCATACGCTTCTTGTCGAGGGGGCCGGTGTCGGTGCAGTTCTGCTTGCCCCACTTGCCGAATCGCGGATCTTCGCCGGGGGTCTCGACGGTCGTCGTCGTGCATCTGAGCACGCCCCGCGGGCCAAAGCGCACTTTGAACTCGGTCCCCTTCGGGTAGTCGGGATGCTCCGGCTCGTCCTCGGCGTTGAGGTGGTAGAGGTTGCCGAAGAACTCGTCGAAGCCGTGCACGGTGGGCAGGAATTCGTTCCGGTCCCCGAGATGATTCTTGCCGAACTGTCCGGTCACGTAGCCGAGCGGCTTCAGCAGATCGGCGAGCGTCGGGTCCTTGTCCGACAATCCCTCCTTCGCCCCCGGCAGCCCGACCTTGAGAAGCCCGGTGCGCATCGGGCTCTGCCCGGTGATGAACGCGGCGCGGCCGGCTGTGCACGACTGCTGACCGTAGTAGTCGGTGAAGAGCGCGCCTTCGCCGGCGATGCGATCGATGTTGGGCGTGCGGTAGCCCATCATGCCGCGGTTGTAGGCGCTGATGTTCCAGTAGCCGATGTCGTCGCCCATGATGACGAGGATATTGGGCTGCTGCTGTGCGATCACGCCCAAGGGAAACAGCATGACCGCCAGGGCGGCCAGGGTTCCAAACACGCGGTTCCGTCTCATATCCTTATCCCGTTTACGAGCCGCTATGGGCTGGAACTGGAAAGCATGCGGGGCGCGAAGCGCTCCGTCAGCACCGGGCCGAGAATCGACGTGGCCAGCATCAACACGAGTACCGCATTGAGCATCGTGCCATCC
>WNFP01001795.1_pt1 | contig 16855 bp, 17 predicted proteins | sample 5400201 | NCBI WGS metagenome assembly WNFP01 (sample SAMN13153355, study PRJNA577476) | soil metagenome | isolation source: 115 cm saprolite under Madrone tree | place: USA:California | collected 2016-06-14 | reverse complement strand
CCACAGCCGTGGGCAACCGCACCGCCAGACTATTACCCCATTTCGATACCTGCATCAGCCCTCCTTGATATACATTGTAATTGTATATCTCAAACAGAATCCGTGCAACTCACTCCAGCGGCGCTTTACGCTCCACACGGGATAACTCCACGACGGTGACAACGCCCGCTAGAAACATTAGCTCATTGCAGTGGTCGGATCGGGGTTCACCCCAAACATTTCAGTCCATCTTCGGTCCAACTCAAGAGCGAGATAAATGGCGCGTGTCTCTGTAAGCGACACCAGAAGCGGCACTTAGAGTTTTTGTACTGCGTACTTCTGAGGAGAATGCCGCAGGTTCGAGTCCTGCCGGGCGCGCCATCTCATTGAACTGAAAAGAGTAAGAAGAATCGCTCTTCACCGTTGACCTTCTGCTCACGAGGTGGAGGGTCCATGGGAACGAAGCATGCGGGTGCAGCCTACCTAAGCCTTACGTTTTTGCGCTCGCTGTGGATAGACGGGTCAACGCCCGAACGCTAGCGCCTGCCTGGCAAGCAGGCAGTCCCCAATGCATGTGTGCACCCACCTGGTGAGGGGTGCGCCGCCGGTGAGTCGACGCCGTCGGTTCAAATCAAGCCGCCCCAACCGAAGATTCTTCTCTTTCAATCACTTCCGCAAACCCTGCATGGAAGAACAAATCCTGAGTGATCAGCCAGAACAATCCACAACAAACTCGGACACCGACTCCCTCAATATAACGCAATAGGTTTCTTCACAGGCTCAACCGGCATCCGGCGCCATCTCTCACTTGATAGGAATGATTTCAAGATTTTCATCCGCAATAATTGCCAATAAGTCTCCATTCGACGACAAGGAGAAACCAAACGCTGAAGGAGCATCCGGGTGCACACTTACTTCTTGATCCGCTTCCCATCGCCAGACTTATAGACGACCACCCGTTCGCGTTTTAGGTGTGAAGAAATATCGAGAAACCGATTGCCTCCCGCGAAAGTCTTCACGGCGATTGCGAAAATCTCACCGTCAGCGCTTACTTCAACGTGGTCGGTCATATGATCGTGTTTATCGAAGGAGTCTTGTTACAGGCACTTTGTTCCGGAAGCGCTCAGAAATTTAATCTGTGAACTATGCCCAGCGAGCAGTACGCCAGTATCCCCTACTAGAGAGGCAGCCAATCGGTCTCCATGCCAACTATATCTATACGCAACATTGCCACAGCTTTGAGCGAAAAGCAGATGCCCCGATTTGTTGGAAAGATTGATAGTTAGAACTATCGGATGGAGTCGCTGGAACTGGCGGCTGCGCTTAGAAGGCAGACGCTCTCTATGCAACTGAGCTTCGGGTACCAGAGCCCCACCGCATGAAGTTGGGCCCAACTTGCGGCCAAACAAACTCCGCATCCACCGTGAAAGCACAAGGCTCGACCGTCATAAAAACGTAATACTAATTGTGACAAATCGCGGCAAAATGCATGCTTAAAGGTGATGGAGAAGGAGCAAGAAGTTGATCAGAAGTTGTCACAACTTGCTGATTCTTCCGTGCTTTGCGCTCACTCCGGCAAGTTTTGATAAAAGTACTCAAGCGACTTCTGAGCAGAGGGTCGGGAGTTCGAATCTCCCCGGGCGCGCCATTCCCTCTTTTTTTGTATGATTTGCGCGCGCAAAAAGGAAATAGGAGTGACAGAATCTTAGGAAGTTCCAGAATTCTGGGAGTTGAATGCGGGGGCTTACCGGATAGTGTTTTTCTTTATGTTGAGCTGTTTAATTTTCAAATCTAGCGTCGACCGCGGAATTCCGAGTTTGACAGCCGCTCCATTTGGCCCAGCAACTATTCCGTTGCTTTCCGCAAGAGCTGCCTCGATGAGTTCCTTTTCATAGTTCTGGACGGTCTTTGTGAGAGGACCTGACGACTCCGCGCGAGCTGCGTTCTGGCTTGAAAGCCAGGCCTCATCGATCCAAAAGGTATCCCCGGTGCAGAGGATTACGGATCTCTCGACGATATTTTGCAGCTCACGAATATTGCCTGGCCATTGATAGGACTGGCATAGCTTGAGGGTATTTTTGTCGATCTTGCTGATTTGCTTTCCGGCTTTCTCCGCATAACGCTTCACGAAGTACTCGACCAGCATCGGAATGTCTTCCTTTCGGTTCCGAAGAGGTGGAACATCGATCGGGAAGACGTTTAACCTGTAAAAGAGATCGGCTCGGAAGGCTCCCGCAGCGATCGCTGCCGATAAATCGCGGTTGGTAGCGGCGATAATTCGAACATCAGTGGTAATGACGCGAGCACCCCCCACTCGTTCAAATTGGCGCTCCTGGAGCACTCGAAGCAATGCAATCTGAGTTTCCGCGGGAAGCTCTCCGATCTCATCGAGAAAAATCGTGCCGGAGTGCGCCAACTCAAAACGACCGTGTCGAAGCTGGAGGGCGCCGGTAAATGCCCCCTTCTCGTGGCCCCGGCCGCGTTGATTAACTCAAAATCGCTGCTCAGTGGAGCCCGCGGTTCCGGAAAGTACATTGCGAACGTGCCCAGCACCTCGCCATCCTTCGAAATGAGTGGTTCGGACCAGGCTGCGGAAAACCCATGGCTTAGAGTCAACTCGCGAGTGTCATCTGGTCATCGCGGATCTTTGGAAATATTGGGAACGATCACCCTTTGTTTGGTGAACGCGGCTGCGCCGCAAGAAGCCCTGTCGGGACCGATCCGCCAAGGGGTGATAGCGGCTTTGAACGTGGCAGGGACATGAGACCCGGCACACGGCGACAGCCACTCGCCGTCCATCAAACAAACCATTGAAGTAACAGGGGGGGCGTGAGCATCAATGGAGGCATTCAAATCGTTCAGGACCTCGGACAGGCTTGCGCCATTGGCCATCATCTCCAGCGTTTGTTTCTCAGCAGCTAATAAGGATTCCGCCTGCAATAGGCTTGCGGTATTCGGTCCTTGTTTGAATTCAAATCCAGCCGGCCGCACCACGCCTGCGGCGTCAATGAGTCGTGATTCCGGGGAACTCATCACGTTCTCCATCCTGGGGTCCCGGTTTATGACCCGTTCGTCATAACATACGCTTTAAGGACGGCGCACGCCAATGGCATGCGATCTCATTCGCTCTGAGATTCTACACGCCAGCGACGTGCCCGGGAGGATTGCTTGGTGGGCGAGTTTCGACCTCTAGAGAATTACAGATGCTTCCTCGAAATTCAGCCGAGGATTGCGTGGATAGAGCTTGCTCGGGTCTCCATAGCCGAGATTGCAGAGAAGGTTGACCTTCCATTTGCCATCCGCGAAGAATTCCGCATTGAGTTTGTCTGCGTCGAAGCCGGACATCGGTCCGCAGTCTAATCCCAAAGCGCGTGCGGCCAGGATGAAGTATGCGGCTTGCAGTGAACTGTTGCGGAAGGCGTTCTCCTCAATTAGGGGTTTATTCCCGACAAAGTAGGAGCGGACATCAGCCTGTGGGAAGAGCTTTGGAAGATTCTCGTGGAATTCCGTGTCCCAGGCGATGATAACTGTTACCGGAGCGGCCCTGGTTTTTTCGACATTGCCGGGCGCCAGAACTGGCTTGAGGCGCGCCTTGGCGGCTGGAGTGGTTAGAAAAACGAATCTGGCAGGCGAACCGTTGGCACTGGTCGGCCCAAGCCGCGCCAATTCGTAAGCCTTTCGCAGGAGCTCTACTGGCACGGGTTCGGGAAGCCACGTGGAGTGTGTCCGCGCTTCGCGAAATAGCTGATCGAAGGCCTCCTGTGAGATCGGGGTTTTGACGGCAGCAAGACTCGGTGGGTCAGATTGATTGTGCATTTTTTTCCTCGCTTTTTAGTAGGTTCCTTCGGTAACCGAGAATCTCCTTCATAATTCTCCAGAACGGAGCAGCATCAGGCGCGTTCAGCGGGAGTGGCGGGCATCTAGGCTGAACGGTCCTGCTCCGAACTGAGAAATCAGCAAGGCGGCGCCTAGCATGGAGGCATTTTTCATGAAGAGAATCATTTGGATCTGCGCCATCATGGGATCCTGGACCAGCCAGAACTTGTGCATCATCAAGGTGACCGGAACTAGGAAGAGCACAATGAGCCACCCGCCAAGTTTTGCGCGATAGCCCAGCAAAATGCTGAGGCCGCCAGCGATGGCCAGCACACCAGAAAGCGGAACCGCGATCGAAGCCAAAGGGACGCCTGCCGAAACCGCATACCCAATCGACTGCTTGGAGAAATGATTGGCGCCAGCCATCAGAAAAATCAGCGCGAAGAAAAACCGTCCCAAAACGACGACCGCACCCTGAGTGATGCGTCTCACTTCCGCACCGCTGGAAATTGCCATTGAATTCGTTGCCATGTACTTCCTCCTTATGCGCGTTGGATGAGCTGAGGCGCTTCTTGGTTACTTTAAATAACTACTTGCATTTGTAAAGTAGGAACTTTAAAGTAACCAAGTGAGGAGCTACCATGCGACAGACTGCGAAGACACCACCCCATTGCCCCTTCGGTGAGTTGCTGGAAGTGCTGGCCCGGCCCTGGACCATGCACATTCTGTGGGTTCTGAGTACGAACGGCCCGACGCGCTTTGGAGCGCTGCGCCGGCAAGTGGAGGGGATTTCTTCGCGGGTAATGACGGAGCGCCTCCGCGTTCTGGAGCAAAAGGGCTTCGTCTTCCGCGACTATGAAGCGACCATCCCACCTTCGGTAACCTACGGCATCACTAATCGGATGAAGGACATCAGCAAGGTACTGGGCGGCTTAGACGAATTGGCGCGGAAGTGGCAGCAGGAGGACGCCTACCTGCGCACGAAGCCGGAGGGCGGTAAAATCCGTACTCAACGCCCGGAGGTTCGAGAGAGCGCTCCTGCTTAAGTATTCGTGACGGTGCGGCTTCCGGCATTCACAACCTCCGGGCTGTCCGCTATCGCGCCCGCAGCACTACCGGCGCAATATTTGTTGCAACGAGTATCGTCATAACACATCTAATCAGCAAGAAGGCATGATTGCCTTGCAGGAGTCACCTAGATGCAGATTGGAATCGACAGTTTCGCGGCAGCCATCTCCGACTCGGCCACAGGTTTAACCCTCACCCCCGTGGAGCGCATGCACCATCTACTGGAAGAGATTGAGCTCGCCGATCGGGTTGGCCTGGACGTGTTCGGCATTGGCGAGCATCACCGGGCGGAGTTCCTCGACTCAGCGCCCGTTGTAATCCTCTCCGCTGCCGCCGCGCGCACGGAAAATATCCGTCTCACCAGCGCAGTCACGGTTCTCAGTGCCTCGGACCCCGTTCGCGTTTTTCAGGAGTTTGCGACTCTCGACCTGATCTCCCGGGGCCGCGCCGAAATCGTTGCCGGTCGCGGTTCCTTCATTGAGTCCTACCCCCTCTTCGGCCTGCGTCTTGAAGACTACGACTCGCTCTTTGCAGAAAAACTCGATCTTCTACTAAAAATCCGGGCAAGCACGCAAGTGCACTGGTCCGGCAAACACCGCGCGGCTCTTACCGGCCAAGCAATCTACCCTCGCCCGCTGCAGGATCCGCTGCCTATATGGGTCGGAGTCGGCGGCACTCCCGAATCTTTCGTTCGCGCAGGCATGCTCGGACTTCCTCTTATGGTCGCAATAATCGGCGGCGAGCCTAGACGCTTCCGCCCACTCATAGACCTCTACCGCGAGACCGGGCGCCGCGCCGGTCATTCCCCCGAGCGACTTACTGTAGGTCTTCATTCCGTTGGCTTTCTCGCAGCTAGCACGGAGGAAGCCGCGGAAATATTCTTTCCAGGCTATGCGCACACCTTTACCGAAATCGGTAAGGAACGCGGCTGGCCAGCCGCCACACGCGCTCAATACGACGCCCTGCGCGGACCTACCGGCGCGCTGTTGATCGGCGACGCTAAAACGGTCGCGAAAAAGATCCTTTATGTGAATGAAGTTCTCGGCGGCATCTCCCGCATCACGTTCCAAATGGGTGTCTCGACGCTTCCGCACCAAAAAATGTTGAACGCCATAGAGATCCTCGGCACCGTCGTGGCACCAATTGTCCGGAACGAGCTCGGCGTCACGCCTGTACGCGCCTGAGTTAGAGTTGCTTCCCCGCAATCTCATCTGTTTTTTCTTAGTCAGGCACTCAGGCCAAAACCAGCAGCGAAGGTAGACTGTTCAATATTGAACAGTCAGCAGGATGTGATACTCTAGCACATAATGTAAACGATAACACGACGTGTAGCCGTCAAGGTTCCGCGCTCTCCCAAGAGAGCGGATTCAAAAAGCCCTGCTTTCGATGCCCAAACGTTTCTCGATTCGGCGGGCGTAGCGAGAAGAGTCAAGGAGTTTAAAAAAGCGGAGGTCGTCTACTCTAAGGGTGATGCCGCTAAGAGCGTAATGTATTTACAAGAAGGCGGGGTGCAGCTCTCCGTGGTTAGTGAAAGCGGCAAAGAGGCGGTCGTCGCCATTCTGGGACCGGGCGACTTCTTTGGCGAAGGCTGTCTGGCGGGCCAGTCTATTCGCATGGGGACGGCTACCACGATTACCCCGAGCACCGTGCTCGTTATTGAGAAGAGTGAAATGTTCAAGGTACTTCACGAGCCGCATGACCTTTCCGATCGGTTCATCACTTTCATGCTGGCACGGAACATTCGAATCGAGGAGGACTTGATCGACCAGCTGTTCAACTCGAGCGAGAAGCGGCTCGCCCGCACGCTTCTGTTGCTTGTCCGTTACGGCAAGGAAGACCAGCCCCACGGATTGCTCCCCAAAGTATCGCAAGAAACGCTGGCAGAGATGGTCGGCACAACACGCTCGCGGTTCAATTTTTTCATGAACAAATTCAGGAAGCTCGGCGTCATTAAGTACAACGGCGGCGTTCAGGTCAATACTTCTCTCCTCAGTGTTGTCCTGCACGAGTAACAAATCACTTTCGTGTGGCACAATTTGGAGGGGGTCAGATCCTCGCCCTTTACCAGCATGAGCAAGCTTCGCGCCACGGAAAATGCAAACAAAACGCGAAAGCTGTGAACAGACATCTATCTTCGTCTCTATTGCGACGCTGCCAACGGAGAAAGAAAGGCGCGTCAACAAGGGCCGCGGAGATGGCTGTAAATAAACGCCCATGGTCTTGAATCACGGCCTGCCCGCTGCATCAGCGCGCGGAATAGGGGACCATCCGGCGGGCGTGCGCTGGAATTGGGCGGTCACGGTGAGGAAGAAGGAACTACGCTCGCGGTTCCAAGTGAGGCATTGAATAGAAACGGATGAGCGATCCACTTGAATGATATTAAATGAATTTAGGTCGCCGCGAGCGCGCGTTGAGGTGGCGGTTCCGGCGTGGATGACGAGCGCGGAGTGGCCTGGAATTTTGTAACGCGGTGCGCTTTCGCTGGTGTGGCTGATATGTAAATGGCCGGAGAGGATTAGATCTACACGGCAGCGCGCAAAGCCGGCCATGGCCATGTGCGCGCGACCGACCAAACCGTGAAGTTCGTGGGTTTCGGGCAAATCGAAGGGATGATGCGAGACGATGACGCGCGTGCGATTCTCGCCGCATGCTTCGAGCCGCGCGCAACTCCGGGCGACCTGCTGGCGGCTAACGCGGCCATTCTTGAAGGTGAGCGAGCGGGCGGTATTGATGCCTACGATCGCGATTTCATCATCGGAGTAGAAAGGCTCGAGGTCCTTGCTGATGTAGCGCTGGTAATTCCGAAGGGGTTTTAGGGCGCGGGCGAGCACATTGTACAAAGGCACGTCGTGATTACCCGGGACGACAATGTGCGGTGAAGGGAGAGCCTCCAGAAATTGGCGGGCTTCCTGAAACTCGCGCTCTTTCGCGCGCTGGGTAAGATCGCCGGAAACTACAACGATGTCAGGCTTGGCTTCGGTGACGGTGGCGATCACAGCCTGCACCGTAGCGCGCTCGACGCGGCCGAAGTGAGGGTCCGATAGATGAGCGATGGTGCGCATTTTACTTAGAATGAGTCAGGCCCTGCTCCCGGGACGTTTTTTACGGGCACGATGACGCGCAGTGCGCCGGGATGGATGAGGTAATTCAACGGAGTATTCATTTCATTTACTTCGCCGTCCGTGGAAACGCTTGCCCGGGCTTCCCGCGTCTCGATTGAGACTTGTTTCGTAATCAGAACATCGAAATCGCTGGCTTCGCGCAAGCGTCCAGAAAGCGCCCGAAAGGCCAGTCGCACCAGCTCAACACGGCTAGTGCCATTTGCCGCAAAGAGGCAGAGCTCGCCCGCGTCGAGCTTTCTGCGCTCACCGATACTCAAACCTTTTATTTCATAATTATTATTACCGATGACACGAAGGGCGTCTTGCGCGAAAGCTCCTTCCCGTCCAAGCACAGGCGAACCCGAAGAAGCGAGTAGTGCTCCAGAACCGAAAGTGCGGCTTGGGCGAGAGCTACCCACTTGTTGAGGCCTTTCTTCTTCTGCTCCTCCTCGTGCTGGAGCAGCACGACGCGCGGATAGATGCCGAGGCTGGAATTGTTGAGGAAAATGCGGCCGTTGACTTCACCGACATCCACAGGTACGGCGCGGCCGGTGATGAGATTGCGAGCAGCGCCTTCCAGATCCTGGGGAATGTGCATATCCTTTGCGAAATGATTCAAGGTCCCGAGCGGAAGAACGCCCAGCGTGATGGATGTTCCCATGAGCTCGCTCGCCACGGCATTTACGGTGCCGTCACCGCCACCGGCCACGATGATTTGGCTATTTTCTTTCACGGCGCGTCGTGCGAGCTCCGGGATTTCAGCGCCGCTGGGCGCCAGGAGGATGCGCGCCGGCGTGCTATTTTCAGCAAATATTCGGGAGAGTCTTTCGCGCAGTTCCGAACTCGGGTGGCAACCCGAAGTGCTATTGAGGATGCAGGTTAAACCGGAAGACGCCACTTGGTTTTAAGATAATGACGATACTGCGGACGAGTGTCTGTCCAGTTGTGTACAGTTATAAGTGGAGACCAAAACGAAGTCCGCACGCCATGTTCTTGCCGGACAGTTGCGCTGCGTCTTTGGATCGACGCGCGCCCGGCTGCGCATATATCCGCGCTGGATATCAGTCTTGCTCAGCTTTACGCGCAGCTTGCCTCCAACATCCCGTACTCCGCTTGCACTCAGGCCCTTCTGGCCTCAAGGATATTCCTGACGAGAAAAGTTCCAGCTCTCCTTCTAAGTCTCCGCTCAAATTCACTGATTGAAAGCCATCGCCGTCTTGGAGTCAACCTGGGCCGCTGAAACTTCTACATACCTCGTCAGGTAGGGCACCAAAGGCGTTACCTAAAGGGGCATTTTATCGCGCGCGGACAGCAGCGCCATCGGCTTGGACTTCATCAAACTAACCGCGGCGCTCCAAGGATCGAGCTTGAGTCTTGACCCCATCGGCAATGCGGCGATCTGGCTTTGTTGCCCAGCTCCAGCGCGGGGGCGGACTGGAGCAGCTGCGACGCGAGGAAAACTTGATTTCCGATCTGCGGACTAATCAAGTGCTTCAAATTCTTGGATTGCGAGTGCAGTTGCCTTAGGAAAAGTCCCGCGTTGCCCAAGTTGGAAGCGTACGGCGATTTTTTCAGAAGCTCCAGGGCTTTCTGGCTGTTCTCCGCGGATTCGGTTTTGTTTTCTTGGAACGAGAGGCGCCTCAAGACCTCTGTCGCCGACAGTCGCAGTAGATCACTGAAACCATATTGGTCCAGATAGGGCTTGGGCGACATGGCGTCGGCAATTTCGTGCGCCAACATCGCTCCCGGCGTGGCTTCGTCGGGCACCACGTCAATGAGTCCCCGGCTCAGCACGATCGTGCCACCGATAGAAAACATTTCCAAGCTGCTGGTCAGCAGTACGCGGCAGCGCAGATCAATCTGTCCGTCGAGGTTATTGGTGACCTCCAAATTGTTGACGATCGTGTTGAGAGCCTTATCCACTTGGCCTTGCGGAGCGAGCAGCCCACTGCGATCCAGAAGGTCTAGCTCATGTCTCCATTCGCGCTGCGCTTCGAGGGGAGAGCGGTCATGCTGCGTCGCCTCATCCTTGATCGGATTCGCGGATTCGACGAGCAGCCTGTTTAATTCCTTTTCGCGCGAACCCTGCTTCAGCTTGTAGCCCCATAGATGTGTCGAAGACTTGTAGCTGGGCTTGCCGAAGCGCGTGGGTCGCTCGAGCTCCTGGCTGCAAACATAGCTTGGTAGCCACATCCCGGACTTTACGTTGGTGCGCCACGAATCGAAGTGCAAGTAGTATTCGTTTTCGAAAGTCTTCAACGAGAAATGAATCGCCGGTGAGTATCTGCCGTTGATCCGCACCACGTTGAAGTCCTGATCTTCCACCCCGATGCGGCCGACGAATCGCGCGCCGCGCACTTTCGGTGCCGGGGTTACATCAAAAACATAGCACCGCACCTCGCCAAGGAATTCCCGCCCGGAATAGCTGAACTTGTAGTGGGCCCTGCCGAACTCTCCTCGATCGCTAAAAATCATCTGCAAGAACCCGGCCGGTTCAAAGGACCACAGCGAAACCTTCCTGGTCCTTTCAATCAACGAGTGAACTTTGAGCCGCCTTCGAAAATCTGCGTGTCCGAGAAAATAGAAATCGGACTGCGGAACGGTGCCCATCAACTTGTCGGGCCTCACTACCTGTATATAGGTCTCAACAATGGGTCTATTAGAGATCAAAAGCCGCGATCGCGTCATGCTCTCGCTTGATCATCCGATCGATGATCTCATCCAGCTTGGGCGCCGTCTGGGAAACTTGCGCGAGCGCGCCTTTGTTCTTTGTATCCGCGGGGCCCGATGCATCCGGCGTGCCGCCTGTTTGTCCCCGCGCCGCAGCCAAGTTTTGCGTCTGTGAATATACTCCTCCGGCAAAAATTCCGAGCAGAATCATTCGAACCAGGAGTTTCATACGCATGCTTCCCGCTAACGAAGACATCTCTGTGTCTTCGTTTCGCTTGGAAGCACGCGCCGTGCCAGGACCGGATGTGGGAATCTGCTCGGTCGCTGTTCCGGACATAATCTTTGAAGAATCTTAGGAATGCGGGCGGAAAGCCCTCAGCCCATCCATGTGCGCTACGTCATCGCTACCGATCTTTTGCTGCCGTTGTCCCAATATGCTCAGAGCCATAAAACCAAAGTGGGACGGTCATCAATGTAGGTGAATGCAGGAGGTGGCAATTCGCACTGCCTCTCTGGACCTTGCAGAATCAAAAGGGCCAAGAACCGACTGCGGCTGTGCCCAGAGACTTGTGCACTATCGCCGGTCTCAGTAAAATGGCCCGTCTTCGCTTCCCGCAGCTTTTCTTTCTTTTTGTCGACCGCGCGGTCGCACTTGACGGATACATGCCGGAGTAACACTGAATGGGGCAGCACTACGACGTTATCGTCATCGGCGGCGGCCACAACGGCCTGGTCAACGCTGCATATCTCGCCAAAGCAGGGAAGCAGGTCGTCGTCCTGGAACGGCGCCATGTCCTCGGCGGTGCCGCCGTCACCGAAGAAATCATCCCCGGTTTTCTTTTTTCCGAATGTTCTTACGTTGTCTCGCTTCTCCGCCCTGAAATCATTCGCGAACTCGATCTCCCTCGCCACGGCCTGGAAATCCTGCCGCTCGACGGCACGTTCTCTCCCATGCTCAGCGGCGACTACCTCTGGCGCGTCAACGACCACGCCAAATCCATCCGCGACATTCGCCGCCACTCCCGCGTGGACGCCGAAGCCTACAACGAATTCTCGAAGATGATGACCCCCATGTGCCGCTTCGTGAAGCCCATGCTCTCCATGGTCCCACCAGATCCCACCACGCTCAATCCCAAAGACCTCAAGCAGCTTCACTTCCTCCTTCAGCGTTTCCGCGAACTCTCTTCCGACGAGCGCTACACCCTCGTCCAACTCATGACTATGAGCTCCGCGGACTTTCTCGACCAGTGGTTCGAAACCGACGTCCTCAAAGCCACCATGTCAGCCTCCGGCATCATCGGTACGTTCCTCGGCATTCGTTCGCCCGGCACCGCTTACGTTCTCCTTCACCACTACATGGGTGAAATCGACGGGGCGTTCCGCTCCTGGGGCTTCAGCCGCGGCGGCACTGGGGCCATTTCGAACGCCATTGCAGGCGCCGCGCGCGAAGCCGGCGTCGAAATCCGCACCAAAGCGCCCGTGGGCAAAATTCTCACAAAGAATGGTCGCGCTTGCGGCGTCGCTCTTCAGAGTGGCGAAGAACTCTCCGCCAGCGTCGTTTCTTCCAGCGTCGACCCGCATCTCACGTTCGAAAAATTCCTTGAGCCCAGCGAGCTTCCCGCTGATTTTCTCGAAGGCGTCCGCCGCTACAAATTTCGCGGCTCTTCCGGCAAAGTCAATCTCGCCCTCGACGCGCTTCCCAACTTCAAATCGCTCCCCGGGCCCGGCGCGCATCTTCGCGGCGCAATTTCCATCTCTCCCAGCATGGAATATATGGAGCGCGCCTACGACGACGCCAAGTACGGCCGCTACTCGTGCCGTCCGTACATTGACATGGTCATTCCCAGCCTCACCGATCCCAGCGTCGCGCCTCCCGGCAAACACGTGCTCTCCTGCTTCGTGCAGTACGCCCCATACAAACTCGCCCAAGGCACCTGGGATGATCAGAAAGAAGCCTTCGGCGACAACGTCATCGACACCATCGCCGAGTATGCCCCCAACATCAAAGACATCATTATCGGTCGCCAGATCCTCACCCCGCTCGATCTCGAGCGCGAATTCGGCCTCACGCAGGGCAATATTTTTCAAGGCGAGCTTTCCCTTGAACAACTCTTCTTCCTTCGTCCCGTCGCCGGCTGGGCCTACTACCGCACACCCATCCGCAACCTTTATATGTGCGGCTCTGCCACGCACCCCGGCGGCGGCATCATGGGCGCCAACGGCCGCATCGCCAGCCAGGTGATCCTTAAAGGATGGAAGGGCGGCTCTTCGCGCTCAACTGCGACTGCGTCGAAGGCGGCCGACTGACTATGCCTCTCGGACAACGCGTGGCTCTTATCGGCGGCGGTCACAACGCTCTCGTTGCCGCTTTCTATCTCGCCAAGGGCGGCTTCAAGCCCCTGGTCTTCGAACGCCGCGAAATGGTCGGCGGCGGCGCCATCACTGAGGAATTTCATCCCGGTTTCCACGCTTCCACGCTCGCGCACACGCTCGGTCCGCTCCGTGCGGACGTTGCGCTCGACATGCAACTCGAATCCTTCGACTGCGAAATCCTGCAACCTGATCCGCGCGTCTTCGCGCCGACGCCTGACGGCAACGCGCTCCTGTTCTACAACGACGTCGCCAAAACGGCTGGCGAAATTGGCCGCATTTCCGCCAAGGACTCCGCCAAATACGCCCAATTTGCCACATCGCTCGAAGAAACCGCCGGCTTCTTTACGCAACTCAATTCCATCACGCCTCCCGCGATAGACAACCCTACTCCCGAAGATCTCTGGAATCTCTTGAAGACCGGCCGCAGCGTTCGCAGACTTGGCAAAGCCGGCATTTTCGATCTTCTCCGCTGGGGTCCCATGGCCGTCGCGGATTTCGTCGCGGAATTCTTCGAAACAGAATTACTTCGCGCCGTCATCGCCGCTCGCGGCATCTTTGGCGCCGCGCTTGGCCCCTGGTCCGCTGGTTCGACCGCCGTTCTTCTTCTGCGCGCGGCGGCCGACGCTCATCCCGTGGGCTCTGCCGCGTTTCCGCGCGGCGGACTCGGCTCGTTCACGCGCGCGCTTGCCGAATCGGCGAAACAGGCAGGCGCTGAAATCCGCACCGATGCCGAAGTCCGGCACATCCGCCTCAAAGACGGCGCTGTCACCGGCATCGTTCTCGCCGATGGCGAAGAAATCGCTGTCGAAGCCGTCGTGTCCGGCGTCGATCCCAAGCGCACCTTTTTCCATCTCGTCGATCCCACACAGCTCGACCCAACCTTCGCCAACCGCATCAAAAATTTCCGCGCCAATGGCACCGTCGCCAAGGTCAATCTCGCCCTCGGCAGTCTGCCATTTTTCACTGCGCTGGACGCAACAGAAGGCTTTCTCAACGTGCTATCCGGCCGCATCCACATCGGCCCCGAAATCGATTACCTCGAACGTGCCTTCGACGCCTCCAAGTACGGCGATTTCTCGAAAACTCCCGTGCTCGACGTCACCATCCCCACGATTCTCGATCCCTCGCTCGCTCCCGATGGCAAGCACGTGCTCTCCGCCTACGTTCAATTCGCGCCATTCAAGTTGAAAGAAGGGAACTGGGACTCGCGCCGCCACGACCTGGGACACGCTGTTGTGAAAACCTTGACCGCTTACGCGCCGAATTTGCCCAATCTCATCGAATACATGCAAGTCATCACGCCACTTGATTTCGAAAGATCCTACGGTTTCACCGGCGGCCACATTTTTCACGGCGAGCTCGCACTCGATCAGCTTTTCACCATGCGACCCATTCTTGATTGGGCTCGCTACAAAACGCCCATCCGCGGCCTTTTTCTTTGCGGCTCCGGCACGCATCCCGGCAACGGCCTGACCGGCGCAAGCGGCGCCAACGCCGCCCGCGAAATCATCCGCGACCTCCGATGATTCCTTTCTTCTCCTTTGTAAGGGCGCAGCATGCTGCGCCCCAGCAACCTCGTAAGTGGATATCGTCGCGGGCGTGCGAGTCGTTCTCGTTGAGTATTTGTAGCGACCGCCTTCTGAGGCGGGCGCGTTCTCATCGCATAATTCCAGGAGCTTTCAACAAATGGCCATCATCGACCGCACCAAACTAAAAACTCTCCAAAAACGCGAAGAATCCCGCTTCCTCGCCGACCACCCGAAATCCGCCGCCCTCTACCAGCGCGCGCAAAATTCCCTCCTCGGCGGCGTTCCCATGAACTGGATGAAAAAATGGGCCGGCGCTTTTCCTGTGTTCGTCAAATCCGCCAAAGGCGCGCACTTCACCGACGCGGACGGCCGCGAATACATCGACCTCTGCCTCGGCGACACCGGCGCCATGACCGGCCACTCGCCCGAAATCGTTGCCGAAGCCGTAGCCCGCCGCGTCAAAGAGGGCATCACCCTCATGCTACCCACCGAAGATTCCCTCTGGGTCGGCGAAGATCTCCAACGCCGCTTCGGCCTTCCTTACTGGCAATTCACGCTCACCGCCACCGACGCCAATCGCTTCTCCATTCGAATCGCCCGCGAAATCACCCAGCGGTCGAAAATCCTCGTCTTCCACTACTGCTACCACGGCACCGTCGATGAAACCGTTGCATCGCTCCACGACGGCGTCGTCGGCCCGCGCCGCGGCAATATCGGCCCGCCAGTCAATCCCGCAGAAACCACTCGCGTCGTCGAATTCAACGATCTCAATGCGCTCGAAAGCGCCCTCAAGCACCATGATGTCGCCTGCATTCTCGCCGAACCCGCCATGACCAACGTCGGCATCATTCTCCCCGACGAGGGCTACTGGAAATCCGCCTGCGAACTCGCGCGCCGTTACGGATCGCTTCTTATCGCCGACGAAACTCACACCATCTGCGCCGGCCCCGGCGGTTGCACCGCCGAGTGGAAACTCGATCCCGACATGCTTGTCTTCGGCAAGGCTATCGGCAGCGGCATTCCCGGGGCCACTTACGGCGTTTCCGAAGAAGTCGCCCCGCGCATCACCGCTCGCATCCCACTCGAAGACTGCGACGTCGGCGGCATCGGCGGAACCTTGGCAGGCAACGCACTCTCGTTAGCCGCCATGCGAACCACGCTCGAGCACGTCCTCACGCCCGCCTCGTTCGAACGCATGATCCCGCTCGCCAAACGCTTCACCGATGGCGTCGCCGAACATATTCGAACCGCCGGCCTCCCCTGGAACGTCATTCGCCTCGGTGCCCGCGCCGAATACACCTTTGCTTCGAAACCTCCGCGCGACGGCGGCGAATCCGCCGCTGCCGCCGATTTCGAACTCGAGCGCTTCCTCCACCTCTACGCTCTCAACCGCGGCGTCCTTCTCACCCCCTTCCACAACATGGCCCTCATGTCCCCTGCCACCACCGAAGCCGACATCGACATCCACACCAAAATCTTTGCCGACGCCACTCGAGAACTCGTGGCGTAAGCTCCTCTTTTTTTTGCGGGAATGAGAGACGTGATTGTGCTTCAGAGTCTGGAGTGATTTCCGAACCAGTCCCGCGGCCTGCTGCCGACGGCTATTCCGGATTCAATTCTGGAAAATGGTTCAAGTTTCAAGCTTGAGCAATGCGAAAAGCCCGCGAAGCTATTGAAAGGAACTCGTCAGATCAGAGTCAGCTGGACGCGCCGAACTGGCGTCCCTGGCTGCCGCGCTGCGCGCGGCAGCCAGGGAGCCATTATTCCTTTTCGCGGCTCGAGACGCCATAACTCGCGCACTCGCCGCACCAAAGAGCATGCCCAAGAGGGCAGCCAGAATGTTTTGGAGTTTATATTGGAAGGCAAACCCTGCGATCTGGATCGTGTGCAGGGCGCCCGGAAAGGTGCTGTGATTCGCAGACCTTGTGGACCCCATGAGGCTCGGAACCAGGATCCCCGCAAGGAACAGCGTGATAATCGCCCCGCCAATCAGTTGAAACACGCGGATAACTTTCTGCATTTTCATACCACTTCCCTCAGTGACTGAACTTTTCCAAATTCGCCAGATACTAGGAGCCTGTCGGAGAGAAAACTCCTAAATTTGGTCGGATAGCGAGATTTTTTTGTTGAACTATTTCCTTTCTTCAGTGGCTTCGTTAGTATGCGTGCATGAGCTTCCAATTCCGAGCCTGCACGTTGGATCAACCGCTTCTCCTAGCTCCCTCATTGCAACAATGGCTTCCCGAAGGGCACTTGGCGAGGTTCCTCGCCGACGTAACGGACCAGCTGGAGCTGTCGGCCATCTATTCTGCCTACGAT
>WNFP01001793.1_pt1 | contig 16868 bp, 19 predicted proteins | sample 5400201 | NCBI WGS metagenome assembly WNFP01 (sample SAMN13153355, study PRJNA577476) | soil metagenome | isolation source: 115 cm saprolite under Madrone tree | place: USA:California | collected 2016-06-14 | reverse complement strand
GAGCGGCCGCCACGATGGCACCGGCCAGAGGATGCTCGCTTCCCTGCTCGAGACTCGCCGCCATCCGCAGCACATCACTATCCTCGCGACCTGCCACCACCTCGATCGACAGGAGGTGCGGCTTGCCCTCCGTGAGAGTGCCTGTCTTGTCCACGACCAGGGTATCGACCTTCTCCATCACCTCGAGCGCCTCCGCGTTCTTGACGAGGACACCCGCGAGCGCCCCCCGCCCGGTCGCGACCATGATGGACATCGGGGTCGCCAGCCCCAGCGCGCACGGACAGGCGATGATCAGCACGGCCACTGCGTTGACCAGGGCATACGCCATCCGCGGCTCAGGACCCAGCAGACTCCAAATGACAAATGTGAGGATAGAGGCCACTACCACAGATGGAACAAAATAGGCCGACACCTGATCGGCGAGGCGCTGGATCGGGGCGCGGCTTCGCTGGGCCTCGCTCACCATTCGGACGATCTGGGCGAGCAGCGTCTCGCTCCCCACCCGCTCCGCCCGCATCACGAAGCTCCCCGTGCCGTTGACCGTGCCGCCCGTGACACGGCTGTCTCGTCCCTTCTCGACGGGGATGGGCTCGCCCGTCATCATCGCCTCGTCCACAGGGCTGTGGCCTTCCAGGACCACCCCGTCGACCGGAATCTTCTCCCCTGGACGCACTCGCAGCCGGTCCCCCGGCTTGACCTGGTCGAGCGGGACATCGATCTCGCTGCCATCATGTCCGATCAGACGCGCCGTCTTCGGGGCCAGCCCGAGTAGCGCCTTGATCGCCCCGCTGGTCTGACTTCGCGCGCGAAGCTCGAGAACCTGCCCCAGCAGGACGAGCACGGTGATGATCGCGGCGGCTTCGAAATAGACCGGCGCTTCGCCCGCATGTCCTCGGAACGAGTCCGGGAAGGACCCGGGGAATAGCGTCGCCATCACGCTGTAGACGTAGGCCGTCCCGACACCAAGGGCGATGAGGGTGAACATGTTAGGGCTGCGGTTGACAACGGATTGCCATGCGCGCTCGAAGAAGGGCCAGCCTCCCCACAGGACAACTGGGGTCGCCAAGATCAGTTCGAACCAGATCACGGCCCGCGCTGAGATGAGGCGCCCGACGGGCCCGCCGGGAATCATCTCGGCCATCGCCAGGAAGAGAACCGGCGCGGCCAATACCATGCTGACCCAGAAGCGCCGCGACATGTCCCGAAGCTCCAGGTTGTCGTCTCCGTCGAGCGTGAAGGTCCGGGGTTCCAGTGCCATGCCGCAGATGGGGCACGAACCGGGAGCACTCCGCACGATCTCGGGATGCATCGGGCAGGTGTACTCCGTCCGCGCTGGCATCTTTGTCGCCGGAGTCAAGTCCGGACCATGATCCGAGGGCCGAGAATACTTGGCTGGGTCGAGCACAAACTTGTCACGGCACGACACGCTGCAGAAGAAGAACTCCCGGTCTTCGTGTGTCACTCGAGCAGCCGCCGCGCTCGGATCGACCTGCATGCCACAGACAGGATCAGTCACCTCCACTTGGCGCCCCCCATCATCCACGCGTGCTCGGCTCATTCACGTTGATCCCGTCTCGCGCAAGATCCGCATCGCTCGCCTTGAGCGCCACAGTGCCTGGCGGATGCTGATACCAACCTGGATCCTCGTCGTAGCTCGTCAAACGATCCCGGACCTTGACGATCGTGAACAGGCCACCCATCGAGATATAGTCCCCAAATGGTCCGGTGGCGCCCTTCATGGAGATCGTGTTCCGGGGATACGGCATGACTTCGGCCATCTTGCCCATGTCCATCCCGGTCTGACCATGGGTCATGTACGCCGGGAGCAGAGGCCGGATCTTCTCGTTCAGATCCCCGGGCTTCATTCCCACCATGTTCGGGAACTCATGTCCCATCTGGTTCATGACGTGGTGGGTCATGTGGCAGTGAAACGCCCAGTCGCCGGGCGCATAGGTGATGAGTTCGATGTTGCGCGTTTGCCCCACCGCGACCAAGGCGGTGGTCTCCGGCCACTGGGCCGACAGGGGAATATCTTCACCGTCGGTCGCGGTAATACGGAAGTGGTGCCCGTGGATGTGCATCGGGTGGTGGTCCGTGGCGCCCAGGTTACCCAGGCGCAGCCTGACCCTATCCCCGGTCTTGCACACCAGCGGCGCGGTCGAGGGAAACACCTTGCCGTTGATCGTCAGGACGTTGAAGTCGCTCATTTCTACCGTATTCGGACGGGCCGTCCCCGCTTTGACTGACCATTCACTGACCATCAGCGAGAAGTCACGATCCACGCGGTACTCAGGTGAGGGGCTTCTCGGGTGGGCGATGAACATGCCAATCAGCCCCATGCCCATCTGTGTCATCTCGTCGTGATGGGAGTGGAACATGAAGGTCCCGTGCTGTCGCAGGGTCCATTCGTATTTGGCCGTTTCCCCCGCCTTGATGTACGGCTGCGTCAGGCCGCCGACGCCGTCCATCCCGTTGGGGAGATAGATGCCGTGCCAGTGGGTCGAGGTCGGCACGGGCAACCGGTTCGTCACGTAGATCCGGATGCGTTCACCTTCCACCGCCTCGACCACGGTGCTGTTCACGCGACCGTTGTAGCCCCAGCAATTTGCGCGGAGACCCGAGTCAAAGGGGTGGTCGACTTCCTCGGCGACCAGGTGAAAGACCTTCACCCCGTCGACTACCTTGAACGGCAGGGCAGCGCCGTTTGGCACCACCACCGGCCTGTAGTGCTCTCCGGGCAACCCCGGTGGCAACGGCGCAACGTCGATCGGGCCCCCGCTGTAGCTCTTCTGCCAGTATGACCGGCCGCCTTGAGACCTCGCCTGTGCCGCCGCCGGTTGGTATCGGGCCGCGCCGCTATGGCTCGTGGGATGCCCTTCCTTCGGCCATACGACACCACCCACGAGCGAGGCAGCGCCGATGCCCAATATCTGCCGCCGTGAGAGCCTATTCGCCATTCCGACCCTCCTTCATCTTCGCCTTTGGGCCCATCCCGCCTGCTCGGAATCCATTGGAGATCGGCAGCCGGCCGCTCGAGATCTGCTCCAGGTCCGCCCGCGCCACCCAGTACTCACGAAGCGCTTCGACGTACGCCACACCGGCTTCGATCTGCTGTTCGCGCTCGCGCAACAACTGGAACACGCCGATCTGCATCGCGTTGTATTGCAGCTGCGCTTCGTTGACGATCCGCTCCCTCAAGGGCAGCAAGATGTCGCGGTAGTACAACGCCCGGTCTTGCGCGCCTCGCATTCGCTCCTGGAGCGCCCGGGCTGCAGCGCGAACTCGCACTGCCAGCGCGTAGTATTCCTGCTGAGCGCGCCACAGCTCCGCCACCGCTCGGCCGACCCGGCCTTGCCCCTGATCGAAGAGCGGGATGGGAACGGACAGCACCGGTCCCACTCGCCAACCCTCAACCGGCTCCCTCTCCGCGCCCGCTCCGAAGTCCATCGACGGGATCAAGGCGGTCGCCCTGTCGTACCCCAACTGCTGGCCCGCGACGATGATGCGTTGCCGGGCATTCGAGAGGTCGATGCTCCGGGTCAGCGCGGTTTGTTCGATACCGCTTCCCGGCACGGAATCTTCTGGAATGCCGGGCAAGCGCCCGTCGATTTCCCATTCCGTTTCGTTACCCCACGCTCCCATCAAGCTATTCAGATGCTCTCGGCTCTGACGGGCGGCGCTCTCGGCAGATCTGAGCGCCAGCTTCGAGGATTCCACCAGAGCGCGGTCCCGAGCCAGATCGAGGTCCGTAATGTTGCCCGCTTGATGAAGTCGCCGGCTCACGTCCAACGAGGCCATGAGCGCCTGCACGATCGACCGGCGCAGCTCCAGCAATTGCTCGTTCGCCTGATACTCATAGAAGGTTGTCCGGACCTGCACAGCGAAGTCGAGCACGGCTCCGGTGACCCGGAGTTTGGCCCCTTCGAACTGGGCGGCGGCGACCCGTTTCCGCAGCGGGACGTAGAAGACGTCCAGGAAGCCCATGACCACGCTGAGCTGGATATCCGGCCGGATCCCCGACAGCGGGAACTGGACCGCGGCATCGAGGATTGGATTTCTGAACAGTCCGGCCTGGACCAGATCCGCCTGGGCCACTCCCAGCTCGGTATAGATCGCCTGAAGATCGCGATTGTTCAGCATCGCGATCTGGACCCCGTCATCGGCGGTCAACTTCTTTTGCCGCAAGGTCCGCAGCTTCTCCTCCGCCTCCTTGTCCAGCTCGGTTCCCCTGTTCCACACGATCGTTGTCCCGGAGCGCTCCGCGACCGCAGCACTGACGTCGGGAAATCCGGCGCTGAGGTCCACTGACGCACAGCCGGTGAGGCCAAAGAGCAGAACACACGGCCAGCCGATCCTACGCACCTCCATCCTCAACCTCCGTTCCTGACACGGATGAGCTGCTAAGCCCTACCTCAGTTTCTCGATCTCGGTAATCGTTCGCTTCTCAATGTCGATCGTGAAACGGATTCTGTCCCCCGGCTTCAACCCTGCGAGAAGAGAAGGTGGATCGATGCGATAGCCCATCGTCATCGCTTCCATGAAACCTTTGATCTCTCCATGCTCCAGGACGATCTGACTCGCATTCGGTGCTGTCGCGACAACCTCTCCTTCGCCGACGACGGTTTGCGAAGCTCTCCCCTCAACTTGGCGTGCCTGGTGCTCTCCATGCCGGGCTGCCGCGACGGGTGATACCGGCTGGACTGACGGGATGTCCGACCGCGTGTAGGCGAGCGTCTGGGAAGGAGACCGCTCAGGGGCGGCTACCGCCTCTGGATGCGCCGGGTGGCTGACGGCCAGCGGCTCTAGGTGGTAGCCCGCACATCCCGCCAGCAGCAGCACGGCGCCAAAGAGTCCTACCTGGCCTCGACGAGTCGTCATGTGGATCGTCCTCGTTTCCATCAGTCCCTGAGCGTGTCGATCTTGGTGATCGCGCGCGCGTCCGTATCGATGGTGAAGCGAACCTTGTCCCCCGGCTTGACGCTGTTGAGCAGCGAGGTCGGATGGGTCTTGTAGCCCATCGTCATGGCCTCCATGAAGCCCTTGAGCTCGCCGTGCTCCAGGACGATTTGCTGCTTCTCCGGACGCAAGGCGACGACGGTCCCTTCACCGGTCACGAACTTGGGCTTGGGCTTCAGCTCCGGGTGCTCGCTGGCAACGTGCGGCCCGCGGTGGCCGGACAGCGTGTGGGCATAGGCGATCACGGCCCAGCGGTCGTTCATCGACAAGTCGCCTTTCCAGGCCGGCATCACGGATCCCTTGGACTTGAACGGCTCGACCAGGCCGCCCTCGCTGACGCGCCAGACCCAGAAATTGTCCGGCATCTCCGCAACCATCTTCCCGTCGGTGAGATCTGCCGGCTTGAGAGGAAGATTCACCGCACCGGGCCCCTTCCCGTCTCCCTTCTCGCCGTGGCAGAGCGCACACTTGGCGGCGAAGATCTCCTTGCCCTTGGCGATCATCTTGGGGTCCGTCCAAACTTGCAGCGGAATGTGGGCATTCGTATACGCGGCGGGAATCGACGGGTGCACATGGTCTCCATGGGCGGCCTTGGGCGGACTAGCGTGAGGCTGTTGCGCCTGCGCGTTGCGGAGCGTGAGTCCTGCCAGCCAGGCGGCGGAAATCTCCAGGCCGACAATGGCGATAGCGACGGACACTCGTGTGCGAGTCACAGATCCCTCCCTGTTCTTTGGACGAAATACGCCCGAACGGACTACGCCCGGAGCCCACAATTCGAGACCGGGAACGTAAATCGGGCCTAAAGAACGGGAGCTACTAAATCAGGAGGGATGCGTACAGCAGAAACAACGGCGGTCGAATTGGCAGTCTATTCGACTTGTCCCGCGCCGAAATGATCGGCCGCACGGGAAACACGCTGGGAACCGGAAGGGCTTTCGCCGCATCAAGGTTCGGAGCCACTTCGAGGTAACCTGTGCTTGACCGAAGACCAACCGCACCATCACACGAGATCAGATTCTCGTCCGCGTGGTCGTCCGCCGAGTGATGGGCGTCCTCGCTGCCATGCGCTACAAGGTCCGCGAAGGCAGGCAGCTCACAGGCATGGCCAAGCACAATGAAGAAGGCAAGAATCGGGACGAGCCACCGAGGCACCAGCAACAAGCGCTTCATATCGGCGGATTATAGCATTGCGACATTGCCAAACCGGTCAGGACCCCCTCAGTACCAGCGCGGGTCGCCGGGTAGGACGGGGACGGGCTTTCCGTTCACCTGGAGGACGCGCGGCCTGATGGTCGGCACTTCGCGCGCCCCCAGCGATGTCACCACGCTTGCGGCCGGCGCGCCGCCTCCAGCCACCAGCTCCAGGTTCTTGATGGTGGGAGTGCGCAGGCCGATCTCTTTCCTCCTGGATGCCGCGATGGCCTCGGCCGGGGTCAGCCACTTGAGATCCACGATCTCGTGGCCGTCCACGACGGGCTCCTGGCCGGGCGGCATGACGGCGGCGAAGAAGCGCGTGTCGAAGCGGAGCGGCTGCTCCTCCGGCGTGATCCAGTGGGCGAAATACGCGAGCCGGTCGGTGGCGAGAACGAGCTGTTCGGCGCGGAGCATGTCGAAGAAAGCGGGGTTGGCCTCCTGGCATGCGCTCCGGTACGCCTCGTAGCGGGGCTTGGTCTCGGGCGAGATGCGGAACAGGCCGCCTCCCGGCTCGTAGGCCAGGAGCACGCCCACTTCCTCGAAGGCCTCGCGGATCGCCCCTACCCAGCACGCCAAGGCATCTCCGGGCGCGAGCCCGCCGCCGAGGCGGGCCGCGGCCTGCGCCGCCGTGAGGCCCCGGCAGAAGCTCTCGCCGTCGCTGGGCATGTCGTCGGCCTCGATCTTGCCGCCCGCGAAGACGTAGTCGCCGGCGGCGAACTTGCTCTTGGCGTGACGCTGGAGCAGCAGGGTTTCGACCTCGGCGGACGCCCGATCCCGCAAGAGGACGAGGGTGGCGGCCGTCGACGGGATTGCGGGCTCGGGCCTGGCGGGCTGGGTCATGGGGCGGATCTCCCGAGATTCTCACACAGGACGCCGGGGCTGTCCAAGCGCGTGCTAACCTCGAGGTGTCCGCATGAGAGCGCTCATACCGCTGGTGGTGGTGATTTCGGGGCTCGTGATGGCAGGCTGTGCCTCCTCCTCAAGCTCATACCCGGCGCCTCGCGAGTCCCCCCCGGTTCGCACCCGCTGCCTCAATGACCGCAATGAACAAGGGAACACGCGGCCGATCTTTTTCCTCTTTTGCGCGGAAAGCCCTTGAGAAAGGGCCAGTTGGTGCCTGGCCGAAAGGTTCTTGCCAGACCGTAGCTCCGGTGAGAGAATCTCCAACTGACAGAGGGGGTTGGGCATGGTGGAGCGCAGGGCTGATCTGAGGCGGTACCCGAGGGCCAAAGTTGCATGGCCGGTAGTCCTCGAGGTCGGAGACCGCCATTTCCAACTCCAGACCATGAACCTGAGCCCTATGGGGACCAAGGTCGGCCTGGTGGAAGCCCCCCTGGAGGTCGGCAGCCAAGCCAAGCTCCGGATCCGGCCCCCGAACGGTCGCACCCTCGACGTCAACGCCATCGTGTGGCGCTCCGATCGGGACGGATCGGCCTTCTTCTTCATCGGCGTGGACGGCGACGATGACATCTACGCCGAAAACGCCCCGACGCCGTTGCCGCAGCCTGCCTGACCGCTCCGTCACACACGAGCGGCCCCCGCTTCACCCGTCTCCATACCTCACCAGCGAGGATTCCTATGAGCGCTGAAGCCCGAATCAAGGAGCTCGGCTTGTCCCTGCCCCAGCCGCCCGAGCCCGGAGGCAACTACATCCCCGGGGTGCGCGTCGGCAACCTCCTTTATCTATCGGGGCACGGCCCCAGCCGCGTGGACGGTGTGCCGGCGGCTCGCGGCAAGGTCGGGCGCGACCTGTCAGTCGAGGAAGCGTACAAGGTCGCGCGAGAGGTCGGGATCAATCTCTTGGGCACGGCCAGGAGCCTTCTGGGAAGCCTCGACAAGGTCAAGCGCGTCGTCAAGGTGCTGGGGATGGTCAACTCCGCCGAGGGCTTCGGCGACCAGCCCAAGGTGATCAACGGCTTCTCCGACCTGATGGTCGAAGTCTTCGGGGAGAACGGCCGCCACGCCCGCTCTGCCGTGGGCATGGCCGAGCTGCCCTCGAGCATCCCCGTCGAGATCGAGATGATCCTCGAGGTCGAGTAGCGCGCTCACCGCAGTCCGGCCCGAGACGGTTTGTCCTACACGCCGGCGATGAGGGGCGGCAGCACGCGGAGCGCCTCGGCGATGCGCGGGCCGTACCAGGTGGCGAGCTTGCCGTCGATCAGGCGGATCCGGCCATGGCGCACCGCCGGGATTGCCGGGTACGCGTCGAAGTCGGCCTGATGCGTCCGCCGGAAGCGGTAGGGCTCGTCGGGCAGGAGAATGACATCGGGCGCGGCGCGATCGACCTCCGCTAGCGTGATTTCGGGATAGCGGGTCGCCGACTGGCCGAAGACGTTTTCCGCTCCACAGACGGCCAGCATGTCGTGCGCATACGTGTCCTGATTGATCGTCATCCATGGATTGCGCCAGATCGGGTAGAAGACCCGGCCGGGCGTTTTGCCCGCGACGCGGGCACGCACGTCGTCGAGCGCGGCCTCGAGGGCCGCCGCCATCTCCCTCCCCCGCTCCGCGCATCCCACCAACTCGCCCAGCTCGCCGACGAGGCGAATGCCCTGGGCGACCGTGCGCGGATACGTGACGTACACGGGGATGCCCCAGCCGCGCAGGGCCATGACGTGCTCGCGCACGTTTTCCTCGACGTTGGCGATCACGAGGTCCGCGCCCAGCTCGCGGATGACGTCGAGCTTCGGGTTCTTCTCGCCGCCCACGCGCGTCTTGGCGGCGACGCCTAGGGCGGGCTCCGTGCAGAAGATCGTGCAGCCGGCCAGCGCGGGGCCCGCGCCGAGAGCGAAGAGGATTTCCGTGATGCTGGGAATGAGAGAGACGATGCGCTGCGGTGGCGCCGGCAGGACGACGGCGGCGCCCGTGGCGTCGTAGAACTCCATCGCGGCCTAGGATACCATGTGGGCCGACGACCATGGAGCGCGCCGCCGATCCTCTCTATCGCCTGCTCTACGGCGGCGTGCTCTCCCGGCTCCCCGAGCGGATCGCGGTGCCGCTCGGACAGTGGGCGCTGCGGCTCGTCCCGCTCGACCTGCTCCCCGTCTTCCGCAACGACGATCCCTCTCTGGCGATCACGCTGGGCGGCGTGTCCCTTCCCAACCCGCTGATCCTGTCGTCGATGTACTACGACACGACGATACTCCGGCGGGCGATGGGGCTGGGCTTCGGCGCGGTGACCGCGAAGAGCATCACGCCGAAGCCGCGCCCGGGCCATCCGCAGCCGAACCTCGTGCGCATCACCACGCCCGAGGGGCCCGGGCTCGTCAACTGCAACGGCTTTCACAATCCCGGCCTCGAGGCCTATCGCCGCGCGCTGGCTTCCCTGCCCCACCGCGTGCCGCTCATCGTCGCGGCCGCGGGCGAGTCGGCCGAAGACTACGTCGCGGTCGTGGAAGGCCTGGCGCCTTTCGGCGACCTCGTCGAGATCAACATCTCCTCGCCCAATACGAAGCTCGTCTACGGCTGGTCCGAACGGCCGCACGAGCTGGCGGCCGTCTTTCGCGCCGTGCGAAAAGCGACGGACAAGCCGATTATCGCCAAGGTGTCGCCGGATTTTCGCGAGACCAACGAGACGATCACGATCCCTGCGGCGCGCGATGCGGGCATCACTATCATCAACTGCGGCAACGCGCGCCGCGTGGAGGAGCCGCGCCTCTCGCAAAAGGCCGGCGGACTCTCGGGGCCCGCGCTGTTCGGCCGCACGCTTGAAAATGTGCGCCGCCTGCGAGAAAAATTCGGCGACAGCATCGAGATCATCGCGACGGGCGGCATCGACGCGCCCGAAAAAGCGCTCGCCGCGCTCCGCGCGGGCGCGACCGCGTGCGCGTACTTCACCGGATTCATCACGCGCGGGCCTTTCCTGGCGCGGAGAATCCTCGATGCGCTTGTCAAGGCCCGTCGGTAACCCACAGGTTATCCACTTATCCACAGACATCCACAGAACGAAAAAATGTACGTTCTGATGCGGTTCTGCAGGCACGTATCGAATATATGACGCTCTGGCCGTCCACGGCTTCGAGAGGTTCAAAGACACGCAGCAATAACGCGTGTCCCGCGTGCCGAGAGTGAGAAAACCCGCCATTGGCGCGGCGAAACGAAGTCTTGACATGGTTTGTGCGCATACCTAAGGTTGACCCCTGCACGGCACTCTCGAGAAAAAACAGGACGCGAACACGCAGCTGAGGGGAAGGTGAACATGGAGGCCAGCAGGAAGCCACTGGCGAAGGTCGAGGGCCGGAAGCGGATGCGCCTCAGTGGGCTGACCGTCGTGTGGAGGGGGACGCCGAGCCTCGATGACTGGGTCGCCTACATCGCCAAGGGCACGAAGTCGAAGAAGCTGATCCTGGCCGACCACACCTCGGAGCGGAAGGTGAAGGGTCTCCTGACCCGCATCCAGGGTCTCTCCAAGAAAGAAGTCGAGAAGCTGGCCAAGGGATAGGAGATCTCGATGCGACGAGTCGGACGTCTTGCGGTCGGTCTCATGATGATGGGCTTGGCGGGCTGCGCGAGCGGCAGCACGCAGCAGGCGCCTCCCACGGTGGACGTGACCGGCAAGTGGCAGGGCAACTGGGTCGCCCGCCAGCAGACCCAAGGCGCGGGTCAGATTGAGCTCGACATCAAGCAGACCGGCGCCAAGTACGCCGGCAACCTCCTCATCACTGGCGCGCCCAACGACCCGAGCGGCCTCACCGAAGGCTATGTCACGGGCAACCGGGTCGAGATCTCGGTGCCGGCCGGGGCGACGGGCTATCTGACCGTGAACGGCGACGAGATGGGCGGTCTTCTCTCCGGCATGGACGGCGCCAAGGTCACGCTCAAGAGGGTCAAGTAGCCCCTACAGCGCTCCACGCTGGGCCAGGCTGATGAACCGCTCGCGGCCGAGAATCACGTGGTCGTGAATCCGCAGGTCGAGGAGCTTTGAGCACTCGACCAGCTGGCGGGTCAGTCTCAGGTCCTCGCGGCTCGGCGTGGGATCGCCGCTCGGGTGGTTGTGGAGCAGGATGATGGACGCCGCGGATTCCAGGATAGCCGGCTTGAAGACCTCCCGCGGGTGGACGAGGCTGGCGGACAGCGTCCCTTCCGAGACCACTACGTCTCTCAACAGGCCGTTCTGGGCGTCCAGGAGGGCCAGCCTGAAGACCTCTTTCTTGAGATCCTCCATCAGCGGACCGTAGCGCGCGAAGACCTGCTCCGGGCTCGACAGCACGGGCCTTGCATGGCCATTGCGCGATCGGAGCCGCCGCGTGATCTCGAAGGCCGACGCCAGCCGGACGGCCTTGGCCCGTCCCACGCCGCGCACGCCCGCGACCTCGGCCACCTCGCGCCCCGCCAGCTCCTGGAGCGTGCCGAACTGCGCCAGGAGACCGCGCGCCACGTCGAGAGCGCTCATCCCCCTTGTCCCCGTGCCGAGCTGCAGCGCGACGAGCTCGGCGTCGGACAGGGCCGCCGCGCCCTTGTGGTACAGGCGCTCCCTGGGCCGCTCCTCGGCTGGCCACTCGGCGATCCGGAGCTCGCCCGTCATGCCGCACTCGTAGCACGCGGAGCGCGGCGGGATCAATGTCCACTGTCTCAGACGCCCGCCAAGACCTCCGCTGGACCCGCGAACTCGATCTCCCGGGCTTCGTCGCCCAGGCCCGTGATGGTCACGGTGACGGTGCGAGGAGGCAGGAGAGGCAGGAGCTTGTCGGCCCACTCGACGATCGTGACGCCCTCGCCGTGCAGCATCTCTTCCAAGCCCAGGTCCACGAGCTCGGTCAGGCTTCCGGTGCGGTAGGCGTCGACGTGGAAGACCGGCACCCGGCCCGTGTACTGGTTCACCAGGACGAAGGTCGGGCTCGTGACATCGGCCGTGACGCCAAGCCCGCGCGCGAGACCCTGGAGAAAGCACGTCTTGCCCGCGCCGAGCGCCCCGACGCATGCGACGACGTCGCCTCTGCCGAGCCGGGATCCCAGGCGCTCGCCCAGCGCCTGCGTCTCCTCGGCGCTTCGCGACACGCGCTTCATCGGACGGCGGGGTTCAGCGCCCCCGGGATCGCCTCGATGATGTCGGAGGCGATGAGCCCCTCCTCCCCGCGACCGGCGGCCGCAAGGTCGCCCGCGAGCCCGTGGAGGACGCAGCCGGCCTGGAGCGCCGCCAGCGGATCGAAACGGCGCGCGAGGAACGCGCCGACCATGCCGGTCAAGACGTCGCCGCTGCCGCCCGTGGCCATGCCGGGGTTTCCGGTGTGATTGATGAAGACGCGCCCGTCTGGAGCGCCGAGCACGCTGCGCGCGCCTTTGAGCACGAGGTGGACGTGATGCCTGGAGCAGAATTCCCGCACGGTCTCGATCCGGTCGGCCTCGACCTCGGCGATCGTCGTCCCGAGCATCCGCGCCATCTCGCCGGGGTGAGGCGTGAGGACGCGCGGCCCCGGCGCGTCGTCGAGCAGGTCCAGGTGACCGGCGAGCGCGGAGAGCGCGTCGGCGTCGACGACCATCGGACGGTCGATCTCCGCGACGAGCGCGCGCGCGAGGGCCTGGCTCTCGGGGTCCAGCGAGAGCCCGGGCCCGACCGCGACGGCGTCGCGCTGGGAGGCCAGCTCGAGAATACGGTCCTTGGCCTTGAACGAGATCGACTGGGCCGCCGTCTCCACGAGCGCCTCGGTCATGAGCTCCATGGTGAACGAGGCGACGATGGGCTGCTGGGATGCCGCGGTCGCGACGGTGCAGAGGCCGACCCCGCTCCGGAGCGCCGCGCGCCCTGCTAAAGCCGCCGCGCCACTCTTGCCCAGGGAGCCCGCCACGACCACGAGGTGTCCGAACGTGCCCTTGTGGGCATCGGGCTTGCGCTTCGGAAAGAACTCCCTGACCGAGGCTTCATCCAGCAAAAACGTGGCTATTCCGCGGCGAACCTCGCGGTCGGGAATGCCGATGGAAGCCACCACGATTCGCCCCGCATGCTCGGCGGCCGGGTAGAGGAGAAGCGAGCGCTTGTAGCCGCCGAACGTCACGGTCAGCGTGGCGCGCACGCTGGGGCCGAAGATCGTGCCGCCGTCAGAGCCCAGGCCCGATGGCAGGTCGAGGGCGACCACGGGAGTGCCCGACCGCGCGGCTGATTCGTTCAGCCTCTCGATGGCGTGGGCGACGAGCCCGTGGGCGGGTCCGCTCAAGCCCGTGCCGAGGAGGCCGTCCACGATGAGATCGGCCTCGTCGAGAGCGGCCGACACCATCGGAAGGTCGCCATCGTTGCCGACCTCCTCGATCTTGCCCCGCCACCGCGAGAGCGCCTGCGCGGCATCCCCCTTGATCTCGGCGCGCGAGCCCGGCAGAAAGACGCGAACCCGCGCTCCCTTGGCCTTGAGAAGCCGGGCCACCACGAATCCGTCGCCGCCGTTGTTGCCCTTGCCGCAGAGAACAACGACCCGCTTGCCCCTGATCGGCACCCACTCGCGGGCGATGACGTCGGCGGCGCCGCGGCCGGCATTTTCCATGAGCCTGGGGCCCTTGATACCGAGCGAGGAAATCGCCCGCGCGTCGAGGGCGCGCATCTCGTCGGCCGTGAAGACCGGCCACATCGTTATCGGGTCCGCATGGTGGCCAAGAGATCGGCCCACTGGCTGAGGAAGTCGGCGAGCACGGCCGTGTAGACCTCTCTGTAGGTCGTGCGAGCCACCCTCGGCAGCTCGATGTGCAGGGACTTGTCGGAGCGTCCGAGGAGCCCGTCCGACTTGGACGCCGACGCCGTATAGCGAAGCGTGTCCACGGGCTCGACGAAGATGTCGAGCTTCGCCACGTCGGGCTGGCCGCCCAGGTGAGCGTCCCGCACCAGCTCGAGGAGCGTCTTGAGTCGCCAGGCCTCTTCCTTGGTGAGGCCGACCGTCGCGATCTCGACACGCCCAGCCGTGTCCTGGTGGGCATTGCCGTGGACCTCGACGTAGAAGCGCAGCGGCCCCTGGGCCGCCTCGCCGACCGAGCGCGCATAGCCTTCGTAGACGCGGCGTGAGGCCTCGGTCTCCACTTCGGAGCGCGGCGGATCGCCGGGCACCCCTTCGGTTGGACGGCTGACATTGTAGCGGCGTCCCTTGACGTCGAGCGAACCCTCGCCCGTGACGACGACCGCGCCGAATCCCGTGCGCCGCGCCAGCTCGAGCCCAATCAGGTCGGTGGCGATGTCGGTCGTGCCGTGAGGGGCGCCGATGATGTAGCCGGGGCGGCCCTTCTGCACGCTGACAACACTCTGCCCCGGCGGGAGCGGAGACGGGGACGGGAGCGGTGCGGGCGGGAACGGACGCGACGAAGCGCCGACGGACACGGGCTCTTTCCCCCCGATGAGCCCCGCGCAGCCCGAAAGCGTGAGCGCGAGGGCAAGTACGAAGCTAGGTGCGGCCCGCTCCGGCATTCCGCGATTCTCCGACGAGCAAGGCCTGCGCCATGGCGTAGTCGCCGTCATGGGTAAGCGAAAGCAGCACGTGCGAGCCGCCCTTGGCGAGCGCGATCGCCCGCGAGCGCCCGGTCAGCACCATGGTCGGGGCCTGCCCACGCTCGCGGCGGACCTCGAGCTCGCGCCAGTTGACGCCCATGCGAAGACCCGTGCCGAGCGCCTTGAGCGTGGCCTCCTTCGCCGCGAACCGCGCCGCCAGATGCGGAATGGGGTCGCGGCGCCGCCGGCAGTATGCGATCTCCTCGTCGGTGAAGACGCGACGAAGGAAGCGCTCGTCCCAGCGCTCCACGACGCGGCGGAGCCTCGGGATCTGGGCGAGGTCCACGCCGATCCCTTTCACCTCGGTCATGCGCCGACGGCTTTCTTGATGATGCGCGACAGTTCCGCCGCCATCTCCTCGATGCGCGCACTGTCCTCGCCCTCGATCATGACGCGGGCCAGATTCTCCGTGCCCGAGTAGCGGAGGAGGATGCGCCCCGCGGCGCCGAGCTCGCGCTCGTGGGCCGCCTGCCGGTCGGCCAGGCCCGGGATCGAGTCGAGCGGCGGCTTCTCGCGGACCCTGACGTTGACCAGCACCTGGGGAAACTTCGTCATGCACGAGGCCAGAGCCGAGAGCGGCTGCCCCGTCTCTCGCATCACCGCCAGGAGCTGGAGCGCCGAGACGATGCCGTCGCCCGTCGCCGACTGGTCGAGGAAAAGGAGGTGTCCCGACTGCTCGCCCCCGAGGTTCGCGCCCGTCTTGACCATCTCTTCGAGGACGTAGCGGTCGCCCACCTGGGTCTTGGCCGTGCGGATCCCCGCCGCGGCCAGCGCCTTGTCGAGGCCCAGGTTGGCCATGACCGTCGTCACCACGGTGCCGGTCTTCAAACGCCCGTGGGCCGCCAGATGCCGGCCACAGATGGCGAGAGCGTAATCGCCGTCGCGGAGCTCGCCGGACTCGTCCACGGCGATCAGCCGATCGCCGTCGCCGTCGAACGCCAGTCCCAGGTCTGCCCCGGCCGCCCGTACGCGGCGCTGGAGCCGGCCGGGGTGGAGCGCGCCGCACTTGTCGTTGATGTTGAGCCCATCAGGCCGGGCGGACAGGACGACGACTTTCGCGCCGAGCGCGCGGAAAAGCCGGGGCCCCACGTGCCAGGTGGCACCGTGCGCGCAGTCGAGAGCCAGCGTCAGTCCGCCCAGGTCGAAGGGAAACGTCTGGCGCGCGTGGGCCGCGTACTCGGCCTCGGCCCGATCGTAGTGGACTAGGCGACCGACCGAAGCGCCCGTAGGCTTGGGCGCGCCGTCGGCACCAGCCAGGCGCGCCTCGATCTCGTCCTCCCAGCTGTCGGGGAACTTGGCGCCCTCGGAGGAGAAGATCTTGATGCCGTTGTCCTGGAAGGCGTTGTGGGATGCCGAGAGCACCACTCCGCCATGCGCCTCGAGGCTTCGCGTGAGATACGCGATGCCGGGAGTCGGCAGCACACCTACGGCGAAGACTTCCGCGCCGGCCGACAGCGCGCCCGACACGAGCGCGCCCTCGAGCATGGGTCCTGACAGCCGGGTGTCCCGCCCGACCACGAGGCGGACGTTGGGAATGCCGTGGTGCTCGAGGAGAGTCGCGACGAGCTGGCGCCCGAGGCGGAATGCCAGCTCGGTCGTCAGCGGCTCCTCGTTGGCGACGCCGCGAATGCCATCCGTGCCGAACAGGCGGCCCATCAGCGTTCCTGCACGACCACGAAACGCACGACGCCGGGGTTCACGCGCACGACCCTCACGCCGGGCGGGACGAGGACCTGCTCTGGTCCCAGGCTGACCAGGAGATCACCGGGGCGTGCGCCGATCAGGTTGACCCTGACCCGGAGCGACTCGGCCGACGCGCGCGCGAGATCGGCCCTCAAGCCGTGGAGCTGCACCTCGACCGTGTCGGGCTTCGCCCCCTTCACGACCAGCCCCGGGGGCAGCGAGTCCAGCTCGAGCGGGAGTGTCAGGGCGACACTGGTCTTCTGGGAGATCATCACGAAAAGCCAGAGCCCCGACGAGAAGACGAGGGCCAGCAGCTTGAGCTCCCAGTGGCGCGCGAGAAACCGAAGCATGAGGTGACGAGCCGCTACTTTCGCAGCCATCCGCGAGCCGGGATCCACCACGGCTGCTCGACGGAAGAAGGCGAGGACTCGAGGGAAAAATGCTCGGCGAGGCACCGGCGGAGGGCGTCCGAGTCCTGCGGGCTCTCCATGCGCCCCTCGACCGCCATGGAGATCCGGCCGGTTTCCTCCGAGACCACGAGCACGATCGCGTCGGTCTCCTCGCTGAGCCCCAG
>WNFP01001792.1_pt1 | contig 16870 bp, 16 predicted proteins | sample 5400201 | NCBI WGS metagenome assembly WNFP01 (sample SAMN13153355, study PRJNA577476) | soil metagenome | isolation source: 115 cm saprolite under Madrone tree | place: USA:California | collected 2016-06-14 | reverse complement strand
CCGGCGCGATCTTCTGGCATAAGATCCCCTCCGTTCCCGGTCCCCATCTCCTGCGATTCCTTGCCTGGCTTTTTCTGAATTCGGTCTCGCGTGCGTGGGATCGCTGGTTCCAAGGACTTCGGTTCGACCTTGTCGTTTCGCCCGGAATTAACTGTCTGGACGCCGATGTCGTCATCGTTCACGCACTCTTCCATCGCCTCCAGGAACTTGCCCGCGAAGAAGCTCACGATTCGGCAAAGCCCGGTTTCCTTCGGAAGCTTCATCGTCGCGCTTATTACTCTCTTCTTGCTCGATTGGAGCGCCGCACCTATACAAATCCGGCAGTTTCTCTCGTGGCCGTTTCACAACGCACGGCCGCCCTCCTGAATGACTATTTTCACCGGCGAGACGCGCGCGTCATCCCCAACGGTGTTGACATGGCGCAGTTTTTGCCTTCCACGCGCCTCGCATCGCGTGCCGTCGCTCGCCTGAGGCGCAAGATTCCGGAATCTGATTTCGTGCTGCTCCTGATTGGCAACGATTGGCGCGTCAAAGGTCTTGAAACCGTTCTTCGCGCCGTCGGTACGCTTCGAGAATTGCCAATTCTCGTGATCGCGGCCGGGGATGATTCCCCTGATTTTTTCCGTGAAACGGCAAGTTCTCTCGGCATTTCCGACCGCTGCCGTTTTGAGCCATCTCGCGAAGATGTTCTGGATTTTTATGCCGCCGCGGATCTCTACGTCAGCCCGAGCCGCGAAGATTCTTTTGCTTTGCCTGTTGCGGAAGCCATGGCCTGCGGCTTGCCCGTCATTACTTCCGTGAATGCCGGCGTGGCCGATATGATTCACGATGGCCTAGACGGCTTCATCCTTCGCCAGCCCGATGATTTTCAGGCTCTCGCGCAGTTGCTCAACCGGCTTCGCGCGGATGAAGTCTTGCGGAGAAATGTCGGTGCCGCGGCGGCAAAGACCGCTCTTCAATGGACCTGGGACCGGAATGCCGCTGACGTCTGGGAGCTTCTGAAAGACGCTGCCCGCAAAAAAGCCTTGGCTTCTGGGCGGAAGCCCTAGGGCGCAGCCGGAGATCAGCGGCTGGCGCGGTGCGCTTCGACGGCTTTTCGTGTCGCTTCCAGCGTGAACGTCAGCGTTTCCTTCGGTATGTCCGTCACAAAAGGTTTGATCATCCAGCCAACGCCCGTGGGAATGTCTCTCGTCAGCGAAGCCACCTCGCTTTGCAGGTAGACTCCGCCGTCGCGCTCTTCCATTCGCCACCACGTTTCCATCCGCCATAGGAAACCGCCATCATCGCCGGGCGGTTTTTCCCGTTCATCGCTGTTTCCGGCATTTTCGACTTGCGCAATGCGCACCGCCGAACTGCGGCTGTGTGCTCTTCCCGGTGCATCGTGGAAGTACTGGACTTCATGCTCGGTGTTCAGGACTACGGTGATCAGTTTGTGCCGCCGAAACCGCAAAGAGATCCTGAAATGATCGCCGTCTCGCGATTCGACTTTTGATCGCTCGACGTCCGGTGCGTAATAAACGGAGTGCTTGTCGTAATCTTCAAGCACAGCCAGCACCTCCCCGAGTTTTGCTCCGGGAATGAAGACCACGCCGGTCCAGTGATGAATCATGCCGCCCGGACACGCGATGGGTTTGCCGTTGTCGAGGATTTCCAGCTTTTGCATCTTTACTTCGCCGCGTTTGAGCGCCGCGTAGGTTGCCACTCGTTGCTCTGCTGGAAGCCCATCTACCCACAGCATGCCAGTGCCGCGCTTCAATTCACGTTCATTTCGCGCTTCCGTCAGTTTTACGTAGCGCTCGAACGCCTCCGCAGTCTCCGTCTTCAATTTTGGGAGAGGAGGTTCGCCAGCGTGCGCGACCTGCGTAAACATCTGGATCAGCCCGTGCATCACCACCAGCAGCGCGATGAATCTCCTAGCAGTGCTGCTTATGGCTTTCACCTGTCGCGCGAACCCTTCAGATCGCGCCAACACAAGTTCTCTCAAGCAATTCATTCGGCAGCGACTCATGGAAATATGCGCATCCAAGACCCCTCTAGAATGCAAGTCGGATACCGCCGGACGCAAAAGAAAAGGAGGGCCTGGATGCAGGTCCTCCTAATCGCGTGCTCTGGTCTGAACGGCAGAAAAGGAAGCAGGAAACGAAACTTGGCGGGTTGGGTAGCTCGCACACGACCCCTTGCGGAGCCGCTGTCCCCGCGCGGCCCCCAACCCGTTCCTAGGAGACTACGCACCTGAACCGAGGGCCTCAATGGGTCAGCAGAGCCACTGGACAGGGTACCTGAGTAGTAGTACATCACGGCTATTTGGAGCCGAAAACTAAACGCAGCGCCAAAGATAAGTATTGTAGTATCATCAAGATAGAAGGATAGGTGGCCAGCCTGTTTGGTCCAAGCCCTCCAATAGTACTAATTCCGTCTGGAGCCATCCAGCAGCGATTTCGGACCCATCCCAAGAATCGATCTCTCACCACCAGGTCATATACCAGCGAGCGTAAGTCGCTATTCCGAGGAAAAGAACTATCCACCAAAGTACAAGAACACTTCGCATCCAGAACTTGTAGCGCTTGATGCGGAACTTCTCCGGAAGGATCTCTGTTCCGGCAGCCAGCAAGATATACATTCCCCCAAACTCGGCAATGCCGCCTAACGCTGCATGCCCTGCAGCGAGCGCGTAGTACGGTTTTCCGATCCGGCTTGGGAGCCTGGGAAGTATCTGACGATGGAATGCCGGCAACATCGTCATAGCGATCAAGGCAAGATTGAGAAGCACGATCAACGACTGGCACCATGCGTGCCACCGAAAGCGGCGCAGGCGCGCGAGCTGAGCCCCCATGAGCAGTCCCACGCCCATGGCAATTTCAAGGACCAGAGTCAGTTCGGCATGAGTGGGAGCCGCCGTACCTAAGAAACTCTCGCTCAGAGGAGCTCCTGTTTAGTACGAATTCGACGCGGAATCACGGTCCGCCCCGCCAATCACCGGACAGCCGTCGAATTCCTTCCAGGACTCTCTACCCTTGAAGAGTCCGTTCGCGTTTTTCAGTTTCAGCAGAACCACTCGCTGGACACGACCGCTCTCCTTCCGGCCCTCACCTTCAACGCAAACATAAATTTCAGACGCCTTTTGTTCCAGGATCCTGATGTTAATTTGCGCCCCGCCCGGTGTCGCTTCGGCATGGATTTGCCTTTCGTCCCCCAACCGGGTCATGTAGCCATAATCGCCGAAGGTCTTCTTGCTCTTCTCCGGTTTCGGCCGAATGGAAGGGGGAAGCGTAGTCACATCTAACTTCTCGGCTACGAATTCAGTAATCTTCTCTTTGGGAACGGCCGCACGATTTCCTGCCAGACCCGCTGGCACGCAGGCCAGGGCCATCAATCCGCACAACAGTTTCATTGCTATTCTCCTCCGTTTCTAAAGTATTTCCGGGCGACTTAGCCCGGTCCATTCACGCCGCTCAGGAATCCTCCGAGGTGGCCCGTCAACGTCACTAGCGCAACCGTGACCGCCTCGATGGGCAAGCGGTAACCAGGCAGAACTCCTCCATGGCTGCGCCGCGCTCTCAGGTGCACGAGAAAGACTATCCAGATCAGCAGGCTTGAAACGCACCCAAGGATCAAATGCATCAAGAGAATGCCTTTGAGCCGTTGCCCTTCGAGTTGCCACTGCCACGCGAGAATTCCGGTGATCAAAACGGGCACCGTGACGACTGCCGCAGCCAGCAAATTGCAATAGGCTGCCGCGGCCAGGATTTGGCGCTTCGTCCACTGCGCCACAAAATCAAACGCCACGCCCGCGATAAACAAGGCGATCGGAAAATGAATCAGGACCACGTGCTGTGCGTGTTTCGAGAGCAGCGCCGCTTTGATGTCGAAGGGATGCAAGATCTGTCCCTGCTCACTGCACGATGACTTTGCCGGTCATCTTCGGGTGAATCGAGCAAAAGTACGGATACGTCCCCGCTTTGCTGAAGGTGAAGGAAAACTTCTCGTCTGTATCGAGCACCTTGGATTTGAAGACCCCGTCGGTGCTGACCACGGTATGCGGAATGTCGTCGCGATTGGTCCACGTTACGGTTGCTCCTACTGGGATTGTCAGCGTCCCTGGGCCGAAGCTGAAGTTATCGATCTTCACTTCCGTTGTTTCCGCCTTTTGTTGCGCGCCCGCGAGAACGCCCCTCCGGCCGATACCGAGCGTTCCCAGCGCGATCACCAGCGCCGCCGTTAGAACTGCCATAGACACACTTCTCCTCATGTTTTTCCTACCTTTCCATTGATTTGCTGTCAGATTGGTTTCTTAGTTTTGGGTCATCCCGTTCACGCCAGCGTCGAATCGACGACGGCCAGCGCGTGTTGCCCCTGAACGTAGTTCACATCCGTAATTCCCAGTACACTTTTCAGTTGCTCCGCTGGTACTTTCATAGGCCCCGGTGAATCTGCCTTGCCCGGCTGCGGTTGCGGAAACGCAGTCGACGCCGCCGTATGAAACGTGACGTTCCCTTCGACCTTTTGCATCGTCTGGTGAATGTGGCCGTTGAGCACCGTCACCGAACCAAATTTCTTCAGGTAAGCCAGCGCTTGGGCGCTATCTTCCGTTCCCCAACCCCACTCCGGATACACCGACCACAACGGAATGTGCGCGAACACCACGATGGGAGTGCTGTGCTTCAAGTGCTTTACGTCATCCTCCAGCCATTCCAGCTGTTCGTGCCCCAGCGTTCCCAGTCCACCCGCCTTCAAATTCATCACATTGACCAGCCCAATAAAGTGCGCGCCCTTCTTGTCAAAACTGTACCAACCGCCGCCCTTGCTCCCTTTTCCATAGCGTTCGAGGAACTGTTTCCCATCGTCGTTCAGCACGTCATGCTCGCCGGGGACGTAGAAAACATCGGAAGGCTTTGCGCCTTTTAGAATCTGGTCAACGGTATCGAATTCCTCCGGCTTCGAGAGGTGGCTGATGTCCCCCGTATGCAGCATGAATTCAGGCGCTGCCGACAGAGCGTTAATCTTGTCCACCGCGGCTTTCAGAGTGCCGGCAACGTCCGGATTCGCCGGCTTATTGAACCCCATGTGGCTGTCGCTGATCTGCACAAAGCTTAATTCGCCCAAAGCCTCCTTCGAGCTCATCTCCGGCAGCCGGCTGAGGCTGTATGACTTCAGCACCCCTCCGCTCATCACACAAAGGGCCCCCGTGCCCGCCCAGGCCATGCATTTCAGAAACCCCCGCCGGTCAATCCCGTCGTGATTGTGGTCATACTGGATTTCGTCCTTTGTCTTACCCGCCATTGTCTCCTCCTGGGAATCTGGACACACCCGTGTCCGTAACTATTCGTAGTCGCCCTTTCCTGCCAATCTGCTTGGGAGGGCGGCGCGGGTGAGAGAGTCCAGGGAGCCCGCGCCGCATATGGGACGTGTTTCGCTTGTCCAGACCACCAGGGCCCGCCAATTATTCCCAGCTTGGTTGCTCACGAATCTTTTGCTTTATTAGTCACATCCAAGTGAGGTTTGGGAATAAAATGCTCCTCCAGGCGGTTCCCGTCTATGAGTGGCTCTGACCAGGGGAAAGGCTCGGACGTGTTGGATGCGCAGGACCGGGCGCGCTTCGAGCAGCTCGTTCTGCCGCACCTCGATGCCGCCTTCAATCTCGCGCGCTGGCTCCTCAAAAGCCGCGCCGACTGTGAAGACGTTGCTCAGGAGGCCATGCTCCGTGCCTACCGCTTTTTCCGTGGATTCCACGGTGGCGATGCGCGCGCCTGGCTTTTGCAGATTGTGCGCAATACTTGTTATACCTGGTTGGAGAAAAATCGCCCTGTGGAACTCATGACCGAATTCGACGAAGAACTGCATCCTCAGCCCAGCACCTCGCCCGAAGCTCTGGCCATCGCCGGAGATAATCGCGAGCGTTTGACCCGTGCACTCGAAACGCTTCCCCCTCGCTTCCGTGAAGTCCTCGTCCTTCGCGAGCTGGAAGGCTGTTCCTATAAAGAGATTGCGTCCATTACCGCCATTCCCATCGGCACCGTCATGTCTTCGTTAGCTCGCGCGCGCCAGCGTCTCCAGTCTGCACTCACGCACTCTCCCCAGGAGGCCTCCCGTGAGCTGTGATTTTACTCGCACGGCCCTCCACGGCTATCTGGATGGTGAGCTGGACGCCACAGGCGCTGCGGAATTTGAGCGCCACCTGGAATCTTGCCGCGAATGCACCACCGCTCTTGGAGCTGAGGAATCGCTGCGCTCGTCGCTCCAGCGGAGCGTTCTTTACGAAAGCGCTCCCGTTGGTCTCTGCAAGAAAATTCGTGCTGGTCTCGATGCCGCGACCGCTTCCCCGGCTGCCGTTCGTATTCCTGCCTGGCGCTGGTTTGCCGTTGCTGCTTCTATTCTGCTGGTTGCTTCCGTTTCCTGGTTTGCCTGGCGGCGCCCGCTGAGGGATAGCGCTTCTACCACGCCCTTCACGGCTGCCGAGATCATTGACGCTCATGTCCGCTCCTTGCAGCCAGGGCATCTCACCGACGTTGCTTCCACGGACAATCACACCGTGAAGCCTTGGTTCAACGGCAAGCTCGCTTTTGTTCCACCGGTGAAGGATTTTGCGGATGAAGGTTTTGCCCTCGTCGGTGGCCGCCTTGATGTTCTCGGCGGCCAGAACGTCGCCGCGCTGGTCTATTCTCGCCGCAAGCACTTCATTAACGTTTTTGTTTTGCCTACCAGGGAGCCGGACACGCCCATTCATCCGCCCGGCCTCCGGCAAGGGTATCAGTGGCGCCATTGGCGCAGGCAGGGGATGGAGTACTGCGCGGTCTCGGACGTTTCAGATTCCGACCTGTTCGAGCTTGCCCAGCTCTTGTATCAGTAGGCGTTTTGCTTCTCTGCCGGATAGTGCTTCCCGGTAATCTCAGGTCCTAAACGCGGGATCGCCGACGCTGTATGGCTCCCTCTCGGGCAAACTAGCGATTTGCACGATTCACCGGTCACGAATCACCAGTCACTACTCACTGCTTTGGCTTGCTCTTCACGTACTCCTTGGGAATTTCCTTCGCATAAATCAGCCGCAGCGTCACGCTCTTGGTTTGCCGGGCGCGCAACGGGATGTTTTTCTCCCAGTCTGAGTAAACGCCTTTGCCGGAGGCCCGGACATCGTAACTGTCTGCTCGCAGGCCGGAAATCGCAAAACGGCCCTGCGCGTCCGTGTGCACGGCATGCGGCGCGTTGCCGCCTGACGATTGATACGAAACGCTCGCATGGGGGACCGGCCTATCATCCGGACCCAGCACCACGCCGCTCAGCGTGGACGAACCCCTGTGTTGCGGCGCTGCAGCTGCGCCGCGAGCCGCCGCCAGCACAAACAGGACAGTCAAGAACAGTGTGCGTCTCATGTTTCGAACCTCTTCCCGTGTTTTTTCCGGAGCGCCGCAAGGGACTCGCCACCCGGGCGTATTCCCCCCGCGTTCCTCTGCTTCTGCCTTGAGTGTAAAGCGTGTTCCCCCGGAAGTTCTGCGGCAAGCGTGGAATGTGCTCCACCGTCAACCTGCCTTCTCGGTCAGGTACCGAGCTGGAGTCCAGGCTTCAACGGCTATGGCGCTCTGAAGTATGCCCATGCAGTGGGTGAAGGTTTCGGATTACCACTCAATTTAAAGGACAACATCCATCTGAAGGTCTCCGATCATCCTCTGAAGTTCTTCGTTTGCTCTTTCCCGCTGCACTTGGGTCTCCTGGATTTGTTGGCGTAGCGCATCGAGTTGTGTTTCTTCGTCGTTGAGTTGCTTCGTGTAACGTTGCAACAGTGCTCTCTCTTCAGCACTGCCCTTCAGCGCCTTCATGTTTTCCCTCAGGCGCCCCTGGTCTGTGAAAATCTGGTCAATCGTTTTTTGTTGCGCTTTGATCTTCGCGTCGAAATCTACAACCACATTTCTTTGTGCCACGATTTCCCTAAGCACCTTCTCGATCTCCGGGTTAATCGACTTTTGCAGGAGAAAAGCCCTGATCTGGTCGGCCGTCACGCTGTTCAAGGAATAAGGTGTATAGACCGGCTTGGCCTCGTTGATTAGCAACTTCGCGGTCTTTTTCGGCTCTACGGTTAAGCGGAACCGATACAACCCGATAGCCTTCTCCTCCGGCCTAGGGCCGTCTTCGGCCAGTTTCCATTCGGGTCGCGCCTGGTGCTCGATCACGAGCGTTCGTGATGTCGTATCTTCATTTCTGACCAGGTAGCTTTTCTTCTCGCGCATTTCGCTTGATGTAGTCATTGTGCCTCGATAAATTCGGACTCTGGTTACAGCCTCTTGACCGCTGTCCACCCTTGAATCCACGAGCAGGCCCAGATCCGTCGCGTAGGACAGCAATCGTCGTTCACCTGGCTTGATGGCTTCCATAAGGCCCTCCCCTGCAAACGTATTGCTGTCCAGCACGCTGAAGCTCCCGCCATCCAGCGTCAGAGAACTTGCATTGTTCACCCATAGCGCCTGCAATGGCCGCGCGACTCCCAGCGATTCGTTCCACAGCGAAACTTTTTCTGCCGCGATGTCGGTCTGCAGGATTGGCACCAGCGCGGATTGGTTCTTTCGAATCGTCACGCGTTCTTTCAGCTTGTACTCGAATAAGTCGCCCAGCGCGTGGCCCTCGGCGAACGGCTCGCTTTCCTCTCTCGCTTCTTCGACGTCCGCTTCTTCTGCCATACCTGGTGACGGCGGCGGTGGCGCTGATCCCATGCTCCCGATCACTCCACCGATAACCCCACCCATCGATCCGCCGGCGACTCCTCCAGGCACGCCACCCACCATTCTGGGCGTGAGCCGAGAGGCATTTGTCTCCAGAGCTGCCGCGTGCGTCTGCGGCGTCAATTGGACGCTCTCAGGCAATGGGACAACGGGCCTTCTCCCGTAAAACGGCTGCGAAAGCTGCTGGATGAACGAATGTGGGGCGCCCGCCACGAGCGACAATTCCACGTCGTTCCAATCTTCACCGATCGTGTTATCCACGATCGCCCAGCCTTGAAGGAGCGGCTTCTTTTCCGCCTTTGAGGACAATACAAGCCGGTACGTAGTCTTCCAGATCGGCACTTCGCTGATGTAGCTCACATACAGATTACGTTCGCCCGCGCCTGTCGTCGAAATGGTCATGCGCCGCAAATCCTGGTCCCGCGAAGAAGCGATCAGGCCAAGGTATCGCCCCACTTCCGCTTGCAAGTCCCTTTCGGCGATGCGAAAGCTTGTGGTTGGCGTCACCTTGGCAGTGCGAACCTCACCGCTCTCACTCACCAAAGAAATCTCTGTCCACTCGGTCGTCTCATCGTCTTTTACACTCGATTTTTTCTCCACGCTCAGCAGTTTTCCCACGGTTAGGGGGCCATTGCCGCCGCGCACTTCTAGTCTTGCTCCGCGTAGAGCGCCCAGAAAATCTGCCGTCGTCGGGTTTTCTCCTAGCGCCAGCCGAAGCGTAGCCAGTCTGCGCGCTAAGGGTGCTTCCGAGTTGTAATCAACGCCGGATATTTTTCCGCCGGACAAATCGAGAACCGTTAGGGATTTCAATACGTCATTCAGTTGCGCGCTCGTGAAGTCGACATGAACATCCTGGCTGCCCCGCACTCGTCCCAAGTGTTCGAAATAGCCAACGCCATTTTTGTACAGCACCACGCGCCGAACCGGAAGTCTCGCCGCCGCTGGCTTCGCGTTTTCGCGCGATTCACTGGAAGCTTCCGCGTTTCTGGGTCTTGCTGTCGAAGGTCTTCTCCCTTGCGATCGAAGCGCAGTCCCGAAAAGTATGCAGAGACACAATACTGGAATGACCCTCTTCACCTTGCACCCCCCGCGATACTCAATGTTGAGCCTGCCCATCGAGATGCGCATCTCATTAATCGCGTTGTCCCACTCGCGGAATTCCGCCTCAAAATCATCCGGCCGTCGCCGTTACTCCCCGCGTAGTCGTGCGGATGCTTTGCCTTCTGTGGAATACTTAGACACCAATGCAACGCAGGAGTTCCGATGCCACGCTACCTCACACAGCACACACTCGCTTGCCTCACTCGCCAGGGAGCCGAGGCCCTCGCGCAACGCATGCAAGCCGGCGGGCTCGCGCGCGCCGAGCGCGTCCTCGTCAACATGCTCGAAGGGAAAATGTTCGTCGAGTTCCGCTCCAATTCCCGCGAAGATTTGGAAGCCTGGTTCAAAACCGAAGGCATGCACTTCGATTTTCTGGTGCGCATTGAATGGGAAATGCGCGGCGATAAACTTCAAATTGCCGATTAGCACCGTTCTGATCCTGGTCTCCCATTCGAAGCTCCTCGGTAGCGGCATATTCCGTCGAATTCACTCCCGGCCGCGCCGTGTAACAGCAGAATTCACCCTCACCCCCGAATGACCGGATTCGCCACGTCGCGTCCCACAAACGGTCACTCCTATTTCGGGCGCTCGGCGTGTAAAAATCAGTTAGTCCTGTATTTTCTGTAACTTACAACCGAATGCGGGGTGGCGATTGGCCTGCCACTCCATCTTCTATCATGAGCAGCACGTCTTTATGCCTGGACGGCGCGAGCCGATCCGCGTTGCTCCTGCAGGCGCGAAGGGGCAACTGCGAATCCCTCGCCAAGCTGATCCTGCCCTACGCACCGGGCTTGTATCTGGGGGCGCTGCGCCTGACCCGCAATCCCGCCGACGCGGAAGATGTGCGCCAGGACGCTTTCCTGAAAGTGATGACCCGCCTGGAACAATTTGTCGGCAAACCAGGTGAGGACCGCGACGACCTGCATGCCTGGGTTTCGCGCATTGCGGCTAATGCCTCGATCGACGTGATCCGCAAGCGGCGCGATGGGAAACTCTTCTCGCTCGAAGAGCCCAGCGGTGCGGGTGATGAAACTCTCGGAAGCAACGTCATGGCGCGAGAAAACAATCCTGAAGAACGCTTCGCCCGCCGCGAAATGCGCGCGTTCATGGCCGAAGCGATACGCCAGCTTCCAGCAGATCTTCGGCAGGTATGCTTGCTGCGCGATGTGTTGCAGTACTCCACCCACGAAGTTGCCAGGCGGCTCAGGATTTCGGCGATGGCCGTGCGTCTGCGGCTTTTTCGCGCCCACAGGAAACTCCGGGAAAAACTCAGCATCTCGCTGCAGCCTGCGATGCAGCGGAAATCGCGCGCAACGGCTGTGACGCGCGCAACGCATCGCGGCGAGGAACTTAAGAAGGAGCACAGAATTTCGCTGCGAGCGTTTGCGGAGTGCCCCTGCGGAGATTGAGTAGAGAACGGCACGGGAGCGGTTGGTTTTTACCTCTTTGCGTTTTATCCAATCGGACAATTCAAGCGTAATATTTCAGGGCCAATTTGTGCTGCCAGCATACAATCATCAGTTCTCACGCGGGTGGTCCATGGAACAAGATCGGCGCCGCAACCCTAGGTATCCTTTCGCTGGCTCCATTGAGATGCGCGAAGGCGCGTCCGAAGACAAGCGTACGGCGCGCGTCAAAGAACTGAGTTTAAATGGTTGTTATGTGGATATGGAAAGCCCCTATCCGATGGGGGCGTCCCTGGCCATAAAACTTTTTACTGAGACTGAATTTTTTGAAGCGCAAGCGAGCGTCATCTATTCGCAGCCCAATCAAGGCATGGGGTTGATGTTTCGCGAGACAAAACCCTACTACCTGATGGTGTTAAGGAAATGGCTGTTGTCGGCGATGATGGGAAAAAAGGGGCCGAAGGGCTGAATTTTTCAGCGCCAGAAGTTTTCGGACTCACGTTCTTTCCTGGCTTCCATCCCTCGAATCCGCAGGCAGAGCAAAACCGGTAGATACTAGCGAGAAGGAGTTACTTATTCGCTCGATTGCCGAGAACTGTGCGGGCTTCCGGACTCTTGGGGGTCCAGTCTTCCGGAGGAAAAGCCACGCGCCAGAAAGTTGGGCGCGGCGCCGTAAATTCCAGACCGATCTCCGCCTTGCCGCCACGCACGGGACCGAGAAACGCCACGTGGCACTCCTGTTCCTCTTCCGTTTTGTTGTGCTTCATGTGCACAACCGCGCCGCTGGTTAGACGGGCGTTTAGCAGGATCAGAGATCCGTGGGCATTTATCGCCAGCGTTTCCGTGAATTCCTCGAACTCCGCTCCTTGAGCGTTCTTTCCGCGGACGCGCACGGGGACTTGCATCAGCACACGCTGACTGCGGCGGCGAGCTCCCGCATGCGTGGGTCTATTCGAAACTTGAGCCATCGAACCTCTCTTCAATCCAGAAATTAACTATACCCCGCCGGATGGGATTGTCGAGGATCTCCCTAAAAGCCATATACGAAGTCGATACCGCGTTTCCTAACCGCGCTGATCGATCGGGACGTACTGGCGGGTGTCATGTCCGAGGTAGATTTGCCGGGGCCGCGCAATTTTTTGCTCGGGGTCAAGAAGCATCTCTTCCCACTGCGCTATCCACCCGGAAGTCCGCGGGATCGCGAACAGCACGGGGAACATGGTCATGGGGAAGCCCATGGATTGATAAATAAGGCCGGTATAGAAATCCACGTTGGGGTAGAGTTTCCGCTTCACAAAATAATCGTCTTCCAGAGCGATGCGCTCGCACTCCAGGGCGATTTCGAGGAGCGGGTTCTTGCCCATGAGCTCAAACACTTCATACGCGATGTGCTTGATGATGCGCGCGCGGGGATCGTAATTCTTGTACACACGATGGCCGAACCCCATCAGTTTGACTTCACCGGCCTTGACGCGCTTGATGAAGTCGGGAACCTTCTGGACCGAGCCGATCTCCAGGAGCATGTGGAGAACTTCTTCATTGGCGCCGCCATGGAGTGGGCCGTACAGGGCCGCGATCGCCGCGGCCGTGGCGGAATACGGATCGACGTGAGAGCTTCCGACCCCGCGGATGGTGTTGGCCGAGCAATTCTGCTCGTGGTCGGCATGGAGAATAAAGAGAACATCGAGCGCGCGTTCCAGCGTCGGATTCGGCCGGTACCTGGGTTCCGTAGTGCGAAAGAGCATGTTCAGAAAGTTGCCGGGATAGCTGAGTTCGTTGTCCGGATACACGAACGGCATGCCCAGAGTGTGCCGATAGGAGAACGCCGCGATGGTGGGAACTTTTCCGACCAGGCGGTAGGTCTGCTTCTTGCGCGACTCAACACTGAAGATGTCTTTCGCGTCGTGATAAAAAGTGGAAAGCGCCGCGATCGTCGAAATCATCATGCCCATGGGATGGGCGTCGTAGTGAAAGCCGTCGAGGAATTTCTTGATGCTTTCGTGAATAAAAGTGTGGTGCGTGACGTTGTAGGTCCAATCATTCAGCTGCGAAGACGTCGGCAATTCGCCATGCAGGAGTAGATACGCCGTCTCCAGATAGGTGCTTTTTTCCGCCAGGTCTTCAATGGGATAACCGCGATAACGGAGGATGCCGGCGTCGCCATCGATGTACGTAATCCTGCTGATGCACGAAGCGGTGTTGTTGAACGCCGGATCGTAGCTCATCAGGCCAAAATCTTTTGGGTCCACTTTAATCTGGCGGAGGTCGGCGGCGCGGATGGTGTCGTGCGTGATGGGGATCTCGTAGGACTTGCCGGTGCGATTGTCCGTAATGGTGAGGGTTTGGCGGGGCGTGGCGGAGCCCTCTTCCTTTCTCGTTGCCGTTGCGGAGAGTGGGGAGTCCATTGAAATTCCTCGGACAGTACCGAACAGCTGCCCGGCTTTCCTATTCACTCTACACCAAACTGGGCGCCGCCGGAAACTGGCCGAAGCGCCAGTCGAAAACGCATACTCTTCTCAGCCGCGGGTGCGCTGGAACTCGCGCATGAAGCTGGTGAGAGCTTCGACGGCGGCGGGCTCGACGGCGTTGTACAGCGAGACGCGCAAGCCGCCGACGGAGCGGTGACCGGGCGTGCCGAGGAGGCCGGCCGCGGCGGCTTCACTGGCGAACTTCTTTTCAACGGCATCCATGTTCGGGGCGGCCGCTGAGTGGCCGACACCACCGGCGACGCGGAAGACTGCGTTCATTTTTGAGCGCGAGGATTTTTCGACCGGGCAGGAGTAGAAGCCGCTGCTCGATTCGACCGTGTTGTAGAGCAATCCTGCTTTGGCGTCGTTGCGCTCGACCATTCCCGGAATCCCGCCTTGGGATTCGATCCATTCGAGCACCAAGCCGAAGATGTAAATCGCGAAGGTCGGCGGCGTGTGATACAGAGACTTTTCCTTTATGTGCGTGCGGTATTGCAGAAGCGTGGGGAGATTCTTGTCCGCCCGTTCAGCAAGATCCTTGCGAATGACAACGATAGTGACGCCGGAGGGTCCCAGATTTTTCTGCGCGCCGGCGAAGATGAGGCCGAACTTTTTTACGTCGACGGGACGCGAAGCAATATCCGAAGACATATCGGCGACGAGCGGCACAGCACCGGTTTCCGGAAGGACGTTCCATTGCGTGCCTTCGATAGTGTTATTGGTGCACACGTGGACGTAGGAGGCGTCGGGTGAAAATTTGATTTCTTCGCGACGGGGAAGGCGCGCGAACTTTTCAGGTTCGGTGGAAGCGGCAATATTGTGGAGGAACCCTTTTTTCAATTCACCGATGGCTTTGGCGGTCCAAGTGCCGGTATGGAGAACGTCAACGGGCTTTCCAGGGAGGACGAGGTTCATCGGAGCCATGGTGAACTGCATGCTGCCGCCCCCCTGAACGAAGATGACCGCGTAATCGTCGGAGATTCCCAGGAGATCGCGCAGCTTTTGTTCGGCGGCGGCGTTGATGCTTTCAAATTCGGGCGAGCGATGGCTCATTTCCATGACGGACATGCCGCTGCCGCGCCAGTCGAGAAGCTCCTCGCGGATGCGTTCAAGGACGGGAAGAGGAAGCGCTCCCGGCCCGGCGTTGAAATTGTGGACGCGCTTGGCGGCGCTGACGGTTGCGTGAGTCACGGAAGGGGTTTCCTCTTTCGTGTGGCGTTCTGCGGTCGTAGTGGCGAACTGGCCATCATGTTTGGCTTTCCAGAATAGCAGATGTGGCGGAGCCGAGAAGAGAGAGGCGGGTACCCCCACCCCCGGGTGTTTTGATGGAAAGGAAAAGAGTGGAGTTTTGCTGCCTGCAAAAGAGTGCCATGTTTGCGCCCGGCCACGATCCTTCGGCTGCGCTCGGGATGACAGCAGAGGCGCATGGCGGTTTACCGCCCGACGGGAATCCGGATAAGGCTAGAGGGCCCTACGGGATTAGGGCGAATTCGACGCGTTTGCGCATGGGGTCGATGCGTTCGGCGCGGACGCGGACTTTGCCGCCGAGGTGCCATTCGAGCTGGCGAGGTTTTGCGCCACGGCCCGGAGCCGAGGCCCCTGGAGCGCGGCCGCTAACGAGCCGAGAACCCGACGCGCCTCCGGCGCGAACGGACGAAGAGGTGGAGCGTTCACGGTGAGAGCGGCTCGACCCGCGGCCGCCGCTTGGGCCAGCGAGAGCGACGATGGCGTGATCGCGTTCGCGGAGCACGCATCGCGCTCCGGCAAATTCTTCCAGGGCGCTGATGGGCAGAAGGCCTTCGACGAAGACTTCGAAGAGTTCGACGAAGCAGCCGTATTTTTGAACGGAAATGATCAGGCCGTCGTATTCCTCGCCGAGATGCGCTTCCATGAATTGAGCGGTTTTCCAGTCCATGAGTTCGCGCTCGGCGCCATTGGCGCGGCGTTCGGCTTCAGAAGTTTCCGCAGCGATTTCTTCGAGCTGTCGATGGGAATACAGCGTGGCTTCCGAGGCGGAGTCTTTACCGTGTGGGGTCATCTCAGCGGGCGGGAGTGAGGGGGAACCAAGCCGGGATCCCTCCGCTCCGCGCCCCGGCAGACCGGGACGCTCCGGTCGGGATGACAGAAGGGACGTGCTGCGGCTGGTTTCGAGTCGCGAGGAGGAAGGTGGACCGGCTTTGGGATGCTCGAGCGCCCATTTCAGGATGCGATGAACGATGAGGTCGGGATAACGCCGAATGGGCGAAGTGAAATGGGTGTATTCGTCGAACCCGAGGGCGAAATGGCCTAGCGGCTCGGCGGCGTAGCGAGCCTGCTTGAGGGAACGCAGCATGAGGTAGGAGATAATCCGCTCTTCCGGTTTGCCGACGACCTTTTTGATCAGGCGCTGATAGTGCTGCGGCGTGATGCGCAGGTCGTCGGCCGGAAGCGCCACCTTCATGCCGCGCTCGCGACCGTGGCCATAGGAGTCAGGACGGCCTGCTTTCGCGGGCGCGGGAACGCGGCCATGGCGAACGACGACTTCGCGCTGGTGCAAGTCTTCGACGCCGAGAGAGTAACCGAAGGCGCGGGCCAGCTCTTCGAAGTCGAGAACTTTGCGCGCGTCGGGCTTTTCGTGAACGCGATGGAGCGACTCGATGCCGCGGCGAAGAAGACCCGCGGCTACGGCGCGATTGGCGGCGAGCATGAACTCTTCGATAAGGCGGTGAGCAATGTTGCGCTCGCTGCGCGTGATGTTGGTCATGCGCTGTTCTTCATCAAATTCGATGACCGGTTCGGGGAGATCGAAGTCAATGGAGCCGCGCTCGTTGCGGCGGGCGTTGAGGAGCAGAGCGAGCTCCTTCATATCGCGGAAGCGCGGCGCGAGCGAGGCGTAACGCTTGGACATCTCCGCGTCGCCCTCGAGAACTTTGTTGACGTTGGTGTAGGTCATGCGCTCGGCGGAGCGAATGACGCCGGAAGTCATGCGCGAGGATTTCATGTGGCCGGCGGCGTCCAACTCCATGAGCGCGCTCATCACCAGGCGATCTTCATGGGGCTTGAGCGAACACATGCCGTTCGAAAGGGCTTCCGGAAGCATGGGGACGGCGCGATCGGGGAAATAAACGGAAGTGCCGCGGAGGCGCGCTTCCTGGTCGAGTGGCGTGCCAGTTCGAACATAGTGCGCGACGTCGGCGATGTGAACCTG
>WNFP01001790.1_pt1 | contig 16872 bp, 14 predicted proteins | sample 5400201 | NCBI WGS metagenome assembly WNFP01 (sample SAMN13153355, study PRJNA577476) | soil metagenome | isolation source: 115 cm saprolite under Madrone tree | place: USA:California | collected 2016-06-14 | reverse complement strand
CGAACTGCCGCAGGCTGCCGCGCAATTTCTCCGGTATTTCGATCCGTTGCTCCAGCGCCGCTTGCGGACGCCTCCGCCACCGGCGCGTAAACTCATTCAGATAATCGCGATTTGTGCGATCGCGGCGAATTGTCAGCCACTCGCGCTGCGCTAGCCCGGCTAGCAGGCCCAAATACGCCGAACGCAGCGCCAGCCGAAAGTCGCCTTCCCGTTCCAGCCGGTCCGCGAGGTCGAACCATTCGTCCTCGGAACGTTCACTCGCTACCGCGCCATCGCTCAGATCGGGAAGCGGCGTTATGACCAGGGGAATAGAAAGCTGTGCTCCTGCTTCGCGCCGTCTTCGCAGCCAAAAGAGCACCACTCCCGCTCCGATCGTCAAAATCGCGATCAGCGTTAGCCATAGTCGAAGGTCCTTCAGCTTCCAGGGCCCCTCCTTTTTCTTTTCGGGCGAGAGATTCAGCCCCCGCGGCCACAGTTTGCGAAGAAAATTCTGAAACGCATTCCAGGCGCGTTCAGTCCTGTGCTGGATCTTATCCAGCAGCTTGTCAAACCACGTCGGCGGGCTCGGGTGCTCAGCGTCATGCCAGCGATAAATCGCGCGCCGCGATTCCTCGTCCAGGGCGCGACGGAGCTTTTGAACCTGTGCCTCGCGCGCGGTATCGGCGGTTGTCTCCGCCATGCTTCGGGTTAGTGTCGCCCGCGCGGCTGCCACGGGGGAAGTGCCTGCCAGAATCGCAGCCAGCACGACCAACGCGCCGGTCGCCACCCTGCCGCCAGCTGAGGTGGATGCGATCATCTGCTCTTTTTTCTGGTGCCCGCGTGGCAGCTGCGCCAGTAAACCGCGCAGGTCGTCTCCTTCGCGCCTCGACTGCAAATGCTGAGAAACGACGACAAATGAACATTTGACGATGGGATCGAGCGCCAACCAAGCGCCCGCGAACAACGAAAGCCAGAACGCGGAACTGCGGATGAGCGCGAACATCCCCATGGGTGTTGATAGAAGGGTGTTCACCCCGAATATCGAGTGCAGAAGCTGGGGAACAAGCAACGCCACGATCAACCCGTTTAGCCACACGGCGATCCAGAGCGGGAGCATCATCAGGAAGAGAAGCAAACCGCTTCCGAACCATTGACTCGAGAGTGCTATGCAGCCACCAAGGGAATGTCTTTTCGAGCCATCCTCCCGGGCCTCAAGGCTGGCGAATTGGCACGCGCTATAGCACCAAGTCGCCCCGGCGATGGTCGTAAGCCCCACCAAAGCAGCAGAGCTCAGGACGATTTTCCACGCAAGCAAGCGTCCTATCGCCGCCAGTTGTGCGGACGCGCCCTCGGGTGCTGGTCCCGGCACGCCGAATGCGCGCTCCCGCACACGCTGCATGTAGCTCGCCACGCTCCATACGCGCAGCAGATATGCGCCAGCGAGCAGGGACGCCTCCGCCAGCAGCGCGCCATCAGATAATCGAATCTGCCCGTTGACCACCCACATCGGTATGAAACAAAGGACCAGCGGCGCGGCCCCGCTGTAGTAGCGCCACGCCTCCCAGGCGAAGGTTGACTTAAACAGGGCGAACCCGCGTTCGAGCGCTTCGAGCGCGTCCAGCCGGTTCCGTCGGCCGCGCGCGGATGCCCGGCGTCCACGTTGAGAAGTGGCTGGCGCCGACGCAACTTCACTCATTGCTTTCCCCGATCGGCCGGTTATCGGCGGCGACGCCGAAGTTCAAGTGCGCCTCCGGCGTATTCATTCGCCAACGTAGCAGCGCGAAAAAGAGCGCCGTCAGGGCGGCAAGAGCCGAAAGTCCCGCCAGAACCTGCCGGAAGCGGCCTCCAAGCGACGCCCCCGGTGCGGGCGGACGCGCCATCCGGCGCAGACAAGGCGGGCAAGCAAGCTTTCCCTCCTCGTCCGTTACGCATTCTCGGCAGAAAGTTCCTCCACAATGCGGGCACCGCGCCGCCGCTTCACGCAGCGGGTGAAACAGGCAGCGAGCATGGCGCAAGCCCGTCGCGGCGGGTTTGTCGAAGGACGCGGCTGGTGTTTCAGGAGCCATTCGTTTGTGTGGCATCCGCGATGGAAACAGAAGGAGTTTCGGAGTTCGTTTGCACAGGGAGCTCCACCGGTTGGGCACTGCTTACAGGAGCGGCCGGTTGCTCGGCGCCGCCGCGCGCGGCGCGAATGGCCGCGTCAATCTTGGCAAGAACCTTACCTGCCCTGCGCGTTCGCGCCACCAACGGCAGGTCAACGCTTGCTCCAGTAGTGCGAATGCGGCACCCCGCCGTCGGCCCGAGCGCCAGTTCCGCCAACACCCACGCGAGGCCCACGCCGCCGAAAATCGCGCCAGCGGTGGAATCCACCCACTGCCAAAACGCAATGCTGAGCGCCCCAAACAGCACCACCGCAAGGACCAGCCGCCACAACCAGGCACGGGTCGGCCAGACCACTATGGATTCCAGGTCGCGGAAATAAAACCGCCGGTACTCGACCGCGTACATCACGCGCTTCGCGGCCAGCAGGCAGTCCTCGCTCAAGTACCACTTCGTTCCGCCGGCCAGGCTGCCAACGCGCGATATTTTGCGGAATGCACTTTTCAATCAGTGCCTCCTCTCCATCCAGCGTGCGAAAAACGAGGCGGCAAAGAGCAGTGGGAGCCAGAGAAGCCCCGCGTACGCAGCCCAGAAACGCCAACCGTACCGCGGAATCAAATACGAACGCGGCGCCTTCCGGTATTTCGCGTGCAAAAAAATCGCCGCCGGGAGAGCGGCTGCGAACACGGGCCAAAACAGAATCCAGCCCCACCCGATCACCACCGCAATGGAATCGTAGAGCACGTCGCGATGCCGCCATTCCGCTTTGCCGGCCTCGGCACCGGAACCGGCACGCCCGCGCTCGAAACACGTTGGGCAAACGTGCTCGGCTCCCAATTGCAAATCGCACAACGCGCACACGAAGCGGCCGCACCGCTGGCAGCAGGCCTGAAACGCCTTGTCCGGATGAAAGAAGCATGTCGCCTGGTCGGAAAGCGCGGCCGCCGCGTTTGTGTTCTGCTGGACCGCGCCCCACACGCGGATCTGTAGCCGCTTCTGACAGTAGGGGCAGGTCTGCCATCCTGACTTCGACTCAACTGGCGTCACGTCCCCGTTGCAACTGGGGCAGATCACATCGCCCACGGCAATAGGCGATAACCTGCGGGCCGCGCCTGTGGGAGAGTCCGCCGCGCTGGAGTCTCCAGGGGTGAAAAGATTGATGTTGAAGCTCACGCCATGCTCTGTTTGTAGACTACCCGTGTGTCGCACACCCGATCATGCAGCGCTCGCTTCTCGCCATCCGTCCCCGCCATGATTCCGCTAACCAGGATGAGGATGAAATTTACATAGGGGATGCCGCTGGTAACAATATTCCACATCACGAAGCGGCCGATGCACGCGCCCCATCCCAGGCTGCTGCCGTCGGTACGCACGACTTTTAGCCCGCAGGCCATCTTTCCGGGGGTTGCGCCGCGATACCTCAGGAACAGAACCTCATAGCAAATCAACACAATGAAATAAAACAGAAAGAAAGCAAGACTGAAGGCCGCGATCCCGGCCAAGGCCCGGTTGGACGCATCGCCCTGTGCCTTCAGTAGATTTGGTATCAGCAAAGCGGCGAGGATCACGAGGGGCAGCCCCAGCACAATGCCGTCGATCATGCGGGCGCCGAAACGCATCCAGAATCCACCGTAATGCCAGCCGAGTGGCGATGCCGCGCGGCCGCCGCTCGCCATCACCCGGCTCAGGTATCCCGGCTTGCACTCGCCGCACACCCAGTTTCCGGCGATCGACACCAGGTCAGAGTGCTCGAACGTCCGTCCGCATTGCGAACAAGGCAGAACTGTTTGCGTCGAGGCATGTTGACTCATTCGGTATTCTCCATACCGGAAATTTGCAACTAGCCTAGCGCAAACGACTCCCCGCGCCAAGTATCAGCATCGCCCGGGTTTCCAAGTATGAATTCGTCTGCCGACAGAACAGCACCCCCTAGCGATAGCTACTGCACTCGAGCACACCCCGAAGGGAATGTCACCTGTTCGGTCCTACAGGTATATCCCTAGGGAATCACCTGAATGGTTTTGCGGATTCCAAAACGGCACACTGATCGAGAACTCAAGCACTCGGCGCCCGGCGGGAGGATGCGATGGAGCCCGGTAATCGAAAGATTCGCGTGGTTGTCGCAGATGATTCTTGGACTGCGCTGCGTGCCGTGTGCTCGTACCTCGAATTCGAGGGGCAGTTTGAAATCGTTGGTACTGCGCGGGACGGACTTGGAGTGTTGAAGCAGGCTGAGCAGTTTCGTCCGGACCTGGTGCTCACCGACCTCAGCATGCCGCAAATAACCGGGCTGGAAGTGGCGGCTCAATTGCGCGAATCCTATCCGGAATTGCGCATCTTGGTTTTCACGGAGCTGAACGGGCTTTCACTTCGGGCTGCATGCCTGCGAGCCGGCGCCGACGGTCTCGTGGAGAAAAGCCAGATGCCGGAAAAACTCATGGAAGAAGTCCGCAGGATTTTTTCCTGACAACCCGCGGATCGATAGAGAGACTTTTCAACAAATTTGGTGAAGTCAAAGGGAGAGAAAGTGATGTCAACCAAGAAGATCTTGCTCGTGGATGATTCCTACACCGCACGGCTGGTGAACAGGATGATTTTCAGCCAAAAATCAAATTACGTGCTCATCAGCGCTGTGGACGGGAAAGAAGCTGTGGAGAGAGCCCGGACAGAAAAGCCCGACCTGATTCTTATGGACATCGTGATGCCGCGCATGACCGGACTCGAAGCGTGCCGTGCGCTGAAAAAGGACAAGGACACGGAGAAAATCCCCGTCATCCTTCTCACTACCCGCGGGGAAGAACAGTACGTGCAAGAAGGATATGCCAGCGGGTGCAGCGACTATCTAACGAAACCCGTAAATGACGTCGAGCTTCTGGATCTGTTGAAGGCCTATCTCGGGGAGTAGTTTGTGTCGCGCGAACGCAATTTGAAACTCGATCGGGAGAAACGAGAGGAAACCATGACAGGCGCGGGAAATGGAAACCGGATGCCAGTTCAGGCGGGATGCCAGATCGAACCGGCAGCAGGGAAGTCAGCGATTCCCACCGGTTCGGAGCAGCTCCGCTTGCGTGTACAACAGCTCTCGCTTGGGGAGCAGTTGGAGCGCAACCATTTTCTCCTTGAGCGTCTCGCCGCCGCGAGCGCGAGGCTCATTCACACCCTTGAACACGATAATGTTTTCGAAGCAACCGCGGAAATAATAGCCAACCTCATAGGTTCGGAAGAAGTCGCATTTCTCGATTATGGCGTTGCCGACAAAACATTTTCGTTAGCCTGGTCATGGGGCGTCGAAGCAGATACCCTCGAACCCTTTCTGAACGGCGCCGGCATGTGCGGCCGTGCAGTTGAGGAAGGCATAAGTCAATTTCGGGAACGCCAACCGGAGGCATCTCTCCTGCCCTTCGAGAAAGATTTGACGGCCTGCGTCATCTTGAAATCCAGCCGGGAAATAGTTGGCGTAATCGCCATCTTTGGTCTTCTTCCGCAAAAGAACCGTCTGGAATGGGCCGACTATGAATTGTTGAAATTCCTGGAAACCTATGCAGCCATTGCCATCCAGTTTCAGAGACTTCAGGGAAAACAGATAGCGCCATGAAGCCGCATCCACGATCAACCCTTGCTTCAACCGATCTCGCGGAGCTGATGCCCGCCGGCACTCAAGGTCCGGCTTCCTCCAATTCTCATTTCGTTCATGCCGGTCAGGTGTTCGTTTCCTCCGAAGCGACATCGGTTGCTCTCATTCTCGGGTCTTGCGTTGGAGTTTGCATATGGGATTTCGCGAAAGCCGTCGGCGGAGCCACGCATTTCATGTTGCCGAATTGGGATGGCAGGGGCGTTCCGTCCGCGCGTTACGGCAGCGTGGCTATTTCCATTCTGTTGCAAAAGCTCCTGGACGCCGGTGCACATCGCGAACAACTTCGCGCCAAGGTCTTCGGTGGCGGCTGTTTGTTCGGCTCACTCCGCGAAACAGGTTCAAATAAGGAGCAGCACCTCGGGACTCGCAACGTTGAAATCGCTTTGGAAATTCTGGCCAAGGCCCAGATCCCGGTCGTTTCCAGCCAAGTTGGTGTGGACCGTGGCCAACGCGTGGTGTTTCGCACCGATACGGGCGAAACGGTCATCAAGAGTTTGTAGGGGAGTCATGGAAATCAATCGTTCGATGCTGTTGCAGTCGTTCCGCGAAGAAACCGAAGAGTGCCTTGCGCAGATGGAGCAATCGCTTCTGGCCCTGGAGACGCATCCGGAAGACCGCGAGCTTCTCTCTTCTCTATTCCGCGCTGCCCACACCATCAAAGGCAACGCTTCCTTGTTGGAGTTCAACGCGCTTGCGCATTTCCTCCACGCTGTTGAAGACCTGCTGGATCTTTGCCGCAGCCATGCCGTGGGGATGTCACAGGAATTGATCAATATCTTGCTCCAGGCTGTGGACGCCTTGCGACAGATGACCAATCGCGGCGTCGAAGGCGAAGAAGCACTTCTTCCGGCGCATCAGGAATTGGCTATGCGCCTCGCCGAATTTAGCGGGGAATTCAAGACTGTCCGGACGCCCAGTACACAAGAAAGCTCGACATCATCCCTGCCGGAGTCATCCACCTCCACCAACGCCTCGAAAGGTACCGCGCAGAACCTGCGCGTCGATGTGGGCAAGCTCGATCGCATGCTCAACCTGACTGTCGAATTTGCGATTGCCCAGGGTCGCCAGCGGCGCATGCTGGAAGAAAAATGCGGGCTTCTTGGCAGCGGCCGCGAAGTTCTTGAGTCACATCACGGGCTAGAAGCGCTATTTCTGGAATTGCAAGAACTGGTAATGAAGATTCGCATGGTGCCGGTCGGGCCGACCTTCCACCGCTTCGCCCGCAGCGTGCGCGACACTGCCCGCAAGAGCGGAAAGCTTGCCCGCATGCTGATAGTGGGGGAAGACGTCGAAGTTGACACCACCATCCTCGAACACCTTCATGACCCGCTCATGCACATGATTCGCAATTCCGTGGACCACGGGTTGGAAACGGCTGAAGTGCGTCGCAGCCTCGGAAAGGACCCCAGCGGGAAGATCGAGCTGGAAGCGTTCCACGATTCAGGCAATATCGTGGTGCAATTTTCCGACGATGGCGCAGGCCTTGATCACGACAGCATCCTCCAGCACGCGCGTTCGAAAGCACTGGTTCCCGAAGGCGCCCGGCTCAGCGAATCCGAGATTCACAACCTAATCTTTCAGCCTGGATTTTCAACCGCCGACAAAGTTTCCGAACTCTCCGGCCGCGGCGTGGGCCTGGACGTAGTGCGTCGCAATGTGAATGCCCTGAGCGGCGCAATCCTTGTGGAAAGCCGCAAAGGCCATGGCACAACTTTCACCATCCGCCTTCCGCTGACACTGGCCATCATCGACGGCTTCGCCGTCAAAGTGGGCACGGAAACGTACGTGATCCCCCTCAGCTCCGTACAAGAGTGCCTCGAGCTGCCCTCGGAGAAACACACTTCCGGTGAGGGCGGAGTCATCAACCTGCGCGGCGAAGCCTTGCCTTATGTGCGGCTCCGCGATCTGTTCGAATGCGGCGGCAGGCGCCCGGCTCGCGAGAAAATCATTGTCGTTGAGTATCACGGCGGGCGCGCCGGTCTGGCTGCGGATGAGTTGCTGGGCGAGCAACAGGCCGTGATCAAGCCGCTCGGACGATTGTTTCAAGGAATTCGTGGTGTCTCCGGCTCAACAATTCTCGGCAATGGGCGCGTCGCGCTGATTCTCGACGTCCCTGCTCTCTGTCAAGAAGCCGTCCGCCGGAGCGCTGAACTGGTTTTGCAGTAGGGCCATTTGTGGGAAGTGCGAGGCGGCATGAGGCCGCACTCTGAATATTGTTCGAAGGAGAGTTTCATGTTGAAGAATATGTCGATTGGAAAGCGGTTAGCGATCGGTTTCGGACTGATCGTTTTACTCCTCATCTCCATGGGCCTGAGCGGCTATTGGGGACTCGAGGCCATCACGCGCGAGACTTTGAAGGTCCTCGAAGGGGACGCCAAGGTCGTGACGCTTGCCGCCCGTGCCAAGGCCACGACGCTCGAATTGCGCCGCTTTGAAAAGGATACCTTCCTCAACGTGGAAGATACCCAGGTCAGAAACCAGTACGCCGCCAAGTGGGATGCCCAGCGGCAGAAGCTTCGTGAGGTTTTCACCGAGCTTGAAAAATTTCAGCTTTCACCGGACGACAAGGCCGGTCTTCGCTCCATGCGCGAGGATCTGGATGTCTATGAAAGCGGTTACACCAAAGTTCTCGGCATGATTCAAGAAGGCAAGCTGCACTCGCCGCAGGAGTCAAACGCCAAGATCAACGAGTATAAGGATTCCATTCATCGGCTGGAGGATCTAGCCACCGAGCTGACCAACCGGCACGCCGAAGTGTTGGTGCCCGCGGTGACGGAAATCGCCAAGACTACCACCACGACTCTGGTGATTTTTTCACTGGTCTCCATCTTCGTCAGCATCGTCGTCACTCTCGTGATCTCGCGCGGCATCACCAAGCCCATCCAGGCTGTGCTTGAGGTCGTCGAGAACATCAGCTCCGGCGATTTGACAAAAACCATCAACGCGGATCGCGGCGATGAGCTCGGCCGCTTGCTCGGCGCCATGGCCAAAATGGCCGGCAAGCTCAACGAAATGATCGGTGAAGTGCGCATGGGCGCTGGTTCCCTGAGCACTGCCGCAACGCAAGTTGCTTCCTCCGCCAGCGTGGTCTCGCAAGGCACCAGCGAACAGGCTGCCGCCGTCGAGCAAGTGACCAGCAGCATGGAAGAGATGAGCGCCTCCATCACCCAGAACGCCGATAACAGCCGCAAAATGGAACAGATGGCGCGCAAGGGTGCCGAGGACGCCGGGCAGAGCGGTCAAGCCGTCCAGGAATCTGTCGCCGCGATGAAATCAATCGCGGAAAAAATTGCCGTCATCGAAGAAATTGCCTACCAGACCAACATGCTGGCGTTGAACGCCGCTATCGAAGCGGCCCGCGCCGGCGAACATGGCCGCGGATTCGCCGTGGTCGCAGGCGAAGTCCGCAATCTCGCGGAGCGCTGCCGGACCGCCGCCCAGGAAATAGGCGGTCTAGCCACTGCCAACGTACTAGTCGCGGAGCGCTCGGGCAGTTTGCTGACCGAGTTGGTCCCTGCAATCCAGAAAACGGCGGATCTCGTTCAGGAAGTCGCCGCCACCTCCAGAGAGCAAGCCGCTGGCGTGAGCCAGATCAATGGTGCGATCAGCCAGGTCGGCGTCGTCACGCAGCGCAACGCTGCGGGCGCCGAGCAACTCTCCAGCACCGCTGAAGAACTCGCCTCGCAAGCCGAAGCCTTGCAAGACATGATCAGCTTCTTCCGCGTCAGCTCCCTTGGCGATCACCGTGCGGGCAAGAAACGCAAGGCTGACAAGCACAATTTCCAGGACACCACGGACCACGGCAACCACGGCTCCTCCACGAACGCAGGAAAGCCGAACGGCGATTATGCCGAGTCTTTTGCCCGTATCTAAGTCGCGGAGGACACTCATGGAAATCAAAAAGAAAGAAGAAGTGGTTCAACAACAATACCTGACCTTTTTCCTCGCAGACGAGGAATACGCGATCAACATCCAGCGCGTAAAAGAGATCATCGAGTACACGACGGTTACCAAGGTGCCGAAAGTGCCTGAGTGGATTCGCGGCGTCATCAACCTGCGCGGCAACGTTGTTCCCGTGGTGGATCTCACCGTGCGGTTCGGTCTCGAAGCTGGCCCGGTAACCAAGACAACCTGCATCGTCATCGTTGAAGTCGAGCAGGATTCCGAGCGGACCGTTATCGGAGTCATAGCGGATGCCGTCAACCAGGTCATTGATCTCGCTCCCAAGGACATCGAAGGGCCGCCTGCGTTCGGCACTCGCGTGCGCTTGGAGTACCTCTTCGGGATGGGCAAACTCGGCAAGAAATTTGCCCTCATCTTGAACATTGACAGCGTCTTGAGCAATACCGAACTCTTGACCGTTTCCACTCTTCAGTCCGCGGCCATTGATGCACCCGGCGAGGCCGGCGAAAACTCCGGCGAATCACTGGAAGCATAATGGCCGCCGGCGAAATCCCGGCGCATTCGCCACTGATGTTGCAAAAACCAATTCCGGATCTCGCGGAGCAAGAGTTTCATCTTTTCCAGGCGCTCGTCCTTCGCGAATCCGGAATCCACCTGGGCGCAAAAAACCGCGCCATGCTGGTCAGCCGTTTGTGGAAGAGACTTCGCGCTCTGGAGTTGAGCTCCTTCTCCGCTTATTACAGGCGCGTGAAGGCAGACCCTCAGGAAATGGTGCTCATGCTCGATTGCATTTGCACCAATGAAACACATTTCTTTCGTGAACCCGCTGCCTTCGAGTGCCTGCGCGGAAGCGTCTTACCGGAATGGCTGGCGAATGCGGATGCTGGTAGACGGAAAAAGACGCTGCGAATCTGGAGCGCAGCGTGTTCCACGGGCGAAGAGGCATATTCGTTGGCGATGATGATGCTGACGTATTTTCCGCCATCCTCGGGCTGGAATGTCGAGGTGCTCGGAACGGACCTCTCGACCAAAGTCCTGGCGCGTGCTTCGTCCGCAATCTGGCCCGTCGAAAAAATCGTCGGTGTGCCGGCCGACTATCAACGAAGGTTTCTTCTGAAAGGCTTTGGCCCGGAGAAAGGCAAGATCAAGGCGGTAGACGAAATTCGGCACGTCGTCCGGTTTCAACGGCTCAATCTCACTCGGGAACCGTTTGCCGTCACTGGCCCATTTGACCTGATTTTCTGCCGCAATGTGCTCATCTATTTTCAATGGGAAACCAAGATCAAAGTCGTCGACGCCCTTGGAAAATACCTGGCGCCCAATGGATATCTCTTTCTCGGCCATGCAGAAAGCCTCCATAGTGTGGCGGACAGGTTGCGGACCGTCGCGCCCAAAGTTTTCCCGCCACCAAGGGCTCTGGCGGCTCGCGGCGGCGCACTTTGCATTCTCCAGCGCCGAGAGGATACGTTTTGCGAGTGAACCCTTTGCTTCGAGACGCGGCAACAGTACAACGTGAGTTTTCCTGAAGAGGGATAGGCATGGGTTCTGACAAACACCAAGACTCTGTTGACACCCTCTACCCTCCGGTCCCGGGGCGCTCCGGGCCTTTGCATGTCCTGGTGGTGGATGATTCGGCCATCGTGCGCCAAGTCCTTACGGCAGTACTCTCCGAGAAGCGTGGATTCCACGTTACCGTCGCGGCCGACCCGCTCATCGCCATGGACAAAATGAAGAAGTTCCCGCCTGACGTCATCCTCCTGGATCTCGAAATGCCACGGATGGATGGGATCACTTTCTTGGAAAAAATCATGTCCAAGAATCCCGTCCCCGTTGTGATTTGTTCCGGATTGACTGGTCCCAGAACGGAAGCTGCTATTCGCGCCTTGGAAATCGGTGCCGTCGACATCATCACCAAACCGAAAATTGGCATTCGCGGCTTTCTCGAAGAGTCCGCCGTTCTATTGGAAGACACCGTGCGTGCGGCCGCCACAGCCCGGGTGAACAAGTTTCGCAAGCACCCTATTCACGCGTCGCACTATCGCTCCGCCGATGTGGTGATTCCTGCCGCCGTTCTCCCGCCTTCCGCTCACCAGAGGGAAAAAATAATTGCCATCGGGGCGTCCACCGGCGGCACGGAAGCCTTGCTCCAGGTGCTCTCGGCGATGCCCGGGGATTGTCCCGGAATCGTTGCCGTCCAGCACATGCCCGAAGGTTTCACTGCCGCCTTCGCCAAGCGTCTCGATGGCATTTGCCGCATCGAAGTAAGAGAAGCTTCTGACGGCGACAAAGTTGTCCCCGGCCGTGCTTACATTGCTCCCGGAAACCGGCATACGCTCGTCCGTCGTCTTGGTCCCTCTTATTTTCTCGAGGTGCGTGATGGCGCCCTGGTTTCGCGCCATCGCCCCAGCGTCAATGTGCTCTTCCGTTCCGTGGCTCAGGCGGCTGGCGCTTGCGCCATTGGCGTCTTGATGACCGGCATGGGTGACGACGGCGCGGATGGCCTGCTGGAGATGAAGGAAGCCGCGGCTTGCACAATCGCCCAGGATGAAGCGAGTTGCGTCATCTTTGGCATGCCGCGGGAAGCCATTCTTCGAGGTGCCGCGGACGAAGTTCTAGCCCTGTCCAGAATTCCCGGCGCCATTCTGCGAAACACTCCCGCACGCAGATCCTGAATCTCGGCCCGCTTCGCCAATCTTCCCCTGCAAGAAATAGTGCTCCCTCCGTTCTAACTGCAGAGTACCGGCAGCCGTAGCCTTACTCGCCCGGTTTTTTATGAAGGAATCATTTTATGGAACAACCATCCTCGACCAACGCGCCATCCTATCGACTCAATAGCACGCTCCGTCCCCGGGTCGTCCAGCGAGTTCACCCGTTAGTCCATCTTGCAGATGAGGAGGCTACTTCTATGCCCGCACGAATTGCGACAACTCTCCCGCGCGATGAAAGGTACAAATTCGGATTCTTTGCCGTTGCTCTTTTTTCCCTCCTGTTCCTTTTTCCGGCAGATTCCTTTGCACAGACCACCGTTCATTCGCCCGGCTGGGTCGTCTTGCCAGTGGAGGAATATCGGACCCTTCACGCCAGAGCCTATCCTGTTGAACGCGACCCCGAACCTCCTCCGGTCGAAGCCACACTCACGCGCGTTGACTACGATCTCCGCATTGATGGCGAACTCGCTTCCGGTCGCGCGAGTCTGACGGTGGATGTCTTGAAAGATGGCTGGGTGCGCGTCCCCGTGCCCTTGGGTCTTCTTGTTCGAGAAGCAAGGCTCGACGGCAAACTTGTTTCTCTTGTGCCCGGCCCGAGCGGCAAAGCGGGAGGCCAGCTCTCCGCGCTTCTTTCCCGCTCCGGCCGCGCTGTCTTACTGCTCGACATTGCCATACCCGTGGCTTCCGTAACCGGCGAGGAGAGCATCATTCTGCCCTCGACCGCCTCCGGCGTTACGCGCGCCTCCGTGCACCTCCCGCGCCAGGGCGTGGACATCAGGCTTAGCGGGGGCCTTCTCTCCGAGAAATCTGAATCCGCAACGGAGAGCAACTGGATCGCCTACGGGCGCGGAAACGAATCACTCACGTTTGCCTGGCGCAGGAAGACCGAGGATCACCGCGCGACCCTGCCGTTGCGAATGCGCGGCTCGCTCACGCAACTCCTCGGGCTCGGCGAAGACTCCACTTCCGTCAATGCCGAAGTCAATGTGGAGGTAACTCAGGGCGCCGCCCGCCTCGCAAGTATTCAAATCCCCGACAATGTCACGGTGAACCAGGTGCTCGGAGCCATGGTGGCCGATTGGGAAGTGAAAGCCAATGAACTAACCGTGAAGTTCCTCGAACCTGTGGAGCAAAATGCGCGGTTCGTCGTCGTCGCGGAAACTCGCAGTCCGCGCGACGGGCAGATTGGCATTCCTCTTTTTCGGCTTCTCGGTGTCGAGCGCGAAACCGGCGGCGTCGCCGTGGAAGTCCTTGGTGCTGGAGAAATCAAGGATCTCAAGTCGGAAGGTCTTGATAGCGCGGATGCCACAGACCTTGGCGAGCTGGTTTCGAATCGCCAGTCTCCGTCGCTCGTAGCGTTCCGCTTTCGCGCCGGAGACACAAAATTGACGCGTTCGCTCAGTTTGGAAGTCGCGCGGTACACGCCTCAAGCGGTTCTGCTCGCGAATGTCTCTGAAGCTCGCTACCAAGTTCTGATCAGCAGCGAAGGAAAGACGCTGGTCCAGGCGCGCTACGCCGTTCGAAACAACCAGCGCAACTTCCTCAAAATCACTCTGCCCGCCGGCGCCACGCTCTGGAGCGCAACGCTGGCTGGCAAAACGGTTCGACCCGGCCAGTCACCGGACGGCAGCCTTCTCTTGCCGCTTGATAAAGCGCGGGCTGGCGAAGATGCTCCGGAGTTCGCTGTTGAAATCGTCTATCTCAGCCGTGGTAGCGCGTGGAATGATAAAGGCCAATTCAAACTGGCTTTGCCCGCACTCGACCTGCCGGTTTCTCGTACCGGCCTCCTGGTTTACCATCCGCCACTGTTCAAAGTGACTCCGGAACCCGGCTCGTTTCGAACGGAGCCCTACGAAAATCCGATCTCGTCAGCCCTCAACGCTGGAACGGCACACGGCGGAGCTGCCGGCGGCACCGTTGCCACCGTCGCACCCTCCTCGGTTGCCGCCGCCACGTTGGCTGATATGGATGCCAAGGACGAACTCAAGGCAAAACGCTCACAAGTCGCTACCGAGGCACTTGTCGATAAATTCAGGGCCGATTCGGCGACAGGGAAGCGTGCAGGAATTCTTCCCATCCACGTTTCTTTCCCAGCTTTTGGCCCCTCAGTTTATTTGGTTTCTGAACTGACCGCTGAAAATCAACCTCCCTCTGCAGGGCTAACTTATCAACACGAGAAAAAGGCGGGTGGCAAATGAAAAAGATATTCGCGATTTTTTTGGCTTGGATGCTGGTTCTCCCCGGCTTTGCGGCGGCCGCCGACGATGTCGCTCCTCCTCCTGTGCCGTCTGCCGGCAACGTCACGCTGCCGCTCGACGAATACAACCGGCTTTTGGAACTTGCGAGCAAACCCGTCAAAAGACCGGACACGCCGCCTGTTCCGTATTCCATGAAACGCGCGGACCTGAAATTCCGCGTCACGGACGAATCCGTCCAAGGCACCGTACAATTGCAAGGTGAAATCCTTCGTAAGGGCGCAACCAAGGTCCCGCTCACGACCGGCCTGGCCATTCTCGACGCGCGCCAGGAAGGGAAATACTTGCCCCTCGAGCAGGAAAATGGAACGCACACCGCCGTTCTCACTGGACCTGCGGATTTTGCAGTCACCCTCGATGCCGGGCTTCCACTGAGCATTGAAGCTGGACGCGCTTCCTTCCATCTTCCTGTCCCTTCTGCCGGTAGTGTGCGACTGGCGCTCGTCGTTCCCGGCGACCACACCAACATTCGAATCAGCCCCGGCCTGATCACTTCCCGCTCCTCAGAAAATGGGCAGACCGCAATCGAGGCAACGCTCGTGCCCGGACAGCCAGCGAACATCTGGTGGACCACCCGCGAATCCGTCGCGCCTGTTGCGCCCAAAGAAGCTCGCTTCCTTTCCGATGTGAAGACTCTCCTCTCCGTCAGCGAAGCCGACATTCGAATCGCCGCTCTCGCGGACATTACCGTCGTGCAAGGAGAGCCCTCACAATTTCAAATCGCGGTCCCCACAGGATTTGAAGTTACGGGCGCGACTGGCGCCTCGGTGGAATCCAGCGAATTCGAATCCGGCGTCCTGACTCTGACGGTCACTGGCCCGGCGCAAAAGAGCCATCAATTTCTCATCTCCATGGAAAAATCCATCGCCACCGCGAAAACCGACGCACCTTTTCTTAGTTTCAAGGAGGCGCAAAGAGAAACCGGTGAAGTTCTCGTCGAAGGCGCCGGAACGATTGAACTAACCGCCAAGGAGGCGGGCGGCGTCAAGCGCATGGATTTCAAGGAAATGAATCCATACTTGCGCTCGCTCGCGCGCTTTCCGATGCAGGCCGCATTCCGCTACCACCGGCAGCCGAACGAAGCACCCGCGCTTGCGCTCGAGTGGACGCGCTTTCCCGACAGCAGCGTGCTCGCTGCCGTCGCGGAACGCGCCGTCGCCACCACCCTCGTTACAACCGAGGGCCGATCGCTGACGGAAATAAGACTAACCATCAAAAATCAGGCCCAGCCATTTTTGAAAGTGGCGTTGCCGGCAGGCGCAAGCATTCTCTCCGCGGAGGTCGCCGGAGAAAAAGTAAAACCCGTCGAAGGACCGGATGGCAATCGCGTTCCGCTGTTGCGTGCCGGCTTCCGGCCGACCGATTCCTATACGGTTTCGTTCGTGTTCATGCACTCGGGAGCGCCTTTTGCGAGAAAAGGCGGCTCCGATCTCGCGCTTCCGAAAATGGACGTGCCGATCAATCTCCTCGAGTGGGAAGTCTTTCTCCCCGAGCAATACAAAGTTAAAGACTTCGGCGGCGACGCCATCGCTGCAAATCTCTTGCCGCCATCCTCGCTTGACATGTCGGGAGCAGAAGGAACCGTGAACGGAATCGCAGGCGAATATTTTGTCCGCAAGATCGATTTCGGATCGCTGCTTCCGGGGCAGTTGGGCGGAGTCATCGTAGACGCGACTGGGGCGGTGGTCTCCGGCGCCGAAGTCACGGTGACGCACCTCAATACAGGGACCGTGCGAAACGTCATGACCGATTCCTCAGGCCGCTGGATCGTTTCAAACTTGCCTTCGGGGCGCGTCAAGATTGCGGCTAGCGCGACTGGTTTCAATCAGTTTGTCGCGCAAGGCAAGTACGACGGGAGCAGGCCCGCGCCACTCAATTTCACCTTGAACGTTGGCGCGGCCGCGCAATCGGTTGAAGTTAGTGTCGATGACCTGTCTCTCGACGGCAGAAACATTCAAAGCCTCGCAACCCTTCAACCGGGTCTAAGTCCGCGCGACGCCAAAAAGGCCGCCGAAAAGCAGCAGACGGCGGCTTCCGTCAACGTGACGAATCTCCAGCAGCGCATTTCCGGCGTGCTGCCCGTTCGCGTCGATGTGCCCAGAGCAGGGAATTCGTACAACTTCGTCAGGCCGCTGGTTCTCGATGAAGAAACCAAGGTGACTTTCACCTACAAATCGAAATAATCAATGCGCTCGAACGAGAGAAGCAGGCGGCTGGATTCGAACTCGCATCGCGCGATCGAGTGCCTGCTTCTCTTCGAGCTCAAGCGCACGAGTTGCGCCCTTTGGCAAAG